>WNFD01000451.1_pt1 | contig 53834 bp, 56 predicted proteins | sample 5400491 | NCBI WGS metagenome assembly WNFD01 (sample SAMN13153343, study PRJNA577476) | soil metagenome | isolation source: 120 cm saprolite under Douglas fir tree site 2 hole 2 replicate 2 | place: USA:California | collected 2015-04-18 | reverse complement strand
GGCAGGGGAAAGCTGGCCGGACGCAAACTGCGATTCCCGTAACTCAAATTCTGCGGCGCAGAGCAACCAGGATTGGCGATTAATTTGTCGACGCGATTAATTCGGCTCAGCGACGTCGAGACATCTCCCGGAGATCGCGTATTCCGTTACTCGCCCACGCGCATCGCGCTTCTCGCGCTTGCCGGGGCCTGCGTAGCCGCTGCATTGGTGCTGGTTGATTGGGAAGGTCGCAGGCGTTCAGCCTACTACATCGCCTACTACATCGCCGGGGTTCTTTTCCTTGGCCTGGTACTGATGCGCAGGTTCTTTCTAGCCCGTCTACGCTCTTCTAATTGGCTGGCGAGGATGCGGGATGACGGCCTGCTCATCCAGTTCCGCTCCTACCTGAACTATCACTTGCCTGGCGGAGACGTCACCGTAATCTTCATTCCTTATCAGGATATTCGGTCAGCCCGGCTGGTGCGCGAGCGTACCAAAATTGAAGCGCAGGATGGGACTACGGAAGAGACTTGTCGCCTCGTCGAGCTAGAGCTTGCTGGCGACTTGACGCCGTTATCGAAGGCTCTCGCGGCGGAGCCAGCAAAGCCCGCCCCCCGGGAGAAGACCTGGTATGGAAATACATCGACTCTTTATAAGCACTATCCAGTGCGAATGGTCTGTTCACCGTTCCTGCAGGTGGAATGGTCGGTCGTGCCGCACGCTACGAGCTTCTTGGATGCCTTGCGACCTTACACCACGATTGCCCCGCCCGTTGTAGTATCAGAAGACTTTTTACACATCGGTGACCTGAGTCGCCCAGAACAAGAAAAGCGTTTACGCGAATTAGACCAGAGAGGACGGACGATAGCCGCAGTCTACGTCGCAAGAAGGATCTATGGATACGATCTCAATCAAGCGAAGGCCTTTGTAGAGGGCCTCCGTCCCAGGCCGTAAACCTGTCGGCCTAAGAGCCCCTGGAACCGAACTGCACTGTCTCCTCCCTGGGGAAACCCTTCGGCGGCGTACGGTTCCCAAACTGGACGATTTGCGAACAGCCACGTAGGCAGGGCGTATATATAAGAAAAGATGAGGTTAGAGGAAACCACTATTCCAGGCCCGGACGGCTTTCTATTGTGGCGACATTCCCTGCAGGCCTCGCATATCAGCCTTTAATCCCTGTTTGGCACGAAATCGGCGCTTGCCGAACGAGCGTCGGAGCTCTGGCCGGGCGTCCACCCGAACGAGGCGGCAGTGGGGAAACGACGCGTAGACACCCTTCGGGAGTTTTTCTGGAGAAACCAAGGTCTGTCGTTTAACCACAAAGCTCGGAACCAGCAACGAAATTGAGGCTGTCGTCGGGGTCAAAGACGGATCACAGGCAGGTTTTGTGTCATGTTCGACGAAAAAGAGAGTGAGACTGGTCTATTTGACCGCGAAGCAGCGACCGAGGACGGGCGTTCAAGCCGCTACTGGGAATCGCACTCGCGGAGGAGGAGTATCCGGAATGGTCGGAGATGGCAGGCCAGTTTGTATGCAAGAAGACTAATGCAGCTTCGCGTGCTCGGCTTCGCGCAGGATGGGGGAAGTCGGGGTTTGGGTCACGGGATGGTCTGGGTTTTGGTTTGTACACTGGTGTAATATTGGTTTGAATTCAGGGCGATAGTCAATGATTGCCAGGAAATCGGCGTTGCTACTTCTTGTATTAGCTTCTCTTGGCCAGCAGAATGGAAACGGCTTAGGCCTATCTCAACACCACAGTGGGAGCACCACGAATGGCACAGCCGACTTCCTCAAAGAAAGACTGGTTTTATCGAGCAAAAGAGGCAGACCTGCTTGCGAAGCTGTTTACCCACTACCAAAAAACTACCAGACCTGGACCAACTGCAAAGCTGACGGAGAGCCCAGTAGCTGCGGCGGACCTGATCAGTGCTCGTGCGATGAGTCAAAAAGATTGGTGACTTTTTCCTGCCGTCAGGGCACATACCGCGAGTGCTGGGGCGAACGGGGCAACGGTTGTCCCGGGCAACCGAGCTTTTAATCGCCAGCCCTGAAGGCCTAGGGCTAGTCCGTTGTAGTCAGACCGATTGGGGTTTCAAGTGCGCTTGAGGAATCGGTTACTGTACGGCTCGCCAGTACAGGACTGACGGCCCCGTCCGGTGAAGCTGCCGGCGGCTATTTCGTCCTCCCGAGCCTGCCTCGCCTCGCCCGCGGCTTTTTCTCTCTCATTGTTGCCAATGCCTGGCCCCTTTAACGCTCCTCCCTGGGCCGAGTGAGAAGGCACCTGCGTCAGAGAGTCGCGTGATTCAGTACAGCACTTCTTTTTCGCCTTTTTCAGAGATCATCTTCTGGAACTGTGTCACGATCTTGTCCCGTCGCGCCATCACGGCCTTCACTTCATCTTTGGAGAGATAACCCTTGGTCTTTTCCGCCAGCTCGTTCGCGTCTAGCGCCTTCAGCTTCTCGAACAACTGCCGGTCGCAGCGTACCAAGTCTTTGGCGTTTCTCAGGTCTTTGTAGAGCCGAAACGCGCGGCTGAAATCAACCCTCCAGATCTTGAAATCCTGACCGATCAGCACGTTAGTTAGGTTTGGATCGTCATCGTAGACCAATTGGTCAAAGACCCGTACCTTGTACATCTGATTGTCCCACGCGTCTGGATCGGGGGGCGCTATCTTCTGCTTGACCCGGTCCGCTTCATCCATCTTTACCGGCAACCACCAACTCAGCGAGCCTGGATTGCCTTGCCATGAGCGTTCGACATATATCGGCAGCATGTCATCCAGAGCAAGCAGCTCGGCCAGCGCATAGGCAGCGATGTTGTACTTGTAGGAATCTACGAAGTTCATTTCAATTCGGCCGCTCGCCATCGTCAGGTTGGTCTTGTGCTCGTCAATAGCCTGGAAAGAAGCGTCATGGGTCAGTGTGCCGTCGCTCAGCGTAAGCCGCCATGGTTGAGTAACGCCTTTGCTGGATTGCTTGCTGCCCACGACCTTAGCGGTGAGAAGGAAATGCTTGATCTGTTCTTTGGTAAGAGTAGTCTCGTCCGCCGCGCTGAGGACGCGTGGGCAGATCAAACAGACCACCGCCGCAATAATGAGGCTCCGCCACTGCTGATGAAGTATGTACATCGGAGTGCCCCCCGAATTAAGCCCACAAAATCTACCCCCTTTTGGTATCGTTCGGCAACCTAAAACTTTCAGGACGGGCAACCGCAGCGCAGTCCAAATTGAGATTTACTCTGCTCGGGCCCCGGGGCTATACTCCCGCGTACCTAAGCTTAAAGTCCGTCCCAATGGTGATCCCAGATAGAGCGCCGCCTGGCGCGTTGGCTATGGAGGATGTGATGAAACTTTCAGTGATTTTGCTCACGTTCGTATTTGTAGGAGTGGCCTTCGCTGGTCAAGCAACCCCGGCCAGCAACAGCGAGCAGGACAAGAAAGCGGCACCTGCCGATGCGAAAGAGGCTCGGTGGCAGGGCCACATTGTCCGCATCAATATGGACCAGTCAAGTCTGAGCGTTCGTGGCGGTCAATCGAATATGGAGAGTACTGAGAGAACGATCTTGTACGATGGCTCGACCCAGTGGACAAAGCAAGGAAAACCTGCCGAGCAGAGTGAATTCAAAGAGGGCTCCTTTGTGATTGTGCTCGGACATCCTGACGAGAAAGGCGTCTTTCACGCGACCCGGATCGACTTGCGGCTGCCCAGATAGCTTTTTTGGAGAAAAGGGCCCACTCGTGGCTGGTGCTGTGTAGTTCCAAGGCACTTACGGACGAGACGGGCCCGTTTTGTTTCACCCGCTTGAGTTTCAGGCCTTCGTAGCCAGAGCTTGCAGGCGCAGTTTGGCTGCTCTGGCGGTCTCTCGCAGCAGCGGGTCCGCATCATTCAGACACCGATTCAATTCGCCTTCCAAAGATCTCATTCCTAACGTTCCGATGGCATACGCCCCGCAAGACCGCAGCCAGGGATCGTCGCAGGTGACAAGTGCCACCACTGCCTGTTCCTGGTTTTCGATCTTGGTGTGCACCAGCCGTTGTGCCAGGCGAGCACGCTCATGAACCGTGATCTTGCCATCCAGCAGTGGCACCAGCATTTCGCGCAGCTGAGGCTTTAAGACGTTATCCAGGAATTCCAGCGCGTTGTCGTGAACAGATACATTCTTAGATTGCAGACCCAAGTAGGCGCTGTGTATATCAAGGTGAGGGTATAGCAAGCCCAGCAAACGAAAGATCCGCTCCAATTCTTGTCGAATGGACTCCGTCAATGCGCGTGCTACCGGATCTTCGCCGCTTTCAGCGGTTCCCAGTTTGTCGAGAATCTGGTACGACCGGTAGTGCCCGAGAATTTCGGCCCCCAACACCGTCTCCAACATCTGAGCGTCCGTCTCGATCTCAGGGTGAAGGCGGCGGAGCTTGTTCAGAGCACTAATAATGCGGAAGCGCAAGGTGGTGTCGCTTTCCAGCAGGTTCTCCATCAGCACGTGCGCTGCCGCCGGTGTCCCGATCTTCACCATGATGGTTGGGATTTCCCGCCGCGCCTCGATTGACACCGAGGAGTCGCCGAGATGGTCGCGCAATGCGCCGACGATCGTGTCCCCGAACTCTCCCAAGGCCTTAGCGGCTTCGGCGCGCAACTCGTGATGCACCAGCCGGTCCAGGAGGTCGGGCACCAGCCGTCGCTTGCGCAGCTTTCCCGCAGAATGAATAGCTTCCCGCGCGATCACGGGGTCAGGATCGGCGAGCAGGTTCGAGAGTAGCGGGTCAAAGCAGTCTGGCAGCTCGCCTAGCAAGCGGGCCGCCTCTACCCGGTGCCGCTGCCGCCCTGGCGTAGGTTCGCCGACCATCGCCGTTAGAATCTGCTGAGCAGCCTCCAGGATCTGAGTCTCGCCGGGTCGTGCCAAAAATGCCACGACAGCCGAACTGACCGAAAAGTCGGCGAAGTCGCCCTCGTCCTGCATCAGCTCCAGCGGGTCAACATGGGCATGGTGGGTAAGGTAAAGCAAAGCTTCGGTGCGCACGTTGAGATCAGCATCTCGTAGCAAAGGTTCGACGTCCGTCCGCACCGTCTTGTCGCCGGATTCGGACAGAATTGTGATCGCCTTCTGCCGGACCTGCGCAGAGGGATGGCTCAACAAACTCCGGATTGCGGGGTGTGCGGCCCTTTGCCGCTCCACTTCAAACAGGCTGAGAGCGTAAAGGATCTCGTTGGGATCAGATACCGAAAGCTTGGTTGTCAGTAACTCGGCGGTCGAACGGTCCAGCACCGACGTGGAGGCTTGCTCCGCGTCCACTCGATGCTGGCTAATGCTTTCCTTCAGGGTAGCGACATACTGTCGCCGCGCAACCGCGACCGCAACCAGCCAACCGGTTACCAGCAGCAGCGCAATCCAGCTCATTTGACGTGCCGCCAGGTGCAGGGTAGTGGCAAAAATCAGAACGGTCAACCCAGCCAGGCCGTCGCCCAGGCGCCAGATTACGGTATCGATGAACCACTTCACCTGTAACTTGATCCGGGCAGACAGCGGAAGATAAAGCAATTCGGTGGTAGATTTGTCCAGGGAATAACGGAGCACCTGGTCGCAGCCTTTCAGCGCGACCGCGGCGCCTAACGTCCCAAAAGCCGCAAGGCCGGTCGAGCCCAATAACACCGTGACCGGAAGCACGAACAGCGCCGTACCTATGCCAAACCTGCGCAGGAACCTGGTGGTGAACCCGAGCTGGAACAAAAGCGAAAGTATGCCGGCATAAAAATTGAAGTTACCGTAGAAAGCAGCTATCGCGTCTTTCTTCACCAGGAACTGCTGCATAAGGGCGAGGAACTGCCAACCCGTCAGGGTGGTCACCAGGGATGAAATGCAGATGACGGCAGCGATCGCCCTCAGATATGACGAAGAGAACACCAGTTGCATGCTGGCGAAAAGATTTCGCGGACCAGATTCGGCAGATCCCTCCGTCATTCCATGCGCTCCGCCGACGGCGACTTGCCCGCTGCGCCAAATGAAGACGATCAGCCCGCTACAAATCAACAGGAACAAGGCCATGCCCAGCAGAAGACTCTCCGTGCCGAACGTCTTGGCGATCGCTTTGGAGAAATAGCCGGCAAAGATCCAGCCCGCAATGGCGCCCCCGCCCACCATCCCGAAAACCCGCTTGGCCTCCCGGGTGGTAAGAACATAGTTCGCCAGAGTCCAGATCTGGGTCGGCGCCAGCACTCCAAAGACTTTCACCCAGATGTAAAACACCGGAAACAGCCAAGCCCAGTGGGGGTAATAGTGAGCCAGAGCCCAGAATATCGCGCAATTGCTGGCGAAAAATATCGTGCTGCCGATCAGCAGCTCCTGCAAAGCGACTCGCCGCGCCACCAGCACGTAGCCCGCCACCACCAGGGCCACGATTACAGAACTGGAAATATCGGCGTAGGCAAGCTGTTTCGCCTGGAAGCGCGACAGGAACAACGCTGCTCCCGCCACTTTGCCGATTACGTAGCTGCTGATCACGAGGAACAGACAGGCACAAAGCAGGGTGCCTCTCCCCAGATCGCCGGAGTGAATGTTCAGCGCGCGTTCGATCCACTTTTTCATCCGCAGAAGATTCTCTTCTGTTGTGTCACTGCCTATGGCGATGCGGTCGCTGTTGCCGGACAGATACCATCGCCTGGCGGTAAGGCACCAGGTTTTTCCGAAACCTTGGTGGCATCTTCAACCCCTTCAGGAGCCCCAGAACCTGCTTTTGCGGGCGAAGAAACGGCCGAGGCGAGAAGCACTATCTGCTCGTCCATAAACTTCGCGGTGAATCTTGCATCGCCGCAGATTTCCAGGGCTGACGCCCTGCCCCCCGGGTAGTAGCTGCTGAGCATGCCGGTGTCGATCAAGAACACCTTGTCTCCAAAACGAGGCCGGATACGCGCGCCCCTCTGAACCGTATGCCCTACAACAATATGTGCCACCTTGTAAGCTTCCAGGATCTTGCCTATCTCCGCCGTGCCCTCTTCGTCGCTCCACTGGTCGTAACCGCGAAACCATAAGGGTCCAACAGGCTTCACACTCAGCCATTCTCCGTACTTTAAGAACTCCAGGATTTTAGCTTGGCGTTCTTCGCTCGCCGGAACCAGCGACTTGCGCTCGGCGATGACTTCGGCCTGAGCCGCATTGGTAATTTCCTGCAGGTTAAAGAACGGCAGGATCACTCCCTCATCCTGCAGATACTGTTTCACCTCATCAAACGCTTTGATTTCGTCGCGAATACGGCTATTCAGCGCATCAACTTTCATCTTGGCCAAGTCAGGATGGATGCCCCCGTGCAAGAAAATCTCTTCTCCAATTTGGGCCAAGGCGTTGTGTCCGCGCAGCCACTTGCCGTATTCTCCCTTCGGGCTGAAGGCCTCGCGCTGCTCAACGAAACCCAGCGGATGCCTTGCCATCCACTCTGCTTCAGTCAACTCCATGGGCTGGGAAAGCTCGGCTATTAACGCTGCGTGCTTATTGCGCCATTTCACGTACTCGTCATAGGCAGATTTCTGTCGCTTCTCGGAATTGCTGTCGGCAAAACTGGCGTAGTTCACGGGCGTGACGTAGCGCAGGTCGCCCATCATATTCATCATCTCGTGATTGCCTAGCAGGCTTACTACCCGGCCGCCAGCTTGTCCCGCTTCTTTCTCGAGTGCCATCATCAGGTCCATGACCTCGCGCGGCTTGGGGCCGCGATCCAGGAGGTCCCCGACCTGGACGAACGTTGTCTTACCGCCTTTCCAGTGGTTTTGCTTGTCAATGAGCCCTATGCGCTGAAGAATGGCGACGAAGTCGTCAAAATCACCGTGAACATCTCCGATGGCGACTAAGGATTCCGAAGGATCCGCTCGAGTTTTCTTTGGTTCCGTCCACGCTAGCCCCACCGACACGAGTACCGCGAGGAGAGAAATGCAAGCGCGTCGGGAACAAATCCAGACCGGAGGGCGGACCATTTTCCTGCCTCCTGCAGCCAAGCCCTGCCGGATCTGAACGAAAACGGTGAGTTTCGTAGGGCTTCCTCTATCGCGGTGCATCTTAGGCTGCCAAAGATAAATAAGTCAACAAGCTGAAAATTCAGCCCTCCGGAACCCGCAAACGTGGCAAAGGCCGCCAGGTAGGCGGCCTTGGTACCGGGAGCCTTCGAGGGAGCCGGAAACGACCCGGCGAACCTGCTTGCACACCTTGCTGCAGCTACCATTTCGGCTTCAAAAGGTACTGCAATGGGCGGTGCAGCGTGCTGCAGAGGACGCTTGTTTCAGTACAGCACTTCGCTCTCGCCTTTTTCAGCGATCATCTTCTGAAACTGCTCTACAATCTTGTCCCGTCGCTGCATCACCGCTTTCACTTCACTCTTGGTGAGATAGCGCTTGGTTTTTTCCTGCAGTTCCTTCCCGTCCAGCGCCTTCAGTTTCTCGAATAAGTGCCGGTCGCAGCGTACCAAGTCGTCGGGGTTTCTCAGGTTTCCTAGAAGGCGAAATGCGCGGGTGAAATCAATCCTCCAAATCTTCCAATTCTCACCGATGAGCACGTTGGTCAGGTTGGCATCGGTGTCGTAGACCAATTGATCGAAGACCCGGACCTTGTACATCTGGTTGTTCCAGGCACCCAGATCCGGCGGAGTTAATTTTTGTTTGTGGCGTTCCACTTCATCCATCTTCACCGGCAACCACCAACTGAGCGAGCCTTCATCGCTCAGCCATTTGCGCTCGACATATACCGGCAGCATGTCATCGATGTCAAGCAACTCCGCCAGCACATAAGCAGCGAGGTTGTACTTGTAGGAATCCACGAAGTTCATTTCAGTACCGGTAGCAAACTGCATGTTGAGCTTGTGTTCATCAACCTTTTGGAAAGAAGCGTCGTGGGTTATGGTGCCGTCCGTGAGCGTGAGCCGCCACGGGCTGGTGATACCCTTCTTGGACTGCACACTCTTCACCACCTTGGCGGTGAGAAGGAATTGCTTGATCTGGTCCTTGCTTAGGGTTGGCTCGTCTGAGGCAACCACAAAGAGCCGGCAAGCCAGACACGCCACCACGGCTAGAATCAGCTCGCGCCACCGAAGACGAAGTACGTTCATTGAAGATACCCCCGCTGAACCGGCGGAAGTCTACTCCTTCGTGCCGCGTTGGACAAGCTGAAATAGGGCTGCTGAAATAGGACGACGTCCGGGCCCAGACCCATGACGGCGGCCAGACGAAACTGGCACCGCCGGTCCTCTCTACGCCGGACCTCGAGGAGCCGCCTTAGGCGTTATGGATGTATTGGCTATCCCTCAACATATAAGAGACGCCGTTTGCTAGCGGATTGTTCTTTTCAATAGGGGATTGTTCTTTTCAGTCTGGAGGTCTATTGTTCTTGCCGGACACCAGATCTTTCCGGTGAACAAGGAGGAAGTCTCATGGGGAAGAAGCTACTCACTCTACTGTTCGTGTCTGTACTTGCCTTCCCGCTGTCAACGGCGGTGTTCGCGCAAGAGGCTCCGGCCAAAGAGAAGGTCGCAAAGGAGGCCCGCTGGGAGGGTACTGTCATAAGAAGCAGTCCGGACAAATCTACGCTGACCGTACGTAAGGCGGGATCAGGCAACGCTGAAATGACGGTCGAGTACGACAGCTCGACGAAATGGGTCAGTCAGTTCCACGGCGATAAGAAGGTGAACGACATCGACTCCAGCCAGGTTAAGGATGGGGACTTCGTAATCTGCAAGGGCACTTGGGACAAGGCGGGCGTACTCCATGCCACTCTAGTCTCTAAGCGGCTCTCCCACTAGATGAGTTTCAATGGATGAGGACGGCGAACCGGGCGGCCCCGCTGCCCGGTTTTTTGCGCGTGTGCCGAACAGGCTCGCTTCGACTCACTCGGGGTGCCACGGTTGTTTGATGTGCTTTGGCTCAACCGAACTAAAGCGCCGGATGCGGACCCGCAGTTAGTGTTCGTGGACCTATGCTTGGTGAATGCGTATCGCCGAAGAAAAACTGGAAGGTGCTCGCGTCGTTGTTTCCCGCAGGATGGCAGCAAATGGCGTGGCAGTCGGGTGCGGTCGAGCGATTGCGTGGGTTTCCATCACCTGACTTGCTGTTGCGTATGCTACTGCTGCATGTGGCGCGGGGTTACTCCTTGCGGGAGACGGTTGTGCGCGCTAAGCTGGCGAATTGGACCAACATTTCGGATGTCGCCTTGCTCAAACGCCTGCGCAACAGCGAGGAGTGGCTGCGTTGGTTGTGTATCGAATTGCTTCGGGAAAACATCGCGTACAGGCAGGAAGAAGCTGTCAGTCGGACGATCCGGATTGTGGATGGCACGATCGTCAGAGAGCCTGGCAAGACGGGGAGCCAATGGAGGATTCTGTGCAGCATCAGACTGCCGAGTTTGGAGTGTGACTTTTTCGAGGTGACGGCGACGATTGGCGAAGGCAGCGGAGAGTCATTGAACCGTCTGCCTGTGGGTCCGCACGAACTTATTCTCGCCGATGCCGGCTACTGCTCAGTGGCTGGCATTGAGTATGTTTGGCAACATGGTGCTGATGTGTTGGTTCGCGTCAACCCTCAGACCTTCGTGGCGTACTCTGCATGCGGCAGACGTATCTCCCTCCTTCCGCGATTACGCACTTTGTCCAAAGTGGGGCAGTTCGGCGAATGGCGGGTTGTCTTGCATGGTCAAGGTTCGGCGTTTGCGGGCCGGTTGTGTGCAGTACGAAAGAGCGACTGCGCGATTCAACAGGCTCATCGGCGCTTGCAGCGCAAAGCGAGTAAGAAGCAAATGATCACTAGGCCGGGAACACTCGAATTTGCAAAGTACGTGATCGTGTTTACGACGCGCTCCAGCGGTTCGACGGCGGACATTCTGAGATCTTACCGTATGCGTTGGCAAATTGAGCTGGTGTTTAAGCGACTGAAGAGCGTCGCCCAACTGGGGCACGTGCCCAAGCATGACGACCGCAGTTCCCGCGCTTGGCTGTATGGGAAATTGCTTGTCACGCTCCTGATCCGCATCGGGCGCGATATTTCCCCCTCGGGCTTCCCACTCTCGGCGCTGGGGACCATGTAGTCCGTCGCGTGAATTCAGTTTCGCGCTTCACCAGATCCAGCAAGCTATCGAACCGCACATCTCCTTGCAGCAAACGCTCTATTCGTGGAATCAGATTGCACAGGCTCTTGCGGAACAGTCGCGCATCCGACTACTTCAATTGGCGAAATGGCACGCCTAGTGAACATCGCTCCAAGACCGACCGATCGGGACACGCTGCCTGTCAGAAGCCGACTTCTATGCCGAGTCGTGGGCCCGTCCTCGCCCGTAACTTCAGAGTTGCCCGTTAGAACGAAGCCGCTCACGCGGCGGACGCTAGCGCGTGTGAGATGCAGGCGTTTGAAACGGTGGTCTGAACTGTGGTCTTGAACAACGGACCGCCCCGCGTTAGGATGATCCAGGTGAATTCGAGAATCACTACATCGATCAGCCTCAATAACAACGTTTTTGCCGAATCCCGCTTCTGGCAACGATTTCCAGCCGAAAATCGATTGAAAATCCATAGGGCGCGTCCACCGCACCCGCGAGCGGCTTCCTTCTGACGGTTTTATCGAAAGCGCGCCACAGCGTCCTGCCATCCCCCACTCTCAAATGCGCGCCCAATTACACCGATCAAACTGCGTGAGAAACTAGTTTTTCTTTGCTTCGCCTTCTGCCTTTGCAAGCAACTGGTCGAGTTCTTTTCGATCCAGAAAGCGCCCGTTGACGACTACAGCTTCAATCTTCTGTGTGTTGCGAATGTCCTCGAGCGGATTGGCGTTTAGCAGAACCAAATCGGCGATTTTTCCTTTCTCCACTGTACCCATGGAATCCAGCAAGCCCAGAAATTCCGCTGGGTTGCGCGTGGCGGCTTTCAACGCCTCCAATGGCGTAAATCCGGCTTCCACAAACAGGGTCAGCTCATCGTGCAGGCTGAACCCCGGATAAATGTAGTCTGCTCCAAGATCCGTGCCGGCCATGAGCGGAACGCCTGCATCCTTCATTCTACGCACGACCTCCAATTGCTTTTGCCAGAGCCTTCCTCGCACGGCTTTCTCTATGTCTGTTGGTCGCAGGTCCGGGAATTGCTTCTTCCAGGTTGCAACCTCATTCGCGGGAATGTACCGGAGGCGACTGTCACTCATGATGACTGTTTCTCCACGAAAGGCCCAGACCTGGTTCCGTACGAGCGTTGGAACCTGCCAACTATGATTTTGGGCCAAAGTTGTGACTAGTTTTTTGAATTTTGCCTCGTCGAAGGTATCAAGCGTGAGTTTGTCGTACTTGCTCGACCACTCGCGTCCAGGCACCTGAAACAATTCGTGACTCCGAGAAGAGGACGATTCTAGAATCTGATTGAGATGCTCCATAGATCGCTGGCCGGCAGACGAGGCTTCGGCGGCACCGACCAAAAATGGGACGTGGCCGGCGAATGGGATTGCCTGCTTTTTGGCTTCGTCCGCGATGGCGAAATATGCTTCCCTGGACAGGCTCGAATAGGTCTTCGCGAAATCAATTCCTGCTGCCTTCACCTCGCGAACGAACTGCCGAGCTTCCTCCGGAGTTGAGACACTATTAGCGGTGGGTCCCGGCTGTAGGGCGGGCAGATTCGTTGTTTCGACCCCGGCTGGCCCGTCCACGAGAGTGCCAACGGCTGCAATTCTCGGAGCGATTAGACTGCCGTCTAACTGCAATCTTCTCCACTCTCGTACCTGCGGCATGTTCTCTAGCTTGGTCCACATTTCTCGAACGCTCGTGACACCATTGGCAATGAACAGCGGGAAGTACCACGTATTGGGTGGGCGGCGGCTGATCTGATTGAAGATGTGGACATGCATGTCCCAAAGACCCGGAATGAGAAATTTCCCTCCGGCCTCGACCACCTGCGCGGCTTCGGGGATTCGGGCGGTTGTGGAACTGCCAATTTCCCTAATCCGGCCGTCTGAAATGATCACGGTCATGTCCGGCTTGGTTTCTCCGGTAGAAACGTCGACTACGCTTATGTGGGTGACGACGAGAGACTTCGGAGGCTGGGGCAGCGTTTCAACAGCGAAGACGAGCCAAAGCAGCGCGAAAAATAGCCGCATTCTCATACGTGTCTATGAGTCCATGCTGCGATTTCTCCCTCTTGGCTCTGCCGGCTGATCTGGATAATTTTGCATCGCGGGGTCCGTTATGAGGAACGGGGTCCGGCCGTTCGCGAAAGGTCGAGGCAAGCGCGCACTGCAAGAATGATCCGCCAGCTCCGAAACCTTGGCTATCGGGTCGAACCGCTGACTGTTCAAGTCTGCGATCCGGCGTGACAGTGGGGGGATTTTCGACCCTGTTTGATTACTAAGGCGCTTACGCTGAAATAAGGTCCAAACAGATTTGGACCGGTTATTTTTAGCAAAACCAGAAGTAAAGCAGGTGCACTAGCGCTCATTGGCGGTCAACTTCCGGATAGCCCGACTCGGGCACAATCCCGAGAGGCGCCGACAATCGGCTGCGAAGGAAGGCCACTTCTACGTGTAGCCGATTAACCACCCAAGTGGGACGTGTGCGGGGATTCGAAGGCACACTTCCTAGTCGGTGGTGAGAAGGCTTATCGCAACACCAAGGCTGCCGGGACCGGCGCTATAATGCGGGCATTTATGTCCCTCTCCCCGGGTACGAAACTCGGACCCTACGAGATTCAAGGGCCTCTGGGCGCCGGAGGGATGGGCGAGGTTTATCGCGCCCGCGACACGCGGCTGGAGCGCACGGTCGCGATCAAAGTGCTGCCCGCTCATCTATCCTCCGATCTTGATCTGAAGCATCGCCTCGAGCGTGAGGCCCGGGCCATCTCTTCGTTGAACCATCCGCACATCTGCACACTGTATGACATCGGCACACAAGAAGGGGTCGACTTCTTAGTGATGGAGTACTTGGAGGGAGAAACCCTGGCCGACCGGCTGCGAAAAGGGGCACTGCCGATTGAGAAAGCTCTGAACGTCGGGATTGAAATCACCGATGCGCTCGACAAAGCGCACCATCAAGGCATCGTGCATCGCGACCTCAAGCCGGGCAACATCATGCTGACCAATTCTGGGGCGAAGCTGATGGATTTTGGCCTCGCCAAACCAGCACAAGCCGCGTTCATGGCACCTGCGAGCATGGGTACACCAACTCTCTCGAACCGGCTCACTGCAAAAGGCGCGATTGTCGGCACTTTCCAATACATGTCCCCTGAGCAGTTGGAAGGGAAAGACGCTGACGCGCGATCGGACATATTTGCTTTGGGTGCTGTTCTATACGAAATGGCAACCGGCAAGCCCGCGTTCAGCGGGAAGACACCAGCCAGCATCGTGGCTGCAATTCTTGCTTCGGACCCGCCGCCGATCACCGCGCTTCAACCTGCGTCTCCGCCGGGGCTAGATCGCCTGATCCGGACTGCGCTGACCAAGAATCCCGACGAGCGCTGGCAAAACGCCGCTGATGTGAAATTGCACCTCAAATGGATTGCCGAAGGTGCTCCATTAGTGCAGACATCCGGCCGAGTTCGACGCGCCGAACGGTTAGGTTGGGCCGTCGTTGGACTTCTGATCGGCTCACTCCTGGGTGGATTTTCCGCGTGGAGATTAACGCAATCAAAGCAGCACAGTTCGAGCTTTCTGCGCTTGTCCATCAAACTGCCGCCAGAAGAACCTTTTGAGTTTGGTATCCAAGGACCGATCGCGCTGTCCCGTGACGGCAAGTTCGTTGCCTATGTGGGTCAAAACCGTGACGGCTCTCAGCTTTACTTGCGTTCTCTGAGAGAAGGACAGCCGGCGGCGGTGCCGGGTACCGAGAACGCCTTGGGCCCCTTCTTTTCGCCGGACGGCCAGTGGCTGGCGTTTTTCTCCAATGGAAAGTTGAAGAAAGTTCCAGTCGGAGGCGGGACAGCCGTGACGGTTACCGACGGTGATCCTGGCCAAGGTGGCAGTTGGGGCCAAGACGGGACGATCTTGTTGAGTCCCGCACCCGGTTTTGGTGTCTACAAACTCGTGGCCGGAGGTCGTGTACCACAGAGTGTGACCAAGCTTGGGCCGGGAGAGGGCGGCCATGTTTTTCCCGAGCTACTACCCGATGGGAAAGCGTTCTTATTCACGATCGAAGTTTCAGGCCGACCGTTCGACGAGGCCCGTATTGCGGTTCAATCACTCGAAACGGGACTGCGGAAGATCCTGGTGGAAGGCGGTACCTTTGCGCGCTACGCCTCCGGTTACGTGCTCTACGTCCGGTCGGGAGACCTGTTCGCCACACCTTTTGACGCGCGAAAATTGGACATCACCGGTCCAGCGATTCCGATCGCAAGACGCGTTGGTATCTCCCCGGGCGATGGAGCGGCCGCCTATGCGGTGTCCCAGGAAGGGACGTTGGTATACGCGACCGAAAGTTCCACCTTTTGGGGAGGTACCCTGGTGTGGGTAGATCGGGGTGGCAAAGCAACGGAGTTACCTATGCCGCACCGGGGCTACTACAGCCCTCGAATCGCTCCGGATGGCCGGCGCATCTCGGTCGATCTGGGAGGCGCCAATGACGATGTCTGGACCTATGACGTGGAGCGTGGCACGCTAACGCGCCTCACCTTTGTGGAAGAAAATCTTGCTCCCATCCTTACCCCTGATGGTAAGCGGATCACTTTCAGCCATCACGATCCCGGTGGCGCGCCAAATCTTTACTGGATGTCAAGCGATGGCAGTGGAGCGAAAGAGAGGCTGACCACATCGGATGCCGGGCAGTTGGCTCAATCCTGGTCGCCGGACGGCAAGGCACTCGTGTTCACGGAGAATGGCGTGTCAACCGGCCGAGATCTTTGGGTTCTGCCAATGGACGACAAACGGATTCCCATGCCTTGGCTGCGCACACCCTTTTCGGAGTGGGGCGCAGCGTTCTCGCCCGACGGCCGCTGGCTGGCCTACGTTTCGGACGAAACCGGTCGGTCCGAAGTGTATGTTCGGCCGTACTCCGGCACAGGCGAAAAACTGCAGATCTCGAGAGACGGCGGAACCGAGCCGCAGTGGGCACATAACGGGCACGAGCTTTTCTACCGGGACGGCGAGAAGATGATGGTCGTGTCCGTTGAGACTGGACCGCGCTTTCATGCAGGAAAGCCCCGCTTGCTATTCGAAGGACCCTATCAGGCCAGTCCGGTCAACAATGCTAACTATGACGTTGCGCCGGGGGATCAGCGGTTCCTGATGGTGAAAAGACAGGCCAAACCGCCCCTTACTCACCTGGAGCTTATACTGGGCTGGCCAGAGGAGACCAAAACGCATCCCTAACGGGGTTGTGGAAGAGTAGGCCGTGATCCAGTCACGATCGCCAAAGTGATCAGGCGAACCACATCTACGGTTAGCCGACTACTAGGCACCGGCGAAAAGGGTTCTCGCGCATTCAGATGTCTCGAGTGTCTGACTGCGCCGACCGGATCGCATGACTGTAGATGCTCTCCGGCTGGTCTCTTTTGGGACACACCGATGTACAATGTCGCCGATGTACCGGGTGGATGATTGGCGTCTATTTTTGGTGCTGGCCGTTTCCCTGATTGCTGCCGGCTTCTTTCGCTCAGCCTGGGCCACTCGGCGGGATGGATTCACAATCGACGAACCTTGGCACATCACCGCGGGCGTCGCGTATCTCCGCACCGGCGAATACTTCCTGAACCCCGAACATCCACCGCTGGTCAAGCTTGTCGCGGCCTCCGCTGTGCCGCAAAGCATCTTTCAATTTGCTGCGCCTGGCCTCTTGTACGACAAGACAGATGAGCGCAAGTTCGTCGAGGCGACAATGTATGAGCACAATGACGCCGACTTCATCCAGGCACGTGTTCGCCGGGCAATGTACTTCTTCAACGGTTTGCTTCTGTTGTTCTTTGCCCTGGCCACATTCCGCATTTTCGGCGGAACGGTGGCACTCGGTTCTCTTCTCTTCGTACTGATCGACCCGACCGTCGCTGCCCACTGGCCGGTGGTGATGACCGATCTTCCCGTCGCGCTTTTGTCGGTTACAAGTCTGCTCGTTTGTATACAAGCACTTCGCAACTGGACGAAAACAAATCTCTTCCTGCTCGCACTCGCGCTTGGGCTCACGCTCTCCGTCAAACATTCGGGATTGGTTTCCTTTGGCTTCATTGGAGTATTCGGCTTGGCGGCTCTGCTGTGGCGGTTTCGACACGACGAGCGCACGGCGCTGCGAAGATCTGCAATTTTTATAATCGTGCTCGCAGGAGCTGTAGCAATCCTTTGGGGTACGTATCGTTTCCGCTACTATGAGGCCAAGCAGCCCGAAGAGAAATTCAATCGGACGCTCGCTTCGAAAATTGGAGACATCCGCTCTCCAGTTTGGCGAGCCGGTTTGACGGGTCTCGCCACATGGCGGCTCCTGCCGCGGTCCTACATTTGGGGGCTTGCGGACACTGTCCGCACCGGCATGGAAGGACGCGCGTACTCCACATATGCCTTCGGCCGGCTGACTTTTATGCAGCGCCGCCCGCTGATTTTCCCAGGCTACATTGCGGTAAGACTCCCGCTTGCCCTCATAGCTTTGTCATGCCTCGGGTGCGCAATTGCGTTCTGGCGAGGCACATCAAGACGAGACAAGTTCGCGGTGGCTATTCTCCTCGCGCTTGCTGGTGTCCTACTGATCATTTTGGCGAGGTCGGGCGCCGACTACGCGGGGGTAAGGCATGCCCTAACAATCTATCTTGTGATGGCTATCCTAGGGGGATTCGCCGTACAGTATCTGGTGCGCCTGCGCACAAGGATGTTCAGTGTGGCCGTTCTGGGACTTGCCTTGGCCGCTTGCCTTCCTGCTCTTGCGGTCGAAAGGCCCTGGGAGTACCACAACATTTTGGCAGGGGGGACCGAACAAGCCTATCGCTACTTTCGGAACGACGGGATTGATCTGGGTCAGCGCGACAAGGAAATCGCTGGCTACTGTCGCCGCAAACTTGAACCCGCCGGAGAAGTGCCCTATGTGGTCTACTACGTTTCCTTTGTTAAACCAGATCTAATTGACTATCGCCGCTTGAGGGTTAAGGCGTTGGATGACCCGGAAGGCGGTGACCTGCTCCCCACGACTGTTTCCGGCACGCTCCTGGTGCTTGCTACTGCCGTTGCACCGGCAATGTGGTCGGACTATAAAGCGTTGCGAGAGGCGCAGCCGGTTGACCGAATGGGAAACGTTCTCGTATATCGCGGCACATTCTACTTGCCAAATGCTCGGGCTGACGCACTGTTCGACAGGGCTAACAGAATGCTCGAGGAACCCAAACCGGATTTCCCGAAAATCGACAGTCTTCTGACTGAAGGCCTCTTGCTGCGTCCGAACGACTTTAGTGGGTGGATGATGCTTGGGAACCTGCGTTTGCTTCGCGGCGAGCGCGAGCTGGCGGTGGCAGCTTATCAAAAGGCGCGCGATGTGGCCCCAGCGAGCCCGGTGCGCCAGGTGTTTGAAGATCAGATCCGCCTGGTCTCAACTCGGCCCCTCAACTCCGTCACGCCGATGCGTGACCCTGGCATCGAGTGAGTTGCGTCGTTTTTAGCTGAGAAAACGCCCCTCTGAGAACTTGGCACGGCAACGAGTCGGCGCCACTCGGACCTGTAACGGTCGACACATAGAAGTGACCCTGTCCACTCGTTGGCGCTTGTACTGCACAGGGGCGGCTTCTGGACGGATTGTCGGCAAACAAGAAGTAGTTCGGGTCCTTCCTGTTTGCCCGTCAGAAGGAAGCCGCTCGCGGGTGCGGTGGACGCGCCCTATGGATTTTCAATCGATTTTCGGCTGGAAATCGTTGCCAGAAGCGGGATTCGGCAAAAACGTTGTTATTGAGGCTGATCGATGTAGTGGTTCTCGCATTCACCTGGATCATCCTAACGCGGGGCGGTCCGTTGTTCAAGACCACAGTTCAGACCACCGTTTCAAACGCCTGCATCTCACACGCGCTAGCGTCCGCCGCGCGCGCGGCTTCGTTCTGACGGGCTACTCGGAAACAATGCTCCTTAAGTTAGCGCTTATGAAATTATCTTTTTAGTTGGACCGCTCCCCCTATGGCGATTGATTGTCGGTCACAGGCGAACGACTTACAGCTCTTTGCAGCTGCTCGGCAATTGCTGGCACCAGAGAAGTTCTTTACGCGGAACTGTTCCGATCCGACGGATCGAAGCCGCCGAGTCTCTGCCCCACAGTGGCATCCGCTTCCCCCAGAATCCCTACACCGGCTGTCCTTACATCGGACTGTCTGGGGGCAGCCGGACCTGACCGAAGCGGCGCTTGTGCCGCGCCCAGGGCAGACGACCTTGGTTGGTTTGACGAGCGTACGTACTAAGATGCCGCCCATGTTGCCCAGGCTCAATCGCAAGCGGGCCCTGTTGGTTGTGACCAAGATCGACGAGATCCTGGCCTGGGAGCGAAGGTCTGCGGCCGAGCGGGATACCCGCTTTGGAACTGGGTCGGTACCTGTGCGAAGTGCGGGCGGGGCAGTACTGTCGGTTGGAGAAGCTGAAGTCCTTCGACGAGTTTCTGGCGAGGCGGTTTCCGGAGTCCCGGCGGAAGACTCTCGGCTGCTGGGCAACAGCACCGTTGCAAGGCTCGCAACCAAAGAGGGTCACGAAGACCGCAGAAATTCTTAGGCGGCCAGCTGCGCGGGGGCATGAATTCCTCGGAAGCCGGTCTAGGTATCAGGTGCTAACTTGCCTTACCCTTGTCCGCGCTCGCCAAGTGTTGCCTTGCTCGATGGGGTTGATTCCCGGAATTGCATTTGGGCGTCCAGAGAATCCAACCAAGCCGCGAAACCGGGACGACATTCGGGCTCGATGCGGAGGAAGCGTAACCCCATCGCGAAAGCGTCATTCCAGACCGCATCCGCTTTTGCCCGGAAGACTTGAGGGTTAGAGCTAGGAAGCTCGAACCGCACTGTCACCACTCCTTCGACCTGGGAAGGACCAAAGCGAGTAAGGGCAAGTCCACCCTCGCTCACGTTCATGATCTTTCCAGCGAGGGCCTCACCCGTCTGGCACAACAGCTCAACGGGCAGGTCAACCTTGTGGCGGAAATATCTGCGGTGCTCGCGTTCCATCCTGGGAAGCGCTATGTCGAGAATACTTCGCAGCTGCTTCTCCTGAACCGGCTTATTGAGCACGAAATCAGCTCCCGTTTCAATCGCCATGCTCACCGAGGTCGTAGCATTTACCACCGCGACGACGACCGACAGCTTGTTCGCCCGACTGGTGCGTATCTGGGCGAGCAGATCGGTGGCGTGTTCCACACCGTCGCAGTCAATGACGAAGCTATCGAGGTGCCGCCGAGCCGAGAGTTCGATAGCGCTTGCAGCATCTGCGCGCATTTCGAGTTCGACACCCGTTGTGCTGAAACCAGCCCGGATAACCTCCAGCAGCGTCACGTCGCTGGTCAGTAGCAAACAGTTAAGACCCATGTTCTCAATCTATTCAACTGAGATGGATTCCCAAAGTGACGGAGGTGCATGCGGCTCGCGTTTGGATTTACTGGATTGCGCCGAACCTTAACTCGTGTATACCCGGAGCCGCCCGCGATTAGGTCAAGCAACATCCTTCCCGCCCCAACTCGGCGTTATAGCAATCTCTCTGTCCTTCCAGCAGAGATGCCTTGCGCGTTCGTCACGCCCCGCGCTAGGCGCCCCCCTGTCGGCGGCAAGCTCCTGAAGCTAGGCCGGGTGTAGCCTAGCCTGCGCCTCAAGGTCCGAGCGGAATAAGCTGGGACCGCGTGCTGCAGTCGGGGGTGCAGCTGCTTGATCGCTTCGCCCAGGACGACCGGGTTGGCATACGCCAGCCTCGGTACAACTCACAGATCAAGTTCACCGCCCTAGCCGGCAGGACGACCTCGTGGCCTGATTGTGGGCTGGGTGCCAGCTCTTACATCCCGGAGGAGAATCGTTCTGAGCATGGAGAGCCCACTCGACCGAGGCCAGTGAGAAACAGCGCAAGAAGCATTTCCTGAGGTCTATAAGCATTCGACCGAAAGCATAATTCGGGGACAGAATCTGTATCGAGAAACTCGCATGGAGCCGTGAACCCTGCTTCAGAGGTTCGGTGAGCGCATTGGCGATTTGGCAACAATTGAGAATGAGGGCTAACTGCCGAATAGCGACTACTCGGGCGATCCGCTATTGAGCCGTCCCAAGACATCGATGCGATGGAAATAGCGGCGATGTCGATGAGCGAGGTACTGGGTTTCCACAAAAGCAGAAACTCACGGTTTGAAGTGGGAGGCGAAGAAGTTCCACAAGATGTCACGGGTCTTCACCCCAGTGGTGGAATTGAAGTCAGGGTTGAAAGGGACTTGACCGGAAACGTCCATGGGAACGGTATACCAGGTGTGTATTCCTCCGATCAGTTTGTAAAACTTTACTTCGGTATTCCCACTGCAATTCGTGGCATCCTTCTCAACCAGGGCGCTGATGTTTCCCCGGCTATCGCATAAGGGAGCTGTGGTGTCAAGGCTCGAACACTTGTCCGCAGAGGTTCCAGTCCAATAATTGAAAGACTGCTCTTGGGACGCATCAAAAGGGGTGCCGCAATACAGGACGGTGTTGTCCTGGTCGCCGTGAAGGATCAGAACAGAGACCGGCGCGACAGCAGGAGGGACGAGTGGTGGATTCCCCTGCAAAAAGAGTGCCCCTTCGACCACGCCAATCGCCGCGACGAGATCGGAGAGCTGCACGCCGAGGCGGTGGGACATCAAGGCCCCAGACGAAAGGCCAGTGACGTAAATTCTCTTGGGATCGGGCCGTAAGCTCGCCTGCAGTGCATTGATGAGCTGTCGAAAGAAGCCTACATCATCGGTGAAGTCGTTGAAGAAATAGGCCCAATCCGTTTGGCCATCACTCGACCCAAGCAAGCCGTCCGGATACGCAACTGCAAAACCAGACTGATCCGCTAACTTACTGAAGCCAGTCCCAATTTCCATTCCCAATCCGTTGCCCCCTGACCCGTGCAGAACGATGACCAGAGGGCTGGAGCCCTTCTGAAAATTGGACGGAACATGCAGCAAGTACGTACGGGTCACGCCGTTAATGGTCAGGGACTGGCAGGTCGTCCCTTGCTGTGCGTTGCATCCCACTCCGCCACCATTGTTGCTGCTGCCGGCTCCACAAGAGAGCAGCAACAGCGACACTGAGACAAGTAGGAGTACGCAGCAGGAGGTTTTCTTCATTGCAAATACTCTGGCTGCTGGTCAGGTCTCGGAAGGAAAAGTATTCGCGGCAGAGGCAATTTGTCGTCTCGTTTTTATGCTGGTCTCAGAGCTCGATTCTACTCTGAATGCCAGATTAGAAATGGCGCAGATTTCAGACTGGAGCGTGGAGCTTCTACTTGAGCCCTTGATTCGCGGCCCATTGGAGAACGATCAGGAGAGAGTGTGTAAGTTATTCCGGAGGCGATCGGGGTCTCCATCCGGAAGGAGGCGTTCTCTCTTCAACCACTATGAGAGAGCATCGCGTTCCCGCTAGGGAACAGCTGAAAACGAAGCGACCGGGAACTGCGTCACGCGCGAGCTTTGTCTATCATCGCTTTCCAGATGCCTTTGGATTTGAGAACAAGTTCAACGGCTTCGCGGATCGCTCCGTGGCCAGCGAGGGCCTTCGTAATGTAATGCGCGGACTTTTTTACCTCGGGGACGGCATCGCCCACAGCAATGGCCAGTCCAGCGCGACGCATTAAGGGAATGTCCGGAAGATCGTCGCCGATAAAGGCAACTGCAGAATCGGACACCCCTGCGTTTCTGAGGATTTCTTCGTAGGCTGGCATCTTAACCGGCTGTTTCATATAAATGAACTCCATGTTCATTTCATGGGCCCGTCGCAGCAGTGCCGCGCTTTCGCGGCCCGTAATACACCCCGTGCGAAGGCCGGCCGTCTGCGCCAAAGTGAGCCCCTGGCCGTCGTGCGCGTCAAAGGTCTTGATCTCGAGGGCCGTGCCGTCGGTTTGCGAGAGTAGGGTGACACTGCCGTCCGTCATGGTGCCATCTACGTCCATGAGGAGCAGTTTGATTTGCGCGGCACGTTTCTTGAGTGAAGGGGAGATTTTGGCAAAACCAGCCAAGAAAGCCTCCAGAAAAATGAGAAACTTTAAGGTAAAGGCTAGATCGGTGATCACTTCAAAGTTACTGTTCCATACTACAACTTGGCAAATACCAGCCCCCCAGGCGACAGCCAGCCCTACACTAAGGAGGGTACCGATAAGGAAATATTCTGCAAATCGTTCCTTCGACTCCGGAAAACTCGCGATCGACTTCCCGTAGGAATAGCCCCGTGCCCAACGTACGCACGAATTCCTTGCCTCTTACCTCGCACATGCTCGACGATTGAAGCGGGAAATCGCTTAATGAAGATGTGCCAACAAGACCGTAAGGAACAATTTCATGAATGGTTGCACATAGCTGTGCAATCCCTGATCCTTGCACCGCTCTGTGCATCAAGGGAAATAGGCCTCAATCACCCGCTCCATCGCTTGCCGAGTTTCCTGGATTTGCCACCAGAAACCGCGCCGTAAATTCCTCGAAACGGTTGATTCGTTCCACCGCAACTTCCTCGCCGTGAGGTCCTGCCTGTTCATCTCCAGCTGAACCTTGATCGTTTGCCACTGCTTGGCAGAGATGCTTTGCAGCAAAGTATCATGCAGGTGGTAAACGGTATTCGTGATCAAATTAAAGGTTTCGTTTTCGGTGACGAGTGACGTTAGAATGCCGTCTTACTCCGTTTGGCCTTAAGGTGATTTATCGCCTCCCGAGCCCGCTCAAACGCTTCACCCCGGCAAATAAATTCACGGGCTTCCGGTACGGCTCCGTGATCTCTCCAATTCCAACACCAATCCAAAGCTCAAACGGAGAGTCACAAACTCTCACGACAGTTCGGCCAGTGAGCGGCACGCTCATGATCTCGTCCCTCAGTCGTTCTGTCTTGAACGCTAGTGACCTTGTGCATAATCAACAGGAATCATGCCAGTCTGAGCCGCTTGAACCAGCGATGGAAGTGGCTCTGATCCGCAGATCCCAATCGAATCGCGATCAGCTTCCTACATGCGCGTCGAACACGCCTGTTTGAACCTGGCCGTGCCGCTTGATCTGCACAAATAACCGATAGTCGCCGGGTTGAGGGAAGCCGTAGGGAAATGAAACTTCGGCGGGAAGCGCATGCATCGAGCTGTGGTCCATGGGCAATCCTGAATCCTTCTGCGCCATCATCAGGGACGCCATGGGTACGGAACCAGCAGGATGAATGTGCGCAAACACGGACAAATCCGATCTCACGAACTCTGCATGACCTGCCATACCCATATAGGGCTCGTGATCCTCGGCAGGCTTACGCTGGGCATCTTCAATGCGGAAGCGAAACCAGGAAACCTGACCTGCTTTCAACGCCGCTCGGCCTTGTTCCCAAACCATGCGACCACCGTCCGGCAGTACCGAGACGTTCGTCATCTGTGCAGAGGATTCAAATGTTGAAGCACTCACTCCCGAATCGTCGCCCGATAGTGGTTCCCCTGTTACATCGGGCAGGCTGATTTCGCTAACCATGGTTTCCGGAAATCCGGTACCACGAACGATGTCTGCAAAAATCTTGTATTCGCCTGACGGTAATGCGGGCAGCTTCACGGTGAACGATTCATGGCCCACTTGCTCAGGATGCAAATGATAAAAGCGATCCATCGTCGGAACGCGCAGCAGAAATAAGTGCATCAAGTGCCCATGATCTGGAATCAGGCTCATCGACCATTGATCTTTGCGGGTCTGGTGCCAAAAATCCTCATCCATCCGCAGCGTAAGGCGGCCCGCTCCATCGAAACAGACCTTGAGCGGCGGAGCGCTGTAGATCATGCTGTGCTTCAGGTCAGCGGCCTGCAGGTTCCACCACCAATTCCCCAGCGCCAAAATAGCTACCACCAACGCAGCTGCTATGGCCATGGCGATTCGTCCAAGTCTTCGATTGCCAGGTGAGGGAGATGCTGCGGGCGCTAGTACGCCCTCACGAGTGGCAGCACCTGCAATGGAGACAATGCCAACGGAAAGAAGGAGCATGAGCGCGAACAACAAGGCGCCAAGGCTCCGTTGCATGGGCAACGTTCGTCTCGCATACGCGGGAACCGGTATAGCCAGCTTTCCGACTCCCTTTGGCCCCGCAACTTCTACGCGGATTTCCCAGGCGCCCGACTCCATCAGCCAAACCTTGCCAGTAAACCATTGCGGATTGCCTGCAGACGGCTGCATCGCATCCGGCGACGGAGGCAAACCCTGATCCTTACCGTTCACATACACTGGGGCAATGCTGAGACCATCGACTGTTCCGGAAGTGACGCGGGCTTCCACCAGAGCCACGCCGGGAATCATTGCCGGCGGATTCACCGTCAGCAACAAATGGTACGGGCCTGCGTCGCCCTCAAAGTACACGTTCGGGCTCCCAACGTGTGCGAACGCAACGGTGGAGGTTACGATCAGAAGCGTTGTTCCCCAGGTTCTTCGGCAAAGAGTTCGCATACAGTCCTCATCGGAGACAGAAACAGAGGCACGTGACTTGTGAACGCTAACGGCGAATCCGTAACATCCAATCTCCCCAAAGCATGCCGATGCGAGCGGAAAGAACCGTCGCCATCAGCGCGATGAGCATCCCGACCCAAAATTCAGCGCGCGTCGTTTCGTAAGCTCGCAGAGTCCACGCTAAGTAATATTGAGAAGGCGGCGCGTTGTAGCCAAATTCATTCATGGCAAAAATCCAGTTGCGCGCATAGGGAGACATCATGAAATAGGCGAATGGCCAGTTCACCACCAAACTCACGGCCAGGAAGCCGGCGCCACCGACTACGGCCTTCCACGTGTCACCGCGACCGGCGAGCCGGTCGAGAACGAGATCGATCACGATGGCTCCCGGGAGCACAAGTACAGGAAACCCGAGCGGGACCATGTGCGTGATCGGCGTGAACACGGGTCCCAGCTTCGCCTGGGCTGGAAACCAAGGAAGGATCCAATTACCCGCCAGCCACAACCCCGTGTACGTCGCCGCCAGAGTAGTAGCAGCCCAGCGACGTCCTGAAGCACGGCCAATTCCGACCAGCACGACCGGTGCGATCATGCCGAGCACACGATAGTAAATCGCGCTGTGCATGAGAGTTTGGTCGCCGATGTACTCCAGGCCCAGCATAAACAGCAACGAGAGCAGCAGGGATCCGCTGTACAAAAGCATCCGGTTGAGTTTGCCTCGGCCGTCGCCAGTCGACAGGTTCATCTGGCTGGTCGTCAGGACGAGTCCGCCGAAACCCATAACGAAAATCCCCAGAATCAGCACTACGTGCGGCGGGCTAAGGATCATGATGTCCAGGCCGAAGGAGTTGTGCCACCAATTATCGAAGGGCGCAGAAGTGAGCATGCAGAAACCGCCCCACGCCGCAATGAATGCGCCGAGCGGGCCGCGCAAGCCCCAAATCCTTACCGAATTTTCTTTGCTGGCGCCGTTACCCACGAATGTTGTGTGCAGTATCAGATACGCGCAGGAAAGGCCGGTGATCAGGGCCCCAAACTGAATGGCCAAGTGAGCGGGTGTCCAAAACGTGTCTCGCCCGATTCCGATATGCCAGGAAATGTCCCAATAAAGGCCAACGGTGGTAGACGTCACCGCTAGAACGGACGACCAGACATACCAGGGCACGGACTTGACTCGGATCGAAGGCAATTCCGCAACTGAGAGGGAAGTCGGAACAGTCAAGCGCACGCTCTCTGCCATTGAATCACCTCCTAAGACCTGGAAGCGTAGTCGCGCTGTTTGATCTCCAGCGAAAGTCGAATTTGAAGATACTAACCCGAGACAAGGTACTGCTGTCTGGGACTCTGTAAATTGCGTGATGTATGCGCCGAACCGAGGATTCTGTGCGCCGAACTGAGGCACAACCGCCGAGGTTGTGGGCTAGAATACGAATCGTGTTGAAGCGGGATGAACTCGGATTTCCCTCATTCTGGCAGCTACAGGTGACGGGATGTGTGGGTTTTTATTTACTCCTGCTGCTTTCAGTGCTTCCCTACCGTAACCCGGGCGAGTTCCGACACCAGACCATCTTTTGCGCTACGGTGTTCCTTGTCAGTTGTTTACTGCGGCCGGTGTGCCGATCTCTTTTGCACCGCTCGCTTCCGTGGCTTTCTTTGGAGATTCGGGCTTTTGGCTGGTCAGCAGCGTATGGAGCGGTCGCCACCTTCGTATCGGAACTGGTGAAATTGCGTGCCATGCGGCTGATTTGGACCGACTTCCTGGACAATTGGCTGCCGTTTGCGGTCGTCTTTTTTCTTTGGTGCACACTGTATTTCAGCACCAAGCAGTGGCAGCAGTCGGCGCACGAAAGGGCAAGATTAGTGCGAGCCGAATCCGAGGCACGTGAAGCCCGCCTGAGCGCATTGCGCTACCAGTTGAATCCCCACTTTTTATTCAACTCTCTGAATGCAGTGTCCACTCTGGTCCTAGAGGGAAATGTCACGCCGGCGACGCGCATGCTTGCGCAGATCGGCGAGCTTCTGCGAACCACCCTCGACAATGACGCTTCGCCCGAGATACCACTTTCTCAGGAGCTTGCCTTCATCGCGCAATACCTCGCCATTGAGCAAACCCGGCTCGGTGGCAGGCTTCGAGTGGAAATGGCAATTTCACAAGACACTCTGGGCGCAGTTGTACCGAGCATGCTGCTTCAACCTCTGGTGGAGAATGCGGTTCGGCATGGAGTGGCGCCCGTGATCGAGGGTGGAACGATTGCAATTGAGAGCATGATTCATAATGACTGCTTGGTGATGACGATCAGGAATTCGGGGCCTGGAGGCAACGGTATCTCCGCACAAAACGACAAACCTTCCAAAGGTATTGGTCTCACGAACACAGCTGAGCGTTTGAGGACGCTTTATGGAGACAACCAGCATTTTTCATTACGATCGCCGGACGCGGGCGGCTATGAAGTAACGATTGAACTTCCTTTTCGAAGGGAAGCTTCGAGTGTAGAGGGGGGCGTGTGCGCGCTTTGATTGTCGACGACGAGCCCTTGGCTCGGCGCGGAGTCGCACTTCGGCTGAAGAGATTCAGAGATGTCGAGATCGTTGGAGAGTGTGGAGACGGCTCCTCTGCCGTCGAGAAAATTCTTGAGCTCTCTCCCGATGTTGTTTTTCTCGATGTGCAAATGCCAGGCATGGACGGGTTTGAAGTTCTAAGAGCTTTGCCCAGCGAGGATCTGCCATCCGTAATCTTTCTTACCGCATACGAGCAGCACGCCTTGCGCGCTTTCGAAGTTCATGCATTGGATTATCTCCTCAAGCCCGTGGACGATGAGCGCTTCGACAACGCTGTACAAAGAGCAAGGCAGGTCAAAGATACTGGCTCCAGGATTCAGATGGCCGAACGAATCCTGAGCTTGCTCGAAGAGAATTCCGGAAGATATGTATCACGCTTTCCTGTGCGGATCGGCTCCCGGATTCAGATTGTGCTGACCGACGACATCGAGTGGATCGCGGCTGCAGGAGACTATGCGGAACTACACGGCGGCGGCCGCTGTCACTTATTGCGCGAGACCATGAACTCCCTGGAACTGAAGCTCGATCCCGTACAATTCCTGCGTATTCATCGCTCCCGCATCGTACATGTGGGGTGCGTTCGGGAGCTCCGCGCCATTGATAATCGTGAATACCTTGTGAAGCTGTCGGACGGATCGGAACACCGCTCCAGCCGAAGTTATGCAGATCGACTGGACCATTGGCTATCGTCGGAGTAACCGTAGGGCGCACACGTCGGCTTCCGTCCTGCCATTCTCTCGGATAGGGAGGAGGAGGCAAATGAGGGACGCTATGGGCGTGGTGCCCGTGCCTCGGGCATTATCGCGAAAATCCAGGCGAAATGCGATTGTTCAAGGGATCACTTCACGGTGCCAACCGCAGTCAAGTTCGCAGCTCGCCGACTATTTATTGGCGATGTGGATGGTTGCAGGCGGGCGCTTGGCTACTACATTACTATTCATACTCTGAAATATGCCCTTGCCACATTGATCCAAGGTGTCGCATCGGCACTTCGTCATCAACTTTTTGAGCACGCCTCGCACTGCTTTTATTCCATCCATCAGATCATCCAACTCCGCAAGCTTTCTTTGGGAGAGCGTTCGCCAGCGTTCCGAAGCGCGAGTGATGTCGCGGAAACCAAAGAACAAATGTCGGATTTCAGTCAATGTAAAACCGAGTTGACGCGCACGCTGAATGATTGCCAGCCGGTAAAGCGCTGTGGTGTCGTATCGTCTCTGCCCGCTCATTCGCGGGGCCCGGGGAAGCAGTCCAATTCTCTCGTAATAGCGAACCGCCGATGCTTGGAGTCCAACTTGTCGCGCCACCTGGGAAATCGTCAATTCTGGCATAAGGACATTCTAGACCACCCCCTTCCGATCAACATCCGAACGTTGACAGATTCTGTTACAAAAAGCCCCTTGCCTTAAAGTCGACTTTAAGTTGTAGCGTGATAGATGGGGCGACGGAGCGTCCAGAGCCTTGCCGCCAGGAGGAGAAGTACTCATGCAGAAAATGAAATCAATATTGATGCTCGTGCTGTGGTTGAATTCTGGCAACATTTTGGCACAAGTCGGGCAGCAGCGCGTTGACGCCAAGGAAACTGCCAGCCTCGACGCAGAACGGGAAAAGCACGCTCTGCAGGTCTTGGCAAAGCTCACTGAGAAAGTGATCGTGTCTGCCGCTGATGCCATGCCCGCCGACAAGTATGGCTTTGCGCCAACGGATGGTGAGTTCAAGGGCGTGCGTACCTTCGGTCAAATGGTGAAACACCTGTCCGCAACCAACTACATTCTGGCCGCGGCGGCCTTGGGAGAGGAGCCAGCGGCAGATGCTGGCGACGAGCTTGGGCCTGAAGCTGTGAGAACTAAAGCCGAAATTCTCAATTACCTGAAAGGCTCATTTGCGTTTCTAGACAAAGCAATCGAAGCTATCGGCCAGAAGAATACGCCGGTTAAATCCTCGCCAATCTCGCCTCTGAAAAGCACGGAGGCAACTCGCCTGGCATTGGTGGTGGAGTCCTTGGCGCATGCTTTTGACCATTACGGACAAATGGTCGAGTATCTGCGCATGAACGGCGTCGTTCCGCCCGCGAGCCGGCCATGAAGCACGGCTCTGATGACATGCCGATAGCTTGCCGTTTGACGAGCGCAGAACTACGCGAGCGTGCGGCAACGCTCCTCGCCCAATTTAGGTCTGCTGTGATCGGGACTGAGGAACTCCGGGAAGGGTATGCTTTCCGCGTTCCCGGCGATGGCAAGTGGATTGCGATTATAGCGAAAATGATTGTGGCAGAAAGGGAGTGTTGCCCCTTCTTGACGTTCGAGTTGGTAGCCCAACCTAATATGGGGCCTTTAATCGTCCGCGTGACTGGCCCCGCTTGTACCAAGGACTTCTTGAAAACTGTCTTGTGTAAGCCCGATGCGTCTATCTAGCAGCGGTGGGCAACTCGAAAGTTGCGAGGTTGTTGGCGTAACCTCGCGATAACACTCACTGACCACGAAGGAGGCCCGATGCCACAGATCTCTACGCAAGAGTTCGAACGGCTGCCACTGCGGGTTCACGCCTTTCTTGCCGGCGTGCCGCTTCATGACGTGTGGGCCGTCGATCTGCCGCGGACGCGCTCCGGCATCACGCTGGATGAGTTTTTGCGGACGGCAAGCACGTGTCTGCTCACACGCTCGCCGGTCGTGCGCGCGCTCCTAAACATCCGTTTCTTCGTCGGCCGGCTCTTTGGTTGGGATCGCGAGCCAACCGCAACCGCGTGGGAAACCTTCGCAACGCGTCTGACAACCACAGATCGCTCAAAGTCCCTGGTGTCGGCGGGTACGCGCGAAGGACTCTTCCACGTGGTGTACCGCTTCGAAAACGAGCAGCTCCTCGAGCTGATCAACCGCACCGCCCACGCCGCGGCGCTGAGCGCCCTTATCGAAACGGCAAATTCCTACCGCTTCTATTTCGGCGTTTACGTGCACAGCGTCGGCCGCTTCACGCCGGTCTACATGGCTCTGATTGACCCGTTCCGCAAGCTGATCGTCTATCCGTCACTGCTGCGCAGCGTCCGCGCGAAGTGGAATAAAACCTTCGGCACGGCCTGACAACGGAACACCTTTTCATGCTAGCTTCCCCGCACTGACCGAAGTCCAAGGCGACGTTGGCGGCTACCGGGAGCGTCTCCTGAAGTTCGTCGAGAGCCAGAACGTAACCTTCAACTACTCGGAACGGATTGCGCCCGCCAAGAGCTTGTCTCTCGGCGGGAAGGTTACCCCTTCTTTCGGGGAATGCAAGCTGCCGAGGACTTTTCTACGCTCGTGCATGAAATCGCGCATTTATGTGGCCCCGGGGGTTTATGTGGTGCTCGCCTCTGGATGCGCGTAAAGACCCGCCGTCACGCTCGACCAAGCGCCACATGACTTGACTCGTGGATGTGCGGAAAGAGTGAGGTTGCGAAAAGAACCAGATCCAGGATCTAACAGTTCGAACTCGACCTTACCGACAGAATCGAAGATCTTAGACACCGAGCAGCACAGCAGGACGGAGTTCTCGACTTCCGGATTGCCAACATGGCTGCGGTAAGGCGATCGTGTTCGATGGGTCGACCGGGCAACTGACGAAGGGGAGCTTGAGAACCGTCTCAAATCAATGCCAGAGAGTCTCGCGCTACTTAAAGACCAGTGCCTCTGCGCCTCCGTGCGCGAAATCGGAAAGCATACGGTTTCATAACGTCTACCTGCACCTCGTCAAACCCAACAGCCTTCAGACGCTCGGGAAACGTGTGGGGATCGACCAACACCATGGTGTCAAAGAGGTGGAGCAAACCGAACGAACGACTGTAAAGGCTATCTGTGCCCGCAAAAACTCCACCGGGACGCAGAACACGAGCGACTTCGGCGAGTAAGCGGTTCTGCAATGCTTCGGATGCGACGTGATGGAGCATCGTGAAGCTCACGGCCCCATCGAAACTTGAGTCAGGGAAGGACATGGAGGTGGCGTCTTGGCGAAATACGCTGACATTTTTGTCGCGCATGCGGTGCGAGAGGGAATGGACGAATGTGGGGTCGATTTCTACACACGTCAGGTGAGTTACGCGAGTGCGAAGGAGATCCGTTGTTACACCGGGGCCGGGGCCCACTTCGAGAACATTCGATCCTACGTCGACGCCATCAAGGACCCACGGTAGTATGTAGGTCTTCACGGCATTCCTCCAGTAGGCTGATCGGCACAGCCAGCGGTGAGCAAGGTTCATGATGGCGGATCTCCATTAAATTGGCACAACGGCGCGTCGGCGAAATGCCGTGGCCCCTATTGAGGGTGCCGTTGCGTCCTCTCTCTCCGCTTAAAACTGCGTGATACTCAATGTGTTGCCATCTGGGTCTTTAAACCACGCGACCTTGGCGCCGCTAGGTGAGTTCCAGATGCCACGTTCGTCTTGCTGCATTCCCCCATAGCGTTTGAGTTCGACGTGGGCCTTCTGTAGGTTCTCCGCGGTCTGAACGATATCCGGGACCTGCCATCCCAAAACGGTGTATTCCGCGGCTGCTATTTCTTGAGCGCTTGTCACTCGCAGCATCGTTCCAGCGACATCAAACACCAGCGCAAATTGGTCTTCGCTTACGAGGTGCAGACCCAGGGTGTCTCGATAGAATGCCTTGGCCCGATTAGGATCGCGCGTGGCGACAAAAGCAACAAGCTGTTGAGCTCCCAGGATAGATTCTGTTGGCCCCGCGAGAGTCGGTTCAGGTTGGGTGTCACCAGATCGTCCCTTAGTCATTCTGCTAGTATCTACCCAGGGTGGCGTTGTCGCCAAGCCGCTGTTACGCCATAATATGTCTGTCATGCGACACGGCAAGCTCAAGCGATACGATCCAGGGCCAGGTGTTTCGATTTCCACGCTAGCCTACGAATATCCTTCCCGGTTCAACGTGCCGGAACACGCTCACGGCTCGGACCAACTGATCTACGCTACCCGTGGGGTGATGGAAGTGTCGGCAGGTCAGAGCTTCTGGCTGACACCTCCCCATCTAGCAGTCTGGATTCCAGCCGGAACCTGGCATCGAATTCGCATGCCAGGTGCTGTTTCGATGCGCACCCTCTATCTAAAACGAGGACTCGCCCCTCGTGCGCCGGCGGTTTGCACCGTGCTTCACGTTTCTCCCCTACTCTGCGAACTCGTGTTGGAGGCCGTACGCATTGGACAGCTACGGACGAAGAACCATATCCACCGCGCATTCCGAGACTTGATTGTTTACCAATTGCAGAACGCCTCGCCGGTTCCCATGTTTGTAAAGCTCCCGACGGATTCGAGAGCGCTCGGTGTCGCTCAAGCTTTCATGGCGAACCAAGCCAATGCACCATCGCTGCATACTCTGACAAAAAGGGTCGGTGTAAGCGTCAGGACGATCGAAAGAATCTTCCGTAGAGAGGTCGGCATGAGCTTCGAGTTTTGGCGAAGACAGGTCCGGCTGATGAAAGCGATTGAGCTGTTGGTTGAAGGAAGCCCTGTAAAGGCGGTTGCTGCCGAAGTCGGATATCGGCAGCCAAGTGCGTTCGTAGAATTCTTCCGGCTGACTCTTGGAATGACACCGAAAGCATGGGTCTCTGCGCTGCAAGGCCAGAACAGCCGAATAGTGCCGAAATACATTTGATTCCGTAGCGAGTTCTGGCCGCTGCACCGCATCGACAAACAGCTCAAAAGATCATGCCCGGAATATGCGCCTCGTGACCAACAAAGAGAGACTCTTGCACCTTGAGGGGAGAAATCATGGCCCTCTGTGGTTGCGCGTCGGACGCAAGCCGATGTTGCTGGAGGCCCCGAGGTACTGGGCCAACCAAAGGTAACCCTGCGCACCCGATCTGCGCAGGGGCCGCTTGTCGATTCAGCGATGTTTGATGAAAGCGCCGGTTTGAAGTTCGGCCATCGCCTGGCGTAGTTGTTCCTGCGTGTTCATCACAATCGGACCGTACCAGGCAACCGGCTCTTCAATCGGCTTGCCCGATACCAGCAAGAAGCGGATGCCCTCGTCGCCCGCTTGCACCACGATTTCGTCTCCGCGGTCAAAGAGCACCAGCGAGTGATTGCCGACATCGTAGATGGGCGGCGCATCCGGTTTCGCGACCTGCTCGGTCAGAACCGCGCGCGGTTCCGAGGACTCGCGGAACGTGCCCGAGCCCGCGAACACGTAGGCAAAGGCGTTGCGGGTGGTCTCGATTTTGAGCCGCTTCCGCTGGCCCGGAGCAACCGAGATGTCGAGGTAATACGGGTCGGCGGCCACACCTTCCACCGGTCCCCTCTTACCCCAGAACTCGCCGCAGATGATGCGCACACGAGTGCCATCATCGTCGGTGACCTCGGGGATCGCACTCGCTGGAATGTCCTGATAGCGTGGATCGGTCATCTTCAGCGACGAGGGCAGATTGGCCCAGAGCTGGAACCCGTGCATCCGGCCATGCTTATCGCCCTTGGGCATCTCCTGGTGCAGAATGCCGCTGCCGGCGGTCATCCATTGCACGTCGCCGGCGGTCATCTTGCCCTTGTTGCCAAGGCTGTCGCCGTGCTCCACAGAGCCGGCAAGCACGTATGTGATGGTCTCGATCCCGCGGTGTGGATGCCAGGGAAATCCCGCAATGTAATCTTCTGGATTCTCATTGCGGAAATCGTCCAGCAGCAGGAAAGGATCGAAGTCTTTGGTTTTGCCGAAGCCAAAGGCGCGCTGCAGCTTCACGCCAGCGCCCTCGATTGTTGGCTTCGTTTGAATGATGTCTTTAATTGGGCGGAGTGACATAGGGTTCCCTTTCTACCGCCAGGAAGCACGCGGCTTGGACGTGTGCCTGGCGGTAATGATAATTCAAGCCTTCACGAACTCGACGTCGAGCGTGATGGTCACCTCGTCGCCAACGAGAATGCCGCCGGTCTCGAGCGCAGCGTTCCAGGTCAGGTCGAAGTCTTTGCGGTTGATCTTTGTGATCGCTGATACCGCAACTCGGGTGTTGCCCCAAGGATCCTTCGCAGGCGGGGTTGGGCCTTCGACGGAAAAGAGCACCTTGCGGGTGACCCCCCGAATGGTCAGGTCTCCCTCTACGGCCAGTTCTCCCTCCCGGACAAGGCTGATGCGCGTGGACTTGAAGGACAGCGTGGGGAACTTCTCCACGTGTAAGAAGTCGGCGCTCTTAAGGTGGGCATCGCGCTGGGCGTCGCGGGTTTCGATCGAGGCCGCTTCAATCAAGGCCTCGACCCGAGAGTTTGCCAGGTCGGATTCGTCCAGAGTCAACACCCCCGTGACTTTGGCGAATTGCCCCTTCACGTTAGCGATCATCATGTGTTTGACCTTGAACTCGGCAACGGAGTGAGCCGGGTCGATGTTCCAGGTAGTCGTGGAGATTTGCGGTGTAGCCAGTGCGCTCATAATGGTTGTCCTTTCTCCTTGCTTTAGATGCGTGTCAACGATAATCGTTTCAACAAATGATTAAGCCAAAAAATCAAACCACTTGGCTGCGCGATACGCGCAACAGTTCAGTCAAGGTCCGGAGGCGCTCCCGCCCCAGGTGGCCCAGTTGTTTGCGATGGGCAGCCTGCACCGGTTCGTCGAGTCGGCTGAGCAGCTTTAAACCATCCGGCGTGATTCGGGCCATCACGGTCCGCCGGTCCTTGGTTTCACGGCACCGCGAGATCAGGCCGCGCTTCTCCAGGCGGTCGAGCAGGCGAGTGACATCCGGGTCACGCGTAATCATGCGGCTGGCGATTTCCCCACAGGGCAGCCCTTCGGGTGCCCCGCGCAGGATTCGGAGCACATTGTACTGCGTCGCCGAGAGATCCTCGGCCTTGAGCACCTGGATCAGACCGCGCGACAGGATGTCTGTGGTGCGCAGCAGGTCCAAGAATGCCGCTTCCTCAGGACCGGCCGCGCGCCGTCGCTTGGTCTCGGACTGAGCCGATTCCTTCATCAACCCTTACAATACTCGTTACCACGACTATTGTCAAGACGCATTTAGTGGGCGAGCGCCTCGGGGCTTCATGCAGCGTTGGTCGGTCCGCGCCGATACGCAATCGAAGTGGTCCAGTGCAGCGCGCCGCCCTCCTGATCAATTTGACGAGTACTTGTTGGCTTCGCTTCGTAGATTGGTTGCGACATCTCTTCACCAACAATCCCAGTCTCGAAAAGCATGTCTACGCATCTACTACGTCCGTGCCGGCACTCGGACTTCTCACAAGCCGTCATGCACGATTGGTTCACCCGCGAGATGTCGCCCAGCGTTTACCGATTGTGGGCATAACCGGAAGTAACCTGTGAGAATTCCAGTTTCCCATTGGCCGGCCATCCCGGAGTTGGCGGAGGACTGGATAAGGCTATGACTTTTTCGCTCTTGATCGAATCCGAATCTCTGGGTCAGCCGATCACTTCGGCAGTGTCCCGACCAGTGATGTGCAGCAGCAGAGTATAGGTGGGCACGGAGCGATTCTTCAGCCTCCTCTGATATAGCACTACTCACTGCGTAATGCAGCGGGCGAGGTCTCCGAGTACACCTCGTAGTGCCGCACACGGGCCTCCATTTCGATCAGGTAGTTGGAGTCGAAGTCGAAGTACTTGGCCATGCTGTAGTCGTCCCCAGCGAAACGCTTGATGGCGTCAGTGTCGTCCCAGAACGTCAGCATCTCGAAATGTGTTACATCTCCTTCGGTGCGGTACAAACACCACGCGCCACGATTTCCTTGCGTCGCCAGATAGTCGGGAAGCGCGATCCTCCGCATGAGGTCCAGGTATTCTTCACCCTTCGAAATGGGAACCATCCCGTGCCATATTCGAGCGATCATCTGGCCCTCTGATCAGGCGAGCGAGTACCGCGGAGAAGGTTCTCCAGCAGAGTGACAAGCCTTGTGGCGCATGATCGGTCAGGGTCAAGTCCGGGATCATAGATAGTGAGTTCAAGGCCGAGCGCTCGTGGATGGCGGACGAACGGAGTCAAAAGATCCACCACTTCGTTGATTGTCATTCCACCCGGTTCGGGCGAATCCACCGCCGGCATGACGGTCGGGTTGATGACATCGGCATCCAAGTGAATCCAAAAGCCACGCAGTTCCGACCCAGGTGACGTGAGCGATAGGAGGGCTGCGGTCGCAACCTCGGTTACACCACGTTCACTGAGCGCAGCACCGGGAATGTCGAGAATCCGAGACGCAGCCAGGGCTGCGTGACCATACCACGGCTCGGCAGCGTCGCGGCGACCGATCAGAACGACATCCTTGTCATGCACGAGAGCCTCGTCCCCAGAGAGCCGGGCCAAAGGCGTCTCGCCGCGACCAACGGCAAGTGCGAGACACATGCTGGCCGCAGAACCGGTATGAGACTCTTCGGGCGTCCCGAAGTCTGCGTGAGCGTCGATGTAGATAAGACCCACCGACCCTTGCGTGGAATGTCGCGCACCTAAGAGGCATCCCAGCACGATGCTGCAATCGCCGCCCAGCACAACTGCAAGGCGGCCGTTGCTGGTTGCCACTGCCATCCGCTCAGCGAGCTTGCGGGAATAGGCGCCGACTTCGGCTTCGTTTCGCACCCGACCCGGTGTACGGACGTAGTCTCGATACGCAGGCGGGATGACATCGCCCAGATCGCTCGCGCCCAGGCGTTGCACCAGGCCAAGCTCGCGGAGAACTCCGGGGGCACGATCAAGCTGCCTGGGTTCGCCGCTGTCGTAAGGACGGATGCCGATGCTCGACGGTGCGCCTACGATTGCGATGCTACGCTTCATAGATAAACTCCAGTTCTCACCATCAAACGACGTTTAGGTGGTGAAGACACCCATCGTAGTAGGAGTAATACAACCTGTCAACTGGCGTTTGATGGTGATAAACTCTGGGAGTGGCTCAGATCAGGCAGCATCGGTTCAAACTGGCAGGAGGGCATCCGGCTCTCGACTTCATCAACACGGTACGAGACTGGACGGTACCCGAGCCGCAGGACTACCTCGGTGACTTTGCCGACGCCGTTCGCTTTGGCGAAGCGGCGGGTGTCCTGACTCGAGCGGACGCCTTGCGCATCCGAGGCCGGACGCCGCGCATTGAACTGACGCGACTGAGAGAGCTTCGGGTTTTGTTGAGGAGGATCTTCCAGAAGGGGCTCTCGGGCGAAGAGCCCAGCCGCACAGACCTAGGGAAACTCAGCGCTGACCTGGCCGAAGCCGCTCGAGCAACCCGGCTAAGGGTGGCGGCTCAAACTCAACCATCTGCACAGGTTCCGATGAGACGGGAGATCACTGCGGAAAAGGCTGGCGTTGCGCTCCTGCGTCTCAGAATCGTGGAAGCCGCGGTTGCGCTGCTAGTGTCTGATGCCATGCTGCGGGTCAAGTCATGCCCGACCTGCGGTTGGTTTTTCCTCGATATCAGCAAAAACCGGTCGCGCCGCTGGTGCAGCATGGATACGTGTGGCGCGGTCGCGAAGGCGCGCCGCTACTACCGGCGATTGAAAGAGCGCACTGATCGCTGACGTGGCCTGCCGCCCTCACCGCGAATCCCGGCAACAATCATTACCGACTTCTCCTATGCTCAAGGGACCGTCCCCGACCAAATATCGTTACCCGGACGGTCCGCTGAGGCTCCGGAATTCACTTGGGAGTTGTATTGACGCGTTCCGCCGATGGCGGGCGGGTGACGCTCGACAGGGAAGACAATCGCCTGACGGGAAGACTACCGACAATCTGGAGCAATGGCAGCTACCAGAGGCTTGCCGTCTTGAGGCGCTTGGCCCATTCGTCCTCGCCAACGCTCGCAGGGGTTCCCGGATCGGGCTGGAAGCATCCCGCTGGCACAGAAGCCCCCTAGAATCGGCATTAACACCCCGAACGGAGGCTGCTGGCACTCGGGCACGGTCTCAAAGATTTTGAAGCGTCAGATGGCTTGCGCGTCCGTTGCGCAAGAGAGGCATTCCTGTTCAGCTTCCGCCGCCGTGGCGGTCGATGCTTTCGGCGCGACCCTTTGGGGCTGGACAACGGCAACCCGGCAACCCGCCACGGCGAGCATGGAGGACGGAGGCTACGCTGCTGAATCCTAGTGGCCAAATCGAATACAGTTCGAGCGGACGGGCAGGACATGATGCCGTGCCGCAAGCCTGCCTGGCCGAGTCCCCCCTTATCCCGTGGCCTTCGATTTTCTTCGGATTTTAACCTCCACCGTCTCCTGTCTGTGGGAAACTGTGCGGTATGCCGAAGGCACCGGAGCATCCTCCGACCCACGAGGATCGCAAGGTTCAGAAGCTCGTGGAGCGCATTGACAAGAAGCTAAAGCTCCAAGACAAATCGGTCCGCGAAGAATCCGGCCAGCCTACCAAAGCAAAGGGTTAGCCATGCCAAAGCGCAATCTTATGGTGGTCAAATGGCTAGGCACCGTCCCTGCCGTCGGGATCTGCACCTTTTGCAACCGCCAGTTCAAGGTTCCTATGAGCGCGCTGAAGAGGGTCGCCGATGCGCAAGAGAGTCTCCGGGTCCAATTCGCTGAGCACACTTGCAAGCGCGAGGATGCCAGCTGATCGCTAGCTGATCGTAAAGAAGGCGAGCCTTCGGCTTCAGGCCGGCGCAGAGGCTTGAGTCAGAACTACAACAAGGATCAGAATCAGGATCAAGAAGACTAACGCGCCCGCACCGAGGAGTATGACTTCGCTCATTAGATCAGGCTTCAACAGGTCTTCGCGACGCAAAAGCCACCTCCCGAAAGATCGGAGGGGAGTGGCACGGGGCTCCGCGCGGTTCGTGCCTGCAAATAGGACCGCAATTTTGATGCCAATGGTTAGTTGACCGGTCGCTCTGACGCTATTGGAGTTGGGGACTGGCGCAAAAAGCAGAGTCGCAGAAACCTGCATTTTGCGGGCAAATTACTTCGCGGCATCAAGGGGTAGTCAGGATACAGGCCACGCCCTCCCTAGGTGGGGCTATTCCAGAATGAATCGAGCATTTCCCCAGGAAAGACGACACGTCCGACGTCCGGACGTTATTCTCAACATGTTCTCAGGAGGGAAGAATCTGGCTGGAAAGTCGCCATGCTGGATTGGGGCGTAAAACGTCTTGAATGACCAGTTGAAGCCTTTCCATCTAATCGTCCTGGTTCACCATCCTTTACATCGCCCGTCACGCCCTTCATGATCAAAACGATTTTCTTTTGAACTGCATGGTTTAGCATGGCTGCGTAATAATAATTCAGAGAAGTATCGCCGAGGGTCATGAAAACGACGAAACAAATTGCAACGATCACGCTGATCCTATTGCTAGGACTTATCGCCTACGGATTGTTTCGAACTGGCTGGTCGATGACCGTATCGCAAATAAACCTGGGAGGCGAGTCGTCCCAGGGCGTGCCTGGGTCCGCGATTGATCAGACTTCTCTCGATACCGCGCGGCGGTTGACGCAAATGCCCACTAGTGCCGACGAATTGCCATTTGCACAGGAGGCCCTACGTCTCGGTGATCGCGAGATGGACCTGGCGTTTGCTGCGGCGGTCCGGGAGGCGCAAGAGCACCCGGCGGTGTTGAGTGCCGAGGCAAAACAGAGCCAAGCCAGGCTGCAGAACGCAGAGAAGTCTCTGGAGGGCGACAACGCGCGGGTCGCGCAACTTACCTCCGCGCTGGCGAAAGCTACCGGGGCTAATGCGAACAGTCTGGCCGATCAACTGGAACAGGCGAAAGTCCAAGTCGAGCTGGATCAGGATGAGGTGGATAACGCAAAGCAGGAATTAAGCCTTGCCGGTGGTGATGCCCAAGGCCGAATTGAACAGTTAATGAAAGAGCACGAGGCGGCGTCCCGTGTCGCAGACACCACGACCGTTAACACTGCCACCCCGCCGGATCTAAGCGGGTTGGTTCACCAGTACCAGCAATGGTCACAGCTGCATGACAAGAACTTGCAACTGTGGCGGGCCAAGCAAGATGCAGAATCGTCAGCGGTCACGTTCACAACAAAGCGCGATGCTCTTGCACCGAAGATTGCAACCAAGACACCAGAGGATCCAGGGACAGTTGGCGGAGAGGGTACGACTCCCGCTGCTGCGGATTCTGCCGGCTCTACCCGCGGAGCTTCGACCGATCTCGTCAATGCTACAAAACGCCGTTCAGCCGCGGTGAAAGCACTTACAAACTTTGAGGAGCGTATTGAGGATCAGAAGAGCCTGGCCGGAACCTATGGAAAGTGGCGGGAAGTGGTCATAGCACGGCAACGCAGCGCAATTCACAGAGGCTTATCAGGCGCTGCTGTCGTTGTAACTATCTTGCTGATCGGGATTTTCTTTGATAGTTGGCTAAAACGTCTTCTCGACAGAGTCAGATTGGACCCTCGTCAGGCCGACACTCTGCACGCAGTAATAAGCGCCGGTTTGCAAATCATTGCCTTGGGTCTGGTCCTGCTGGTGATTTTCGGTCCGCCAAGCCAGTTGGGGACTATCTTGGGACTTGCCGGCGCGGGTCTTACAGTGGCGCTGAAAGATTTCATCGTTAGCTTTTTTGGCTGGTTCGTTCTGATGGGAAGAAATGGGATCCGCTTAGGTGATTGGGTGGAGATTAACGGAGTAACAGGGGAAGTCGTCGAGCTCGGAATGTTTCATACAGTATTGCTGGAAACCGGCAACTGGACTGACTCTGGGCATCCGACCGGACGACGGGTTACTTTCACCAACAGTTTTGCCATCGAGGGCCACTATTTCAATTTTTCCACTTCGGGCCAGTGGCTTTGGGATGAACTGACACTGGTGTTGGCCTCTAGCCAGAATCCGTACCCGATCGTTGAAGCAATTCAAAAGACGGTGCTGGAGGCGACCGCAGACAGCGCGGGTCAAGCGGAAAAAGAGTGGCAGCACGCCGCGCATTCCCGGAATATGCGTGCGCTATCGGCCGCCCCGGCCATCAATGTAAAGCCGGTAAGCGGCGGCGTCGAAATCGCTGTGCGCTATATCACGCGCGCTAACGAGCGCTATCAATTGCGTTCCAAGTTATATCAGGCTGCTATGAGTTTGATCAGCAAAAAGGACACGCAGGAGTCCACGCCTATCTCCGAAAAACAAGAACCAAAACCTGCCTGACCGGTATTGCGGAAAGTACCTTCTTTGCCTCAACAGAATTCGCTGGAGGGCGAGTTCATCACACGACGAGGTCATCTTCGATAGCACCGGGATGGCATTACCAAGATGTCGCTGCCGCAGTCCTCGAGTGTCAGAATAAGGAGAGGCCGGGAGGTCAAGGTGTCCGTGGTTAAAGTCGCCGCTCCAGCGACAGCCTGCCGGGAGTTCAGGCCTAGCCGGCTGATTGCTGGTGTACTGGCGATATCACAACCGCTGAGACAGTCCTGATTCGGGAGCATATCCGCGCTCAGAAATTGAAACATTAATTCCGTGTGGATGTGTTCAGGACAACCCCGGCTCAGGATTCGGTCCGCACCCAGGCAACAGTAGGGAAGAAGTAGATAATCCCACATTCGTTTTCCGTACAGGCCACTCCAGTCGCGACAGGCCCACAGAATTCTGCGACAATCAGATCGGATGCTGATCTTTACGGAAAGGTCCGGCCAGTTCCAGTGCCCTCATTTTTCCCTCTGGTTGGTTCCACTTTCACCAGTTCTGGCTTCTTCCTGTCGAGAACATGCTCGGACAAGTGGTCGGTGACTACCTGTTCGAGTTGAGTCATAACCGATCTCAAGGCCTCGTCGCCAGCATCCAACCGATTGCGGAGCTCGGTGCTGGCCGACATGGCTTCCTGATACGCAGTCCGAGCCTCAGTCAAGAGGTGGACGTGTTCCATGAAGGCGGTAGCAGAACTGCGGAACCTGTTCGCCGCTTCGGCATAGAGCGCCCAGCGTGGCGTCGGCTGCGATCCTGTACCTTCTTCCTTTTTCCACATCGCTTCACTCATTTGGCATCCTCCGTTCCCTTCGCCGGTTCAAAGTGCTCGCAGAGGCGAGCCTGTGGTTGCGCTGCACTCGCTCCTTCACAATCCTCAGTACCGCTAGGCAACCGATTGCAGAATCGTCAAAGCCCGAAAGCATAACCGAAGGCATGGAGATGTCCATACACGTCAACTATGAACTGTTAACTTTGTTGGTTACCGTCCTGGTTTCGCCCCTAACAAGCCTACCGGAGGGTTCTCTGAGTGAGAAGGCGATTTTGCATCAAGCGAGAACGTGGCGCCCTTTTTCTGACCAAAACCAGCATCCACTTGTCCAAGAAGCCGGCAACCTAGAAGCGAGCCCTGCAATCATTGGAAACAGTCGCGTGCCGCTTCCGCCGCATCGTTGTAGGTTCCGCAGTCCGCGAAGCGCGCCACCGGTCGGCATTGATCCGACCAGTGTACTGCACCGAATTGCACCCAGGCTTCCCGGTACCTGAGCCACTGCGTTTCTTTTTCGCGCCGGGTTCTTCGCTGTGAAAGCCGGATATCACTGAAGATCCTGCAAAGCCTTACCGTAGCTGTATTGCGCCGTGCTGAATGCGCTGAAACTCTTTCAACAAGCCGATTCACTCCTCGCGTAGCATCACCAAAGGGTCGATCGACAGCGCGCGTCGCGCTGGAATCCACGTAGACAGCAGCCCCAGCAACGACATTGCCAGGACAACACCCCCCAAAACCAGCGGATCACGAGGAGTTGCCTGGTACACGATGAAAGAAAGCACCCGGCTCGCCAGAATTCCGAGGAGCAATCCAGCGCTCGAGCCGAATGCCAGCAATTTGAATGCCCGTCCCAACGCTGCCTGCAACACTTCCGTCCGCTTCGCGCCCAGGGCAATACGAATTCCCAACTCGCGCAGCCGCTTGCTCACCGAGTACGCCGCCATTCCAAAGATGCCCGTGATCGACAGCATCGCGCCCATCATGCCCATAACACCCAGCCACACCGTCGCTACACGCGAAGGAAACAGAACTACGTCCAGCAGAGTGCTCCAGGTATCAATATTAACGGGCAGCCCTGCATCCAGCTCGCGCACCTTGCTCCTCATGGCCGCGGCAAGTTCTTGCGGATCGCGGCGCGAGCGCACCACCAGGTACGCCGCGCTCGATGGCGATTGCAGGGAGGAGAGAAACATCGCCGGCTGTTGATCCTCCGTGACGCTCAAATATTTTCCGTCTTCCACAACACCCACAACCTGGACACGCGTTCCATCCTGCATCCTGTAATACATGCCGATTGCGTTGGTTACTGAGCCAAACATCTTGCCGGCGAGCTCCCGATTCACCACGGCGACGGGAGGCGCGTCTTTGTCGTCATGCCAGGAGAAAGTTCTGCCTGCAAGCAGGGCTGTGCTGGCCGCATCGAAGTATCCGGGAGATACGTCGTACCTGAATGGCATGGCAGCGACATTCGATTGCCTCAGATCTCTAATTTCATCCTTGAAGACATTCGCCCTGCTGCCGGAGGCATAGACCAATGGCGGGTAATTATTCACCAATCCCACTCGCTCTACGCCCGAAATCGTTTCCATCGCATCGATCATGCGTTTTTGCATGGCGGACACTCTGTCGGCGCTGTACCCAGCCATCGCCAGGTTTGCACTGACGAGCATCGCGTTGCGCTGCTCAAAACCGAAATTGCTGTGCAACGAGCGCACCAGTCCACGCACCGCGACCATCGAAGACGTGACGAGCACGGCGCAGATGGCAATCTGGACCACAAGGAGCACGTCGCGGACCGTCGTTCTCCGCCCGAGCCTGCCGGCGGATCCCGCTTTGACAATCTCATACGGATTGGCCCTGAGGACCTGGCGCACCGGAACAATCCCGAAGAGGAATCCGCTCACCAAGGCCAAAACCAGAGCGACCACGTAGAGTTTCGCGTCGGGGCTGATAGGCACATGGACGGGAGCCCCAGGAAACGGCTGCCACATGCTCAGCCTGCCCAACAGAGCTACACTGCCCATCAGTCCCAGCGCGCCGCCAACCAGCGAAATCAGCACGGCTTCGGTCAGCAATTGCCGCAGAATGCGATTACGGCTCGAACCAAGCGCCAGCCGTAGAGCCACCTCGCGGGAACGGTCGGCAGCGTGAGCCGCAAACAGGCTGCCCAGGTTGGCGCATGCCGCCAGCAGAATCAATCCCGCGAGCAACATCAATCCCGCAACGAAAGCCCGCACTGGACCGCCAAAAGAAGTGAGGCCTTGACGCGACAGCGAAGAGCTCTTATGACTAACCTCTTTGGGATAGGTCTTTTCGAGATTTGCGCCGACCGCGTTCACATCGGCGACAGCCTGAGCCAGAGTTACTCCCGGCTTCAGATGCCCGAATGCCTCAAAAACCCCATGGATGTTCCCGCGCGCGTCCAGGATATTCTCCCCACCCACCTGCTCCTGGTTGACGATCGGCATAAAAAAATCGGGAGAGACAAACAACAAAGTGCCGCGGAACTCCGGCGGCGCTACACCGATAACGGTGAAAGGATGCTTGTCTAGCTGAATAACACGGCCTACCACACCGCGATCGTCCTGGAAACGGCTGTGCCAATATCCGTAGCTGAGAACGATGTAGGGCGCGCTGTTCCGGCCGTGCTCATCGGAGCTGTGGAAGACACGACCAAAAAGTGGCTGAATCTTTAGCACGTCGAAGTAGTTACCGCTGGTCGCATAGCCCGTGGCCTGGGACGGATTGTTGCCCGTGTCCAGCCCGACAAAGACAAAATTAAAAGCTGCCAGATCATCAAAGCTGCGGTTGCGATCGCGCAGATCAAGATAGTTGGGATACGACTGGAAGCCGGAATAGTCCCCGTACTCGGTTCCGTAGAGGCTCTCCGCCTGCGCCACATTCAGCGGGCGCAGGATCAGACCATCCATTACGCCGAAAACCAGGGCGTTTGCACCGATAGCCAGCGCCAGCGTCAGAACGGCGGCGACGGTGAATCCGGAAGACTTGCGCAACACGCGAAGAGCGAACCGCACATCCTGTAGAAGACTATCGATAAAATTGCTACCCAGAGCTTCGTGGCATTCCTCTCTGAACCGCTCTTGGCCGCCGAACTCGATGTGCGCCCGTCGTTCTGCTTCCGCGCGATCCAGGCCGGAACGCTCAAGGTCATCAGCGCGGTGCTGGATATGTGAGCGAAGCTCCTCCTCGATCTCGGCGTTCCTCCGTGAACCCTGGAAGAGAGTGGCGATGTGGAAGCGAAGCGAATCGAGGAGTTTCAAACTTCCTCCGGTTGCACTGAAAGCGCGGAAGCGATGGCAGCCACGAGGCGATTCCAGTTGTCGGTTTCTTCCCGAAGACGCCGACGGCCAGCAGCGGTAAGTTCGTAGAACTTGGCGCGGCGATTGTTCTCCGATGTGCCCCAGCTCGCTTTGAGCAGTCCCTGACGGACGAGGCGAAACAGACCGGGGTAGAGCGCGCCCTGTTCGATCAACAGGGCATTGCGGGAGATCTGCCCGATGCGTAGAAGAATGCCGTACCCATGCAGTGGGCCGAGCGAGACCGCCCTCAGGATGAGGAGATCGAGAGTGCCAGGAAGAAGCTGAGCTTGGTCGGCCACCAGTCCTCCTAAGATGATTAGGAGTCTAGCGAGATCACTCCTAAGCTGTCAAGGAGAACGGTTGCGCATGACTTCGCTATCCACATCTAAAAAACCTTGTGTGCTTCGCCTCATCCCCGAACCAGCTCCTGCTTTACGCAGATCGACATCCGCCGCAAAGGCGAGCGGCTTCCTTCTGACGGCTTTATCGAACGCGCACCACCTAGCTCTCCTTGTTTCCGCTCTTTCTCGTGAAGACGCGCGTCCGATAAAGCACTTGCGTTATTCAAATGGGCAATCCATGGCTGGGTTCGGCACATGCGAATTTTGCCACCTGACCAGCTGTCGGGGTGCTTGAAGTCCAGCGTCTGAACGAATTCAGCCATCAGCCCGGTAATTCGAGAGTGATCGGACTCCGAAGGTATAATCGCCACTGTCTATGGCACTGATCCCTGGCACGAAGTTCGGGCCATACGAGATCCAGTCGCTTCTCGGCGCAGGCGGCATGGGTGAAGTGTATCGTGCCCGAGACACAAGGCTACAGCGTACGGTGGCGATTAAAGTCCTGCCAGCTCATCTGTCTTCCGACCCAGACCTCCATGCGCGCTTCGAGCAAGAAGCGAAATCTATCTCGGCGCTGCAACATCCCAATATCTGTGTTGTTCATGACATCGGTTCGCAGGATGGCATTGACTTCATGGTTATGGAGTACGTCGCCGGGCAAACCCTGGACAAGTTGATTCCTGCAGGTGGTCTGGTAACGAACGCAGCGATCAAATATGCCATCCAAGTTGCCGAGGCGCTCTCTCGCGCACACGCCTCCGGCATCGTGCATCGCGATCTAAAGCCCTCGAACATCATGGTGGACGGGAGCGGGCTGGTCAAAGTGCTGGATTTTGGGCTGGCCAAGCTTGCCCCACCAGCCGCGCTGAGCGATGCTGCGACGATAGTGACGACGCCCGGAATGATCGTAGGCACGGTGGCTTACATGTCGCCGGAGCAAGCTGAGGGAAAGCCAACCAACGCACGCAGCGACGTCTTTTCTTTCGGTTCGGTCCTCTATGAGATGCTGACCGGCAGGAGAGCTTTCGAGGGCCAGTCCAGCGCTGCGCTGCTTTCGGCGGTCATGCGCGACGATCCCAAGCCGCTGACCGAAGTCAAACGAGAGGTCGCGCCCGAAGTACGCCGGATCGTTGCCCACTGCCTGAAGAAAGATCCCACAGCGCGCTATGCCTCCGGCGCCGAAGTTGCCCAGGAACTCAGGAACTGTCGCGAACTGCTCTTCCCCGAGTCAGGCGCCAGGCTAAGCCCGGCACGAATTGCGCGAGAGGTGCAGCGTCCGCGGATACTGGTTCCGCTTCTGTTGGTGTTCATCCTTCTTGGCGCAGGAGCGACTTTGCTGATAAAACGCTACCGCGATGCGCGCTGGGCGCGCGAGGTGGCTATACCCGAGGCCTCACAACTGGCCGATCAGGGTAAATCTGGCGACGCTTACGCACTCGCCGTCAAAGCCGAGAAGTCGATCCCGGACGATCCGGGACTCAGGAAGATTTGGCCAGTGATTTCATACCAGCTTTCCCTAGAAACAAGGCCGTCCGGCGTAGACGTCTACCGCAGAGATTATGTCAACGCCAGTGCGCCCTGGGAATTGGTCGGCCAGACTCCGCTGAAGAATGTTCGCCAGCCGCGTGGCATGTTCGTCTGGAAGTTCGAGAAGCCCGGCTTCGGTACTGTGTTGCGAACGACAACGTCTCTGATTCCGCGCTATTCAGTGCCTCCAGGCGAGGCGGTGGAGGGCAATGTCATTCTTGACGAAGCGGGGAAAATTCCTCCCGGCATGGTTAGGGTCTCGCCCGAGAAATACTTCAAGGCGCTGTTTATTCCCGGTTATGAAGGCATGCCGAAGCTGCCGCTAAAGGATTTTTGGATCGACCAATACGAAGTGACGAACCGCCAGTTCAAAGCCTTTGTTGACCAGGGTGGATACCAGAAGCGTGATTATTGGAAGTTTGATTTCGTGCGTGACCGCAAGCACCTCTCCTGGGGGGAAGCCATGGCGCTGTTCAAAGACGCTGCCGGGCGGCCCGGGCCGAAGGACTGGATACAGGGCGAATATCCCAAAGGACAGGACGACTATCCCGTCACCGGCATCAGTTGGTACGAAGCCGCAGCCTATGCTGAGTTTGCCGGCAAGAGCTTGCCCACCATCTATCACTGGAACCGCGCTGCAGGCCCGTTTGCCGCGTCGTTCATCGTCCCCGCCAGCAACTTCGGCGGCGCTGGTATTTTGCCCGTTGGCAGCAAGCAAGACGTGAGCCCATGGGGCAATTACGACATGGCGGGCAACGTTAAAGAGTGGATCTGGACTGAAGCCGAACCCGGCAAACGTTACGTCCTGGGTGGGGCCTTTGATGAGCCCACTTATATGTTCATCGACCCTGACGCACAGTCGGCGTTTCTTCGCACCTCGAACATCGGGTTCCGTTGCGTGAAGTACTTCGAGCCGGAATCGATCGCCAAAATCGCTACCGATCCGATGCCCTCGCCCCGGCGCGACCTAAGCAAAGAGAAGCCCGCCTCCGACCAGTTGTTTCAGGCCTACCGCAGCATGTATTCCTACGACAAGACACCGCTGAACGCCTCGGTAGAGCCTTTTGGCAAGGATGAAGAGGATTGGAAAACAGAGAAGATCACCTACGCGGCAGCTTACGGCAACGAGCGGGCCATTGCTTACCTTTTCCTTCCCAACAAAGGCAAGCCACCACTCCAAACGGTCGTCTTCTTTCCTGGATCGAATGCGCTCCTGCTACGGAAGTTCTCGGCTTACCCGACCGCGGCCCTGGATGGCATTCTCAGGAGCGGCCGCGCCGTGTTGTATCCCGTCTACAAAGGCACCTATGAACGGGGCGACGGCATGGAATCGGATGTAGCGAACACCAGCAACACCTGGCGGGACCACGTCATCATGTGGGTGAAGGACGCCTCGCGGGCCATCGACTACATTGAGTCGCGCCCTGACCTCGATCATAACCAGATTGCCTACTACGGCTATAGCTGGGGCGCGGAAATGGGCGCGATTGTCCCCGCCGTGGAAACGCGCATCAAGGTCGGCGTCCTCGCGTTGGGTGGACTCGACTTCCAGCACTCGCTTCCCGAAGTCGACGTCATTAACTTCGTATCCCGCGTGAAGCAGCCGGTCCTGATGCTGAACGGACGCTACGATTTCTTCTTTCCCGTCGAATCGACCCAGGAGCCGTTTTTCCGGTTGCTCGGAACGAGCAAAGACCAAAAGAAACACGTGCTCTACGAGACCAGTCACAACATCCCACGCAACGAACTGATCAAGGAAACACTGAACTGGCTGGACCAGTATCTGGGGCCGGTGAACTAAGCTTCGGTCGTCAACGAACGACCGCTAAAGACTGAACGCGAATAATTGGTTCAACGCGGGAAGTAAAGGTTGCCGCTAGTTCCCGAGTCGTCGGTAAACCGGGACTTGACCGCCAGCGATGACATCACGGTTCACTTCTACGGGATGCCGACTAACCATCCAAGTGAATTGCTTCCAGATCAGCGGCAAACCCTCCGAAACCCGGTTTCGCCACTTCCTATACGCCCGTTGATGCCCCCTGAGGTCCCGTTCGCGACAGTCCGAGATGCCGACCAGTGCTGTCTCCACGACTTCTTCGCCCATATCGGAAAGCGGTCTCTAATCGAAAGCGCCCGGATCGACGGAAGGTTGTTGGACACGTATGAGGTCGTTTACAGTAAGTGGTCGCCGCGGCGGGCCGGGGTGGCTCACCCCCTGGTGTTTCGTTTTGGGTCTTAACCAAGGCCAGTCTGAACAGCAGAATAGGCCGCCACAGAGATTCGAAATGGGGGAGTGCTTGATGAAAACGCATGCATTATTTGACTTAACCGGTCGGGTGGCTGTCGTGACTGGTGGTAACGGCGGAATTGGTCGCAGCATCGCGCTCGGATTGGCCGAAGCTGGGGCAGCCGTCGCAGTGTTGGGACGAAACGACGAAAAGAACCAGCGGGTGCTTTCCGAATTGAAAGCAATCGGTGTTCCATCGGTCGCGGTGAGGGTTGATGTGACCAATCGCGCCGGATTGGAGCCCGCGCTTAACAGGGTAGAGAGCGAACTCGGTGGCATAGGCATCCTGGTAAATAACGCCGGCAACGTGTCGTTGAGCGGCGGTGTGTTGCACGAAAAGTCTGAAGATTGGGACAGCGTCATCGAGACGCAACTCAATGCCGTTTTCCTTCTTTCGAAGCTCGCTGCCACATTGATGCTTAGTCATAAAGGTGGAAAGATTATTAACATCGGCAGCATGTACTCGTTCTTTGGATCTGGGCTCGTCCCCTCTTACAGCGCAGCGAAAGGAGCGATAGTCCAACTGACCAAGTCAATGGCCATTGAGCTCGCCCCGCACAACATTCAAGTCAATGCGATCGCGCCAGGGTGGATTGAAACGGACATGACGGCGCCTGTACGTACAATGCCCTTGAACGACGAAATTCTTGCCCGGACCCCCGCCGGTCGATGGGGTAAGCCGGACGAACTTGCCGGAACAGCTGTGTACTTGGCCTCACGGGCTTCGGACTTCGTTACCGGTACTACGATTCGTGTCGATGGCGGTTATGCGATCCGATGACATTCCGAACGTGCCGAAACCGACCTGGAAGTCCGATCTAGAAAGCGACAGCGAAGTTATTCAGATGCAGGTCTGACGTGCTACCGGTTTAGTGCTATCGCCTGGTCTTTTGAAAAACTCGACAATTCAGAAATCGGAACCAATTTGGGGGATAGAAAATGTCTAGGCAACGAGAGGGAATCATCTACAGGGCATCCTGACGTGATCTATTTTCTCCGAATTTCTCGGAGTGAGTGTTTCAACAACCAAGCCTGATTACGTCAACAATCGCCGGATGCGTCCCCTTCAACTCATTCCAACGAACGTAGAGACTGACGTATCGTATAGGGTCTACTGGGGGGCGCTGGCATGGAACATGCAGTCTTGGGAGCAGGAGCCATCGGAGGTCTGATTGGCACTGCGGTGGCATCGCTTGGCGAAGGCGTTACCGTATTAGTTCAACCAGAGAGTCTGCCGGGTTATCCCGCAAACTTGTCACTGGAACGTCCGTCGGACACCATCACTGCGCCGGCGAGAGTCGCAGTCACGCTCCCAAATCCGGTTGACGTGCTATGGATCGCAACCAAAACCTCTCAACTAGAAACCGCGCTGCGAGCCGTGCCGTCATTGCCACGCTGCGTAGTCCCGTTGCTGAACGGAGTGGATCACATCGAGCGCCTGCGCGCACATTTTGGCCGTGATCGCGTGCTGCCGGCGACGATCGCGGTTGAAGCCGAGAGGGTTGCCCCGGGACGGTTCATGCAACGTTCCCCGTTCGTGAATCTCAACCTTGCCGCCAGTGGAGAGCCACTCCTGGGAGCAATCGTCGCACGATTGCGTGATCTCGGATTCACCTGCAGGTTCATCCAGAACGAGCAGACTTTGCTGTGGAGCAAGCTCTGCTTCCTAGGACCGTTCGCGCTGGTGACGTCGGCATCGGGAATGAATAAAGGGGAAATCTACGCCGATGCGGAGTGGAAACGCAAATTGATTTCCGCCATGGCTGAGGCCTGTGCCGTGGCGAAAGCAAGCCGCGCAGAAGTTGATGCGGCCCAGATCCAGGCGATCTACGACGGCCTGCCCTGGGGCATACGCAGCTCGATGCAGAAAGACCTTGCCTCCAGGCGGCAGCTCGAGTTGGATGCCATTGGCGGTCCGATTGTGCGTGGTGGGGAACGTTACGGCGTCGACGTCTCCACTACGGCCGCCCTGATTGCTGTGATTCGCGCGAAGGCCATTGAATGAATCGCCACGTCGGCGGCTTCTTCTCGGGCTGACTATCCCGGGTTTATCCAGGTCAACCAAACAGAGGTTGGGCAGCGCCACATCGGAATTCGGGGGATACATGCTAGAACGAACATTCAGCCGCGTTTTTTTTATCACATCGGCAGTCGTGTTGGTATCTGCTTCGCTGGTCGGCCAAACAATAGTAGTTCGCGCTGCCCGGATGCTCGATGTAGCGTCGGGCGAGATTCGCAGGCCGGGCGTGGTTGTGATTGACGGCGACAGGATCCGTGCCGTCAATCCAACCACGGTTCCGACCGACGCTGCTGTGGTCGAGCTCGGGGATGCGACGTTGTTGCCTGGACTGATGGATATGCATATCCACCCGATGATCGAACCTGGTACGGCCTGGATCCGCCAGCCCTTGTACGAAACCCAGGCGGAATGGGCCCTATTGGCGGCACGCAATGCGCGGCGCGCGCTGCTGAACGGTTTCACGACGGTCCGCGATCTCGGGTCAGCAGGATTTGTAGATGTTGCGTTAGCGCGGGCGACGGATGAGGGTTGGGTTGACGGACCGAGAATTTTTCCGATTGGACATTACATCACCATCACAGGCGGACACTGCGATTTCACGGGGCTTGCGCCAGGCATTCTGGAACGAGGACCAGAGGCGGGGGTCGCCGACGGTCCGGATGAGGTGGTAAAGGCGATTCGATATTAGATTAAGCATGGCGCAAAGTGGATCAAGACGATCCAAAGCGCCACGATTCGAGCTGCGGAGTTGCTGGAGGTCGAGGACCGTGGCCGGCTCGCACCAGGCCTCCTTGCTGACGTCGTGGCCGTGAGGGGTGATCCAACCCAACACATCCAGGCAATGCAAGAGGTCCAGTTCGTGATGAAAGGTGGCAAAATTTACAAACGTCCGTGACTGCCAACCGGCAAACTGTGTTCGCATCCCGCACATTCTGGAGGTATCGTCGGCAATCCTTCAGGAACCACCGAGCGGCCAGCTAGGTGACGCTCGAAGTCGAGGGCCGGCCACGCAGCGCACGCAGCGCTCGGTACTGGACGAATTCACTACGCGGCACTAGAATGGCCGGCACCATAAATCCACATCTCAATCACGAGGCGATATGAAAACAAGGATGGTTATAGTGTCTCTGGCGCTGTGCCTTGTCGGAGTAACCGTGTGTTACGCCGCCGACGATGTCTTCATGGGCACCTGGAAGCTGAATGAAGCCAGGTCGAAGTTCAGTGCCGGCGCGCCGAAGACCACGACGGTTGTCTATGAGGCCGCCGGGGACGGCGTGAGAATCACAACCGATGGCAGCGACGGTGACGGTAAGCCGATGCACAACGAGTGGACGGGTAAACTCGACGGCAACGACTACCCGCTAACTGGCGATCCAAATTTCGACACCCGGTCGTTCAAGAAGGTAAATGATCATACCTTGGACATCACCAGCAAGAAAGACGGCAAGGTTAC
>WNFD01000314.1_pt1 | contig 53873 bp, 46 predicted proteins | sample 5400491 | NCBI WGS metagenome assembly WNFD01 (sample SAMN13153343, study PRJNA577476) | soil metagenome | isolation source: 120 cm saprolite under Douglas fir tree site 2 hole 2 replicate 2 | place: USA:California | collected 2015-04-18 | reverse complement strand
ACAAACCCTAGAGTGCTCCCGCCTTCTGCAGCGCAGCTTTCATTCCCGCCCAGCTCTGTATCGAGGAAGCTTCGGGTGTCCCGGCACCGCGCCAATGCGTTTCCAAGCTTACGACGTGGTGATAGCCATCGTGTTTGAGGGCTGCGAACTGACCAGCCCAGTCGATCATGCCTTCACCGATGGCGGCCCATTCGTAGCCATCTGCTCTCTTGACTGTATCTTTGCAGTGGCAGTGACCAATACGATCTTTCGGCAGCAGGTTGTAGCCATCGGGATAAGGTTTTTCGCCCAGAGTGGCGGCGTTGCCGGGATCCCAATTCAGCATGAAAGAGCGCGACGATACCCCGCCGAGGACTTTGGCACTCTCCGCGCCCGTGCCAGTATTGCACGCAGCTTCGTTCTCCAGAATCAGGACTAAGCCGATCTTGCCCAGCTTCTCGGCTGTCTGTTGCAGCGTATCATTCATCGCCCGGCGATACGGCGCCTGGTCGTCAAGCCGCCAGAAATCGAAGCAGCGAATGCGATCGGTCGAGAACGCCTTGGCCAGGGCAATGGCGCGGTCGAGAACTTCGCCCTGTTGCTCATAAGTAAAGTTGGCGCTGAATTGATCGTGTTTCGGACTGAATTTCGATTTAGGCGCGCCTGGCCAATCGACCTTAAAGAGCGGGCTGGCGATGTCGGTAACACGCAGATTATTCTTTTTTAGGATGCGCTGGGCTTCGGCAATTTCATTAGCATCCAGATTGGCCACATTCTTATCCCACATGCTCCGCAGTTCCATCCATTCCATTCCGAACTGTTGCGAAGCGACTTCGCAGGCGTGACCGAAATCCTGCGAAATCTCATCGTTAATGACGGCGATCTTGAACGGCGATTTCCGCAGCCGGGAAGGCCCGGACATAGCCGAGGATGAAGGGGAAGAGGGAGATGACGATGATGATGGAAAACCTGCTGCCGAGAGACTGCCATTGACAGCGGCTAGTACGCCCAAACCCGCAATAAACTCACGACGCGAAAACTCTGATCGCATGGTTCTCTCTCCTGGCAGCTGTAGTGACGCCGGAAGCCCCTGCGGGCTGCTCTGATTGAACTAAAAAGGCTCGAACCAAAATGTCGGTTGCTCTTACAACAACTCTTAATCCGTTTCCCGTCAGACTAGCGCGGACTCGCAACCCGAGAACTCGCAATCCCAGGGTCAAGCTTCATCGCGATCTGCAGCTCGCGCGCAGCTTCTTCCACCTGACCGCCGCCTTTCAATGCGGTCGCCAGATCGTAGTGAGCTTGCGCGTTGTGCGGACTCCATGCCAACACAGCTTCGAACTCGCGTACTGCAGTCGCCCAATCCCGGGCATTCTTTGCCATTCGTCCTAACTCAAGATGAGCTTCCGTCAGGCCCGGCGCCAGCTGCACGGCTTTTTCAAACTGCGACCAGGCTTGTGCACTGTCTCCGCGGGACTCGAGCAGCAAACCCAATTGAAGATACGCGGACGCATATTGGGGATCAATCTGCAACACGCGCCGGAAGGCGGTCTCGGCCTGAGCCACAGGATCTTTGGTCGGGCTGGCCTTGCGGGAGCCACCCTTGTTAGAACTGGCCTTTGAAGCGCCCGCCGCCTGCCGTAGCGCCAAGCCGAGCTGGTAAGGAGCTTCGGCAAAGTCCGGACTGAGACCGACGGCCTCTTGCAGTTCACCGATAGCCGTTGAGAGTTCGTTCTTCTTCATATGGCCTAAGGCGGTTTCCACCAGAATCATGGCTTGTCCCGTGTTGGCCTTTGCCTTATCAATTCTCTGCAGCTCGGCGAGCTGCTTCTTTGCCTCGTCGGGCTGTCCCGTTTTTTGCAGGGCCTGCGCCAGAGTGGCATGAGCTTCGCCGAGGTCAGGATTCAGGCTGATCGCTTTACGGAAACTATCGATTGCGCCGGGGAGATCGTTCGTCTTGAGAAGTACCGTTCCCAGAAGTTGGTGGCCTTCGGCGTCGTCGGGAATTTCAGCCACGGCGAAGCGAAGCTCGCTGGCGGCCGCCGGGAAATCCCCAGCTTCGCGCAATACCAATCCCAGCGACCGATGGGCCAGCGCGTGATTCGGGTTCAGCTTGAGCGCCTCACGAAACTCAGCGCCGGCGGGTCCCATATCGCCGTTTAGCCTCAGAGCGAGTCCCAGGTTGTAGTGATATTCAGGATTGGGAGGATCCAGCTCAACCGCCTTTTGCAGATTCTCCACCGCGGGGGCGAGATTTCCTCGATCCGCCAGTATTTGCCCCAAAGCGAAATAAATTCTGGGCTGCTTTGGCGCCAACTGGCTTGCCGTCCCCAGTTCTTCCAGCGCCTGGTCCAGATCACTCTTCTGACGTAGGCCCATCGAGCGTTTGTACTTGTTCCACAGATTCAATCCAAGGTTGTAGTGGGCTTCGGCGAAGCTTGGCGCAGCCTTGATCACTTCCCGGAGCAAATGGATCGCTCCGTCCAGGTCGCCAAGTCTAGCGCAGATCGCACTCAGGCCGTATTGCGCCTCCAGCAGAGCAGGATTAAGCCGCAATGCTTCGTGGTATTCGGAAATGGCCTGGCTCGTCCGGTTCGCTTGTTCGTAGGCCAGACCAAGATGAAAGTGCGGATCAGGCAAACCGGGTTCGAAGCGAGCCGCCTGCTCAAATTCTGCAATAGCTTCACTCAACTTGCCGGATTCGCCCAGAATAACGCCGATGTAGTCGTGAGAAACTCCGTCGTTGGGATTCTCCGCCACCGCCGCACGAAACTCGCTTAACGCATCCTGCAAATGACCTCCCTGCAATTGAGCCACGCCCTGTTGTTGCCGCAGAGTCGGGCTCTTGGCTGTTCCCGTGACCTGACCTAGGGCGACGGAAAAGAAACAAGCGCTAAGAACAATGGCGGCTGCCCAGTTCATAAAAGTGCAACTCTGAAATCCAACTCTTCGGCGATCGCAGTCGTGTCGCATCGTTGCCCGGAAACATAGTAGTGATCTAATGCACGAGCCCGTGCGCGGTCGCCTGATCATGCATGTCCCGCAAAACTGAATCCTCGGGAAATAGCTCCAATCCGCGCTGGATCGTCGTCACACCTTCGGCAGTTTTTCCGATCGATAGTTGGCGGACTGCCAGGTTCTCATAAAACGATTGTTCGTAGGGCGCGATCAATAACCCTTTCTTCAACAGATCGATGCTGCCTGCCGTATTTCCCGCGCGCGCCAGCAAACTGTCGAGCAGCAGGTAGTCATACGTCGAAGTGGAACCCCGATCGATCACCTGGGTTGCGTAGGCAATCGCGCTGCTCAGATCTCCGTCGCTCAGAGCTTTCTGTGCAATCGCCGAAAGTATGAACGGGTCTTGGTGGTTCGCGTTCGTCAGGCGATCGAGAAGGGAAAAATAGTAGTCCTTATACTCAAGATGCCCTCGAATGAGTTCCTGACGGTAGGCGCGCAGCAAGGTCGCTGGCGGAATGCTGTTGTTTTCTTCTGGAGCCGCATTGACGTGAATGAAGCCAGTATCTGGCGCGGCCTTGAAGGCACTGTCGGGGTATGCCTCGCCCGGGGCGCGCAGGATGCGGTGGTCGGTAAGAGTAGAGTGCGAGACGGTGAGCGCTGGCTGCCGTTGCAGGTGGCAGGTAGAGCAGGCGTCCGTCGGCTGCTGAGCCAGGCGCTTCTGCGAATCCAGGGTGCAGCTCTTCTCGGTGTGACATTGCAGGCACTTGCCACGAAAATATTCCGGCGCCTCCTGAGGTGACGGCTGCGCATGCGGGTCGTGGCAACTCAGGCAGCTGAGTTTGCCGCTGCTTCCGCGATAACACTTACTCAACGTCATGGAGTAATAGTGTTCGAGCAGGGGAGATTCCGTGGACCGCGGATCGATGGGAGCCTTCAGGATGGCGACCGTGTTATTCAGCGGCGTGCCCGGCCGGAAGTCCGCTTCGGTCTTACCCGGCTGAAGAGCTCGGATGTCTCCCTCGTGACAATTCATGCAAATGTTGTCGGCCAGCCACGGTGAAAGCTGGGCCGGATTCACGATCGACCGGTCGATCCTTCCCGAAATCGGTTTTCCCGCCAGCCTTTCGTTCAGGTGCAGTTCCCCTGGCCCGTGACAGTTCTCGCAGCTGATTGCCAGTTCCAGCACGGGAGGGTCCTGATAGAACCCGTCTCTTTCTCTGCCCCGTACCGGTTGAGTTCTTCCTGTATGGCAACCAATGCAATCCGCGGTGACCGGGAGGCTGAACCCGAGATCGCGTACTTCATAATTGGGCGAGAGATCCCACGCTTTACGGGCGGTGTAGTAGGAAAGCGGCGCCTGAAATAAATAGTCGCCCCGGCGCACGACCGGGGTGACGCCGTTCGCGCCTGTGCCCACCACGTATGCAAGTTCCTCGGTGTGACGGAATGTTTCCTTCCCCTGGTCGTCCAGCCCGTATTCGCTCTGATACACTTTCGCATCACGCGCGAAGACCTGATAGTGCCGATTGTGTTTTTCGTTGAAGATATCAACCGGCTGGGACAGCCAGCCCAAATCCAACAGCCGGCTGGGCAACGACGTAGAACGCCCCATCTCGGTGCGGGAGAACTTTTCGTAAATAGCCAGATGGCAGCCCTTGCACATATTTGATCCGACATAGCGCACTCCCGGCGCCGCGTTGCGAAAAGCAAGCTCGGGTCGGCTCTGCTTGCGTTTCGAATTCTGTCCCCAACCCGACAGAGTGAGCAGAACGGTCAACCCCGCGATTCCAACGGCGCAGCAACCCACTTTCAAAGAGTGATTCGCTTTGTGAAAATTCCTACCGCGTTCGACCGCCATGGTCAGGGGTTTGCTTGAGTTTGTGAGGGTGCCATGTCCTGGCGAACCAGGCGCTTCAACTCTTTCCTCACGTCCAGGTCGTGATCGTCGGAATGAAGCTGGGCGATTTTTGCCAGCATCTCGTCAGCCTCGGCCTTCTGACCCTTCTTGCGATACGCCTGCGCCAGCACATACACCGGACCCGAATCACCGGGGTCAAGCGAGGTCGCAGCCTTCAGTTCGATGATCGCACGGTCCAACTGGCTTTGCTTGAACAGCAGTTTCCCGAGTTCCGCATGAGAATGTGAGAAATTGGAATTCAGCCTGATGGACGACTCGAATGCGGCAACCGCCTCATCCCCCGTCGGCGTCCCTGGTTCGGCGCCAGAATGGACCAGTGCAACCGCCAAAATGTACGGAACCAGGAAGTCGATCCCTGGCAGCTTGCTCTTTTCCCGGAGCGCCTTCACCGCTTTCTCGGTTTGCCCGCTCTGCACCCATACCCAACCCAGAGCAAAATAGGGAAGCGACTTGTCGGGGGCGAGGTTGCTGGCGGTTTGGAAGTCCTGTTCGGCGGCGTCGAGCGACCCTCTCATCACAAAGGTCACGCCACGCTGGATATATAAACGATAGGAATGGGGAATATAGTGAATGCCGACGTCCAGGATTTCTTTTCCCAGAGGATAATCTTCATACTCCAGGCAAACCGAAGCCAGATCGACGTAGTTGTCTTCTGCTTGAGGTTCGATCTGCGTTGCCGTGCGTAAAACGTCGTACGCCTCCTGAAGATGCCCCGTCTTTAAATATGCCTCCGAGACTACGTTGTACAGTTCGGCTCGCCTGTATCCCTCCCCAACCAGCTCTTTGAAAAGCTGGATCGCCTCCCCGTAGCTTGCCGCTTTGATCAGCATTAGGAGCTGGTTGTAGCCCGCTACATAGGGATCGTTGTATCGCTTGCGGGCCAATCCAAAAAACTCGGCGGCTGGCGCATAAGCGTCAGCGTGGCCAAGAATCAACCCGGCCTGAAAACGGCTTTCACCATCATCCTTGGGAAGCAGTTTCAAAACAGCGGTAGCCTGCGCCAGGTCCTTTTGTTCCAGCAGAGACCGGGCGTAATGCAATATCCAGGAGGCCTTCTGCGGGACCCGGCGACGCGCTTGCTCATAATTCTTCACCGCGGTTCCAAAGTCATTCTTGGCGAAACTGATCTCTCCCAGATACAAATGCGTGATCTCGTCGCTGGGAGCGTCCTTCAGAACCCTATTGAACTGTAGCTCCGCATCAGCGAAGCGCAGCATGTCGAACTGGTTGATGGCCAGGTTCTTTCGCGCAGGGTAAAAGTGGGGATTGACAGTCAGCGCTTCTTTGAATCTAACGTTTCCTTGTTCAGGGTGGCCGGAGGCGGTCAGCGCGATTCCGAGCAGATTGAGCGCATTCAGGTTCCGAGGTGATTGCTGCAGTTCCACGGTCAAGGAGCGGATAGCGGCCTGAAAATTCTGGTGCTCGAAGTAGAGCAGGGCACAGTGATAAGGAGCCTGCGTGCACTCAGCTGCCTGAACAACGTGGCATAGGGGGAAGCCTAAACTGAGCGCGACGACAAACCGCCACAGGGCACGGCGCATGATCCATTTTCACTGCTCGAACGCCCCCAAGCAAGGCGGCCTTGCTCCGGGGCATTGTTGTGTCTGGCCTAGAACGCTATCCGCAGGGCGAACTGGATATCCCTCGCGGGGTAGGTTCCCGTGGACTTGCCAAAGTTAGACAGGTTAGCGATGTCGCTATTAACCTGGGTTAAATTTACACGGTTGAAGACATTGAAGAACTCGGTGCGGAACTGCAAGTTCGCACCTTCCCCTCCAATGAACCATGGAATCTTGAGGTTCTTGATCACCGAGAAATCGGTATTGGCAAAGCCCGGTCCATGGAACGTATTCCGACCCAAGTTGCCTTCCTGGAGACCAGGGGATGGGAAGATACTTCCACAAAGGGCGGTTCCACCGCAGCCAAAGATTCCGCCTAGATAGTCTGATCGGGAAAGTCCAGTCTTAGTGTTCCCAAACGACGGTGTATTAGGGCGGTCGTAATTCGTGCCGTCGGCGTTGTAGTCGCAACCCGTATTACCAATGACATTAGGAGGAGTAGCGGTGTCAAAAACAGGTTTAAAGCTAGCGGTACAAATCACAGAAAACGGCGGACCACTTTGCAAAATGGTCACGTTCGTAAGTTCCCACCCACCCAGCAACTTGTTCATGAACCCGCTACCATGCGGACTCGGAAGAGACCAGAGCGTGGTAAACGCCAATCGCTGTCGAACGTCGAAATCAGCCAACCCGCGGCTCAGGCTGTCGTTAAAGGCGTCAACGTGCTCGCTTCCGTCGAGTTTGCTGGCTTGATCGATTGCTTTCGAAAAGGTGTAGGCAGCATTCAGGGTCACACCGTGGCTGGCACGCTGCCTTACCGAAGCAGTGAAACCGTTGTAGCCGCTACTTTCGCTTGACTGGCCGTAGTTGATGGCTCCGAAGCCTGGCGCCAGACCGGTGAAGTTCCCACCGTTTTGGATCAGGTCTCCGGCAAACCGGTTGACATTGTACTTGGCATACAGGTGCCGGCCCACCGAACCGATATAGTCAACTTCAGCCACTGTCGTCCCAGTGACGGCTCGCTGTACGCCGAAGAACCAGTTCTCCATGTACGATGGGCTCAGATTTCGATCGGCGACGGTCACGCTCGCCTGACCACTGATCAAGCCGCCACTCGGCAGCAGGCCGGGCTGAATCCCTGGGGGCAGGGGATAATTGTAGGGCGGATCCGAAGTGGTGCCCAGGGCAAACAGCGGTTGATTGGTCCCACACTGCGCACAGGCGGACCCCAGAGCAAATTTTGGGCTGTTGGTGAAATAGTCGTTGTAGAGCTGTTCAGAAGGCTTGTCGAAGAAGATTCCGAAACCGCCGCGGACCGACATCTTTCCTTGTTTAGTCGGATCCCAGGCAAAGCCAACTCGCGGGCTGAAGGTATTCAGGGTGTGATCGAGGAGGTGTTTCGAGCAAGTCATCACCCCGGTCGGGATCTTGCTCTTGAGGCTGCCGCCAGAGCTGGGGAAGACCATGTTGCAGACTCCCTGATCTCCCAGACCATCGGATGGATTGAAGAAGTCTTCGTAGCGGAAGCCCAGGTTCACCGTCAGGTTGGGCGCAAGCTTCCAGTCGTCTTGTACAAATGCGGAAAGTGATCCGTCGCGAACCAGGCTGTACAACTTGTTGAGGCGCGCACCAGTGTTGGGATCGAAACCGAATTGTTGTTCGACGTTGGGTGCGTCGGTGGCGAAGTCAAAGACGCTATTGAATACGAATTGAGGGCGGTTATAAACCCTGGAGGATTCGTGATCCGCGCGTCCTCGAGTCACGTTGCCCCCGACTTTGAGGTTATGCGAACCGCGGGTAAACGAGGCCACGTCGCGCCACTCGAAATTGTTCTGCACAAACGCATTGGGGCCCCAACCGGTTTGATATCCCTCGATACCAAGCACCGTAATCCCCGGTACTTCCGGATGGTTCACCTTCGCTTCCCCAAAAGGCCGGGTGCTGGCAAAGCCGAATTCATTGACAAAGTTCCCAGCGGCATGCACCCAGCCCGCGGCAAAGTGCATGCTGTAGGTGGGTTCGATAGTGTTGAACGCCGGGTAAACAAAAGGCGATCCGAACAGAACCTGATGCAGAGTCGTCCGGTTGAAGGAGCCAAAGATGCGGTCCTTGTTGTTGTTCAACGAGTGGTCCACGCGCACCGTGTATTGAAACCCGTTGCGAGGAAGACCGGTTGCGAAGCTGCCCACGCCAGTGACAGGGAAATTGCAGGGTATCGTGGTACTTCCAATAGGGACGGGTGCAGTGGGATCTCCACCTCCAAAAGCTGCGCAATCGGTAGGCTGGCCTTGTCCGCCGATCACCTGCGCCACTGTCCCGGCCTCGGTGAAATTGCCCGCCGGAGTGATGGAAGCGGGAAAAGTCTTGGCTACAAACGTCGAAACATTGTTGGGAAAATTCGTTTGCATGAAGTTGATGAAGTCCGGCGTAAGAACCGTTGCTGCCCTGCCGGTGGCCACGCCTGACTTGAGGATATCCATGGAAGCGAAGAAGAAAGTGTGGTCCTTCCAGGCCGGTCCTCCAAAGCTCCACGCGCCCTCATTCCGCCGGAAGACTGGGACTCCGGCCGATTGAAACTCGTTGGCCGCTTGCAGCTTGTTATCGGTGTGATAAAAGCCCAGCGTCCCGTGCCATTTATTTGAACCCTGCTTGGTGATGATGTTCACCAGGGCAGCGCCATTGCGGCCGAACTCCGCAGAGAAGTTGTTGGCGGCCACTCGCACTTCCTGTACGTCTTCGGCATTCGGGTTGACGTTGGTGACGCCGTTGCGCTGGCTGGAATCGATGGAAGCCGAGTCGATGAGAAAGCTGTTGGACTCGGCTCGTGAGCCATTGGCACTTAGATTGACGCCGTACTCCGGATTGAATATGTCGCCACTGGCTTGGGCGTAAGCCTGTCCGCCGCCGCTGGCCAGACCGGTTACACCCGGCGTCAGAACCACCAGGGTATAGAAATTCCGGCCCGAGAGCGGGAGATCGTGGACTTCCTTCTCTGACACCTGGCCCGACACGCGGGCCTGCGCGGTCTCGACCGCCGGCGCTTCGTCGGTTACCGTTACCGTGGAATCAGTCCCGCCCACTACCATGCGGATGTTGACAGTCCTGGTTTCGGCTACCGGTAACTGAACATGCTCCTGCACAGTGGTTTTGAATCCTTGTGCCGCAGCGCTGAGCGTAAAAGCGGACGAAGGCAGAGTGGTGAAGCGGAAAGAACCAGAGTCCTGCGTCTGCACCGTCTGCGACGCGCCGGTCTCCTCGTTCTTGATTGTGACCGTGGCCCCAGGCAACACTGCGCCAGTAGGATCGCTAACGGTGCCTTCAATGCCGCTGGTGAACTGTGCCCAGGCAGTAGCGGAACTGAGCACCATTAGCACCAGGAACACATACGCAAACAACATGACCCTTCGTGGGATCATGAGCCCACCCCCGCGCTGTGATTTCGAAACTGACCTAACCGAGAAATACTATTGACGCATTCCCCGAATGCTTAGGTAGGTAACATCACAAGAAAAAAGGTGTCAACGGAGTTTTTCCGAATTGTCCGTTTGATAAAACTGAAAGATAGCGAAAGGGCTCGCGATCGGCGCTGAATTCTCCCCTCTTTGAAGGTGCGCAAAGCACTGTGTTTTCGCGGTGAATGCACACCTTCACGCTGTGGGCACGAAAGCGGCAAAACTGCAGTGCGTTGTGGCACAAACGTCGCTCCCCCGGTTCGCCTGGACCAGCCAAGGCACCGCGGAGCTTGCTCTCCGTTGTCTCCGGCGTTGGGATGCGAGGAGCGATATGATAATTTGTGCGCAGTGGTGCTGAAGACCTTCTGACCTGGACAGACCCGGTTTCGGCGCGACAAGTCAAAGCGACGAATTGAACAAGATCGTTTCGAACATGTTGCGGATGCTCCAAACCGGCTTGCTGGCCTCTCTTCTTGTGACGTTCCCATTCTCCGCGGTCGCGCGTTCCCAGCAATCCGGCCAACCCAACACACCCCCGGTCACGATCGATTTCCGGGACATCGCTGCGGAAGCCGGGTTGACTGCCGAGAATGTTTCAGGCGACGCGGATAAGAAGCGCTACATCCTTGAAACCACCGGCGACGGCGTGGCCATCTTCGATCTCGACAATGACGGCCTGATGGACATCTTTTTGGTGAATGCCACTACCATGGATGGCAAAGGCCGCGGGGAGAAATCGACCAGTCACCTCTACCGTAATCTAGGGAACCTGCACTTCGACGACATCACGCAAAAGGCTGGACTGGGAAAAGTCGGATGGGGTCAGGGCGTTTGCGTCGGCGACTACGACAACGATGGCTTCGCTGACTTGTTTGTCACCTACTACGGCCACAGTGTCCTATTCCACAACGAGGGTAACGGAACTTTCAAAGACGTCACGGAAGCCGCCGGACTGAAATCCGATTCAATCCGCTGGGACACTGGTTGTTCCTTCTTCGACTATGACCTCGACGGCAAGCTCGACCTGGCAGTCACGGGCTATGTCGACTTCGATCGCAAAAAAGTTCCCGAGCCCGGTTCGGGCAGCTACTGTCAGTGGAAGGGCATGCCGGTGATGTGCGGTCCGCGCGGATTGCCCACCGGCCACACGTTGTTGTTTCACAACGAGGGCAACGGAGAGTTTACCGATGTTTCCGCCGCCAGCGGCATCAGCAAACCGGAAGGCTGCTACGGTTTTACCGTGCTTGCTTCCGATTTCGACAATGATGGCTATCCCGATTTGTACGTGGCCTGCGATTCCCGGCCCAGCCTGCTCTTTCACAACCGGAAAAACGGCACCTTTGAAGAGGTTGGCGTCGCTTCTGGCGTGGCCCTGAGCGACGCGGGGCAGGAACAGGCGGGTATGGGTGTGACCGCGTCAGACTACGACGAAGACGGGTACGTCGACATAGCCAAAACAAATTTCAGCGATGACGTGCCCAATCTCTACCACAACAACGGCGACGGATCGTTCACTGACCGGGTCTACGAGTCAGGCCTGGGAGCGCATACCCAGTACCTCGGGTGGGGCATTCAGTTCATTGATGTCGACAACGACGGCCGCAAAGACATCGTGATGGTCAACGGCCATGTGTACCCCGAGGTCGAGCGCGGCGCGTTGAACTACAAGTATCGGCAACCGAGACTGCTGTACTGGAACGCGGGCGGCGGCAAGTTCAAAGACATGTCGAACAACTCCGGGCCCGGCATCAGTGAGCCAAGGGCCTCAAGAGGACTGGCGGTAGGAGACTTAGGCAACGACGGGTCGCTCGAGGTCGTGATCAATAATCTCGACTCCCAGCCTAGCCTGCTCAAAAATTTTGGGACGAAAAAAAACTGGCTGATGGTCCGCTGCGTCGGTACCAAAAGTAATCGGAATGCCGTGGGCGCCCGCATCTACGTCTATGTTGGGGATCGTCGGCTGTCGGGTGAGATTCAGACCGGAGCAAGTTTTCTTTCGCAGAATGATCCGCGGGTGCACGTCGGCCTCGGTGATGACCTCAGCTATCAGCGCATTGAAGTGCAGTGGCTGGGCGGCCAGAGAGAGGTCTTCCCCGGAGGCAAAGCCAACCAGATCGTGGTTCTGACGGAGGGCAAGGGTTCTCCGGCTGCGGCCCAGGCGGTGCTTCCTCTAAAGCCATGAACCCAGAACGTCTGACACATTTTTCTGTGGAGACGTAGCTTGCTACCTCTAGATCCGGTGGCGGGAGACGCCGCAAGCTACGTCTCTCCAATGAACTCGAGTTTTCCACAATCCGCTAAGGAACGGGTGCCAGGATTAATTTCTGCACGCGCCAGTTCAACAACTCACCCACAAAGAGCACGTTTTCCGACGGGCACGCAATCTCATGAATCCAGCCAAACTGTTTCAGTTGCTTGCCCGATTCCCCGAGCACGCCGAGAATCTTGCCCTCGAGCGTGAGCTTGTAAATCCGGCCCGGAAAACCATCCGAGCTATACAGAACCTGGTTCGGCGGAGGCGTGATGCAAACCGCCCAGGGTGCCCCAGGCGCCATCGCCTGATTCCCGATGATTGGCATCTCCGGTTTCTTGCCAATCGCTGGGCGAGCATTGCGATCGACTGGCACATCAATCACGATCTGGCGCAGGACTTTTCCCTCGCCGTCGAACACCTGAATGCGGCGGTTGCCACGATCCGCAACGTACACTCTGCCCTCCGCATCAACCGCGATGCTATGTGGAGTATTGAGCTGCCCGGGTTCACTGCCCGGCTCACCCCAGGACTTAACCCAGTTGCCCTCTTTGTCGACTTTTGCGATGCGCGAATTGACGTAGCCGTCGCTGATGTAGGTGTTGCCCGCCGCATCCCATGTCATGTCGGTAACTTGCCGGAACATTCCATCCACTGGAGGCAACGGCGGCTTGGGATGTTTCAACGGCTCCGTGCCCTCGTCCGAGGCTTCCTGCTTGCGGCCAAAAACCATAATCACGCGGCCCTCGGGGTTGAACTTGATGACCATGTCCGAGCCTTTGTCGGCGACCCAGATGTTGTCATCCTTGTCGACTTTTACCGAGTGCGCGAACGACCAGGCGTAAAGATTGTGGCCAATCTCTCGTACGAATTTCCCGTCCCCGCCAAACTCCAGGAGCTGCGCGGCGCTTGCCCCATAGGCCGGACCAATTGTTTGGCCGCGGGAGAACACGAAAATGTGTCCCTTGGAATTCAGTGCAACGCCGGCCACTTCGCCCAAATACAAATCAGGCGGCATCTTCAGAAAGTCAGGAACGGAGCGATACGGGATTTCCGGCACGCGCGCCTCTTGAGCGAGAGCCGAGCCGGTCAGGGCGAGAAACAAAAGCAGAGCACAGCGTTTCATGGGCCTCCGGTTGATGCAGCCAAAACAATCGGGATCTTGTCAGGGTTTATGAGCCAGTCCGCCGCGGGGGGACGGCAAAGACCATGACCGCGCCATCGGGATCAGTGATGAAGACCGCGTGGTGGCCCTTTTGCACTTTAAATCCTCGGCGGCGCAAATCGTGCGCCGCCTGCCGGACATTCGCGACCGCGAAAACCACCCGAGGCTTCGCGGTCGGGGTGTCGGCCTGCAGTTCCACTTTGTCACCGGAGTTCCCGGCAACGTACATTTCGTTTCCATCGGAACGGGCGCTCTGGAATGCCAGTTTGTTGGTGTAGTACGCGCGCTCCGCTGCCAGGTCTCGAACCGCAGTCGTCGCCTCGAGCATGTGCATCGAAATTCGCCCTCCCAGGTGCTTGCCGTGGTCCAGGGAATGCAACGAATCTGGCATGTACTGCGTGTACTCAAGCAACTGGTCGTCGGGGCCGTGCATGACAAACAAAAGGTTGCCGGCCCGCGCCTTCTTGGCTTCCGTCGGTTGCAGTCCCCGCTCTACATAGGCTTCATGCAGGGATTCTATGTCGGCCACCTCGAAACATGTGTGCAGAATGCCGCCTGGTTGCGAATCGCTAGTGCGCGGGATCAACTCGATGAACTGGCGATCGTTGACTTTGATGTATGCAACCGATGTCTTTCCGGCATCGCGAAACTCAAAGGCCTGCTCAAACCCGAGCACATGGTAAAAGTCGCGCGATTTCTGCAGATCGTTTACGCGAAGAGCTATATGCGCGATCCCGGTCAGGTCCGTGGATTGCGCGTACACATTCAGCGCAGACAAGAGTCCAAATATTGCCACCAAGCCGGTTTTGAACATCCGGGTTGATTGTGTGGGCAAAACCATTCTCAATTGTTGGCTCCGTCAGAAATCGGAAAAATAGCCTACACCAATCTCGCGTCCGCTGGCTAGGTAGCGTGAATTTAGATTTTATGAAGTCAATGTTCACAATTTCCTCGTTGTAAGTCTGTTGAGACGCTCTGCTATGATGCCGACCGGAATGTGGAATTCCCTCACCTCCATAGGAGACACCTGATGTCCATAACTCGACGAGAGATGTGCGCTCTGATCCCCGCGGTTCTTCCCCTCGCTGCTCAACTGCAAGCCTTCGGACAGGACAACTCCTTGCCCTCGGGTGCGTTTCCGTTCGACAAAGCTCCGATGCACGTGGCCAATAACAACGCCCAAGTCCGCCTGATGATGCGCGGGAAGCTGGCCACAGGCGAAGGGCTGGAAGTGCACCAAACCACGCTGCCTCCCGGCGGCGCGCCGACCGCTACCCCGCACCATCATCCACACTCTGAGATGTGGCTCATCCGGGAAGGAACGATCGAGCTTACGGTCAATGACAAGCATTACCGCCTGGAGCCAGGCTCGGTCGGTTTCGTGGGTTCGAATGAGGAGCACGGGATTAGGAATGTCGGCACTGCGGCTGCGATGTATTTTGTGGTAGCGGTCGGACCGGGCGCTGAGATGCAGACATAGACGCTCAGCGCTACGATTTCTTGAGTGCCGGAGAGGGCTGACACTCGCAGCCTGGTACCACGAAGCCAACATGGCCATCCACATTGGTTTGATCGGCGGCGGAAACATTACTGACACCCACGCCCGCGCAGCTCGTGCGATTCCTGGAGTCGAAATCGCTGCGATCTACGGCACCAACCCGGAAAAGCTCGCGACTCTCTGCCGCGAGTACGGGGGAAAACAGTACCGGGATTTCGATGCATTCCTGGCTCACCGCCCCATGAATTTGGTCGCCATCGGAAGTCCATCCGGGCTGCACGCCACTCACGGCATCGCCGCGGCCCAGCGCGGCCTTCATGTCCTCACGGAAAAACCTATCGACGTCAACACCAGGCGCGCGGACGCCCTTATCGAGGCTGCACGCCGCTCTGGAGTGAAACTCGGTGTCATGTTTCAGGACCGGCTGAAGCCAGGAATTTGCCAACTCCGCGAGTGGATCAATGCTGGCGTCATCGGCAAGCCGCTGCTCGCGGATGCGCGCGTGAAGTGGTATCGGCCTCCCGAATACTACGGCCAGTCGCGATGGCGCGGAACCCTAGCGCTGGACGGCGGGGGCGCATTAATCAACCAGGCGGTCCACACGGTAGATCTACTTCTTTGGCTTCTCGGCGATGTGGTTCGCGTGCAGTCACGGACAACGACCGCGCTTCACAAGATTGAAGCGGAGGACACCGCCCTCGCAATTCTCGAGTTCTCAAGCGGCGCACTCGGCGTTCTTCAGGCCACTACCGCCGCCTATCCGGGATATCAGCGCCGGCTGGAACTCACGGGATCGGAGGGCACCGTCATTCTCGAGCAGGATCTTATCCTGGCGGCCAATCTGCGCCATGCGCCACCCGGCTTTAGCCAGGGCAGCACGACCGACGAAAATCAGAGCGCGAGGTCTGCCGTGGTGAGCGACTTCCGCGGCCACCAGGCACTGTTCGAAAATTTCATTCAGGCGGTCGAGCGCGACACAACCCCTATCTGTGACGGCCATGACGGTCGGCGCAGCATCGCCCTGGTCGAGGCAATTTATCGTGCTGCCCGGAATCCAGACGGTGGTTCACTGGTGAACCTTGCCTCCGAACCGGCTTGATCGTGACAAAGCTTCAGCGGAACGACGTTACACTCAACCCAGCCGGCGCGCGCAATCCCGCAACATTTCCGCTTCCCACGGCGGCCGTTTCGGATTGCGTGAATGTACCCGCTCAGTCGGTATGCGCCCCGTCAAATGCAGGAATACCGCCGCGGAATGTTTGTACGCCGGCACCGGCTCGCGAAAGGCCACGTTGCCCAGATACTGCAAGGCATCGGAGAGTGCGTAGTAGGCAGGATCGCCGGCCTCCCACAGGCGATCGCGCTCGGCGAACTTTTCGGGGGCGAAGCCTGCCAGCCCCAGCAAATAGTCCGATCCGTACTCAATCATGTTGATTCCCAGGTCGTTTCCCGTATAAATGCGAAAATCGGGCCGATGCGCGTTGCGCAGCGCAAGCCGCTCCAGTTCAATCAGGCGATCGAGGGAGGAGTGCTTCATTCCCTGGATCTCAGGAATATCCATCAGGCGGTGAACCGTCTCCACGTCGAAGATTTCGCCGTTCGGCGCAAACATATTTCCCAACTCAAAGGCCAATACGCTCGGATAACCCTGGCACACAGCCTGATAGGCAGCCGCCTTGTCTTTCGCCGATGCGTTGTGCAACCGAGCCGTCTGAAACAAAATCGGAACGCCGCCGACCCGAACGATGGGCGCAATCTGCTGGCGGTAAAGAGTGACAATGTCGCCGGTCTGATTTTCGATGTATGCCCCGGCTATAAACGGCACCCCCTCTCCCAGAGCCTCGCAAGTCCATCGCAACACGTCCTGCTTCTCGGCATCGCTCAAATAGTTGACATAGCCGGTGTCCATGTTCACGGCGTTCATCAATCCGGCGCGATGAGTTGCGGCCAAGTGTTTCTGAAAGGCCTCGACCGCTACGCGCCCGTCCGCTTCGTAAGGCAACAAAGCTGCCGCGATGCCTTGCACCTTGCGGCGAAGCTGCCGCCGTTCCATCAGGTCTGCGATCGTCATCCCGGGGCTCTCCACATTGAGACTTCACATCGCGGATCTCTAGTACTCAGTTGTTGCGCACCGCCGCATTCGCGCTCATATCACTGCTTCTTTGCGATAGTTAGCAATTCCATCATCTTAGAATCCTTGTAGTGGCTGTCCAGGGGATAACATCCCGAAGGCAATCCCTTCCGCGGCGCGGTTGTGCAATCACTAAACGTTCTACAAATGCGCTTGCGCTGAATCTCCTGTCCTTCGGAGGCATGCCAAAGCAATTCAGGGTAGCTCAACACCATTCGCCCCAATCCAACCAGGTCGGCCCAGCCATCACGCACCGCGGCCTGCGCTACATGGGGGAGAAAATCCTGCAGGTAGCTGTACCCGGTCCCCACGAATATCAGATTTGGAAATCGCCGTTTCAGTTTCCGCGTGGCCTCCATCTGACGCGACACGCCGACGAGCGGATCCTCCGGCGGCAGATATCCATCCGAAGGTGGATACAAAGCAGGCCGCTGAATGTGAGGATTGTAGTAAGGGCTTCCTGCGGTCAGATTGACCAAACGAATCCCAAGCTCCTCCAGCAGCGATAGAAACAGGACCGGCTCGCTCAAGTCCGCCTCAGTCGGGTGGAGCGGATCCACGCCGAATCCCCAGCGGTAGGGAAGCAGGCTCTTTTGTATTTCAGGAATTCCACGCCCTGGCTTTCCCGGGGCTGATCGTTCCGGGTCGGGCTGGAACGGTACACTGTCGAATGCCGAAAGGCGCACTGCGACCTGGAGCCCGGGAGCGAACGAACGTATGCCTTGCACAACTTCTCGCAGGAATCGTGTGCGGTTTTCAAAGCTTTCGCCATAGCGGCCTTTCCGCGTGTGGGCGCTGAGAAACTCATGCCCCAGGTAACCGTGGCAATGCTTTATATCCACGAAGTCGAAGCCCAGATTCCTGGCTATGAGCGCCGCGCGATGAAAGTCTTCGACGATAAGCTCAATGTCCGCGTCGGTAAGCACGGGATAGTCAGCCGCCAATCCTAATCGCCGGTCCAGAATCGGGTGGCGATAGAGAATGCGCGGCTCGGGGCGGCCATGAGCGTTGGGGCGGCTGTATCGTCCGGAGTCCGTGAGCTGCAGTCCGATCATCAATCCGTCCTCGGAGCCGGTCGTCAGGCGATGTTCTTCGATCAGCGTGATCCGCAGTTTCGCCAGGCTCTGCTCTGTATGCGGCGCGGCCAAGAGTTGATTGGGGTTCGCACGTCCCGCGTGCGAGACTGCCACCGCCTCTCCACCCCAGATCAGTTTCGCACCACTCTTGCCGAAGCGCTGCCAGCGCCGGATCGTGTGCTCGCTCGGATTGCCATCCGGGAGGCCATCCCAACCTTCCATGGGCTGCACAGCGATTCGGTTACCAATTTTGATTTCGCCACTCACTAGCGGCTGACGCAGTGGCGACTCCCACCCACTCGCCAACTCGCCATCGCAGGGGAGTGTCAAATGGAGCGAACGCAAATGGTCCTGAAAACCCTCTACGTTCTTCACCGTCCCGAGACGCAGGATTGGTAGCGCGCTCATACCACTTTCCTCCGTTCGGGCAAGCCCAACACTGCGATCGCTCCCAGCAGGGCCACACCGACCAGCAGGAAACAACTGGTGGAATAATCTCCCGTTGCGTCTCGCAGACGTCCGGTCAACCAGGGAGAAACTGCTTCCGCCACGCCGCCTGCGGTCAGGATTACTCCCAGCAATCTGCCCAGAACGGGGATGCCAAAGATTTCCGCAGTCATCAAAGGGACAATCATGTAGTCGCCGCCGAGGCCGATTCCGAACACGGCCGCTGACACGTGGAGCGAGAGAGGGGTTCGTCCCAGGAACAGCAACGGAATGCCTGCGGCGACCAGAAGATAGGTCAACAGCATGACGTACTTCTTGGAAAAACGATCGGCCAGCCAGCCCATCAGCAACCGTCCTACAATACTGCACGACAACACTAGCGAAAGGACCCGCGCGGCCTCGGCTTGTGAGTAGTGCCGGTCCAGACTGAGGAAGAGCTTCAGGTTCTGCTGCGTACCGCTAACCGCGGCAATCGAACACATGCTGCCGAACGTGAGCAGGTAAAAAGCCAGCGACTCGAACGCGCTCTTGACCTCCGGGGGGCCCGCTATTGTGGCAACGCCTGCGAATTCTGATGGCGCTTCCTTCACCAGAAATGCCAGAGGAAAAGAGAGCAGAACGATCAACAGCCCCAGTAGTCGCAAGGCCGCCTGCCAGCCGAAATGCTCGACCAGTGAGTGCGAGATCCAGGGTACGGTCGCGCCCCCGATCCCGATACCGAGGTAGGCAAAGCCCATCGCCTTTCCGCGCGATTTATCGAACCAGCGCGACAACAGCACTTGATTGGGCAGTGGACCTCCGCATACATAGCCCAGGGCGTTGAAGAAATAAAGCAAATAAAACATTCCGAGGGTCGAAACCCAGCCCAGGCCGATCAGCGCACCGCCCGCCATCAGGACGCCCGCCATCATCACGCGACGTGGCCCAAAGCGATCGATGATCCAGCCCGCGATAAATCCAAACGCAGGCCCCACGACCAATTTGCTTAGCGCGTTTCCCGAAGTTACCTGCGCTCGCGTCCAGCCAAACTGCTGCACCATGAAGTCGTAGTAAAACGGCAATCCCCAGAGTGCCAGGCCCACGATGCAGAACAGAACCACGAAAGCAGTTCCCGCTACTTGCAGCGCGCCGGGCCGGATTGCCGGATCCTGATCGTTGGCGAATTCGGCGCTGTCTCGCGGCTTGTGTTTCGCTGTCTCCAACCCAAGCTTCGGCTCGCTCACGTTGCTCCTTAGGAGTTTATCGCCTAATTTACGTGATATTTCCTACCAGAAAACCTCCGGTATGATGCCGGGCGGATTTCACAATATAATTCGCACGAGGTGAACATGACGATCACACGACGTGAGATTTGTTTTCTACTTCCGGGATGTTTTCCGGCTGCGGTCGCACTGGATGCCTTTCCGGCTGAGGACAATTCCATGCCCTCTGCGTTCTATGCGTTTGACAAACTGTCCGTGCAAAATCTGGACCATGCCGAACTGCGCAGAGTCCTGAAAGGGAAACTGGCGACGGGCGAGGCGCTGGAAGTGCACGAAACAACTTTGCCTGCCGGTGGCGTCCCGCATGCCCCGCATCATCACCTGCATTCCGAGATGTGGTTTATTCGGGAGGGAACGGTCGAACTTATGGTCAACGGAACAAGTCGCCGCCTCGGTCCGGGCGGCGTGGGATTCGTTCATTCGAATGATGAGCATGGAATCAAGAATGTCGGCGACACAGCGGCCACGTACTTCGTCGTAGCGATCGGGCCCGGAGCAGACGCCTGAGCAACAGTCTTCGCAAAAAGTATAGGCGCAGAGAAGCGATAAATTTGTTTAGTTTGCCTCAATGTAAAAATCAGTTTTTACGATTTGACAGCAGGCAAGAGCGATTCTTATAGTTTGCGGGGCCGGGCTGTGCCGGGCCTAAGAGTCCGGCGCGTCGCTTCGGGGTTGCTTTTGCTGATTATTTCTGTGCCGCTCTGAGCCAGACTCTCGAACTGAGGACCGAATCGATGAAAGTTCTGCTGTTCTGCCTGTTTGCCCTAGCCCTGCCGCGTCTGACCGCGCAGGAAACAGTTCCCGAAGGATTCGAGCACTGGACCGTGGATTCGCTCAAGCAGATTGACCAGACGCTGAAAGTGGAAGCCGGAAAGAATGCGCACCATGTTGCGGTCCACCGCCTGGGGGATTTCCCTAACGACTTATTCATGCTCTCGCGTCGCGAGGCCGACGGCGTTGTCGAATGGCATGAAACACAGGCGGATATCTTCTTCGTGCAGTCCGGTTCGGCGACCCTCCTTGTCGGCGGCACACTGGTGGATGGCGAGACCGTGGAGCCGCATGAGAAGCGCAACGGGACCATTCAGGGCGGCATCCGCCGCAAGCTCTCTGCGGGCGATGTAGTCCGCATCGCGCCCAAGGTGCCGCATCAGATCCTGCTAGATGGCGCCCCGAACTTCACCTATTTTGTGGTCAAGGTGAAAGGCTACTAGGCGTCGGGCACACAGTGTTCATCACCGCTTGACACACCACCTTGGCAGAACTTAGAGTCGCGCCCGTGTCCACCAAATGTGGCCCCACGCGCAAAACATGAGGAGGAACTAGATGTCACTACGGGTAGTGAAAGTTCAAGTTGCTCTGATCGCATTGCTTTGCGCCGCCGGCGCTCTGGCGCAGGCACCGAACCCCTATGGCCCGCCAGTGAACGTGGAGAATGCCAAGAAAGCGGCTGCCGCGGCGCTCGCCGAAGCGCGAAAAGCTAATTGGAGGATGGCGGTGGCGGTGGTTGATACCGGTGGTGTCCTCGTGTACTACGAAAAAATGGACAACACACAGATTGGAAGCGCGGATGTCGCGATCGAGAAGGCGCGCACCGCGGTCCGGTTCAAGCGTCCCAGCAAGGCGTTTCAGGATTCGGTCGCGGGCGGAGGCGCGGGGCTTCGAGTTCTTCGCCTGCCTGGCGCCGTACCGTTGGAAGGAGGCATTCCCCTCGTGATCGACGATCAGATCGTCGGAGCGATCGGTGTTTCCGGGGACAGCGGCGATCACGATAGCCTGTGCGCGACCGCCGGCGCGGCCACTCTGAAGTAAGACCGTGATTTTTGATATAAAAATGGTGTGCTTAGCGCAAAAACGCCGATGCACACCACAGGATCGGCGCCTGTCCGTGAAGGTCGCCGGTGAAGCGCTGGCGGTCGAGATAGTATTGCAAGTCATTCTTCTTGCCCGTGCCCTGGCACACATTGCGGATATCGCCGTTCGGCTCTATATTCCTGACCAGGCCCAACCAACCTTTGCGCGCAGCTTTGCCGTAGGCTTTCTTGTCCAGCCATCCGTGCTTCACGCCGGTGATCATTGCGAACGTAAACATCCCCGTGCAGGAAGTTTCCGAGTAAGACTCGGGATGATCCAGCAATTGGTGCCACACTCCATCCTTCCCCTGGTATGGCAACAGCGCCTTCATCATCTTGAGGTAGCCTTCCATGATGCGGGCGCGCTGGGGATGGTTCTGCGGCAGCGAACTCAACACTTCTGCCATTCCCGCGGCTACCCAACCATCCCCCCGACCCCAGAAGAAGGGTACATCGGGCGCATGGTAGAAAAGTCCGTTTGGTTGTTGCAGCTTGTCCAGGTACACCGACATCTCGAGCGCGGCCCGGTCGAGGTACTTAGCGTCCCCGGTCGCGCGATACGCCTGCAACTGCACGATGATGAGCATGTACATGTCGTCGATCCAGAAGCGGGTCTGCGGGCTCAGGCCATCCGGAGTGGGGTTCTCCCACTGCTTGTCCGCCATGGTCTTCCCCAAATCGAGATATTTCTGTTCCTTCGTCTGAATGTAGATCTCCAACGGCACCGCGCTAAAGACCGTCTTGTCCACGTGGTCCGCTACCGGAACGAGCTTGGACTCTTCGCCAAAGAGCGGCTGGAACCGCTGGATGAGCCGGGAGTCGAGATCTTTGTCGCCGGACAATTGAGCAAAGGTCAACGCTCCGTACCAGGTGACGACTTCCGGGTAGGTGATGAATGGGGAAGGGCCCGGTCTGCTGAAATTCGAATGCGGGGTTGCGATCAACCGCTCGGCCACGCGTTTGCCGATTTCCTTGGGTGAAGTGCCGGCCGGCCACTTCCTGAATTCCTTTGGTTGCTGTTGCGCCTGGAGCGACAATGCCAGCACCATCATCCAAGCCGCCAATAACAGCGCAGCTGGTTTGCGGGATCGATTCATTAGGAGTCCTCTGTCTCTCGGGATTTACGTTGCAAATCTGGATCGGCGGCATCAACTCTCGATGTCACGCTTACAAGTACACAGGTCAAGCCAGCGTCGCAGACTACAGAAATCGCGGGTTGCAGGTCAAACCCTAAAAACTGAAGTTAATATTAAGCCGAACTAAACAAAGGTTACGCCTGCAAGCAGCTCAGAGATGAGAGTGAGCCTGTTATGCTGCCATTCTGCAAGTGCTTTGCGTGTGATCGTTCGCGCAAAGAGATTTGTGTTGCCGACATCAACCGCGAACAGGGGCGATGCTTAGAGTCTCTTACCAAGATCTTTACGACGTTCTTTTGCGCGTGCTGCTGAAGCTCGGATTTGAGCCGGAGCGCGCCCGCCGCTGTGCTCAGCTTTTCGCCGACTCCAACCGTGACGGCGTCTACTCGCACGGCTTGAACCGCCTTCCGCGGTTCCTCGCCATGATTCAAAGCGGCCTCATTAATATTCACGCCGAACCGGAATTGCTTACCAGTTCCGGACCGATGAGTTCCAGACCGATGAGTTCGGGACCCATGAGCTCCGGACCGATGGAGCGATGGGATGGAAAAATCGGCCCGGGCAATCTGAACGCGTGGCAGGTCATGGAAAGAGCGATCGCGCTTTCCCGCGAGTACGGTATTGGGTGCGTGGCGCTGGCCAATACCAATCACTGGATGCGAGGCGGGAGCTACGGCTGGCAGGCTGCCGACGCCGGCGTGATCGGAATCTGTTGGACCAATACGTTGCCCAACCTGCCGCCCTGGGGTGCTGCGGACCCACGCGTGGGCAACAATCCGCTCGTTATCGCCGTGCCGCGGCCAAAGGGGCACGTGGTGCTGGACATGGCCATGTCGCAATTCTCCTACGGCGCCTTGGCTTCCTATCGCATGCGTGGCGAGTTGTTGCCGGTAGACGGTGGTTTTGATTTGGAGGGGAGGCTCACACGAGACCCCGGGGCCATTGAGGCCTCCAATCGCCCCCTCCCCATGGGCTTCTGGAAGGGGTCAGGCCTGGCTTTGATGCTGGACCTGCTGGCGACGCTGTTGTCGGGTGGGAAGGCCTCTTACCAGCTTGAGCCGGTCCCGGAGCGCGAGACCCGGGTCTCGCAGGTCTTCATCGCCATCGATTCTTCTTCTCCCCATTCGGCTGCAACTGCCTCACAGGTTGCGGACGAAATCATCGAGCACTTCCAGTCGCCAGCGTATTCCGCGGGCGAGCGCGTACGCTATCCCGGCTACCGTGTTCTGCAAACGCGAAGAGAAAATCTGGCCAACGGCATACCCGTGGAGCCGTTCATCTGGCAGCAGTTGCAGTCATTTTAGAGATTCTTGCAGGCGGGCCTGCAGACTGTTGAGTCTGACTGAAATCAGATTTAAGTTTTTATGGTTTGACAGGCACAAAGTGATTTCTATACTTGAAGAGATTCGCTAGGGTGCGCGATTGAGAACGATGTTTGTCACTGCTCGAGTCGCATGGGTGCCGCTCCGGCTGCATTGATTTGCAATCTCAAAGGCATGAATTCAGCCCCATGAACCATTGGAAATCCTGGTGGGTTTTCGCGGTTGCTTGTTTCCGTAACTTAGACTTTGTAATTGAGACCCTGTGCCAGGAACCGCCATCTTGACCGCACGTGCGAGCCCGGACTGGTTCCACTCGCCGCATTCTTGTAAGGGAGTTTTTGATGAGCACCAACCCGGACATCACAATCGATCAGATGGTCTTCCGCAAGACCCACGAACACACCGGCCGTCGTATTTCCATCACGCCCAGCAACAGCTCCATGCGGCATTTGGCCTACGGGCGGATCATTTTGAACCCATCGAGGTCCGCCGAGGCATTCTCCACCGGGGACCGGGAAACCGGTCTCATTGTCCTTTCCGGACAGGCCGATGTCACTGTGGATGGCAAAGAATTGTTGCTCGGACGGTACGATGCGATCTATATTCCGCGTGATTCTTCTGTGAACATCGCCAGCGGCTCGACCGTGGACATCGCGGAGTTCTCCGCTGATGTTGCCAGGAGCTATCCCCTGCAGGTCGTGCATTTTTCAAAGGTCTCAACCGATCCCGGCTTGAAATTCAGCACCGGTGGATCAGGGTCCTCTCGACAGCTCCACATGCTGCTTGCCAAGAACGTTCAAGCCGGGAGGCTGGTTGCGGGATTCACCGTCTCCGAGCCCGGTAACTGGACAAGTTGGCCGCCACACGAACACGCCAAAATGCTCGAAGAGATGTACGTATATTTCAACATGCCGGACCCAGCTTTTGGCATTCAACTTGTGTATAACCATACTGAGTATCCGGAACTGGTCACCGTCGTCCGCGACGGCGATGCCGTGCTGATGCCCAGTGGATTTCACCCGAACGTATCGGTGCCCGGCCATCCCATTTGTTTTCTCTGGGCGATGGCTGCCCATCGCGAGGGCGAAGACCGGCAGTTTGGCGTGGTCAACGTGCAGCAAGGATTCGACCAGGGATCCTCCGGACTTGAAGCGGGCCGAAAGAAGTAGCGATCTCAACTGGCGCTTTCAATTATGGACCCTGCCGCTACTTCCCCTATCCCGGCGTCGGATTCCGAGGCGGCAACGACGATTTCCCGGGTCGGCTATTTCCGGTGGGTCATCTGCGCTCTCCTGCTGTTCGGAACTACCAAGAACTACATGGACCGCCAGGTCCTCGGAGTGCTCAAGACAACCCTTCAGCACGACCTGGGCTGGAACGAAATCGACTATGGCAACCTGGTGTTTGCCTTCCAGGCGGCTTACGCGGTAGGCATGCTAGCGGTCGGCCGCCTGGTGGATCGCCTAGGCACGCGGTTGGGCTACGCGTTAGCGATGGTTTTCTGGAGCCTGGCTTCGATGGGACACGCGCTGGGAAGCTCCTTCACCAGCTTCATCATTGCCCGGTCGGCATTGGGCTTCGGGGAAGCGGGAGTTTTCCCTGCCAGTATCAAAACCGTAGCCGAATGGTTTCCAAAGAAAGAGCGAGCCCTGGCAACAGGAATTTTTAACGCCGGCACCAATGTCGGCGCCATCATCACTCCTCTTGTGGTGCCGTGGATCACGATTCAATGGGGCTGGCGCTGGGCGTTCATCGTAACCGGCGCACTGGGGTTCGTTTGGCTCATTTTCTGGTGGTTGTTGTATCGCAAGCCCCAGGAGCATCGGCGCGTCTCCAAAGCGGAACTGGACTACATCTGCAGCGATCCCCAGGAACCAATGGCGAAAATCAAATGGGCTCGCCTTATACCTCATCGCCAGACCTGGGCTTTTGTGGTAGGCAAGTTCATGATCGATCCCATCTGGTGGTTCTACCTGTTTTGGGTGCCTGATTTTCTGCAACGCAAACATGGCCTGGCTTTGATGAAGATTGGCATCCCCATCATGGTGATCTACGTGATCGCCGATGTCGGCAGCGTCGCGGGCGGCTGGTTTTCCTCCTGGCTGATTGAGCGCGGCAAAAGCGTGAATGTGGCCCGCAAGACCGCCATGCTGATTTGCGCGCTGTGCGTTGTCCCGATAGTGTTTGCTTACCGCATCGAAAGCATGTGGGGAGCGGTTCTGCTGATCGGGCTCGCAGCCGCGGCTCACCAGGGGTTCTCTGCCAATCTATTTACCCTCACTTCTGACACTTTTCCGGCGCAGGCGGTCGGCTCGGTCGTCGGAATGGGGGGAATGGCGGGTGCGATCGGAGGAATGTTGATCGCCAAGATCGTCGGCTACACCCTGCAGTGGACGGGCAGCTACATGGTTCCGTTTTTGATTGCCGGCTTTGCCTATTTGCTGGCGCTGGCTGCCATCCAGCTTCTGGTACCCAAACTCGATCCCGCCAGCATTCATTGACGGCTGATTCACTAACACACGACTAACCTAGATAATGTCAACCGAGGGAAGAGCAAGCATGGTCTTGGAATCTCTCCAACTGAATGGCAAGAACGCGCTGGTCACCGGTTCCAGCCGGGGCTTGGGCGCCGCGATCGCCATCGCGCTGGCGCAAGCCGGAGCCAACGTTGGCTGTCACGGCAGACGCGCCGGCGGTGAAAGCACTAGCGAACAAATTCGTCAGCTGGGAAGGCAGTCTTTCTATCTGGCGGGCCCTATGACCGATCCCGAACTCTATTCTGCTTTGATCGGAAAGATGATCGGGGAGTTTGGTTCCATCGACATCCTGGTCAACAACGCCGGCACCATACGACGCGCGCCCGCGATCGAATTCCCCCAGAACTATTGGGACGAATTGATTGCGGTCAACCTCACCTCGGTGTTTCGGTTGTCGCAACTCGCTGCCCAGAATATGCTGAAGCGGGGGGCGCAGGGAAAGATCCTCAATATCGCCTCGATTCTTTCGTTTCAGGGCGGGATCACCGTTCCCGCTTACGCGGCGGCCAAAGGGGGCGTGGCGCAGCTGACCAAAGCCTTGGCCAACGAGTGGGCGTCGAAGGGTATCAACGTCAATGCGATTGCTCCAGGCTACATGGCGACCGATAACACAACGGCACTGCGTCAGGACCCTCAGCGCAGCCGTCAAATCTTGGAACGGATTCCGGCTGGCCGTTGGGGAGAGCCGTCCGACATTGCCGGCGCCGCTGTTTTTCTCTGCTCTTCGGCCAGCGACTACGTACACGGGCATGTCTTGGTAGTCGACGGTGGCTGGATGGGTCGTTGAACATGGGCCGCCGAAGACCAGGCCGTGGACACGTAGCTTGCTACCTCCAGGCCACGACACAGCACCTCCGCGTCACGCTGGCTGTGCGGCGGGCCTCCTACCACCGCGCCGACCCGGTTCAGTTCATTGCCCGGAACCCACACCTCAGGCCGACAAAATCGTCCGCAGAAATTCCGCTATGGATATGGTCAACTTGCGGGGATACTCGGTGCGCACCATGGCCAGCGCCAGGCCTCTGACCACCGCATGCCCGTCGACCCGAAACGCATGGAAGAACCGGGTCCGCCGCCGCAGTGCGTGTTCGGGAAGAATGGAGTAACCGAAACCTGATTCCACCAAACGTTTGATGGCCTCCGTGTCTTCCGCTTCCATCACCACCCGCGGCGTCACCCCGATATCCTTGAAGAAACGATCGATCAGTACCCGTAGCACGGTCCCACGGGGATAGAGCAGAAATGGAACCCGGGCCAACTCGGACGGTCGTATCGAGCCGATGTGACCGCGGACTTTGTTTGTTGCCGGGCCCACAATCAGCAACTCTTCATCAAATAGCGGAATGATCTTGAGATTCTCTTCCGGCACCGGGAGCGAGATGAGGCCCAGGTCGAAGCGGCGATCATGCAACCCGCGAATTGTTTCCTCGGTCACGCTTACACTCACGCGGATTTCTGCCTTGGGATATTGCTTGCGCAGCTGTCTGAGCGGCTTCCCCAGTTGATAGATTAGGGTGGTCACGCCGGTGGCGAAGTGGAAGGGGCGCGTGTCTTTCGCCAAGTCGTTCTCAAACTCCTGCTTGATCTGGCTGGTCAATTGAACCAGGGTTTTGGCATGTTCAGCCAGACGCAAGGCGGCGGGCGTAGGAATCAGCCGTTTACCGCTGCGCACAAACAGTTCCGTGTGAAGTTCGTCGGCCAGGTTGTGCAGCTGCAGGCTGACCGCACCCGGCGACAAAAAGACTTTTTCTGCTGCCCGGGTCATGCTGGGAGAGTCCATCACGGCGAGGAAGAGTTCGAGCTGGTGAATATCCATAGACTCTCTCCAATCCGGGTTATACATTCAACCAAGAACCACAGTCTTCGGCGCTATCATCCTTTTAGTCTGCCTGAAACGTTCCTTTAGCTTTTTCAATTTGACACCCGCGACGCCGCTGCCTATCTTTTCAATCTGACAGGGTTACTTTAGCAAATCTAAAGGATTGAGTTGTGACGCACGAATGCGTGTTCCCCGATCTCGGATGCAAGACGCCTCCTAGTGCCTGAAAACAACAGTCGTGCTTATACGTGTTTGCAACCATCTCGCCTGGCTCCGAGAGACGAACAGCGACGGGTACGTGGAGAATGCATCGCCTGATACATTTTGCGTAGAGACCTAGCTTGCTAGGTCTGGGGCTGCGCCAGCAGCAGACATAGCAAGCTATGTCCCTACGGCGGACTGGAGTGTTTCGACGGCAAGAGCAAAGGAAACGATTCCGACATGAGGATTCCGATCAGAAGATTCTGGCTGCCTTGGGCAGTTGCAATCGCGTTGCTTTTTGTGGCGGCCCAAGAAGCTGCAGCGCCCGGATTCGAGCTATGGACGCCCGCATCACTCAAACAGTATGAACAAAAAATGCATGACGATGCTGCCGCCGATCCGCACCACTTTGCGGTGCAGCAGGTTGTGGATTTCCCCAATGACAGCGCTTTGCTGGTTCGCCGGGAAGCCGACGGCCCGCCCGAATGGCATGAAACTCAGGCTGACGTTTTCTTCGTGCAATCCGGCACAGCGACGCTGATTGTCGGCGGCACCCTGCTGAATGGAGAGACCGTCAGCCCTCACGAAAAACGCAACGGGACGATCCAGGGTGGTGCCCGCAGGAAGCTTGCCGCCGGGGACGTGGTCCGTATTCCTCCCCGCGTACCCCACCAGGTTGTTTTGGAGGGCGCGCACGAATTCAACTATTTTGTGATTAAAATTAAAGGCTATTGACGCCTTTCGGTTCCGCTGACAGCTGTTTCCACACGGTTTGCGCCTAAACGGCCACCAATGGAGGAAAGTTTGAAAGCCAGCATCCGCATTGTGACAGTTTTACTCGCAACACTTGCCGTCGCCACTTTCGTTATAACTCCATGGATTGCGGCTCAAAACTCCAATTTCCATAACGCTCCCGCATCAGCCAAGCAGATGAAGAACCCCTACGAGGCGCAGCCGCCCGAGGCTGGCAAGTCGCTTTATCATCTGCGCTGCGCCCGCTGCCACGGCGAAAACGGCGAAGGCTCGGGCAATATTCCCCCGCTGGCGCAGGAAAAAATCAAGGCCGCAACACCTGGCGAGCTGTTCTGGTTCATCACTCAGGGCGATGTAAACAACGGCATGCCGTCTTGGGCAACGCTGCCCCAGCGGCAACGCTGGTTGATCGTGAACTATGCAAAAACCCTGGGACTGCCGCAGTCCGTGCGAGCAAACAGCAAACCAGCGGCACCCGAGAAATCGGCACGCTTGAGCGCCCCGCCGCCGCGCGCGCCGTTTACCGACTACCGCTATGAGAAGCCCGGACAAAGCCGCAAGATCACGCTAAAGGATCTTCCTGCTCCTTTCGCGACCCCTTCGGCCCCCAACGGACCGAAAGTCGTCGCGCGTCCTGAAGGCGCATGGCCCCAGGTCCCAGCAGGCTTCAAAGTGGAAGAGTACATCGCCGGCCTTGATGGTCCACGGATGATTCGCACGGCGCCGAACGGCGATTTTTTCGTATCCGAGTCCAAAATCGGCGACATCAGAGTTTTCCGCGGCATCACCACCTCCGGCAAAGCCGAGCAAATGGCAGTTTTCGCCAGCGGCCTGAACCGACCGTTCGGCATCAACTTCTATCCTCCCGGGCCTAATCCGCAGTGGGTCTATGTGGGCAATACGGACTCAATCGTGCGCTTCCCCTATCAGAGCGGCGATTTGCAGGCCCGTGGGCCGGCGGAGCACATTGCCGACGTACCCGGTGGCGACAGCCATTGGACGCGAGATATTCAGTTTTCACCGGATGGCAAGAAAATGTTCGTTTCCGTGGGTTCGGCTTCGAACGTCGACGACCCGGATGTGACTCCGGGGGAAAAGAACCGCGCCGATGTCCTCGAACTCAACCCCGATGGTTCGGAGATGCGAGTCTTTGCCTATGGAATCCGCAACTGCGTCGGACTAGCCCTTAATTCGAAGACGGGCGAGTTATGGTGTTCTGTCAACGAACGCGACGGCTTGGGAGACAACCTGGTTCCCGACTACATCACCCACGTGCAGGAGGGTGGCTACTACGGTTGGCCATGGTGGTACATGGGCAGCCATCAGGACCCGCGGCACGCCGGAAAACATCCCGAGCTGAAAGACAAAGTCATTACCCCAGACGTGATTTTGCATCCGCATAACGCATCACTTGGACTGACGTTCTATGATGGCAAACAATTCCCGGCGGAATATCAGGGGGATATTTTTGCGTCCGAGCATGGCTCCTGGAACCGGTCGGTTCGCGTTGGCTATGAGGTGATCCGCATACCTCTGCATCAGACCGGACACGCCACTGGTGAATACGAGGATTTCATGACCGGGTTCGTCGTAGACAATGAGCACGTCTGGGGACGCCCGGTTGCCATAACCGTCGCTCCGGATGGCTCGCTTCTGGTTACCGACGACACCTACAACGCGATTTGGCGGATTAGCTCCACGGGAAACTGAACAGCCGGCCACCCGCGCCGGTAGTGCCTTAACTTCGTGTTGCTGGCGCTTCGCCGAATTTGCGAGGGTACGGGTGTACACACTCATTGGCATTCAGTTCACATTCGCAAAACGGCAACGCAGATAGTTTAATTGCTCCTGAAAATTTCTACCGTGAATCGATGACCAGAACCCCGCCAGTGCTCGGCATGCGATTTTGGAAAACCGTGATGTTAGTCGCAGTTGCCTTTGCGGCAGCAACACTGGGGTTCGCTGCAGTCTCTAGATTGTCCAGTGAGACCGTGGCAGCGGCAGAGTCCTATAACAACAGCTGTGCTGGGTGCCACGGTTTCGATGGTACAGGTACACCGATAGGGAAGGGCCCGAAGGTCCCAGATCTGCGGGCTCCTCAAGTTCAAAGCCAGCCGGATTCGGCGCTCTTCCAGGTGATCCGCGAGGGGAAAGGCAACATGCCATCCTTCGGGCGTAGCCTGGACAGCGCTCAGATTGAGGGTTTGGTTCACTTCATCCGGCAGCTCAATGAGAAGACCCCTGCCGCGAAATCCGTGTCGACGTCGGTGGTTGGAAAGGCCCAGGTGAGTCGGAACCCGTCGCAGCGGCAGGGAGACTGGACCACGTACGGCGGAGCTGCGGAGAACAATCATTATTCCGCCTTGGCGCAGATCAATCGCAATAACGTAAAACAGTTGGCGGTCGCGTGGAGCTTCGACTCTCAGGAAGAAGGCGGCCTGCAGACCAGCCCGATTGTGGTCGAGGGCGTGCTCTATGGGATCACGCCAACACAGAAAGTTTTCGCCCTGGATGCCACGACCGGCAAGCTGTTTTGGAAGTTTGACTCTGGAGTGCTAGGGACCCAACCGGACCGCGGACTTGCTTACTGGGCCGATGGCAATGGCAAGGACAAGCGCATACTGGTTGGGGTAATGAACTTTGTCTATGCCCTGGATGCAATCACCGGCCAGCCCATCTCAAGCTTCGGAGACCAGGGTCGAATTGACTTACGCGACAACCTCGACCGCCAGCCCGTCTCTTCGCAGTCGGTTTACTTGACCAGTCCGGGGATCGTTTACAAGGATTTGCTGATTGTCGGTGGCCGGAATCCCGAAACCCCTCCTGCACCGCCGGGCAGTGTCCGCGCCTTCGACGTGCGCAGCGGAAAGCTGCGCTGGTCGTTTCATACCATCCCTCACCCAGGAGAGTTCGGGTACGAAACTTGGCCCACGGATGCGTGGAAGACCGGCGGCGCCGCCAACAATTGGGCAGGCATGGCGCTTGATCCCAAGCGTGGAATTGTTTACGTCCCAACCGGTTCCGCCGTGTTTGACTTCTACGGCGCGGATCGCGTTGGCGACGACCTATTTGCGGATTGCCTGATTGCTCTAAGTGCGCAGACCGGCGAGAGAATCTGGCATTTTCAGGGAGTCCGTCACGATATTTGGGACCGCGACTTTCCTGCGGCTCCTGTCCTCCTCACTGTGAAGCGCGATGGGAAAGACGTGGACGCGGTCACGCAAACCACAAAACAGGGTTTTGTGTATGTCTTCGATCGAACCAACGGGACCCCCCTTTTTCCGATTGAGTATCACAAATACCCTCCGAGCACGGTGCCGGGCGAGGTGGCCGCTTCCGAACAGCCTCTTCCCACCCTCCCCAAGCCCTACGCTCGCCAGCTTCTTACCGAGGATCTTCTTACCAACCGAACGCCTGAGGTCCATCAGTGGGCATTGGAAAAGTTCCGTAAGTTCCGAAGTGAGGGACAGTTCGTTCCCTTCGGTGTCGGGACAGATACTGTTGTCTTTCCAGGCTTCGACGGCGGCGCGGAGTGGGGGGGCGCGGCGGTAGATCCGGCAACGGGAATCATTTACGTGAATGCGAACGACGTGGCCTGGACCGGCGCACTGACACCCAACACCGGCGAGAATAGCGCTCAGGGCATTTACTTGAACCAATGCGGCGTCTGCCACGGCGAAAAGATGATGGGTTCGCCCCCTGCCACCCCTTCGCTCGTGGGAGTGGGAGACCGACTGGCTCCCCAGCAGATTGCGGCCACCATCAAGAACGGAAAAGGGAGGATGCCTGGGTTCCCCAACCTTTCTGACGATCAGATGTTCGCTCTGGCGATGTATCTCATGAGCGGTGAGAGTAAGGAACTCGCCAGCGGCGGGCCGCCTCCAGTCGCCATGAAATATCGCTTCACCGGATATCACAAGTTTTTGGACCCGGAGGGATATCCAGCGGTCCTACCTCCCTGGGGTACGCTGAACGCCATTAATCTCAACACCGGCGAATATGCCTGGAAGATTCCTCTGGGCGAATACCCCGATCTTGCCACGAAAGGAGAGAACAACACGGGCACGGAAAACTACGGGGGGCCGATCGTGACGGCCGGTGGCCTGGTATTCATTGGCGCAACCAACTTCGATAAGAAATTTCGGGCATTCGATAAATCCACGGGCGAATTGCTGTGGGAGACGACACTGCCATTTTCCGGCAACGCGACTCCCGTCACGTATGAGGTAAACGGCCGCCAGTTCGTTGTGATCGCCGCAGGAGGCGGTAAGGATCCCAAGTCTTCGTCCGGTGGAGTCTACGTAGCCTTTGCGCTTCCGCAATAGCCGGACGATTCGATTTGCGTACGGTTGTTGCAAGCGTGGCCTTTTTTCAAAACCGCCGCGCCGTCTGCACTGCGGCATCGTTCACAACTTCGGCAGAGGGCCGGCAACCGAAGCCATGGAGTACGCAACGTCTATCGTCGCGAAGTAGATCATAACTTCGGTCCTTGGTGTCTACGGAGGAAGACAACGGCTATTCCTTCATCAGGGATTACTTTTGCAGTATGGGGATCAAGGGCGGGGTGACCTGGGTCAGCCCGCCCTTACTTTCTCAGGGTGTAACGACTACGCGGCCGCCGTTGCTGGCTCGGGGCCGATGCCTCTGAGGATCACGGCAGCGGTTTTCTGAACGGCTTCCAAGCTCTCGCGGAGAAGCTTTGCGTCTCCACGCCAGAGTCGGATGTAGTGCTGGTTATGTTGGGTCCAACATAGTGTGGGCGAAAAGGTCACATGACTGGAGTGGGTGATTGTTCAGGCCAGGCAGGGGGATGGGCTGCTCCTGTAGCGAGGGAATGCCATAGTCGCGTTTCAGAGATCGGCGTCGGGGTACTTGCTCAAAACAGCTTCAATGCGCTCGAAGAGTTGGTCCAACTGGTCACGGAGTACCTTGTTCTTGGTGTGGTTGGCCTCGGCTGCGACGGAGCCCACGAGTTCCTCTAAGTCATCCAGGGTGAAGTAGAAAACGGAGTGCTGGCCTGGTTGTGGCGCGAGGTGCAGGCGGTTGGTCAACGATTCATCTGCGAAAGTGTGCGAGAGAATCAGTTCGCATTCGCGCTGGTTCAACTCGAAAGGAACGGTTTTATCTGGCTTGATGGGAAGTCGCTGCCTTTGTGGAGTGAGCGGATTGAGCAGCGTCGTTGTGATCCGCTTGGCCTTCGGCAACAATGCCGGCGTTGCCGTTATCGAGCGCGGGCTAGCCGGCTTGCGCGCTGAGCGGAATTTCCTGGCGAGCTCCTGGTTGGCCTTTTCGACGGAGAATTCTTCAGGGTTGAAAGGACCTCGCCACATCATCATGTCCTGATGCTCATTGTGGCTTGGATCGGCCATCGCCTCAAGGTAGTTGCTGTATCCGCCGAATCCTCCCGCGTCCTCCGGTGGGCAGTTTCGTTCCCCCGCAATGCACCGTGGATAGGTCATGTCAGGAAGGGGCATGATGATCGCTTCCAACAGCAGGTCATGTTGCCAGTTGTCCCCAAAATCGTAAACATACCCGAACGTGGTCCCCACTCCCGTAGCGCTACACGAACGCCCACCCGCTTTGCATCGATCAGTTTCAGTCCACCATCGAAGTCCGGGTCAGGAGGTCCGTAGGTCTTGCCGCCGATCCGAAACATATACAGATGGTAGTTCTCCCAGCCCATGGCGACTTGCAAAACGCGATGGAGTTGCGCCAGGGTGCAGTCTCCCGCTACTTGGATGCGACGCCAGATCTGTGGGCTGATGCCGACTAACGTCACCTTAAGCTGGTAGATCTCCTGATTTTCTGCTGCCCCCACGATTCTGTCTCCTCATCATGTAGTTTGCATGGCGAGAGCATTCTTTCATTCATGCAACCGCTCAGCAAGCCTCCGCGGCCATAGAGAGTAGCCGGTCTTGGAGGTCAACACGCGTGCGGTCGAGGGGTTAGCCGTCTAGCATCGGTCGCGGGCATGGAGGGCCCGCACAAATGCTGGACGCGTTTCTTGAACATCCCTTTTTCCTGAATCGTCACCGACAAGCACCACGAAGCAAATTGGATGACTGGTTCTTCTGGCCAGTTCGCTAAACTGATATCCATGCCAGAACTGCCGGATATTGTCGCCTACATCAGTGCCCTCAAGCCGCGCATAGTCGGTCAGCCACTCGAACGGGTACGGCTGGCGAGCGCCTTTCTGCTGCGAACCACGCAACCGCCGCTTGCCAGTGTGGAGGGCCGGCACGTGCGCGAACTGCGGCGAATCGGTAAGCGCATTGTAGTCGGAGTAGACAACGATCTGTGGCTCGCCCTTCACCTGATGATTGCCGGCCGACTGCACTGGCGGGCACCAAAGGCAAAACTAGTTGGCCGTCAGAGTCTGGCAGCGTTCGATTTTCCCAATGGTTCTCTGGTGCTGACTGAAGCCAGCTCAAAGCGCCGCGCTTCGTTACACATCCTCAGTGGCAGGGAGGGCTTGCAGTCGGTTGACCCGGGAGGAATCGACATCTTCTCTACCGATCTCAATTCGTTTCACGCCGCCCTCACGGCGGAAAACCATACACTTAAGAGAGCGCTCACCGATCCACGTCTGGTGAGTGGTATCGGCAACGCGTATTCGGATGAGATCCTACATGCAGCGCAACTGTCGCCCCTCGCGCTTACGCAAAAGCTGGAACCGCACGAGTGGGCGAGATTGTTCGATTCGGCCTGGCGAACGCTTGAGCTGTGGGTGGACAGACTTTGCGCCGAAGGCGAATTTCCCGAAAAGGTGACCGCGTTTCGCAAAGAGATGGCCGTCCACGGGCGCTACGGCGAGCCATGTCCGAGATGTGGCGACACGGTTCTGCGTATTCGTTACGCCGACAAAGAAACGAACTACTGTCCGCGATGCCAAACTGGTGGCAGAGTCCTCGCGGACCGGGGTCTGTCTCGACTATTAGGATCGGACTGGCCCCGCACCTTAGAAGAGCTGGAAGCTCTCAAGCGCCGCTAACCAGGAATGCTGCCGCTGCTGCTCTAAATGCTCCCAAGGCGCGATTTGCCTGTGCGGGATCGCTAATCCTGGGCTCCACGTGTTGCGGCCAGCCTGAGAGTCCGGATGTCCAAGAACATCCGCCGCGTCGGCTTATTCTCAGCACTCTCTTCCAGCGAAACGAATCCGTACTTTGCGTACCAACCCACTTTGTCGGGATAAGCCTCGGTGATGATGCAGCGACAACCCACTCTTTCCGCGATGTTCAAGCTGATCTTAAATGCTTCCTTGAGCAGTAGAGTTCCGAGGCCCTTGCCCTCGAAGCGATGATCCACGGCCAGACGGGCCAGCAGGATGAGGGGCAAATCATAGGTCGGCAGGCCGCGCACGTGTTTCTTGGGAAACGCGTCCCGTGGAATACGGGAAGTGGCGAGCGTGAAGTAGCCAAGCACGGTCTGTGGCGCAGCCTCATCCACCACAACATAAGTCGCGCCGATGAAACTTTTCTGCTGATTGCTCCAGGCGTGTTTCTTTAGAGAACTGTTGAGCGCCGGGTCGTTGCAGTCGAAATTTTCGACGACATCGGCCTCTTCCAGCCGCCGCACCATGACGGCCAAGGATCAATTCCTCATGAACCGAACCAGCGCCTCCGTCGGTTGTGCCGGTGTTGCGGCCGTCAGATTCATCAAGCTTTCTAATTCCGTTTCGCTCCAATCAATTTTTACAACCGGCAGCGCAGCTTCCGGAGCTACTCTCTCCAACCGGGGCAGCACCAGGATCTGTTTCTCCCCGGTGGTGCTTTCGCTGATGATCCTGTGTCCCCGCTTCCGCTCCGCCACCGCCCAGTGGAAAAGTGCGACCGCGTCCGCCATAAAATCGGAGTTGCTGCTTACTTGCAACTCCTCCTTCAGGGAACGGACGATGCGGTCTTCCATGGGTGCCAGATCAGCCTGAAACTTGGGCTTCCGTGCTACCTTCTTTTGTGCTTTTCGAGCTGCAACGGTGGGCATGTTTGGACTCCCCTCGACTGACTACGAATATACTCCAGATTGGATGTAAATGGGAGTATTTTTGCATCCACAATGCAGATAGGCAGCTATGTGACTGTTTATAAATGACTTAATAAACATACAATCGATCGTACGGCGAGCAGAATCCCGGCGGATTATCTCGGCGAGTTTCGGGCTGATTTGCATGATATCCGGGGCGATGAGAGCTTGCGGGATCAAGACAATTCTATCGGAGTTCCCAGCTCCTGGCGGGTGTACTCCTGAAGGAAGGTTCTGCGGGTGAAGGAAGGTTCTGCGGGCATCGTCTATCCGAGCGACCGGCACGAGGATGGCACTGCCTCGCATGTTTCCGGCCTGCGCTGGTGATCAATGTACGAGAAGGGACAGACTGTGAAACTCATGTTTGGAGCGCCGTGCTATCAGCCACAACCGTAGAGTGAATTTCGGGCGGCCCTCAAACGAGAAACTCTAAATTTCTTTCCCGCCTTGGGATCCGCGTACGTTTGTCGCGGTTCAGTGTTTGTTCGGCGCACCTCCAGAGCCGCAAGTAGAATGGCTCGCAACCTCACGAACTGCCTCGATGACTAACCCATAAGCATCATTCTGAATAGAGTGACGCGGAAATCGTGGCAGCGCTCTATGGAGTCGGCAAGACAGGGGCCTAACGCCGCCCCTTAGATCTACTTTTTGTTCCGATTTGTTGCGTCCCTTGCGAAAGCTTGGTTGGGCGCGGGGTGAACCAATGAAGCCTCCTCACCTACTGAAGATGGGAACCGAGCGGGCATCACATTTCGGTTTGACTTTAATCACCACTATCTTGCATCTCTGTGATGCGCGACCCGCCAAGAGAAATGCGCCCGTGGGAAAAACACTCGGATGGCTGGTAGAATAAACTTACAGTACCGGGGCGGGAGTAGCTCAATGGTAGAGTAGCGGCTTCCCAAGCCGTTGGTTGCGGGTTCGATCCCCGTCTCCCGCTCCAATTTGACCCGTGTTTCCCATCAGCCCTCGTCTTAATTCTCTTCCCGGTCCATGGCTCGATTGCAAAACTCGTCTTTCTCGTTGAGCGCTGACCGTACGCGTCAGGAAACAAAAAGGATTTCGCTCCCGTCGAGAATTTGGAATCAATCCGAATTCAAAAACCACCCGTAATTGTAGTGAAGGTCAAAATTGACTCCCCAGAGGATGAACGACAATGAACAAAACATTTGCACTTCTGACCGCGGCACTCGCAATCGCAGTAACTTCAGCCGTGGCCGGAGTGAACAATCCCACGGTCGGCGGCCACGAGATGTATCCCACCAAAAACATCATCGAGAACGCGGTGAACTCCGCCGATCACACCACGCTTGTGGCCGCGGTAAAGGCCGCCGGACTGGTCGAAACTCTGGAAGGCGCGGGACCGTTCACCGTCTTCGCCCCCACCAACGAAGCCTTCGCGAAACTGCCGGCCGGCACTGTAGGCACGCTGTTGAAGCCGGAGAACAAACCCACACTGACGAAGGTTCTCACCTACCTCTTAGTGGCGGGCAGACTGAGCGCCTCCGATCTGAAGAAGCAGATCGAAGCGGGCAAGGGCAGGGCGGAACTCACCACAGTCGAAGGTGGCAAGCTCTGGGCATCACAAGATGGCAACCGCATCATCTTGAAAGATGAAAAGGGCGTCACCACATTGGTGACCATCCCCAACGTCGTCCAATCCAACGGTGTAATCCATGTTGTCGATACCGTATTGATGCCCAACTAAGCCTCCCGTCAAAGCCAGCCGGACGATCCCGCCCGGCTCTTTCTCTCTACCCGACTCGACGTTCCCCGCTCCAACCTCTATCATGTGTTTACAACGTCAAGTTTCGAGGTAATTTCATGCCTGAACCGACTTATGAAGAGCTTAAAGCCCGCCTGTCTGAACTGGAGAAGCAAGGCCCGCGGCGTACCGGCAGCCTGGAATTCCGGGTCAGCGAAAAGGGAGGCGTGAGTGTCTACGGACTAGGGCGTTTTCCCGTGACCCTCTACTACGAACAGTGGACCCGACTGCTCGACGCCGCCGAAAAGCTCCGTGAATTTATTGAAGAAAACAAGTCCAAGTTGAAGCTCAAAGACCAATAGAAGCTAGCAACCAGGAACTGGGAACTAAGAACCTAAACCTAAAATCCGAAACCGGAAATCCAGAACGGAAATCCAGAACGGAAATCGACCTCTGATTCCTCATTCGGCAGACGATATACTCACTCTACCTCCGCCACCGGCCGACGCCCGCTTGCCCTACGGCTCCGATCCCAATCAGTTCGGTGAATTGCGTTTGCCGAAGACCGGCGCCCCGTTCCCACTGGTCATCAACGTTCACGGCGGCTACTGGCGAGCAAAGTACGATCTCAAGCACGGAGGACATCTTTGCGCCGCCCTGACCGCCCGCGGACTGGCCACCTGGAACCTGGAGTATCGCCGGGTGGGCAACCCGGGCGGGGGTTGGCCGGGCACGTTCGAAGACGTTCGCAGCGGCTTCCGCTACGTCTCACAGATCGCGCAACGCTACAAGCTGGATTCCTCGAAGGTGACTGTAGTAGGCCATTCCGCAGGTGGGCAACTGGCGCTTTGTCTTGCCGCTCACGAGGCGTCGCTTAAGCGCGTGATGTCGCTCGCTGGCGTCGTGGATTTGCAGCAGGCTTGGGAGCTTCATCTCAGCGACAACGCAGTGGTGGACTTCCTGGGAGGCGAGCCCCGCAGTGTTCCCGAGCACTACCGCGAAGCCGACCCTATGCAACTGAAAGTTTCTCAAACGACGCAATGGCTGATCCACGGCGCCGCAGATGATACCGTCCCGCCGTTCCTGAGCCGCAACTATACCGAAGAGAAGAAAAAACGCGGCGAGAACGTGCACTATCTGGAAATCTCCACCGCGGGACATTTCGATCTGGTCGATCCCCGTTCGACTGCCTGGCCGAAGGTCGAGAGCACGGTGTTGCACCTTTTGGAATCGTAGAAGTCGTTGGTTGCTTGGTCGTTGGTCGTTGGCCAAGGCGCTCCGGGCATCAGAAATTGGCAAGCCGGGGTCAGTCTGGAAAAACACCGCTCGCAGCATGGGAATCTTTAGGGTTGGCTAACGAACAACCATTTCAAGCGCAATTCCTCAGCACCAGCGCCGAATTCTTCGAGCCGAACGCGATGCAATTGCACACGGCGTACTCGATTGCCTTCTTGCGCCCAATATCCGGAACGTAGTCGAGATCGCATTCCGGATCCCGTGTTTCCAGATTTATGGTCGGCGGAATCTGTCCATTCTGCATGGCTACGATGGTCGCTGCCACCCCCGCCGCTCCACACGCCCCCTGGGGATGCCCGATCTGCGACTTTAGCGCCGACATTGGCACCTCCCGCGCATGTTCACCCAGCACCAGCTTCAACGCCCGGGTCTCGATGCGATCATTCAACTGGGTTGAGGTCCCGTGCAAATTCACGTAGTGCACGTCCTTCGCCCCAATGCCTGCCTCTTTCATCGCCAGACCAATCGCCCGGGCCGGTTCTTCACCGCATTCCTGCAAGCGCACGCGATGAAACGCTTCGCAGGTAGAGCCATAGCCGCATATCTCGGCGAGGATCTTCGCGCCGCGGGCGCGGGCATGTTCGTATTCTTCGAGTACGAACATCCAGGCTCCCTCGGCCACCACGAAACCATCGCGGTCCACTGAAAACGGCCGTGAACCCCGCTCCGGAGCGTGGTTCCAGGAGTCAGTGAGAATTTTCATCAGGATGAAACCTTTCACGATGCCCAGCGAGATGGGGGCGTCCGCGCCGCCGCTGAGCGACATATCCAACCGCCCGGACTGTATTTGCCTCACCGAATATCCAAACCCGTCAGTTGACGACGTGCATCCCGTCGTAACTATGTGACTGGGCCCCCGCAATCCAAAGCGCACGCTGAGTTCGCTCGAAAGCGATCCCATGACTCCGGTGGGCACGCAGAAAAGGCTCATCTGCTTATACTGCTGATGAAAGAACAGCCGGTATTGCTCTTCAGTAAATTCCTGTGACCCTCCGCCAGAACCTAAAATCACCCCGAACCGGCGCCTCTGCTCGAGCGGCAGGGAAGCCGCGTCAATGCCCGCCGTGCCTAAGGCTTCAGTCGCGGCCGCCAGTGCCAGCGGCAATACCCGTGATACGTGCTTGCGTTCGCGTTTCTCCACCCAGGCCAATTCGTCGAAGTCCGGCACTTCACCCGCGATCTGGACCGGAATTTCGGAGGGATCGAAACGGGTAATGCGTCGAATCCCGCTCTTCCCCTGTAAGACCGCGCTGGAGAACGCGGCGTTCCCCACGCCGTTAGGACTGACCGTTCCCATCCCCGTGATCACCACTCGTCGTTTCAAGCCGCACCCTTCCACGTACCAAGATTTTTACCAAGCAGAACTATCTGGTGAACTTCCACCGCGTAGCGCTGCCCACAAATTTCTTCTCATACAGTCCAAATACCACGCGAGGCCGAACCGCAAACACGGGCTCTTTCATCGAGAGGATGTCCTTCTCCATCCCGGCCATGTCAAAGTTGTACTTACGCTGACACTTCTTGAGGAATTCGCGGCGGAGAGGCACTTCGGCCAGTCCGGCCGTGCCTTCGACGATCACCGCCTCGTGTGCGTGCTCGGTGCAAACCCCGCAGTTCTGATTTTCAGCCAGATTCCGGGCCTTGCGTGACTGACGGCCGGTGCTGAAGACGAAGGCTCCATCGAACCACAAGCCCCATACCACCATCGTGTGCGGCGTCCCGTCCGGCTTCACCGTCGTGATCCAATAATTGTGACTTTGTTTGAGTCGCTGCTGAGCCCACTTCCAGGGAAGCAGTCCCTTCTTGTTCTCCGGCAGCCCGTATCCCGGCATGAGTGGTCGGCTAACCTTGGGTTCGAGCCTTGATCGAGAAGATTTCGGTTTTGGCATTAACCGCGACTCCTGTGGTGGCAGCTCAGACACGAATTAGCGATGAATTGCCATGTCTGATCCTGCAAGATTTACGTGTGTGCAGGCGTGGCCGTGCCCGAGTGCATACTTCACTGCGGGAAATACTCGCCAGGCAGCTATGGTTAGAGCCAGGGACACCAGTCCCTTGCTCCCCCAACGAGATATAACTTCAGCTCGGAGACGATCCGCCGCCGCGATATCGCGCCGCAGCACTGCCTCAGCGAACTTGAATCCGAGGGCGGTATCCGGTGGCATCGCAGCTTCGTTGCCGGCAAGCACCGAGCACAAAGAAGCGGGGCCTACACCATCCCGCTCCGCCATGGTAACCACAAGTTGAGCACACGGCCCGCAATCCTCTGCCAGAGTAGCGACCAGTTTGGCCGCGTACCAGGCTTCCTTGGAAACTTCTTCCCGGTGCGCTGCCAGCCCCGACATCCAGGAGAAGCGAAAAAAAGCCGGGGAGCTGGCTTCAAAAATGTCGAGCACATATCGCGGATCATAGTTGAATTCTTTCTGGAACGACGCCAGCCGCCGTTTGACCAACCAGCCCAGCATGTTTCTTGTCCTCCGCGACGATTCGAAAGCCAAATCCGGACTAGAGGTTCCGCTTGGTCCAGTCATCGATCTGCTTCCGCGCCTGACTCAGGTTCTCCAGTGAATTGGCCACGCTGAAGCGCAAATAGCCCTCCCCGAAATCCCCGAAGGCAGTCCCGGACAAGCAGGCCACGCCCGCTTCGTCCAGAAGCGCATCGGCCAGCCTCTTCGATTTCCAGCCCGTCTTGGTGACGTTAGGAAATACGTAGAAGGCTCCCTTAGGCATGCGGCAAGAGAAGCCCTTGATCCGGTTCAGCCCGGCCACAAAAGCATCCCGTCGGCGCTGGAACTCCGCTCGCATATGGTCTACCGACGACTGATCGCCGCGGATCGCCTCAATCCCGGCCACCTGCGTGAAGCTGGCCGTGCACGAATTCGAATTTGTCATCAGCCGCGTGATGTGGGTCGCAAGGTCCGGCCGCATCACTCCATAACCCATGCGCCAACCCGTCATGGCATAGGTCTTCGAGAAACCGTCGAGCAGAATCGTTCGCTCCTGAAATCCCGGCACGGACAGGATCGAATAGTGTGCGCCATCGAAAACAAGGCGGCTGTAGATCTCGTCCGAGAGCACCATAATGTTGCGATCACCGATGGCCGCGGCGATGTCATGGAGGTCCTGCTTGCCGAGCACACCCCCGGTCGGATTGTGAGGCGAATTCAGAATGATGAGCCGGGTGCGATCGCTAATCAGCGACGCCAGTTCGTCCACATCGAAGCCGAAGTCCCTCTCCTCCCGCAGGCGGATCGGCACCGCCCGCGCACCCACATAATCGATCATGGACTTGTAAATCGGAAAACCGGGATTGGGATAAATGATCTCATCTCCAACATCAGCTAAAGCAAGCAAGGTAAAGAAAATGATAGGTTTACCACCAGGAACAACCACAACCTCATCGCTCGTGACCTTTATCCCGCGCGAGCGACTCACATCCTCAGCAATCGCCTGGCGCAGCTCGGGCTGACCGGCCGACGGCCCGTAGTGAGTCCAGCCTTGGCGCAACGCATCAATCCCAGCTTCCACCACATTCGCCGGCGTATCAAAGTCGGGTTCGCCGATTTCGAGATGGATTATCTTCTTACCCAATCGTTCCAGGGCACGCGCCTTGTTCAGGACTTCAAAGGCAGTTTCCGTGCCCAGCCGCGACATGCGCTGGGCCAGGCGAAGTTCGTACTGTGTTGTGTTTTCCATGGGCGCAAGTTGCTCATTATACGCCCCGTCACAGCATGGCCATCGCAGCACGGCCCGCGTAACAGGCTCGCTCGCAGCGCCGCCGCTCGCGTAGGGGCGGGTGTCCCCACCCGCCCAGCCGGGCGAAGGCCCGGCCGTTCTCGGTTGGCGAAGACGCTAAGGCGAGCCTGCCTTAGCGGGGCGAAAGAGCTACCCCGAGCGAAGCAGAAGAGGCGTCCGGGCCTAGGTAGTCCCCAAACTGATCCCCAGGGAGCGTGGTACCAGGACTTTGGCTCGTTCAAACAGTGGGGCGAGGACAGGTATCGGAAAACGTTCTGCTTGCAATTCAGGCAGCGATGGGCCGAAGACTCTAAGAGGACGCGGGGTGTTGACTCCGCACTCGTATGCGACAGCTCCGGCGTTGGCGGACAACAGTGTCGGCCCCACATGGTCCATGTCCTCCGCGTATCATGTTCCTGCATGTTTTCCCGACGCACCGGCTGGAAACTTACCCCCAATCGCTTCACTCAAGCACAGCGCGAGTTGCGCGCAGCGGGCAGGGATGTGCTCGACCTGACAATCTCGAATCCCAATCGGGCGGGCTTGCCCTACGACGCAGGGTCCATTCTCAGTTCACTCTCCCGGCCGGAGGCGATGGATTACGACCCTCAGCCCAAAGGTTTGGCCAGCGCGCGGGAGGCGGTGGTTGCCTACTACCGCGAGCAGTCTGGCCGGTTCGAAATTGATCCCGAATCAATCGATCGGAAATCCATTGATCCGGAATCAGTGGTGCTTACCACCAGCACCAGCGAGGGGTATTCCTACGTTTTTCGTTTGCTGTGCAATCCTGGGGATGAAGTGCTGGTGCCCAAGCCGAGCTATCCGCTGTTTGAGTTTCTTGCCGATCTCGAAGATGTGAACCTGATCCCCTACATCCTGGTCTACGATCATGGCTGGCAAGTTGATTTTCACTCGCTGCACAAGGCCGTGAACGCTCGCACGCGCGCGGTGGTGGTAGTGCATCCCAACAATCCCACGGGGTCGTACGTCAGCGCGCATGAGCGCGAGTTATTGAATTCGTTCTGCCAGGAACACGGCCTCGCGCTAATCGCAGATGAGGTGTTTCTCGACTATCCGCACGATGGCGTCCGGAGGACGAGCTTCGCGACGAATCAGGATGCGCTGATGTTCACTCTTAGTGGACTATCGAAAATTTCCGGGCTGCCGCAGATGAAGCTGGCGTGGGTGGTGACGAGCGGTCCGGAAAACGCAGTAGCCGCAGCCATGGAGCGCTTGGAGGTAATCGCCGACACTTATTTGTCCATGAACGCTCCCATTCAGCTGGCTACACCTGTGCTGCTGGAACAGCGAAAGAATATTCAGCCGTTTCTGCTCGACCGCGTCCGCGCAAATCTCGCCGAACTTGATCGCCAACTGGCGAAGCCAAAAGCGTCTCAGCGGCTGGTGCTCGAAGGTGGATGGTACGCAGTCTTAGGTGTGCCTGTGACCCAATCCGATGAGGACCTGGCGATTGAGGCTCTCCGCCAAGCGTCCGTGCTGGTCCATCCCGGCCACTTTTATGATTTCCCCAGCGACGGTTATCTGATAGTAAGTTTGCTCACGCCGCCGGCCGAATTTCGCGAAGGAATAGAGAGACTGCTTGAATTGCTGGAAGGATAGCGCACATGCGCGGGTCGGCTCCCATGCACAGGTGGAGACAGCTGCTCCCGGCTGTCCGGCCGAGGGCCGCTCGGCTAATGTCTTCTGATCCGGCTCTAACTCTTCACCAGGAACGGATTGCTCTCTCGCTCTTCGCCAATGGTGGTGAGCGGACCATGTCCGGGGACGACAAGCGTATCATCTGGCAGCGCCAGCACTCTTTCGTGCAGGGAATTGATAATTTTTTCCATCGATCCGCCCGGCAGATCGGTGCGGCCAATGCTTCCCGCAAACAGCGTGTCGCCGGCGATCAGCTTGCTCTCTGCTGGAAAATAGAGGCAGACGCTGCCCTCGGTGTGTCCGGGAGTATGAATCACGTTGGCTGTCAGTGAACCCGCGCGCACCGTATCCGCCTGTCCCACGCTCTGATCAATCTCCACCTTGCCGGGATCTTTCATTCCGATCCATGCCGCCTGTACATCCAGCATTTTCAGCAGAGCATAGTCATTCTGGTTGAGCAAGATAGGGGCACCGGTGGCCGCCCGCAGCTTCATGGCGCCGCCCACATGATCAATGTGGGCATGGGTGATGACGACCTGTTTGACCTGAAGATTGTGTTTGTCAATAAGGGCGAGAACCTCTTCGATATCGTCGCCAGGATCAATCACCATGGCTTCGCGAGTGGTTTCGTCCCCGATTACGGAGCAATTGCACTGCAGCGGGCCGACAGGAAGGATTTCGTGAATCATGGCGAGTACTCGTCAGTCGTCAGCGAAGAATCGGTCAAGGACTGACGACTCAAAATCGACGACTGACCACTTACTTCTGCGGCGCTGGCGCCGGAGTCTTAGCCGGCTGCGAATTGCTCGTCGCCGGTTTCAAACCCTGCAGAACTGAGTTCGAGCCACTTCCGCCGCGCGAGGCCATGACGGAGAGCGTGATCGAAGTCAACATGAAGATGATGGTTGACCAGGTCGTCGCCTTGGAAAGGACGGTGGCGGAACCGCGCGGCCCGAAGGCAGTCTGGCTTCCCGCGCCACCGAACGCGGCCGCGATGTCACCGCTCTTGCCGCTCTGCAGCAGCACCACGATGATGAGGAAAAAACAAACAATAATGTGGACGATGGTAATCAGAATAATCATGCCAGTTCCGCAATCTCCTTACGCCAGAAAAACGAGTATAGGTGAAGAATAAGTACGATGGTGCGGAAGGGGGGATTTGAACCCCCACGCCTTTCGGCGCCACCCCCTCAAGATGGTGTGTCTGCCAGTTCCACCACTTCCGCAGGTTAAAAACTGCTTTATTATCAACAGCTTGTAACTACAACTTCAAGCTCTCACAATTTTCAGTGTATGCGTTTTTGTATGCGCTGTTTGCAACATACCCTCACCGCAGTTCTTCCACTGCTTCATGCGATAGCTCCGATCCGCTACGCCGACTCCGCTGGCTTCTTTTTCTGATTCTGATTGGGCTGACCGACTCCGCCCGAGGGTGGACATAACGCATCGTGGTCTTGATGGTGTCGTGCCCGGCGATGTACTGCAGCGTAAAGGCGTCCGTGTGCTCTCCCGCCTCGGTCAAAAACGTGTGGCGCAGAGTATGAAGTCCAGCATCCGGATCGAGCTTAATCTTATCACGGGCAAGCTTTTCCCGGAGACGCCCCATTTCCGATTCGAGTACCCAGGGCTGGAGTTTCTGGTCGGGGTGGCGCGGCTGGCTAAATACGTGCCGGCATTTCGATTGCGAGATCAGGTTTTCGAGAACCGACTTCGATTCTTCGTTGATTTTAAGCACGCGTTTGCGGGCCCGCCGCTTGAGCCCGCGTTTGATGATCAAGTCGCCCCAGTTGCCGTCTTCGTCAGGATCTTTGCGGATGATCACGCAATCTTTTTCGAGGTTCAGCATCTCGACCCGCGTGATGCCGGAGTTGCGCGCGAGAATCGATGCCGAGCGCAGCGGCTCTTCCGCGTTGTCAATCCAGAGCTGATAAGTATTTGCGTCGAAGATGTACTCGACCTGGCGTTCGTTCTGGTATTGCTCAATGACTGGAGCTTTGTCGATGATCTTCAATTTCCGCCAGGCGTACCGCAGGCCTTTCCTCAACGTCGCGAGATACCGGTTGACCGTAGTTCGTCCCACTTTCCGGAGGGCCCAGAACTTGAAGCGCTCGATGACGGCTTCATCGATGCGGTCGAGCGCAAGATCGCGCATCGGCTCAAATTCCAGGAGCTTCTGGTAGTTGCTCTTGTAGAACTTGATGGTCCCCGGCTTTCCGGCATGCTGGGCGTCGATCCAGGCATCGAACTGCGCCTGAAACTCCTGGAAGGTCGGTACCCGCGGCTTTTCTTCTTCGATAATTCCGACTTGTCGCTTGATCAGCTTCAGACGGTAGGCGGCCGCGTAGTCGAGCGCTTGCCGCTCATTCTTGAGGCGCGTCGACTTAACGTGTGTCGTGCCGCCAAGATCGAAGTCAAAATAGTAGTAGGGACTTCGGGGACGCTTGAAGACACGCATGGTTCAGCCCGAGGCCGGACGAGTGTTGTACGCAATAAATTCCCGGATGGTATCGGGACGAAACATCACCCGGCCCCCGACTTTGACGCGGGCGATTTTCTTGCGCTGAATCCAGTTTCGGAGCGTGCACTGGGAGATGCCGAGGATCTTTGCCGCCTGGGGAACACTCAGCAGGGGCTCGATCACTTCAAGTAAGGGAGCGGGCGCCGGTTGCGCCGGTCGAGGTAGCGTGGCCATGGTGTTTTCCTTGCGGGACTTCGTTTGGCCGCGGCGGCGTTTTCGACGCGATGTGGCACGCCGGTCACAAGGTCAGGAATCGGCCGCGGGGCTGGTCCGCACCGCTCTGTGTAAGCCGGAAGGTGATTTTCGTCAAACGCTCTCGCTGACGCCCTGTCGAGGGCGGCATCCGATTGAGCGTCGGTGATCGCAACCGACTGCAACGGCGTGCCTTCGACCTTGGTGCCGCAAATCACGGAGTCGGTCACGCGAGTCCCCACCCAAGGTGCATACGGAGACGAAAAATTCCTAAGTCTCCCGAACTCAGACCGAAGGCCAACGCCGGAGAAGGCCTTCATCGATGGCGCAATATAATTGGCTTATGGCCGATCGCATTGCGTGCTCGTGCGTTACTTGTCCGAAGTGTGGAACCTGGGTTGTGCTCGGCCGAGACCCGGACGTCGGACAGAGCACGACAAAGCTGCGAACGACTTGTTCCGCCCCGGATTGCGGAAAGGAATTTGAATTCGAAGCGAGTGAGGCACGGGTTTTTGAGGTTCCGATGCTGCTTTTCGAAAGACGTCACTTTTATCGGTCTGACCTACAACAAATCTGAGTAGTACCGATCCGTTCGTCGGACCCGCTGCTCTACAGCCAAGGAAACGGCCGCTTGAGCGCACCTTCGCCGACGCCCGCGTGACCCTTGTACTCGGTCGCGGCGAGAGTTCTCTGGAAAAGCGGTTTCAGCCCGTATCCCAAAGTCGATCTGCTGCGTATAGATAGGTAGTAAATAGATATGGATGATCTACGCGACATGGACGCTCCAGGTCCTTTCGAGGCGCGCTACCTGGCGTTCTTGGAAACAATCACCAGCCTGCGCCCCAGCCTGCATCGTTACTGTTCACGCATGACCGGGTCGGTGATGGACGGCGAGGATGTCGTCCAGGACGCCTTGTTCCAGGCCTACCGGAAACTTGACACCTTCGACGACAAGCGTCCTCTCGCGCCTTGGTTGTTCCGAATTGCGCACAACCAATGTATCGATTTCCTACGCCGACACAAAGTTCGGGAGGAAGCAGAGCTGGTTGCCGCAAAGCCGGACCGCGTCATGCCGGTCGATCCTCCAGGGCACGCCCTGGGCCGCGCAGTCGAACAACTCGTGTTTACCTTGCCTCCCAAGGAGCGCGCCTGCGTGCTGCTGAAGGACGTTTTTGAATACTCCCTCGAAGAGATTGCGGAGCTGGTCGGCTCCACAGTTGGCGGTGTCAAAGCCGCGCTCAAACGTGGCCGCACAAAATTGGCGGCCATTCCCCAACCAGCGGAGCGGCCGCGCCCGAAGAACGCCGAACTCGCCCAGTTGTTGCGCCTCTACGTGGACCGTTTCAACCAACGGGATTGGGACGGGGTGAGAGAACTCATCGCTGCCGATGCCCGGCTGCAAGTGGCCGACCGTTTCCTGGGCCCACTGAGCGAATCGCCCTACTTCGGGAACTACGAGCGCTGGACTGTCGAGTGGCGAATGGCAGTGGGCGAAGTGGACGGCGAACCAGTGATCATCCGGCTGCATCGCGACACTGACGGCTGGACACCAAAAGCCATCGTTCGCCTCGAGGTGACCGACCGCCACATCATCCGCATTCTGGACTACGGGCACTGCGCGTGGGTTCTCCCGGCGGCGGCCTCTGTCGTCGTGTCCGACGGCGCCTAAGGAATGCTGCATGGAGACCCGTATCCTGGATCGCCCCGGAGTCGTAATAGAGGGTGAGAAGGCAATTCCAGGAGGAAATAAAATGCAAACGAAAGATGCTATCAAATTCGCGCTGACCGTCTCGAATGGAGCCGTGTTAAGTGTAATCGACGAGATGAGCGGCGCAGCGACGATGTTTCCGACACCGAATGGCGGGTGCCACCCGCTCTGGGTCCTCGGTCACCTCACGCTGGTTGAGGGCTCGATCCCGGCGATATTTTTCGGAGATAAGAATCCCGCGGCAGAATGGCAATCGTACTTTGGCGAAAACTCGGAACCTGTCGCCGATGCCAGCGCGTATCCACCCATCGCCGAGGTTCGAAAGAAGTATCAGCAATTGCGCGAGCAAAACCTGAAGCTTCTGGAGTCGCTGAGCGAGACAGACCTCGACAAGCCGACGATGGCGCCTCCTAAAGGGCGCGAGCAAGAGTTCGCTACCTACGGGCAGAGCTTCCTCGTGCTGGCCCTGCACCAGACGATGCATCGCGGCAACGTGACCGACGCGCGACGTGCGGCTGGCCGTGCAGCGCTCGCGACGCAGGCCTCTATCTGAGCTCTGCTGATTCCGGGGCTGACGAGCCTAGGCCCGGCCTAAGCTCGTCTCCTCCGAATCCTCCTGCGTCACACAATGAGTGCGTATCTTCGTGCCGTCGAGCGCCGTAATACAGGTTGGGAACGTATTTTCGAATAAGGAGACGAGTTCAAAATGAGAACCATCATGGCAGGGCTGGTACTACTTGTTCTGAGTATGCAAACTGCTTCGGTGCGCGCGCAGAGCCCCAAGTACCCTCCACTCAGCGAGTACATGATGACACCCGAAGCCGAGACGGCATTAGCGAGAAGTGCGGCGCCCGAAAATGTTTCGGCGCATGCCACGGTTAAGGTACTTACGGCCGCCGGATACAAGGTCGCTGCCCAGGGTGACAACGGCTTCGTGTGCATCGTCATGCGCGGCTGGGGAGCCCCGACGTTTACGCCCGCACCGTTCCGGGATCTCGTCTATTACTCAAAAGCTCCGTGCGCCAATCTGCTTCAATCCCGTCGCCAGCCGCACCGTTTTGCCGTTGCAGGAGCTGCGCGCCAGGCTCGGAATGGAAGGCAAGGCACCGGACCAAATTGCCGAAGGAGTTCAGACGGCATACGCCAAAGGCGAGCTGCCAAAAATGGAAGCGGTGGCGTTCGCGTACATGTTCTCTGCGGACCAGGACCTGGGGCCTGGAGTTGGCCCGTGGCATCCTCACATGATGTTGTACACCCCGTATTACGAGAACTCGATGCTGGGCGGTAACCAGATAGGTGGCATGCTTCCCTTCGTAGGAGACGATGCGGGAACTCCGTTCGCCGTGACCGTAATCCCAGTGGCCCATGCATTGGCTGTCAAAACCCAAGTGAAATAACGTCGTCTAACAGCGACAGAACCTCAGTTCGCCTTGTGTTGATCGTATTCAGGTAAATCTTCCGACACCGCAAGGATGCACGACTGGCCGTCGAACTGGATCCTGTCGGCCGAATAAGTGGTCAGCTTGATCTCACCCGACTTGGTGCGAAGGCGTGTGATCACATTTCGGATGGGACCGCTCCGCTGGAGTTGTGTGACCAAGCGTGCGCGATCCGCCGGGTCCTCCCAAATTTTCAGTTCGTGGACAGTAAGACCGACCACTTCTTGGCGGGAGTAGCCGTATCTTTGCTCGAAGGCGCCATTCACATCCACAAACCTGCCCTCCTTGAGGGTCGTGATGGAAAAGGGGATCGGGCTGGAGCGAAAGACCTTCTGGAACTTCTCCTCCGAAAGCCTTCGGCTCCCCTCGGCTGCCGCCAGCGCGGTTTCTGCCTTCTTGAGATCGGCAATTCGTTTTTCCAGTTCTTCGCCGTAAATTCTAGCGGTCTGATATAGACGAGCATTCTGGATTGCGGCGGCCGCAGGAATCGCCAGCAGCTCAGCCCGCCTGAGATGTTCTCGCGTATAGCGATTTGGATCGGTGTGGCCGGCGGAAAGAAATCCCAAGAATTCTTGGGATGCGACCAAGGGTACACACAACCAGGATCGAAATTGTTTGTGTCCTTTGAAGGTATTCCATCCCTCTTCCAGGCTCGTGTCCGGGATCAATACGCTCTTTTGTTCAATTGATATCCGCTGCAAGAACGGAGATCTGTCGGCGATGAGAGTCAGCGGGGATCCATAGGATTTGTCCGCGGGCTCGGGATAGAGCCTTTCACCCAGCGTCAGCCAGTGGGGTCCACCTTCTGGAACCAGGACCCGGGCGCAGGAGTACGGAACCAACTCAGCAAGGGATCGCAGTAACGCATCCATGACGAAATCCATGCGCAGGTCTTGCGTAAGCGCAAGGGTGGCTTTACGCAGCGCATCTGCTTCGGCCCATGCCGATTCGGCTTTGGCAAGGTTCCTTGCAACTTGGTCTTCTGCCTCTTTCTGTGCTGTGATTTCCTGCGCAGTCCCTACGAGCCGGAGAATCTTACCGGAACGGTCTCGCACCGGGAACCCATGCACTTTGACCCACCGTACTTCGCCATGGGAACAGAGGATGCGGAACCGTTCATCGAATTGGCCAGTCCGGGTAGCCTCTTCAAGCTTGGCCAGCACTCGCGCGCGGTCTTCGGGGTGAATGAGCTCTTCATAGGAAGTCGGATTGTCCATCAGTGACTGGCACGACCGTCCCGTGATCGTCTCGTAAGCTTCGTTGACGTAGATAGCGCGCCTGGTCTGCGCGTCAATTGTCCAGAAGATTTCCCGGATATTGCTCGCCATCTGCCGAAACTGATCTTGGCTTGCACGATATTCTTGTAACGCCCGAACCAAGAACCAAGTCCCGCCCACGATCACAGCTCCGAAGCCTGCGATCACAGCGGCCAGTAGAGGGCGCGGGATCTCCGCGCCCTGTATTTCTGCACGAAGTACAAGGAACAGGAGAACGGCTGCGATTGCAATGCTGATTATCGAGAGGGTCCAGCGACCTTGCGCGCGTCCCCTCGGATGGTGTTCTGGACGGAGTGGGTCGAGTTGCTCCATAGCACTGCCGCAGGGGAGCGGTTCTAGGCGGGAATGACAGGCCTAGCCCGATGAGGCCAAGGTAAAACTAGGCGTCCCTCCGCTTTAGCTTTCGGCAGATGCTACGCCCGTGACTCATCTGCGTCAAACACCGGGGACATCGGCTTCGCCTTAGCCTTTGGCCACCATGCTACCATCGCACCCGCAGCCGCTCGTGGAAACCCGCGCGCAGGCATGAGCTCTGGCGAGCCGTCCGCGACCGAGATCCGTGGGCGGCTCGCTCCCAACCCTAAAGCCTCGTCCGGTCTCCCCCTCGACTTGAGTGTTCTTCAGCACAAGTAACGAGTTCGGTGGGCATCCACCGCTGCGTCAGGCTTTTCTGGACGAGTCCCCCGAGCCTGCACCTCCATCTGCCAGGAACCGCACGTGTGTCGTTTCGGATATTGCACGAGGCAGGGGTGAAGTGCTAGGCTTTGTGGCGAACAAAAGGCGAATCTTCTCGGAGTGCTCGATGACCTCGTCCCAAGCCCTTGCCTCTCGATCCACCACAACTCTCGACGCGGTCGAGGAGATTCTAGGGGTGCTGACTGCACGCTACCAGCGAGACGACGTCTTGACCTCGGTGCGGCTGATTCCGGCCCGCGAAGCAAAGTTTCGTCCCATACCGGGTTGGGTGACAAGTGCCTTGTCTGAGGCGTACCACGCAAAAGGAATCCA
>WNFD01000686.1_pt1 | contig 53954 bp, 49 predicted proteins | sample 5400491 | NCBI WGS metagenome assembly WNFD01 (sample SAMN13153343, study PRJNA577476) | soil metagenome | isolation source: 120 cm saprolite under Douglas fir tree site 2 hole 2 replicate 2 | place: USA:California | collected 2015-04-18 | reverse complement strand
TGACAGACCTCGATGATGTACTCAAGGATCGACTCGACAGCCTCAAGGCCGGTCGCGACCGCGCGAAGGCTGCCCTTGAGACCGCCAAGTCTAATGTTGCTCCTGCAATCCGCATCGATCCCGCGCTCATCGACCGATTCGGCCGCAGTATACGTGAGAAGTTCACCGCCGGATCGGTGCCGTTCCGAAAGGCCTACTTGCAGTCTTTCATCGACATCGTCGAGGTGGACGATCACCGCATCCGCATCAAAGGCAGCAAGGATGTGCTTGAGCGCGCCGTCCTTGCCGGGCAGGCCGCCAGTGAACCTGGTTCGCAGATGAGTACTAGGTGGCGCGCCCGGCGAGATTCGAACTCACGACCTCTGCCTTCGGAGGGCAGCGCTCTATCCAGCTGAGCTACGGGCGCGCTAAAAGACGTCATTAGCCGATCGCTTCCGGCGCGGCAATGCGGGGGATGCGCGCGGTGAGGAAGGAGCCCATGGCCAATCCGCGCGCGTTCGCCGCCACTGCCTGCGGCGTGGTGGCGGCCGCGGTCGCACTCCTCGCCTTGCCGCTGCAAGCGTGCGCCCAAGCCTCTCCCGACCAAGGCTATCCCGAGCGCACCGTGCGCATCATCGTGCCGACCGCGGCGGGCGGCTCGATCGACACCACCGCGCGCGTCATCGCCGCGGCGCTCGCCGAGCGCTGGGGCAAGCCGGTGGTGATCGAGAATCGTCCCGGCGCCGCCATGATCATCGGCGCGGAAGCCGCCGCCAAGTCGCCACCCGACGGCTACACGCTTTTGGTCGCGCACGACGGCACCATGGCGATGAACCCGGTCGTCTACCCCAATCTCGCTTACCACTCGCAGCGCGACTTCGAGCCGCTCGCGCTGCTCACCTCGATCGCGGAGGTCGTGCTGGTGAACGAGGCGCTGCCGGTCAAATCGATCCGCGAACTGATCGCGTTTGCCAAGGCCAATCCGGGCAAGCTCAATCATGCCTCGGGAGGAACCGCGACGTTGCTGGCGCTTGAATTGTTCAAGGCCATGGCCGCGGTCGACATCACCAACGTCCCGTTCCGGGGTGGCGCGCCGGCGGTCACCGGCGTGATGTCGGGCGAGACGCAGGTGATCTTCGCCGACCTCGCCATCGCCAACGCCGGGATGCAGTCCGGCAAGCTGCGCACGCTCGCGGTGACGACGCTCACGCGGGTGCCGCGGCTGCCCGACGTGCCGACGATCGATGAATCCGGCGTCCCCGGCTACGACGTCGCCACCTGGATCGGAGCGTTCGCGCCGGCCGGCACGCCGAAAGCGATCCTCGACAAGATCGAGGCCGCCATCAAGCAGGCGCTCGCCGCGCCCGACGTCAAGGCCAAGCTCGAGGCGCTCAGCATGGAGATCAGAAGCGGCGCGCGCGAGGATTTGCGCGCCGTGCTTGCCGGAGACATGGGCAAGTGGGGCCGCCTGGTCAAGGAGAAGAATATCAAGATCGCGCAGTGAGGCGCAGCTTCCGGCGCACCGATGCCCAAACCGGTGGCCTGTGTCGCGGCCGAACCTCTTGAATCCACCCGACGAACGTGAGCATGAAAAGGCAACCCCGAGCCCCGGGAGCATGCCATGCCGCAAACCGCCACCGAGACGCGCACGCATCGCTTGGCGCCGCAACGCGAGGACGCCGCCTTCAACTGGCAGGATCCGCTCGATTTCGAAGGCGAGCTCACCGAGGAAGAGCGCATGGTGCGCGACACCGCGCGCAGCTATGCGCAGGACAAGCTGTTCCCGCGCGTGCTCATGGACAACCGCGAGGAGCGCTTCGATCGCGCCATCGTCTCCGAGATGGGCGCCCTCGGCCTGCTCGGCCCCACGATCCCGGAAGAGTACGGCGGCGCGGGGCTGGGCTATGTCGCCTATGGGCTGATCGCGCGTGAGATCGAGCGGGTCGATTCCGGCTACCGCTCCGCCATGTCGGTGCAGTCCTCGCTCGTGATGCATCCGATCTTCGCCTACGGCAGCGAAGCGCAACGCAAGCGCTATTTGCCGAAACTCGCATCGGGCGAGATCGTCGGTTGCTTCGGCCTCACCGAGCCCGATCACGGCTCCGACCCGGGCTCGATGACGACGCGCGCGGAAAAGGCGCCGGGCGGCTATCGGCTCACCGGCAGCAAGATGTGGATCACCAACGCGCCGGTGGCGGATCTCGCGCTGGTGTGGGCCAAGCTCGACGGCGTCATCCGCGGCTTCTTGGTCGAGCGCGGCACCAAGGGTTTGTCCACGCCGAAGATCGAAGGCAAGCTTTCGTTGCGCACCTCGATCACCGGCGAGGTCGTGCTCGAGGATGCGTTCGTGCCGGAGGAGAACGTGCTGCCGAACGTCAAAGGCCTCGGCGGCCCCTTCGGCTGCCTCAACATGGCGCGCGCCGGCATTGCCTGGGGCGCGATCGGCGCGGCGGAGTTCTGCTGGCATCGGGCGCGCCAATACGCGCTCGACCGCAAGCAGTTCGGCCGTCCGCTCGCCGCCAACCAGCTCATCCAGAAGAAGCTCGCCGACATGCAGACCGAGATCACGCTCGGCCTGCACGCGGCGCTCCGGCTCGGGCGGCTATTGGAGCAAGGCCGGGCCGCGCCGCCGGCGGTGTCGCTGCTCAAGCGCAACAATTGCGGCAAGGCGCTCGAGATCGCGCGCGTGGCGCGCGACATCCACGGCGGCAACGGCATCGCGGACGAGTTCCACGTGATGCGCGTGCTGTGCAATCTCGAGACCGTCAACACCTACGAAGGCACGCACGACATCCACGCGCTGATCCTCGGCCGCGCCCAGACCGGGATCCAGGCATTCTTCTGATCGCTAGCTCCGGCGATTGTTTTTGGAGCACTCCCGCGCCGCGCACTCGGTTTGCTCCCTCGCCCCACCGAACTCGGGCTTGCCCGAGTTCGGCGCTTTAAGATCGGCCGAAGTCGGGTAAACCCGACGTCGGCTGGGGAAGAGGGCTGAGGTGAAGTTGAGGCGCGCTCCGCGCTTGACGGCCTTAGCCTTGTCGAAGATCACTCCGCTGGCTTGAACGGCCTCCCATGCTTTATCGAATGCGCTGACCAGAACGCGAGTGTCATTCGGGTCAAACACTCCTAAATGCTCCGCGAGAAACCTGCGCATTCCGCCGCCGCCGCTTCTTTATTTGGTTTGATACCGTCGCTTCGAATGCTCGGCGCTTCGAATGCTTGGCTTAGGCGCTCAGTGGCGATGCCATATTATTGCTTGTTTACGCGTTCGCGACGTACACTTTCTGTTTGGGCCGTTGCCCGCGATCACCGCTGCCCCAGCGCGCGCGCTGCAGATAGTGGTTACGCAAGTGGACAAGAACGACGACGGGTCCATGACCTACCACTTCGCCATAAAGACTGATCAGGGCGAGACCTTGACACCTGGCGAGTCGAAAGCGACCTCTGATTTCGTGACCGTCTACAATTTTTACGGCCTCGTTGATGGGTCGGTGAAATCGCCGGCGGGCTGGGAATTCTCGTCCGAAGAGTTCGGCCGAACCCCGTATTGGAACGGATACCCGCTGGTATTGCCGGTGGATGTTCCGGGTACGCCTAACCTGACCTGGACGGTGACGAAGCCGGTCGCCGCGGGGGCGCAGATCGACGGTTTCACAGCGACCACCCGCGTGAGCGGGATGGCGCACGGCGAGTACACGGCGCAAGTCACGCGCGAGTCGCCTCCTATCAAAGGCGCCGCCGCCGGAACGCCAGGGGCGGAGGCTTTGGTGTCCAAACAGGCTCTTATCGGCTGGCTTGTGACGCCGAGCTTCCTCGCTGACCTGAAGTAACGAGTTCGTTCTGATATTCCATTCGGAGACATTATCGCGCAGCCGATCCTTGGCGGGCTACACCACCGATACGCACGAATCTGAGTTCTCGGAAGCCACAGGCAAGATCATCAAACAACTTGGCACAATGACCGAAATTCCCGAGTTCGCCGCGCTACTTGAAGAAATCGTTGGATCGCAATACCACCGGTCCTTCAGCGTGGACTGGCCGTTCGAAGAATCTACGCGATGCTTGCTCCTCAATCGCATCGTGAAATCAACGACCATCCGATTGAAGTCGTAGCCCAGTACTTTGCCTCGCTGCAGCGGCATTGCAAATCCTCCGTTCTAAAACGGTCTGATTATGCCATCTCGGCCGGTCTTGCGCAGCCTGCTATTGCGGCCTCGAAGTCAGGGTTCTGAGATGAACAACATCAGCAACGGCGAAACCAAGAAACCGCTCCATTGCGACCGAGTTCGCCGCTCGCGATGAGTCCACGTCACCTGAATGTTTGCTGCCTCGGCGGGTTCATCTCAGCACGACGTCCAGGCGATGAACCAGCAGCGCATTTGCTAGACGTCGGTCATTTCCGTCGCGGCGCGAGCTCGGTGAGGCGGCCGACCATCGTGCTTTGTGGATCCGCCAGCGCATCGATGACGGTGAAATGGTTCATGCCGGCCATGGCCTCGTAGCGGGTTTGCGCCCCGGCCTTGCCCCAGCTGTCGGCGACGATGCGGCTCTGGCGCAAGAACTCGCTCGACTCCGCCCCGCCGACGACGGCGTCGAACACGCGCCCCTTCGGCGCCGGCCAGAACAGCGGCGACACGCGGCGGGCCTCGGCCTCGTCGAGGCGCAGATCCTGCGCCATCGCAAGCCCGACGAGCGGCGCGAGGTCGAACAGACCGGAGATCGAATAGGCCGCGGGCACGAGGTCCGGCGGCGCCTTGGGATAAAGCGCGTGCCAGTCGGTCGCCACCATGGCGCCGGCGAGATGTCCGCCGGCGGAGTGGCCGTAAATCATCATGCGCTGACCGGTGCGCAGCCACAGGAACAGGCAGGCGCGCCGGATCTGATCGATGATCTCGGCGATGGTCACCTCCGGGCAGAGGTCGTAGCCGACGACCGCGACCGCCACGCCGTGGGCATTGAGCCCGCGCGCCATATGGCTGAACAGCGATGGGTCGAGCGAGCGCCAGTAGCCGCCGTGGACGAACAGCGCGAGCGGCGCGACCACGCCGGGGCGAGGCGAAAACAGGTCGATGAATTGGCGCAGTGACGATCCGTAGCTCAGGCCGAGCTCGGCGCGCCGCTCCTTCATCGCTTCGGCCCGGTAATCCTCGCCCGCGCGCGCCCAGCGGGCGAAGATTTCGGGGTGCTCGGGTACGCGGGCGCGGTTGTTGTATTCGGCCTCGTAGTCGATTGGCATGCGCTCTCCCCCCGTGCCTCTCTATCACCTCTTTCGGCTTGCGGGGAGAGGGAGGGAAAAGCGGCCCGCTTTGCCTTTCCATGAATCGCGGCTATCTCTGGCGCCATGAAGGTCGATGGCAAACATACACGCACCATCTGGGTCGAGGCCGACGGCTGGTCGGTCGGCATCATCGACCAAACGGCGCTTCCGCACCGGTTCACGACCGTCCGCCTGGCGACGCTCGCGGACGTGGCGCGCGCGATCGCGACCATGCAGGTGCGCGGCGCGCCGCTGATCGGGGCGACGGCGGCTTATGGGGTCGCGCTGGCGCTGCGCGCCGATGCGTCCGATGAGGCGCTCGAGCGCGCCTGCGCCACGCTTCTCGCCACGCGTCCCACCGCCATCAACCTCAAATGGGCGCTCGACGAGATGGTGGCCGCCGTGCGCAACCGTCCGCGGGAGGAACGCGTGGCCGCCGCCTATCGCCGCGCGGCCGAGATTAGCGACGAGGACGTGGCCATCAACCAGGCGATCGGCCGCCACGGCGCGAAGCTCATCGCCGCCATGGCCGCGAACAAGCAGCCGGGCGCGCCGATGCAAGTGCTGACCCATTGCAACGCGGGCTGGCTCGCGACCGTCGATTTCGGCACCGCCTTGGCGCCGGTCTACGTGGCGCACGATCAGGGCGTTGCGCTCCATGTCTGGGTCGACGAGACGCGCCCGCGCAACCAGGGCGCCGCGCTCACCGCGTGGGAGCTCGGCCAGCACGGCGTGCCGCACACGGTGATCGCGGACAATACCGGCGGCCACCTGATGCAGCACGGCATGGTCGACATGGTGGTCGTCGGGGCGGACCGGGCCACCGCCAACGGCGACGTCTGCAACAAGATCGGCACCTATCTCAAGGCGCTCGCGGCCAAGGACAACGGCGTGCCGTTCTATGTCGGCTTGCCGTCGCCAACCATCGATTTTTCCGTGTCGGACGGACTTACCGAGGTGCCGATCGAACAGCGCGGAGCGGACGAGGTCGCAACCATGACCGGCCGCACCGCCGATGGGCGCGTCGAGACCGTGCGCATCGTGCCCGAAGGCTCGGCCGTGGCGAACTACGCCTTCGACGTGACCCCCGCGCGCCTCGTCACCGGGCTCATCACCGAGCGCGGCATCGTTGCGCCGCGCCGGGACGCGCTCGCCGCCGCCTTCGTTGAACGCGCGCAGGGGACGTCGCGGTCGATCGCGCGCTGAGGTAAATTTTGGCTTGCTGTCCGGCCTCCCTGGCCATGCGCGCGTCTCTCGTTAACGACCATGGGCATTGATGGGAATGAAGGCGCAAGGAGTGCTGGCGCGCGCCTGCCGGATATGATCCCCTGTGCGCCGACCGGGCTGGGAGAGCCGCGTGCGTGGCGTTCGGTTTCGTCGTGCAACCACGAGCGTACCCTTGCCGGGGCTATTTCATTCCATGAGCATCAGCTCGCTCGCTGCCGTTCTGCCCGTCGACGGCCGGCAATCCTCGACTGCGCTCGCGGTCGCGCGCGGCACCACGCGGCTTCTGCATTCGCTTGGGTTTTCGGTGATGAGCGAATTGCCGTTGGCGTCGGGTCGGCGCGCCGATCTCGTAGCCCTCGGCGCCGGCGGCGAATTGTGGATCGTCGAGATCAAGTCGTCGATTGCCGACCTCCGTGCCGACCAGAAGTGGCTCGATTACCGGCTGCATTGCGACCGGCTGTTTTTCGCCACCACGCTCGATGTGCCGCGCGAGATTTTTCCGCCGGACGCCGGCCTCATCGTCGCCGACGCTTTCGGCGCGGCGATGGTGTGCGAGGCGCCTGAACACCGGCTCCATGCCGCCACGCGCAGGAGCATGATGCTCGCCTTCGCCCGTGCGGCGGCGCTGCGCTTATCCGCGCTCGTCGATCCGGAAGCGCCCCCGCAAGCCTAGATCAGTCGGCGGCGACGAAAATCCGGCGCTCGTTCACCAGCCCTTTGAGCAGTTGCGCCACGTAGTGCCCGACCACGTCCTCAGGCGCGCCGTCCCTGCCCCAGACGGTCACCTTCGGGCTCAGCCGGCCGGAACGTCCGGACCAACTGACCAAATAATCCGAGAGCAGACCGAACTGTTTCGTCGTCTCCAGCCGCTCGAAAATGGGGTCCCAATTGGGATACATGTTTGAAGTCTCCGACCGTTCCCAATCATTAACGGTCGAAATCGATTTTGGTTGCGCTGCAAAATTCCTGCTCATGTTTTAATCAGCCCGCCGGTCATTTGCCGCCGAACGACCAAAAGCGCAGGCAAAACCAATGGACTGAAATGGAAACGCGTGTGGGTTTGCGATCGGGTCGCCTACTTCGGCGCGCGCTTGGCCAAAATGCGCTGGAGCGTGCGGCGATGCATGTTGAGGCGGCGCGCGGTCTCCGAGACGTTGCGGCCGCAGAGCTCGTAGATGCGCTGGATGTGCTCCCAGCGCACCCGGTCGGCCGACATCGGATTTTCCGGCGGATCGGCTCTGCGGCCCTCGAGCGCGAGCAGCGCCGCGACCACGTCGTCGGCGTCCACCGGCTTGGAGAGATAGTCGACCGCGCCGAGTTTCACCGCGTTCACGGCCGTGGCGATGTTGCCGTAGCCGGTGAGGATGATGGCGCGGGCATCGGGACGACGGCGCTTGAGCGCGCAGATCACCTCGAGACCGTTGCCGTCCTCGAGCCGCATGTCCACGACGGCAAAGGCGGGCGAGGTTGTTTCGAGCTGGGTGAGGCCGTCGGCCACCGATTCGGCCGTGGTCACGGTAAAGCCGCGGCCCTCCATGGCGCGGGCGAGCCGCTGCAGGAACGATTTGTCATCCTCGACGATCAGCAGCGAGCGGTCGCCCGGCATTGCGGCGACCAAATCGGCCATGGCCATTTACGCCTCCACACGTGGCTGCGCTCCGCCGATCCAACGTGCGCGGCGACGATTCGCACCGGACATTTGGCGGCCTAATCTAGGAAGATGCCCGATAACCTCAAGTGAATAATCGATAATGAAACGCCGGCCGGGCCCCGTGCTCGAGCGAAAAGCGACGCCCGGCAATGGGTTAACGGCCAACACGTTCACGCCGCCAAGCAACAAGTTCACGCCGCGAAGGCGGTCGCGCGTTCGAACTCGCGCCGGCCCCAGTGCACGCGGACGATCGCCCCCCGGTCCGGAAACGCGCGGTTCTCGAAGTCGAGCGTGGCGCCCGAGCGCTCCAGCAAGGTCTTGGCGATGAAGAACCCGAGCCCCAGACCGCTCGCCTCGCTCTCGCCGCCGTGCCGGCGACGGTTGGTGACATAGGGCTCGCCGATGCGGTCCATGACCTCCGGGGCAAAGCCCGGACCGTCATCGGTGATGGTGACGGCGACGTCCTGCCCGTTCCAGGAGGCGGCGACTTCGACTCGCTCGTGGGCGAAATCGACGGCGTTCTCGAGCAGGTTTCCGAGGCCGTAGAGGATCGCGGGGTTGCGGCCCCCGACCGGTTCGGCCGCCTCGGCCGCCGAGAGAGCCACATTGATCGCAACGCCGAAGTTGCGATGCGGCGCGACCACCTCTTCGATCAGCGTGGACAGCTTCATACGATCGAACGGAGCGCCGCTCGAGAGTTCGGTAAGCTTTGCCAAAATGGCGCGGCAGCGCTTGGCCTGCTCGTTCAAGAGCCGCACGTCGTCGGCGTGCTCGGAATCCGGCTTGATGGCGAGCTGCAGCTCTTTGGCGATCAGCGTGATGGTGGCGAGCGGCGTGCCGAGTTCATGGGCGGCGGCTGCCGCCAGTCCGTCGAGCTGCGAGAGGTGCTGTTCGCGTGCAAGCACCAATTCGGTTGCCGCCAACGCATCCGCGAGCTGGCGCGATTCCTCGGTGATCTGCCAGGCATGCAGGCCGATGAAGGCGATCGCGAGCAAAATGGAGAGCCACACCCCCATCACGTAGACCTGGGGCAATTCGAGCGGCGGCTCGGTATCCCAGGGCAGCGGATCGTGCACGAACACCAGCACGGTGGCGCAAGCGACGGCAAAGCCGCCGAGCATGAGCGTCATCCGCGCCGGCAGCGCGGTGGCCGAGATCAGAACCGGCCCGAGAAAAAGCAGGGCGAACGGGTTCTGCAATCCGCCGGTGAAGAACAGCAGCACCGCGAGCTCGGCGGTGTCGAAGGCGAGAAGCCACACCGCCCGATCGGGCTCGAGCCGCTGCGCCATCGGGAAACGAATGCGCAGCGTGACATTGAGCCACGCGGCGAGCGCGATCACCGCCAGGCAGGCCCAGATCGGCAGCTCGTAATCGAGCCCGAAATAGACCACCAGCACGGCGGTGGTCTGCCCGATCACCGCCAGCCAGCGCAGCCGAACGAGCGTATCGAGACGCACGCTGCGGCCGGTGCGGTGGGCTTCCTCGGGAGGTTGGTCGCTCATGCCCACTTGGTCGGTCATGCCCACAATGTACGCTTCCGCCCTGCGTGCTCAACGCCCCGCCGCCGGTCGGGCCGGGAGCGGGGCGTTCCCTCGACCGCCTGGCCCTTGCCTCGTGCGCCCGGCCGGGCCACATGTTGCGCTTGCGCGCCAGCGATATCCGACATGTCCCAAGCCGCCGAGCCCGCCATCGCCGTTGACCAACTGGTGAAGGTCTACAAGACCACCCGTGCGGTCGACGGCATTTCGTTCGCGCTCGAGCGTGGCTCCATCACCGGACTTCTCGGCGGCAACGGCGCCGGCAAGACCACCACCATCGCCATGATCATGGGCCTCGTCACGCCCACCGCCGGCACCGTCAAGGTGCTCGGCGCCGAGATGCCGCGCCAGCGCTACCATGTGCTGCACAAGATGAATTTCGAGAGCCCGTATGTCGACATGCCGCACCGGCTGACGGTGCGGCAGAATCTCACCGTGTTCGGGCTGCTCTACGCGGTTGAGGATCTCGAACGCCGCATTGCGTCGCTCGCGCGCGAGCTCGACCTGGCGGAGTTCATCGACCGTCCCACCGGCAAGCTTTCGGCGGGACAGAAGACCCGCGTCGCGCTTGCCAAGGCGCTGATCAATTCCCCGCAGGTTTTGCTGCTCGACGAGCCGACCGCCTCGCTCGATCCCGACACCGCGGACTGGGTGCGCGCGCATCTCGAGCGCTTCCGCAAGGAGCGCGGCGCCACCGTGCTGCTCGCCTCCCACAACATGGCCGAGGTCGAGCGCCTGTGCGAGCGCGTCATCATCATGAAGCGCGGACGGATCGAGGACGACGACACCCCGCGGCGGCTCCTCATCCGCTACGGCCGCGAAACGCTGGAAGAGGTGTTTCTGGACGTCGCACGCGGACGCGGCGAAACCCGCGAGGCCGCGCAATGAGCGCGTTTTCGACCGGGGCGGTGACATTGGCGCCGCATCGCGTCGCCGCGATGGTGTTGCGCTATCTCTATCTCTTGCGCTCGTCCTGGACGCGGCTTCTGGAGCTCGTCTATTGGCCGGCGGTGCAGCTCCTGGTGTGGGGATTTCTGCAGTTCTACATCGCCCAGAATTCGGGTTTTTTCGCCCGCGCCAGCGGGGTCTTCATCGCCGCCGTGCTGATGTGGGACGTGCTGTTTCGCGGCCAGCTCGGCTTCTCGATATCGTTTCTGGAGGAGATGTGGTCGCGCAACTTGACCAATCTGATGATCAGCCCGCTGCGTCCGATCGAATTCGTGTGCGCGCTGATGATCATGAGCCTGATCCGGCTGGCGATCGGGATGGTGCCCGTCACCTTCCTCGCCATCGCGTTCTTCGGCTTCAACGTTTACGGCCTCGGCCTCGCCCTCGTGGCGTTCTTTGTGAACCTGATTTTGACCAGCTGGGCGGTCGGCATCGTCGTCTCGGGGGTGCTGTTGCGCAACGGCATGGGCGCCGAGTCGCTCGCCTGGACGCTGATGTTCGTGCTCATGCCGCTCGCTTGCGTCTACTACCCGGTGAGCGTGCTGCCGGAGTGGCTGCAGGGGGTCGCGTGGGCGCTGCCGCCCACATACGTGTTCGAGGGCATGCGGGCGCTCATCATGGAGCACGTGGTGCGCGTCGATCTCATGGTCGAGGCCTTCGTACTCAATGCGCTTTATTTCTCGGCCGGCGTCGTTGCCTTCCTGCAGCTGCTCAAAAGCGCGCGCCGCGCCGGCTCGTTGCTGCAAACCGGCGAATGAGCGGCTGCCGGCGAACCAGTTCCATTGATTTGATCATGCCTGCCTTGCTGCGGCGCGAAAGCCATAGGGTTCCGGCAATCATTATGTGTCCAGATAGAGCGGCGTGGATAATGCGCCGCGAATGTTGACTGTATGACAGATCCGCGACAATATGCTGCAGTGCGGCAAACGCCGCTGAAGGGCCGGGGACATGGCGATTGGTGAATTCGGCGGCGCGCCGGCCGCAACGGGCAACAATGGCCCGATGTATGCGGCACCGGCGTACTGGTTCTATGAAATGAGCCAGGCCGCGCTCAATCCCTCGCGCGCTTTCGCCGACGCCGTGCGGCTGTTCTATCGCAATCCGGCCAACCCCTTGTCGTACACCGCCTTCGGCAAGACCATGGCGGCGAGTCTGGAACTGTTCGAGCGTTCGACCCGCCGCTACGGCAAGCCGGAATGGAATATCAGTTCGACCGTGGTCGGCGGCGAACGCGTTCCGGTGCATATCTCCACCATTTGGGAGCGGCCGTTCTGCCGACTCCTGCATTTCGAGCGCGCCTTCGAGCACGCGCCGCGTCGTCCGCAGCCGCGCCTGCTCATCGTTGCGCCGATGTCGGGGCATTACCCGACGCTGCTGCGCGGCACGGTCGAAGGCTTTTTGCCCAATCACGACGTGTTCCTCACCGAATGGGTGGACGCGCGCATGGTCCCGGTGTCGGAGGGCGGCTTCGACCTCGACGACTACATCGACTACCTGATCTCGATGCTGCATCTCCTCGGCGGCGACGTTCACATGCTCGCGGTGTGTCAGCCCTCGGTTCCGGTGCTTGCCGCGGTCGCGCGCATGGAGGCCGAGGACGACCCCTACGTGCCCGACTCCATGGTGCTGATGGGCGGCCCGATCGACACCCGGGTCAACCCGACGGCGGTGAACGTGCTGGCGGAGCGACGCGGCGTCGACTGGTTCCGCCGCAACGTCATCACCAAGGTGCCGTTTCCGAATCCCGGTTTCATGCGCGACGTCTATCCGGGTTTTCTGCAGCTTCATGGCTTCGTGAGCATGAATCTCGATCGCCACATCGAGGCGCACCGCAAGCTGTTCCTTCATCTCGTTCAAGCCGACGGCGATTCCGCCCAGAAGCATCGCGAGTTCTACGACGAATACCTCGCGGTCATGGATCTTGCCGCCGAGTTCTATTTGCAGACGGTCGAGACCGTGTTCGTGCGTCACGCCTTGCCCAAAGGCGAGATGACCCACCGCGGCATTCGCATCGACCCTGCGCAGATCCGCCGCGTGGCCTTGCTCACGGTGGAAGGAGAGAACGACGATATTTCCGGGGTTGGTCAGACCGAGGCGGCGCATCGGCTGTGCGTGAACATCCCGGCGAGCCGCAAGGCGCATTGGCTGCAGCCGGCGGTGGGTCACTACGGCGTATTCAACGGTTCGCGGTTCCGGGCGGAGATCGTGCCGCGCGTCGCGGACTTCGTGCTGTCGAACAATGCCGCCCGCGCGCGCGGCATCGGCAAACGCGCGCCCAAACGGGTGGGCGGCGCGGTGCTGGCGCCGCCGTTCGCCTTGGTCAGCGCGGCCAACGAGTAAGGTGCTTGCAACTGGCGCCTGCTCGGGCCGGCGCCAAACTCCCGGAAACGCCCTCCAAGCCGCGTCCTGCCGAGGTTTTTCTGTGATTCGTCAGCCGCGGGCGCCGAGCCATTGCCGCTAAACGATTGATCGCGCGGTCGATTTATCCACAAAGCCAACGTCGTCGATGCGCGGCCCGCCGCCAAGCGGCCTAGGCTCCGCGGCAAAAACCCTGAAAGCAGATTCAAATCTTTAACACGCCCAAGCTATTGTGGTGGTTGGCCGAAACGAGCCCCAGTTCTAGAGCGAGCCTTTATTTGTCGTCCGTCGTGCTGCGCCCTCTTGCTCATATGGCAGTATTTCCGCCGGGGTTGCTCAAGGGTGGATCCATGTCGCTGCGCGCGCTGCTCTATCGCCGTCCGAGCGAGCCCGCGGTCGTTCAGGTCGTTTTCGACAAAGCGATTTATCTCGTGCGCCTGCGCCGTCATCGCCAGGCGCGACGCTACACGTTGCGCATCGACGCCGCCGCCCGCGAGGTGGTTCTCACCATGCCGCCGCGCGGCAGCCTCAAGGAGGCGAAAGAGTTCGCGCAGAAGCACGGCGGCTGGATCGCGGCGCGGCTCAAGCGCTTGCCGGCGGCGGCGCCGTTCGCGCACGGCGTCGAGGTGCCGCTGCGGGGCGAGCCGCACCGCATCGTCAATCGCCGCGGCGTGCGCGGCACGGTGTGGACCGAGACGGACGAAGCCGGCAACTGGCTGCTGTGCGTTGCGGGTGAGCCGCCGCACGTCGACCGCCGCACCAGCGATTTCCTCAGACGCGAGGCGCAACGCGATCTCGAGGCGGCGAGCCGGCGCTACGCGGCCGAGCTCGGCGTTGCCATCAAGCGCATCTGCGTGCGCGACCAGTCGAGCCGTTGGGGCTCGTGCTCGAACACGGGCATACTGTCGTTCTCGTGGCGGCTCATTCTCGCGCCCTCGTTCGTGCTCGACTACCTTGCCGCGCACGAGGTGTGCCATCTGGTGGAGCTTAACCACTCGGCGCGGTTTTGGCGGCTGGTGAAGCGCCTTTATCCGGACGTCGAGCGCGCCAAGATGTGGCTCGACGTGCACGGCACCGACCTGCACCGTTACGGCCTCACCGCGCAGCGCGGCAATGGCGATATCTGATTCCGCGTGCTCGGCTGGCTTGTCGTCGTCTCCGCGAGGGGCACCCCGCGACGCAAGCGTCGCGGGGACCCCGTTGCGGAGACCCATATTCCAGAGTCCGCGGTTATGGGTCCCCGCTTTCGCGGGGACGACAGTATGTGAACTGATCAACCGGATTGCACGTCTCTGCGTTCACGCGCGGAGCGGCTTCGGCGACACGTTGAGCGGCGCGATGCCGGCTTTAGCGGCTTCCTCCTGCAACGGCGCGACCTCGTTGGCGCTGTAGGGAATGCCGCGCCGGCGGCGTTCTTCTTCGTGGCGGCGCTCCGGCTCGCCGGGCATGAGAACCTCGTCGAAGCCTTGGGCGGTCGGGCAGGCGTGCACGCGCTCGATCAGCGTATCCATGCGGTCGCGATAGCTCTCTTCCGGCACGAACAAGTCGGGTTTCATCGCCAGGAAGAAATGGCCGACATCCTGCGGCCGGTCATAGACCTTGTACTGGTCGCCGACGTCTCCGCCGTAATTCGCGCCCGAGATCACGCCGCCGAAAATGTCCATGAGCATGGAAAGGCCCGAGCCCTTGTAGGTGCCGATCGGCAGCACCACGCCGCCCAAGGCGGCCTTGGGGTCGCGGGTCGGTTGCCCGTCGGCGTCGAGCGCATAGCCGAGGGGAATTTTCTCGCCGCGGCGTTCGGCGCGGCGGATCTTGCCGCGCGCGGCCACCGCCGGCGACATATCGAGAAGGAAGGGAGGGTGGCGGCCCGCGGGCGCGCCAGCCGCGAACGGATTGGTGCCGAGCAGCGCGGTGCGCGCGCCCCATGGCGGCATGGCCGGCGACGCGTTGCTGAACACGAGCGAGATCAATCCCACGTCGAGCGCTTGGCGCACGTAGGCGGCGGCCATGCCGAAATGGGTGCTGCGGCGCGCCGACACCACGCCGACGCCGAGTTCGCGCGCGATCGCGATCGCCTCCTGCATCGCGCGCGTGCCGACCACGAAGCCGAAACCGTCCTGTCCGTCCAGCGCGGCCGCGACCGGCGTGACCCGCTCGGGCTCGAGCACGGGACGCGGATTGATCAGCCCGCGCCGAAGGCGGTCGAGGTAGCCCGGCAGGCGGCAAAGCCCGTGGGTGTCGACGCCGCGCAAATCTGCGCCGACCAGGCAGGCGGCCACGGTCGCCGCGTCGTGCTCGGGCACGCCATGGGCGAGAAGCAGGCGCCGCGCGAAGGCGTCCGCCGCGCCGGCCTCGACGTAGAGGCGCGCGGCTTCGAGCGCAGGAGGCGCCGACATCAGAGCTTGATCTCCTTGACCTGTTGTGCGCGCGCGGCGCAGGCGCTCAACAGGAAGGCGAGGTCGGTCCCGGTCGAGACGTAGCGCGCGCCCATCTTTACGAACTCGGCCACCAGATCGGGACGCGTGGCGAGCCCGCCGACGCCGCAGTGCTTTCCGCGCTTGCGGCAGGCCGCGATGGTCTTGGCATAGGCCTCGCGCACGCGGGGATGGTCGTACTCTCCGGGAATGCCCCAATCCGCCAACAGGTCGTTGAGGCCGAGGAGCACCATGTCGACGCCGTCGACCGCCACGATCTCCTCGGCGCGGTCGAGCGCCGCGGCGCTCTCGAACTGCACGACGACCATGGTGGCGTCGTTGAGCGCGGCGCAGGCCTCCGCCGCCGGGAACGAGCGGAAATGGAGATGCGGCAGGCCCCCGGCATTCGACCGCTCGCCGAGCGGAGGAAATTTGGCCGCGCTCACCACCGCCTTGGCCTCGTCCGCCGAGCGGATGTGCGGCGCGATCACCCCGAGCGCGCCGCCGTCGAGCACGCGCGAGACATAGTCCGGCGTGTTGGCGGGAACGCGCACGAACGGCGCGATCCCGGCTTCGAGCGCGGCCATGCAGATCTGGCCGCAGGTGTCGAGCGAGAAGCTCGAATGCTCGATATCGACATAGAGCGTGTCGAAGCCGGCGGTGCGGGCGATGCGGGCGATCTCGACGGTGCGGATGAGCCGCACCGTCATCGACGCCACCACCTCGTCCCGCTGGAGCTTCTCCTTGACGTTGTTGCGCAGGATGTCGCGTATCGCCACGGCGGGCCCTCCCTCTTGCCTTGGCCTTGGCCATCAGCTGGCACTATGCTGCCCGGCGTCCGCCTTTCGGCGGCGAGCGAGCACGGACTATCCATGAATTACACGACCGACTTCAAGTCGATCCGCGCCGAGGTCTCGGCGCAGGAATGGCAAGCGCGCTTCGATCTCGCCGCCTGCTACCGCCTGATCGACAAATACGGGATGACCGACCTCATCTACAACCACATCACCGCGCGTATCCCCGGCAGCAAGGACCACCTGCTGATCAACCTCTACGGCATGCTCTACAAGGAGATCACGGCGTCGAGCCTGGTGAAGATCGACGTCGAGGGCGAGATCATCTGGAAACCCGAGACCGACTACGGCATCAACAAATCGGGCTACGTGATCCACGGCGCCATCCATAAGGCGCGGCGGGACGTCGCCTGCGTGCTGCACACCCATACCCGCGCCGGCATCGCGGTGTCGGCGATGAAATGCGGGCTGCTGCCGCTGTCGCAGACCGCGATCCGGTTCGTCGGCCATATCGGCTATCACGACTACGAGGGGCCGGCGGTGGAGCTCGACGAGCGCGAGCGCATCGTCGGCGATCTCGGCCCGCACGATGCGCTGGTCATGCGCAACCACGGCCTGCTGACCTGCGGGGCGACCATCCAGCAGGCGTTCAACACGATGTATCAGCTCGAATTGTCCTGCCGCTCGCAGGTCGACGCCATGGCGGCGCGCACCGAGCTCGTCATGCCGGGCGAGAACGTGCTCGCGCACACCGCGCACCTCTATCAGCCCGGCACGCGCCGCCCTTATGGCGTGCTGGAATGGCCGGCGATGTTGCGTCTGCTCGAGGCCGAGGACCGCCACTCGGGCTACCCGCCGTATTGGCATTGAGATCAGCCTTGACCAGGCCGCCTATGGCGCAGGCCGCGATCGCGTGGCTGCTGCTCGGCATCGTTTCGGCCGCAGCCGGTTCGGCGGGCCGATACGCCGCGTATGACCACGGGGTTTACCTTCCTTACGTCAACGCGCCCGGCCCGCGCGACGACATCACCGCGCCACCGCTCTTGCGCATCTCGTTCGGAGGACGCAGTTACGACGCCGTCATGGATACCGGCTCGACCGGTGTCGTCGTGTCGGCGGACAAGATCCCGAACATCGAGCGTTTGCCGTCGCTCGGGCCGGGCGAGCTCACCTATTCCAGCTCCGGCCGCATCATGATCGGTCGATGGGTCGTCACGCCGATGACCATCGCGGGCGGTGACGGAACGCGCGTGACCACCGCGCCCATTCCAGTCCTCGCCGTCACCCGGATCGAATGCACGCCGCGCGCGCGGCGATGTACGCCCAGGGAGGCGCCGCGCCGGACTTCGATGTTGGGCATCGGATTCGGCCGCCGCCATGATCACCAGGCGCAAAGCGGGCCCGCGAAGAATCCGTTCCTGAGCATCGCCACGCTCGAGGGCAATGTGGCCAATGGAGCGCGCATGCGGCGCGGCTATGTCGTGACCCGGCGAGGCGTGCACATCGGGTTGACCGCAGCCAGCACCGGCGGGGACTTCGCCTATATCAAGCTTGCCGCGGCGCCGGACGAGCGAGACTGGGCCGGTGCGCCGGCTTGCATTTCGGTCAATGGCGCAAAGCCGGCCGCCTGCGGCAGCCTCCTCATGGATACCGGCGTGACCGCCATGTACCTGACGGTGCCGGAGAGCCAGGCTCCGGCCGAACTGCGCACCTTCAACAATGTCGGGCCGACGCTGGCGGCGGGCACGAAGCTCACGATCTCGATCCCCGCTGAGGATTCGCCCCAGGCGCTCTACACCTTCACGGTCGGCGACGACCTCAACCCGCTCGCTCCGAGAAAGCTCAACCTGGTTGGCGGCAGCCGCCCGCCCTTCGTCAATACCACCCTGCGCTTTCTCAACGGCTTCGACTATCTCTACGATGCCGAGGGCGGCTTCGTGGGTCTGCGTTGGACCGGCCGGCTCCCACAGTCGTTTGGCAGAGTCGTCTCGCCGTCCAATTGATGGCGCGGCGACCACCCCACAGCTGGGTCAGTACCGGTAGTCCTCGATCTTGAGCAGCGGAAACGCGCTCAAGACATGCGGCGCGTTCGCGGGCGGCGCGGCATGCAGATAGGTGCGGTCGAGTTCGGCGAAATTGTTGACGCCGAGCAGGCCGAGACAGCGCTGCACCTCGTCTTTGAGCAGCTCCAGCAGCCGAACCACGCCGGCCTCCCCGCCGGCGGCGAGCGCAAAGCACTGCATGCGGCCGATGCCGACCAGATCGGCGCCGGTGGCGATCGCCTTGACGATGTCGGTGCCGCGGCAGATCGATCCGTCGACGATGATCTTGGCGCGGCCGGCCACGGCGGCCACGACCTCCGGCAGCACGTCCATGGAGCCGCGGCCGTGATCGAGCTGGCGGCCGCCGTGGTTGGAGACGTAGATCCACTCGACGCCATGGTCGAGCGCGATGGCGGCATCGTCGGCGGTGGCGATGCCCTTGATCGCGAGCGGGATCTTGAAACGCGACTTGATGCGTTTGACCGTGCGCCAGTCGAGCGCCGCTTGGAAGGCGCGGCCCTGCACCCGCCGCCGTCCCGCGGTCACGAAGCGCTTGGCGATGTCGCGCTCGCGCCGGCTGTAATGGGCGGTGTCGACGGTCAGGCAGAACGCGGCATAGCCGTGCGCGATCGCGCGCTCGACGTGATCGTCGACCCAGGCCTCGTCGCCGCGCACGTAGAGCTGGTAGATGCGCAGCGCATCGGGCGCCGCGGCCGCGAGATCTTCGAGCCCGGGATCGCAGACCGAGCTGAGCATGTGGGCGGCCCCGAACGCATTGACCGCGCGCACCACCGATTCGGCGCCGGTGGGGTGAAAGCTCTCGAGCGAGCCCACCGGAGCGAGCACCACCGGCAGGCGAAGCGTGCGTCCGAACCGGCTCACCGAGGCATCGACCTTGCTGACGTCGCGCAGAACCCGCGGCCGGAACGCGATCGCGTCGAGCGCCATGCGGTTGCGCCGCAGCGTGGTCTCGGATTCGACCCCGCCGACGATGTAGTCCCAGTCGTTTTGGTTCAGGTTCTGCCGCGCTTTGGCGACGATCTCATGCAGATTGAGAAGTTCGTTTGGGGCCGTCGCGGTGTCGTGCACGGACGGTGGGCGGGAATTGCGCTCTTGCATGGAGGACCAAACGGGCTGGCGAGGAGGAACGAGAAAATTCCTCCGTCATGATGCTCGTCCTCGCCATCCGTCGTCAACCAGCCGTGGACTTGCTAGGCTCCGGCCCGACTTGTGTCCCGGGCGCAGCGCAGCACCTCAAGGGCGTTTACGCCCGTCCACGAAGGAAATCTGCTGATGAGTACACCGGTCCGAATCGTCGTGATGGAAGGCGACGGCATCGGGCCGGAGATCACGGCTGCGACCATGGCCGTCCTTGGCGCCGCCGATCGTGTCTTCAAGCTCGGTCTCTCGTTCACGCCGGTGGCGATCGGGCTTGCGGCCTTGCGCGCGCACGGCACCACGTTGCCGCCAGCGGCGGTCGACGCCGCCAAGGCCGCGGACGGCGTGATCCTTGGACCGGTGTCGCACAACGACTACCCGCCGTTGGCGCAGGGCGGCCTCAACCCGTCCGGAGAATTGCGCAAGCGGCTCGACCTGTTTGCCAATATCCGCCCGGCGCGCAGCCGCGGCGGATTTCCGCCGCGCTGCGGGTCGCCGGTCGATCTCGTCATCGCGCGCGAGAACACCGAGGGCTTCTACGCCGACCGCTCCATGTTCCTCGGCTCCGGCGAGTTCATGCCCACGGCGGATCTCGCGCTCTCCGTGCGCAAGGTCACGCGCGCGGGCTCGACGCGCATCGCGCAAAGCGCTTTCGCGCTCGCCGAGCGCCGCCGCAAGAAGGTGACGGCGGTGCACAAAGCCAACGTGCTGCGGGTGTCGGACGGGCTTTTCCTCGAATGCGTGCGCGCGGTGGCGTCTCGCTTTTCCGGCATCGAATATGAGGAGCGGATCATCGATGCGATGGCGGCGCTGCTCGTGCGCGACGCCGCCGCATTCGACGTCATCGTCACCACCAACATGTTCGGCGACATTCTCTCCGATCTCGCCGCCGAGATCAGCGGCAGCCTGGGGCTCGCCGCCTCGCTCAACGCCGGCGAGGCGCACGCGCTGGCGCAGGCCCAGCATGGCGGCTCGGCGAGCGCAGGAACGACGAGGGCTTCACGCGCGCGGCCGCGGCCATCGAGGACGCGCTCGATCGCGCGATCGCGAGCCCGCAATGGCGCACGCGCGACCTCGGCGGGCGGTTGGGGACGAAGGCGTTCGGCGAGCGCATCGCCACGCTGGTCGCGGAGGTGGCGAGCGCGCGCTAGCGCATATTCCGGTCGGCCTGATTCAGCATTCCGCACCCACATGCGTCACCCGCGGGCTTGACCCGCGGGTCCATCATTCTTCGTAAGAGTTTTTTCGAAGAGGATGGATTGCACCGGAACTCGGGCTTGCCCGAGTTCCGCGATCTTAAGCGCCGCAAGTCGGGTAAACCCGACTTGCGGTGTCAAGCCCGGCAATGACGAAATGGGTCAAGACGACCGGAATGTGGTCTAGCGCTCAGCCCCGGTGGGCGCGAAGAGGCAACGCGTCTCGTTCCGGCTCAGCGCTGCTCTCAAGCGCTAGTCTTGCCGAGGCTCCGCGTCAGGATGCGCGCCAATCGATCGCAGAACATCCGCGCGTCCGCGGGGCGGTCGCCGTCGAGCACGCGCGCTTCATCAAACAGCAGATGCGCGGCATCCTGCCTGAAGGCCAAATCGTCATCGCCCAACGCGGCGAGCGCCACCACAATGTCGTGACGCGGGTTGATCTCCAAGATCGGCTTCGCCGTGCTCTTGATCCGCCCCGCGCCGGCCAGGAGCTTCTCCAACTGACGATCGGGGCCGTGTTCCGGAGCCACCAGGCAGACCGCGCTGTCGGTCAGCCGGTCCGACGCACGAACGTCCGACACCGCCTCGCCCAGCGTCTCCTTGATGAAGGCGAGAAAATCCGCGACCGCCTTATCGGTCTCGGGAGCGGGCTCTTGCTTGGCGTCGAGGCGCGGGATGAGCGCCAAATCCGCTGCCCCTTGCGTGACCGATTTGAGCGGCTTGCCGTCAAAGGACGGGGCTGAGGTCACCCAGAAGCTGTCGATCGGATCGGCCAGCAGAAGCACCTCGACGCCGCGGGCGCGGAAACCCTCGAGATGCGGCGAAGCTTCGAGGCGAGCGATATCGTCGCCCACGAGATAGTAGATCGCGGTCTGGTTGTCTTTGAGCGACGCGATGTAGTCTTTGAGACTTCGCCATGATCCCGCCGAGCTCGTTGTCTTGAAGCGGCACAGCGCAAGCAGCGCGTCGCGGCGCTCGAAATCGCCGTAGATTCCTTCCTTCAGCACGGCGCCGAAATTGTCCCAAACCTTGGCGTAGGTCTCGGGCTCCTTCTCCGCGAGCTTGTCGAGATCGCCCAGCACGCGGCTCGTCACGCCCTTTCGGATCGCCGTCAGGATGGGGCTTTCCTGGATCATCTCGCGCGAGATGTTGAGCGGCAGGTCGGCCGAGTCCACGAGCCCGCGCACGAAGCGCAAATAGCGCGGCAATATCTCTGCTTCGTCCGTGATGAAGACGCGCTTGACATAAAGCTTGATGCGGCCTTTGCGGTCGACGTCGAACAGGTCGAAAGGTCGCGAGCCCGGAATGAACGCCAGCGCGGTATATTCCTGCCGACCCTCGGCACGGAAATGGATCGTAACGTCGGGCTCGTCGAGCTGCCCGGCGAGGCTGCGATAGAAGTCGGTATAATCCGCGGTCGAAATGTCGGATTTCGGCTTGGCCCAAAGCGCCGCCCCGTCGGCGAGCTCGGACGGCTCGGCACCGGGTTTCTCGACGAACGTGATCGGAACCGGCACGTGCCCCGATTGGGTCCGCACGATGCGTTCGAGCCGGAAGCGTTCGGCGTAGGACTTGGCGTCTTCCATCAAATGCAGGACCACGCGGGTGCCGCGGCGCGGAGCAGCATCAAGCGCCGCCGGCGAGACCGAAAACGTGCCCTTGCCGTCGGAGGACCACTGCCACGCTTCCTCGCTTCCGGCCCGGCGGGAGAACACGTCGACACGGTCGGCAACCATGAACGCCGAGTAAAAGCCCACGCCGAACTGGCCGATCAACGTCGCGCCTTCCGAGCTCTGCGCGGCCTCGATGCGATCGAGAAACGCCTTGGTTCCCGAATGCGCGATGGTTCCGAGCCCCTGCACCATTTCCTCGCGGCTCATGCCGATGCCGTTGTCTTCGACCGTGAGGCGTTTGTTGTCGGCGTCGATCAGGAGCGTGATGCGCAAGGTCGGGTCATCGCCGAGCAGGTTGGGGCTGGCGATCGCCTCGTAACGCAGCTTTTCGCACGCGTCGGCGGCGTTCGAAATCAGCTCGCGGACGAAGACCTCCTTGTCGGAATAGACCGAATGGACGATCAGGTTGAGGAGCTTGGCAACGTCGGCCTCGAACGCCCGGCTTTCGTGGCGGGTCTCATCAATGACGGTCATGGCAGGCAATTACCCTCGAACTTTGAACGATGGCGCGAGCCGGGGCGGGCTCAACTCGCCCCGCGCGCCGGCGCGGCGCCGAGCCCATCGGCGCTCGGCATTCGAGGAATTGGTCGGATCGCGAGGATTTTCAAGAGCGAACAGATATAGAACCGCCAGCCTCGAGCACCGCGAGTACTGGCGGCCCTTGCGGATAAGGCGTTCGGCGCGCGCTGAGCGGGCGCGTGATCATAGAAATGCCGCCGCGCCGGGGCGACGCCCGCTCGATCAACGCACGAGTGTCGCTGCTCAAAGCTCGGGAGCAAGGGCCGCTGGAGCGCCGATACTACTGGCCAGCTCTTGCCAGGCTTCCTCCGCATCCTCGGCGAACCGCAGCAGCGACAAATCCGCCGGCGAGATCACCCCGGCGTGAAGGAGTGCGTGGAAATTGATGACCTGCGTCCAATAGTTGCGGTCGACGCAAACCAGGGGAATCAAGCGGCCCTTGCGCGTCTGCACCAGCGTGAGGACTTCGAACAATTCGGCGAGCGTGCCGAAGCCTCCGGGAAACGCCACCACCCCCGCCGCGCGCATCGCCAGATGCATCTTGCGCATGGCGAAGGAGTGGAATTGGAAGGTCAGCTCGGGCGTCGAGTAGGGGTTCGGCTCCTGCTCGCGCGGCAGTTGGATATTGAATCCGATCGACGGCGCGCCGACGTCGCAGGCGCCGCGGTTGGCCGCCTCCATGATCCCAGGACCGCCGCCCGTCGCAATGACGTTGTCGCGCTGACCGTCGATGGGCGCAAGCGCGCCCCCGCGCTCGGACACGATACGGCCAAAGCGACGCGCCTCGTCATACCAGCGCGCCATGCTCGCCGCCCCGGGAGCGCCACGCGCGTCGCCGTTTGCCTCGCGGATGCGCGCGCTGCCAAAAACCACGATGGTCGTGCGGACGCCCCACGAGCGCAGCCGTTCGTCGGCCTTGGCGAATTCCAGCAGAAAGCGCACCCCCTGCATGGAATCGCTGAGAATGAAATCCGGGTCCGATGCCGGCAGCCGATAGGCGGGAGAAAGCTTCTGCAGGTCGTTATCGGGCATGAGCGTCCCCCGATTTCACAGCATGAAATCGCTGATCTAACAGACCGGGTTCAACATCGGTGTGACATCAAGCCCTCGGCCGTCGCCCTCGCGATGTGACGGCGATCACAAAAAAGCGCTTTATCGCGCGGCTGGCACCGCCGCCTTGTGATGGGCTCTCCGGCCCTGGACCGAGAGCGGACATCAGTCGATCGACCGACCCGTATGACGGAACGGGTTCTTTGTTTGGTCGGGGCTCGCTGCCGATAGGTTCGATAGAACCGCCGCACATGCCAGCCCAGCGCGGAGGTTAACCTTAAAGATCAAAGGTGGAGATGGAAGTCCGGGCGCGGGTGATCGGTTTTGCGGAATAAGCGCCGTTTATGGGCTCACGCCCTCACAGCACGCACCCGCTCGCGTCGTCGATCAGATGCATGTGATCGAGGCTCGCGGCGAGCCGCATGCGCACGCCTTCGCGCGCACCGGCATCGGGGCTCACGCGTGCGCATACGTCGATGCCATTGACGCGGAAGAACACCAGCGTTTCCATGCCGAGCGGCTCGGTGACCTCGATCGCGGCGTCGATCGTGGCGGGCTGCGGCGCGCCGTTGGGCTTGCCGTCCGTCAAATGTTCAGGGCGCAGGCCGAACGTCAGTCCGGGGCGTCCGGCGTGGGAGCGGTAGCGGCCGGCATGCGATGGCGGCACCGGCAACACGATGTCGTCGCTGAGCCGCACGCGCAAAGCGCCACCGGCGTCCTCCAGCCGGCAGGGAAGGAAATTCATCGCCGGCGAGCCGATGAAGCCGGCGACGAACCGCGTCTTGGGGGCGTGATAGAGGTCGTTGGGCGCGCCGATCTGCTCGATGCGGCCGCGGTTCATCACCACCACCCGGTCGGCGAGCGTCATCGCCTCGACCTGGTCATGGGTGACGTAGACCGTGGTGGTGCGCACCTTCTGGTGCACGCGCTTGATCTCGATGCGCATCTGCACGCGCAGCTTGGCGTCGAGGTTGGACAGCGGCTCGTCGAACAGAAACACCTTCGGGTTGCGCACGATCGCGCGGCCCATGGCGACGCGCTGGCGCTGGCCGCCGGAGAGCTGCCGCGGCTTGCGGTCGAGCAGCTCGGTGATGTCGAGGATGCGGGCGGCCTCCTGCACCCGGCGCGCGATCTCGTCCTTGGGGTAGCGCTTGAGCCGCAACCCGAACGACATGTTCTCGTACACGGTCATGTGCGGGTAGAGCGCGTAGTTCTGAAACACCATGGCCATGTCGCGGTCCTTCGGCGGCACGTCGTTGACCACCTCGCCGTCGACCGCGATCTCGCCGGCGCTGATCTCCTCGAGCCCGGCGATCATCCGCAGCGTCGTGGTCTTGCCGCAGCCGGAGGGCCCGACCAGCACCACGAATTCCTTGTCGGCGATGTCGAGATCGATGCCGCGCACCGCCTCGGTGTCGTCGAAGCGCTTGACCAGCTTGCGCAGCGAGACTTGCGCCATGGCGAGAGCCGCTAGCCTTTGGTGGCGCCGGCGGTGAGGCCGGCGATGTAGTAGTCCATGAGGAAGGCGTAGATGATGAGCGGCGGGGCGGCGCCGAGGAGCGCCCCGGTCATAATCTGCCCCCAGTTGAACACGTCGCCCTTGATCAGCGTCGTGACGATGCCGACCGGCAGCACCAGCTGGTCGGCCGAGGTGGTGAAGGCGAGGGGATAAAGAAACTGCGCCCAGGACACGGTGAAGGCGAAGATGGTCGCGGCGATGAGGCCCGGCAGCGCGACCGGTATGAACACGCGCATGAGGATCTGGCGATAGTTGGCGCCGTCCATCAGCGCGGCCTCGTCGAGCTCCTTGGGGATCGAGGCGAAGTATCCGATCATGATCCAGGTGCAGAACGGCACCGTCAGCGTCGGATAGAGCAGCAGCAGCACCCACCAGCGATTGATCAGCTGGATGCCGGTGTACTCGTTGACCAGCGCGAACATCTTGAACAGCGGGATGAACAGCAGCGTTTCCGGAATCAGATAGGTCAGAAAGATTCCGGTCGCCAGCATGGTCGAGCCCCAGAACCGCATGCGCGACAGCGCGAACGCCGCCGGCACGCTGATCAGCATGGTGATCGCCACGACGAAAACCGAGACCAGCGCGGAGTTGCGGAAGAAGGTCAGGTACTGCCGCGAGGTCAAGAGCTCGACATAGTTGCCGAGCGTGGGATGGTAGACCCACCACGGGTTGGTCGCGGCCGAAATTTCCGCGCTGGTCTTGAGCGAGGTGATCAGCATGTAGACCGGCGGCATCAAAAAGAAGATCGCGAAAACGGTAAGGAAAAAATACGACCAGCGCAGGGCCCACCGCCGGTCGCGGCTCATGCTGCCGTATCCGCGCTTGCGCGCGGGCGTGGCCGCGTTGGTGATGGCTGCCGCGGTCATGACATTTCGCCCGCGCGGCGGTGGATGTCGCGCAGGATGAACACCGCCGCGACGGTGAGGATCGGCACCATGAACAGCGAGACGCTGGCGCCGAGCGGAATGTCGTTGCCCTGGATGCCGATCCAGAACGCCCAGGTGGCGAACACATGCGTGCGATCGATCGGCCCGCCCGCGGTCAGGATGCGCACGATGTCGAAATTGGCGAAGGTGACGATCAGGGAAAACAGCGCGGTGATGGCCATGATGTTGCGCATCATGGGCAGCGTCACGTACCACATGCGCTGCCACCAATTGGCGCCGTCGATCGCCGCCGCCTCGTAGAGCTGCTCGGGAACCGATTTCAGCGCCGCCAGATACATGATCATGAAGAACGGCGCGCCGATCCAGACATTGACCAGAATGACGCAAAAACGCGCCCAATTGGCGTCGCCGGTCCACGCAACGGGACCGATGTTGACCTGGTCCAAAAGCCAGTTGAACGCGCTGTAGGAGGGATCGAACAGCCACAGCCAGGCGAGACAGCTCATTGCCGGCGGGATCACCCAGGGCACCAACAGCATGCCGCGCCACTTGCGCTGGCCTCGGCTCGGGATGTTGTGCACGAAGTGCGCGACGATGAAGCCGATGAGCGCTTTGAAGATGACGGCGGTGATGGCGAAGATGCAGGATTGCCGCACCACCATCCAGAACGTCTCGCGCTTGAACAAGAACAGGAAATTGCCAAAGCCGACGAAGCGCTCCATCGACTTGTTCAGCGTGGCGAGATGGATGGAGTAGAGCGCGGGATAGAGGACGAGGAGCGCCACCAGCAGGATGAGCGGAAGCGTCATCAAAAACGCGATGGTCGATTTACGCCGCATGGCCGTGCGGAACGAGAAGCGCCGGCGGCCGCTCGCGGCCATCGCAGGAGCTTGCAGCGTCGCCTCGACCATCCTCACGCTCCTGTCGGACCATGTGTCCCGGGCGCAGCGCAGCACCTCAAGGGCGTTCACGCCCGTCTTCGCGGGCTATGGTGGTGCGCTGCAGACACCGATCTCGGGTTTACCCGAGATCGGCGCTTATTGTGCGCAAGTCGGGTAAACCCGACTTGCGTGGACCGTCCCGGTCTGCGGCGGTCCCGGATCAGCGGCGCACCGCTGCACTTCGTTTCGCGCTGCGCCGCATCCGGGACACGTGGCTCAAGTCCGATAAGCGGCAGCGGGCGCCCTCACCCGGCGAAGGAGCCCGCTGCCGCGCGCGGCGGTGCTGCCATCCGACGAGTCGGCGGAGCGCAGCACCGCGAGCGCCTTCAGGTCCGCATGAAGCCTTCGACCTCGGTCTCCGCCCAAGCGAGCGTCTTCTCGAGCGCCTCGCCCTGCATGAAGCGCACCACCATCTTGGTTTGGATCGCCTGGCTATAGATCTGCACCGCGATCTTCGGCGGGGCGGGTTGGGCCGCGACCGACAGAATCTGGTGATTGTGCGGATTGGGATAGTGGTAGAGCGTGCCTTTGGGCGGCCCTTCCTCCGCCCAAACCTTGAACGTCGTGAACTTTTCGAACGCCGGCAGGTCGTACCCGAAGCTCGCGTTGACCATCGCCTCGACCGCCGCTGGTTGCGACAGATAGACGAGCAGGCTCTTGGCCGCCGATTTGTTCTTGCCGAAGTTCCAGATGCCGTAGAAGTAAGGCAGGAACGGCGCGTAGCGTCCTTTCGGGCCGGGGGGCATGCCGTGCGTCCACAACTGCTCGGCGACCTGCGGCGCATCGCGCTTGGCCACCGCCCATGCGCTCGGCGGATTCATGATCAGCGAGCCCTTGCCGGCAATCAGGTACTTGTTGTTCGACGCGTTGTCCCACGCCGGGGCATCCGGCGGCAGCCACTGCGCCAGCTTTTTGTAATATTCGAGCGCTTGGCGCACCGCGTCGGACTTGACGGACACGTTGCCCTTGGCGTCGACCAGATCCGCGCCGAACGATTGGAAGATCGCCCCGGCGGTGTCGACGTTGTCTTCGGTCACGCCGAGTCCGATGCCGAAGGGATAACCCGCCTTGTGGCAAGCCTCGGCGGCCTTGAGCATCGCGTCGAGCGTCCAGGCGTCGGCCTTCGGCGGCGCGCCCGCGGGATATATCGCCTGCACGTCGATCCCGGCATATTTTTTCATCAGGTCGATGCGCGAGCATGGCCCCTTGATCTGGCTGCCCACGGCGGCGGGTACCGCGACCCAATGGCCGCCGGACCGCGCCAAATACTCGACCGTCGGGTTGACCGCGCCGTTTTGCTTGATCAGGTCCGCCATGATGTCGTCGACAGGTTCCAGCCGGTTGGCTTGGTCGGCGGGTTGCCAAGTCGGGAAGGCGAAAATGTCGTGGCCGGAGCGGGCCTGCGCTTCGGCCGCGATGGTCAACAGGTTCTTGTTGCCCTGCGAGGTGATGTAGTCGATCGAAACATCGACCTTCTCCTTGACCGCCCATTGCTCGCATAAATCCTGGGATGCCTTGTTGGCGCCCGGCACCCAATGGTCCCAGAAGCCGATCGAGAGCGTGCCGGCAGCGTGGGCGCCGCGCACATACGGCATCGCGATGACGGCCGTCGAGGTGGCCGCCAGAAAGCGGCGCCGCGTCATTTTGCTTTTGAGCATATGCAGTCCTCCCATGGGGTTCCCGCCCGGGCGCCGCCGATTCTGCCGCAGCCTTCGGCCGCGGGTGCGTTCAGCTTCACGCCTGACTGGGAGGAAGCTTAGATCAAATACGCCGCGATTGTCAGTGGGACATTTGCGCCACCGAACACATTGCTGCGTTATGTGAATCGGCCTCGTCAGCTCACACGGTTGTCGTCCCCGCGAAAGCGGGGACCCATATTCCAGAGTCGGTGGTTATGGGTCCCCGCTTTCGCGGGGACGACGGGGGGCAATTTGATATCACGCCACCGCCGCCTCCCGTGCGACGGCGGCGATCGGAACCGAGCGGCGGTCGAGCCGCAGCGTCAGACAGAAGGCCGAGCCGCCGCTGCGCAGGAAGGAGGGAAGCGGCGTGGTCACGACGTCGTAGCCGCGCTCGTTGAGTTCCGCGCGCAGGCGCCGCCCGCAGCCCGACATGATCAGCGTCTCGCCGAGGCCGACGGCGTTGGCGGCAAAGCGGCGGCCGTCCTCGATAGCGATCTCGATGCGCGCTTGCGGCGTGACCCGCTCGCGGATCGCCGCGTTTGCGGCCGCGGTGAACGCGCTCGGCAGATACATGACCTCGCCGCCGGGCAGGGGAGCGAGCGCCGTGTCCATGTGATAGAAGCGCTCGTCCGCGAGTTCGAGCGCCACCACCTCGCGTCCGAACATGTCCGCGACCGCGTGCGCGGCCGCCGCGTCGGAGCGCGGGCCGTAGCCCATCCAGAACAGATTGCGCCGCTCGTCCCAAACGCAGTCGCCGGCGCCTTCGAGCACGAGGCCCTCGGGCAGCTTTCTCACCGCGTCGATGAGGCCGCGCGCCCGCAGCGCTCGAAAGGCGGCTTCGAAATGCGCCTCCTCGCGCTGACGCTGCGCATGTCGGAAGCGCGCCAGCAGCGCCTTGCCGTCGAGCACCACGGCGGCGTTGGCGGTGAAGACGAGATCGGGCAGGCCGGGGACGGACGGGACCAATTCGATCGCCGCGCCGAGCGCCACCAATTTGCGATGCAGCGCCATCCATTCGCGCTCCGCCGCGGCGTGCGCGCCGGCATCGCGCGCCCAGCGCATCGGGTTCATCCACGGATTGATGGTGTAGCTGACCGCGAAGTGCTCGGGCCGGCACATCAGGAAACGCGCGGTCGGAGTGTTGTGCATCGTCATTTCAGTAGCCTTCCCCTCGTTGAACTCACACAAGTTCACGCCGCCCGCGTGCGTCGCGTGCCGTAGAGCTCGCGCAGGACCTCCTCGAAGCGATCGAGCGCCCAGTCGAGGTCCGTGCGCGCGATGACGAGCGGCGGCGCCAGGCGAACGACCGTCTGGTGCGTTTCCTTCGACAGCACGCCTTTCGCCAGCAGCCGCTCGCATGCCGCGCGCGCGCCCGCGACGGCGGGATCGATCTCGGCGCCGACCCACAGGCCGCGGCCGCGAACGTCCTTGAGCGCCGGGCTCGCGATCGCGCGCAGGCGTTCGAGCATATGGGCGCCGAGCACGCGGCTCTTCTCGACTAGTCCCTCGTCGCGGATCACGTGCAGCGCCTCGAGCCCAACCGCGGCGGCGAGCGGATTGCCGCCGAAGGTCGAGCCGTGCGAGCCCGGCGTGAACACGTCCATGACCTCGCGGCGGGCGACAAAGGCGGACACCGGCAGCACCCCGCCGCCGAGCGCCTTGCCCAGGATCAGGCCGTCGGGACGGATGCCCTCGTGCTCGAAGGCGAACCAGGCGCCGGTGCGGCCCAAGCCGGACTGCACCTCGTCGAGGATCAGCAGCACGCGGTGTGCGTCGCAGACGCGGCGCAGGCCGGCGATGAAGCCCGCCGGCGGCACGATGATGCCGGCCTCGCCCTGGATCGGCTCGACCAGCACGGCGGCGGTCTGCGGCGTGATCGCGCGCTCGACCGCGGCGAGATCGCCGAACGCAACCGCGCGGAAGCCGGGCGTCAACGGCCCGAAGTCATCGCGATAGTCGGGCTCGGTCGAAGCGGAGACGGCGGTCGTGGTGCGGCCGTGGAAATTGCCGGTGGCGACGATGATTTCGGCGCGGTCGCGGGCGATGCCCTTGACGCGATAGCCCCAGCGGCGCGCGGCCTTGATCGCGGTCTCGACCGCCTCCGCGCCGGTGTTCATCGGCAGCGCGGCGTCGAGCGAGGTGAGCGTGCACAGCGCTTCGAGAAACGCCCCGAGGCGGTCGTTGTAATAGGCGCGCGAGGGCACGGCGAGGCGCTCGGCCTGCGCGGTCAGCGCGGCCAGGATGCGCGGATGGCCGTGGCCGTGGCTCGCCGCCGAATAGGCGCTCATCATGTCGACGTAGCGCCGCCCGGCGGTATCCCAAAGGTGCGCGCCTTTCCCGCGCGTCAGCACGACGGGAAGCGGCGCGTAATTATGGGCGCTGTAGCGCCTCTCGAGCTCGATGGCGTTCATGGCACGTCTCCGCACTGCCGCGGACGAATCACGGCTCGCATTGCGAATCACATTTATGTCGCGGCTGCGGCCCGTGCGGCGGAAGTGCAAGCGCGCCGCGGCGGTTTCGGCGGTGGCGGCGGCGCGGCGCGGCCGAAACGGCGGTTTGTTAACTCTTGCGCTGTCTCGGTTCAGGACCCTCACCCTGACGCGTAGACCACTGCAAAATAGATGAACACGAGCGCATTGGTGAGGATCGCGCCCGCGATCCCGAATCCGAGGACGTACAACATGCGGTGATCCGCAGGGTCGCGGGTGTCGTCTCGAGAAATTGAAATCGGTACCCGCGCGGCAAAGCCTAAGCGCTCGCGCGCGTGCTGCTCCGTCAAATCGAGCTCGGACATGGCGAGGCTCCTGATGTGACCGTTTACCGAAGGAGACCTCGCGCGGGCGGCGTTTATTCCGATGTTCAACAATCTGCGAAGGCTCGACACGCATTCGTGAGCGGCGAGCGACCGAGTCAGGCACGGTCGACCTCGTAGACAACCACCACGTCGATCTTGCGGACACCGCGACAACTTGCCTAATGCAGACCACCGGGTCGCCGCGAACATGGGATCAGTTGGCACATCGCTGCTGCCTGGTCTTACAATCCGTCTTTGATATCCGCACGTATTGATCGCTTTGCGCGGGCAGATCGGCCCAATCTACGCGTCTATAATCGAAACCTTCCTCGAGCGTCGGCTTGACGATCTTGAAGTACGGCGAGATGTCGAAATCGCGCGGCGCGTAGAGCGAAGAATGGCGGATCTCCAAAACATCCCGTCGTGCCGCCTCGCTCTCGAGCTGCGTAATCTTCGGTAGAATCGGATAGCGGACGGCCTCGAAAGCTTGCGCGATGAGCGCGGAGCAGATGAGCCGGGTTGGAGTGCCGGAACCAAGCGCGATCATCCGCCTGCGCCAGCGCTGCGGCACTGGCAGCGGAATGAGATAGCGCATGAGATCAATGATGTTCCTGAGGTCGTAGTCGAACCCGATACGCTCGATGGCGTAGCTGCAGACGGTCCTGCAGTCCTCCAGGCTCAGTCCGATCGGCCGGCAGATGCGCGTGTGGTACGGGTAATATTTTGAAAGCGGCGCCGATACGACCCCTTGCCCGATTTCGGCTTCGATCAGCACGTGTGGCTCACCTTCTTGGGTGTTGGCGCCCTCGACCGGGCCGACATAGAGCGCAGCGTGCGACCAGGTCGATTGCGTCAGATATTTGATCACGCGAGAAATGTGGCTATTGCCCTCGACCAAGAGAACGTCGCCCGGCTCGAGCGATTTACGTAATGCCACCGGATCGCTGAAGGTGAAAGGTTCGTAGCCTTGCACCGGTCTTTCCAGATAGCGGGCGATTACACGTCCTATAGCGTCGAGCACCTGTGCCACGGCACGCATCCCGCATTTGGCGCCGCATTAGTCGGCTCGTCATAACCCGAGTAGAAGACTCGTTAGACTCCATTTCATTCTTGGAGTTCACGGCAAGGTGTTCGACTGGCCGGAAATGTCAGAGTCAGATTTGACAGGCCGTGGCGACCCTTCACATCGAAGCCACCGCATTACATTGGTCCTCATTGGCGGGAATAAAGAGCCAAATGAGCTGGTCCCGTTAGCGAAGGCGCTCCACATCGAGGGTTGATAACCAATCGATCCTCGTGAACCTGAGCAAGATGGCTGGGAAACTCATGCGCTCTCCTGGCCCGGTCGCAAAAAAGGGAGTTGAAGGCAGCGCGCTTGCCAAAGCGGCGAGTGCTGAGCGCGAGGCGGAGATCTCGGTCGAACCACCGGAAAACGTGACGAGGGGTTGGGACTTGGGGCCGTTGCGGAGCAAAGTCCGTCCCGTCAGCGCCCTCGTCTTGCTCGCCTTCGTGGTGTGCCATCTAACGGCGCACAGCTTCTTGCTCGTTTCCTTCGAGCGGGCAGGGGCAGCCCTCGACATCCTCATGTATCCGTGGCGGAGCGTAATCGGAACCGCCGTTCTGGCGTCGGCTCTGCTTGCGCACTATTCGAATGCGCTGTGGTCGATCTACGTGCGGCGCAATCTGCGGCTTTCGCGCTGGGAATGGTGGCAGCTCGGTCTTGGCCTCTGCATCCCGCTGCTGCTGATGTTCCATGTGATCGGCACGCGCGTCGCCGAGGGTCTGTTGGGCGTCACGAGCCACTACAGCTCGGTTCTGCTTGTGCAATGGCAGCTATCGCCATGGCTCGGCGTGTTACAGGTGGCGGCGGTGCTGACGGTGTGGACCCACGCCTGCATCGGCGTCCATTTCTGGCTGCGCACCAAGACGTGGTATGCCGGCTGGCGGCCGTTGTTTGTCGGCGTCGGCCTGCTGCTGCCAACCTTGGCGCTATCGGGCTATGTCACCGCGGGCAATCAGGTTCTGCGCGCCGCGGAGAATCCAAACTATGCGAAATCATCGCTTCAAGCCTCCAACCTCACGGTCCAAAAGCGGGTAGAGATCGGTCGGATCGCGCGTGTGGGCTCGGCCATCTACCTGGCTCTGACATTGCTGCCCTTTGCCGGCCGCGGCGTGCGCGCCTGGGTTTATCGCCACCGCCGGCGTCCTGTGTTGACTCATTCGAACGGCCAAACCGTACCCATGTTACCGGGAGCGACGGTACTCGAGACGTTGCGCGAGAACGGCATTCCCCATGCGTCAGTCTGTGGGGGGCGAGCGCGCTGCACGACATGCCGGATCCTGGTGACAAAGGGGCTGCGCAATCTGCCCGAACCGTCGGGATTGGAGGCGAAAGCATTGGCTCGTATCGGAGCGATGCCCGGCATGCGGCTGGCCTGTCAGATTTGTCCGACCGCGGACATCTCGGTCATGCCCCTCCTGGCTGCCGATGCCAGAGCGGCCGACGGTATGGTCCGCGCAGGGCTCGAGGGGAGCGAGCAGTTGATCACGGTGATGTTCGTCGATCTGCGCGGTGCCACGATCCTGGGCGAGGCCAAGCTGCCCTACGACCTCCTATACATTCTCAATCAGTTCTTCGACGAGATGATCAAAGCGCTCACTGCCACCAACGGTCATTATTCGCAATTCACCGGCGATGGGCTGATGGCGCTTTACGGTCTCGACGCCAAGGACCCCGCGATCGGCGCCGCCGACGCCTTGCGTGGAGCGCGCGAGATGCTAGCGCGCGTCGCCCAGCTCAACAGCCGAATGCGAGGGGACTTGCCGCAGCCGATTCGGATCGGAATCGGCATCCATTTCAGCGAGGCCATTGTCGGTGCCATGGGACCGCCGGGCTCGCAAATCATCACGGCCATAGGCGATACCGTGAACGCTTGCAAACGGTTGGAGAGCCTGACCAAGGAATATGATTGCGCGGTCGTTGTCTCGCGACGGGCGGCCGACATGGCCGGCCTTGATGTCAAAGGCCGCAAGCTACATCAGGCAGTGGTTGCGGGCCGGACGCAAACGGTTGAGTTCTATGCCTTGAAGACGCTGGCCGATTTACGGGTGTGATCCCGCCTGGCGAGCACGGCCCGCGGCGTTATCGGCATGGTCGAGTGATGGGCCGCCCGCCGATCCCGATCACTTGATTCTCGGGTTGAGGAGCTCCTGCGAACGGGCGGAATTCATGTTGGCCTTGGTGATGACGGTTGCACCAGTATCGACACTGGCCGGCACCTGTTCGCCCTTTGAGGCCGCCAGTGCGATCTTGACGCCATCGTAACCCATACGGAACGGATCCTGCACAACGAGGGCTGCGATCGTGCCGTCCTTCAGGAATTTGACGAGCTGGTCGTCCGAGCCGAAGCCGACGAGATTGATCTTGTCTCCGGTTTTGTTCGTCTTGTGCTCGACCAGCGCCTCGGCCGCCCCTTTCGCCATGATCGGGTTCGAGACGAATACGCCGCGCAGTTCGGGATAGGAGGCGATGATGTCAACCATGACATCGCGACCCGTCGTCGCGTCACCGTCGGCAACCTTCTCGACAACAATATCCAACGCGCCGTATTTGGCGGCGATTTGCTCTCTAAAACCTTTGGCGCGCTGATCGAGCGCAGCGAGATCGGGCAAGGGGGTGATGAGCGCCACGTCGCCTTCGGTATCGGCGTACGTCTTCTGGATTCTCTCGGCGAGAATATCGGCGGCGAGGCGGCCCACCTGCACGTTGTCGGTCGCCAAAACCGACGTCAAAGCCTTGGAATCGGCCGTGGAATCGATGGCGACGACTTTCACTCTCTTGGCGGCCTCATCGATCCGCTTGCTGAGGGCGGCAAAATGCGCTGGCGCGATGACGACCGCCGCCGGGTTCGATGAGACCGCATTCTCAAGAAGGGCGATCTGACCGTCGGCGTCGGATTCGGATTGCGCACCAAGTTCGGCAATCTCGACGCCGAAATCTTGTCCGGCCTTGCGCGCACCGGCCAACACGGTCTGCCAGTAAACTGACCTCGTATCTTTCACGATCACCGGGATCGTTGGCTTCGTCTGCGCGATGGCAACCGCCGCTTGCGCCCCGTCGAGCAAGCTCAACGACTGCGGCACGCCGCCCGAAACCATCCATAGAACGGCGGTGCCGACCCACACCATGCATTCGAGGGCATGCCGGCGGCTGATACCATCTTCCCGATTGTCGCTCGCCATGATCTCCCTCCTTCCGAATGCCCGTTATTGGGTCAATCACAGACACGATCGATCGGAGAAAGAATTTATTCCCGTAGCCTCGTGCAGATGGGTAATCGAGACGAATGGTGGCTTCGTTTGAATCGTGGCCGGAATAAGCAGCGAGCCGCTGCGATCTCCTCGGACAAAGGCTTGAACCGAGGGAGACGACGATGTTCACCAACGCGAAGCTTGCACTCTGCGTTGCCGCCGTGCTTGGCAGTACTTCGGCTGCTCAGACGGCTCCTCAACGTCCGACGATCCGCCAGACCGAGTCGATCGCTCAGCACCAGGTATCAAGGAGCGTCTCTGGGGACGATAGCTTCGCGGCAGCACCGGGGCAAAGCACGCGCGCGAACGCCGTATACTTCGATCCGAGCCCGGCGCCATTCAACGCATTCACCTATTGCGCCTCGGTGCTGCTGACTCCCTCGACCTCGAAACGGGTAGTGCAGGGGGAGTTCAGGTTTCCCGCTTTCAGCGCAACACCAAATGTATCGGTGCAAATTATTTCATCGATCGCAGGCGCGCCGATGCAGGTCCACGCGCTCAAAATTCAGGAAGTCCCCGGACTCTCGGGCGGCACCGAAACACAAATCGCCGTTGAGGCGGCGACGATCTTTGATGTTTCCCCGGGCGGGCTTTATTATGCAAATCTCGTGGTGACCGGTGTGCCGGTCGTTCCACCGACAAAACAGGCCCCGCCAAACTCTTGATTGAGTCGAAGCTTTGTCATCGGCCGGGTGGCGATCACCTGACATGTGCCGCTACAACATCATCATTGGCGGGCCAGGGCATCTGGCGCGAAGCGATCCGCTAACGCTCGATCCCATCAAACTCCTTTGGGCGGATGGAGCGCGGCGTCGAATTTCTCGACGAATTCCTGCAGCTCTTCACCGTTGATATCGCTGATAGCGAAGAACTCGAGACCCTGCGCAGCCCAGCGTCGAATGTTGTATCCCTGCATCGTCTGCAGCTGCGCCGCGTGACTTTCGGAGGCGGCTCCTTGCGTAACGAAGAGATTGATCACGTGTTGGCGGCGTCGATAGACAATCGAGGCGACGGCCTGGCCGTCGATATAGTCGAGCCTTCCGCCGAGCAGCATGAAGCCCTTCGCTGTCAGATCCACGACCGGCGGCGCTATATCGAGCTTGCCGTTGAACCATGGTTTCACCATATGCTGGTCGCTCGTCTGCACGTCGGTCAGGTGGTTGGCCTGAAGCGAGCGCACGTGCGCCGACACAATATCGCCGAGCACCCGCTGGTCCTGATCCGTTCGAAAGACCGCGACGACGAGGCTCGCCGCCATCGCAGTTGAGAGCGCCGTGCCCATGACGAAGCCTTTCAGCACGGAGCGGCGACTCGAGGCGCGTTGAGGCGCCGCCGGGTACGCCTTCTCGATGCGACGGCGCAAGCTCGCGGGCGCCGTGAAGCGCAGCTGTGCGGCCGGCATCGCTTGCTGTAGCTCACGGTAAGCACGCATTTGCGCGCCACAATTCGGGCAATTCGCCACATGCGCCTCAACCTCGCGCGCGTGCCCGGCATCGAGCTCGCCATCGAGGAGCGCATGAAGCAAAATTTCGGTTTCGGTGCAGGTCATGTTGACGGTTCCTCCTCCAAAATCCACGCCTTCCGGAGCATGGATCGCGCGCGCGCTAAACGCGACATCACCGTTCCGACCGGTACACCGACCACGTCGGCAATCTCGCGATAGGACAAATCGTTGATTTCGCGCAGGACGATCGCCTCTCGAAACTGGTCGGGAAGCTCTGCAACGAGACGGCGGATTGTTTGTGCGTCCCGCTGGTGCAGCACTTCCGTTTCTGGCGAGAGCTGCGACTCCTGCCACAGAGGTCTGACAGCGTCCTCGTCCTTGTCCGCTTCGCAGTCAACGTATTGATCAATGTAGTGTAAGCCGCCGGAGCGGCGCGCGAATTCGCCACGGCAGACGTTGCGCAGGATGGCGAACAGCCAAGGTTTGATCGCCGGGCCGCGAAAGGTGTCGAAATGGCGTAGCGCGCGCAGATAGCATTCCTGCACCGCGTCCTCGGCATCACCAGTGTTGCGGAGCAGGTATCGGGCCAGCGTATAGACGTCGTCGAGATAGGGCAGCGCGGCGTCGCGAAACCGCCGCGCCTTGTCTTGGTGAAGATCGCTGCCGTTACCCTCCATCTTGTCGTTCCCTGTCTTCCAGGATAACGCCAGGCCCTGTCGCTGCAGCTGATCGAGCATTATTGCGCCGCGTTGCTTCCGCTCGCCGCCTCAACCACGACGGCTCCCGTCATGTGTGGATGCACGGAGCAGAAATAGTCGTACGTGCCGGGCGTTGTGAACGTGAACGAGAATTTGTCCGCCGTATCGAGCGCCTTCGACTTGAAGACCTTGCTGCTCGAGACAATCGTGTGAGGGACGTCGTCCTCGTTGATCCAGGTCACGGTCGTGCCGGCCTTCACCGTGATGCGCTGGGGAAGGAAGGTGAACTGGTCGATGTCCACCTCAGCGTCCGTAGCCGGCGCCGACCGAGCGGCAAACGTCGCCGCTGCGACGAGGAGTACGACCCCAAACGCAGCGGCGACGCGGCTCCTGGATTTGATCGTGCGCATGATCGAAATTCCCGCGTCACCGCTGCAACGGCTGGTCGATGATGGCAAGCCGTTGCTGTCCACGCTTGAAGGTGACGTCGGTGATGCCGAGAACCGAGCGCAGCTTGTCGTCGGCGACTTTCAGCGGTCCCGGCGAGGGCGCCGCACCCGGCGCTGGCTGCGGGAAGGCGGTCGACATGGCGGTGTGAAAGGTGACGTTGCCCTCGACCTTCTGCATAATTTGGTGGATGTGGCCGTTGAGCACCGTCACCGAGCCGAAGCGCTTGAGGTAGTCGAGCGCGCGCGTCGCGTCTTCGGTGCCCCAGCCCCAGGCTGGATAGACCGACCACAACGGAATGTGGGCGAAGACGACGATCGGGGTCGATGCCGGGCGGCCCTTGAGGTCGCCCTCCAGCCATTCGAGCTGCTCGTTGCCGAGATTCCCCAAGCCTCCGGCCTTGAGATCGACCACGTTGACGAGACCGATGAAGTGCACACCGTCGGCGTCGAAGCTGTACCAGCCCGCGCCTTTGGTGCCGCGACCGTAGCGGTCGCGGTAGAGCTTCACGTCCTCGTCGAGAACGTCATGTTCGCCCGGTACGTAATGCACGTCGAGCCGCGCCTGCGAGATGACGCGGTCGGCGTCGTCGAATTCGGACGGCTTGGAGAGATGGGTGATATCGCCGGTGTGAATGATGAAGGATGGCTTGACCGGAAGCGCATTGATCTTGTTCAGAGCTTCCTCGAGCGTGCCGATAGCGTTCGGGTTCGCCGGCTTGTCGAATCCGACATGGCTGTCGCTGATTTGCAGGAAGGTCAACCCACTCGGTGTGACGGCCCTTGCCTCGCCGATAATGCCCATCGAGCTCGGGACGCCGCCGGCGACGGTCCACAGGACGCCGGTACCGGCCCAGGTCATGCATTCGAGAACTTTGCGCCGGCTGACGCCGCGCTCGTTGCCGTGATCAGAAGTCATCGCCAATCTCCCTTGAAGGCAGGATCGCTTGCAAGGATCAGATCGGGGATCGGTAAGATTTATTCCTTGTTTTCCCGAAGGCCTCTTTTTCGAACCTGCAATGACCAGCTTCCTCTCGAGATTGCGGCGGCCTCCATGATCACAACTCGGTGATGCCGGTGGATAGGCCGTGTCGAGGAAGACAATCGCAAGATCGCGCTTCGGGTGCGCAGACTATTGACACCGATGTGGGCCACGCGTCTCACGGACCCACACGGAAGCTTGCATTGAGCGAGCCCCCTTCGAATGCAAGCGCGGAAATAAATGCTGCGTGGTGCGATCTAGTCTGTGGAGCCGAAACCGGCCTCAACAGACGGAGCATGACGATGCTTTTCAAGATCACGCTGATTTTTGCACTCGCAATCGCGGTCACCTGCGCTGCGCCGGCATCGGTTGAAAGATCCTTTGCGCAGTCAAACCCCACACTTGATTGCTCGCATGCCTATTGGGGGACCAGTCCTTGTTAGGATCAGCGTGAGGAAAGAGCTGATTGGTTCAGGTGCCTGAGCAGCGCTGCTGCGTCGGATGATGGCCGGCCAAGGAGGCGGCCATCATCTTTGTCTACCCAGGACACGGCGCGCGATCGAGTACGAAGCCAAATCGTTCGGTGCAAGGTCGAACCAGCCGGGAATAAACACCACTCCTGCCCCAATCTGATCTGCAAATGAAACTTGCTTTCAACACCAGGAGAAGGTGATCATGCAAATCAAAATCATGCTGGCTTTGACGGTCGTTGTCGTCGCATGTGCGTTTGCTGCCCTTGCTGGAGGCAACGGCATCCGCGACAACCGCTACACATCCACTGCTCAGTACTGCATACCGGAGGTTGACGACGGCGCGGATGCGTTCAGGGTCTACTGCTAAGCGCGCGGTGGCTAGGAGGAAGCGCTAAAACGTAGCGACAGACTTGCACTCGTGTCCGAGCGATTGCGGCCTGGTACGGCGGGCGCGCCGCATCCTCACCTAGTGTGGCGGTTCAGAAGTTCGCATCATTTTTGCAGCGAGTCCGAAATGCGGACTTCTGAACCAAAGCCACACTAGATCGATAAGTTGCTAGTGTCCTTCGATTCCGAAGTTCGCAAACGAGACGGCGGCACAATGATGCGAACTTCGGAATCGGGACACTAGCGGCAAGCGGCACCTAGGTCGAATCGCGCTCCATGGCGGCGAGGCAATCCATCGCCGCCATGCACTTATGATCGCTCCCACGAACGGTCGCGATCGTTCATTGACGCCCTTTAAATTACTCCTGCTGGCCATGTTGGACCATGCAGTCCCGATATGCATAACCCCACTCGTCGGCCAAACCGCTGCACTCGTGAAGGGCCTTCGTGCGTTCCGCGCTGATTGGATAGCCGGGGGGACCGGCGGCAGCCGCGCCGGCGAAGGGGATCGCAGCCATCCAGAGGGCTGCGACTGTCGTTGCCAGTCCGAACGTCGTCGCGGCGTTGGCGGAAAACTTCGCTTTCGAGGTCAACATTGGCGTATCTCCTGTGATGAGGTGAGCATGTTGCTCACCGCACAAGAGAGCCGCTCTCATAGATTTTTATTCATCGAAGTCACGAATACGTGTTGAACAGTGACGACGCGTTGTCCGGAATAAACAACGACCGGATTCAATCCTCCTGGATGAAAGCGCCCTAAAGCCAGGGAGAACGAAAATGCCGAGCAAGACCAAGACAGCTCTGGCCGCTCTATTCATCCTTGGGCCCGTCGCAGTGGTTGTTTTGGCGGGTCCCAATAACCGGACCGATGATCAGGGTTCAGTCCGCGCGGTTTCGGTGCCCATGTCCACCGGTCGCGCCGGCGTCGTCAATCATGCCGCGAAGCTCCTCGCTGGCGAGGAGAAGCCTTGGCAAAACGAGAAATGTTATTGGTGGGGGCGATGCGACATCATCAACGATGAAAATACCCGGCTCCACAATTGAAGCTAGATCCTCGACTGCGCATTCTGGGCAATTAAACGGGGACTTTCTCCGGTCGCTGGCTGGATCGCCACCTCGGCGTATCGGGCGTGCACATGCTTACAAGCCTGAAGGCCGCTGAGATCACGACCGGCGATCCAGCGGATTGATCTCGGTCCAGGGGATCGCCTGTTCGACGCGGGTGAAGTAATCGTCAAGCAATTTCTCGGCTTGCGCGCGGCTGACGTTCGCAGCTTCGCAATTGACCGACGCCATGGCAGCCTCCGCGGCCATCAACGCGCGCACGGTAGTGGCGGCGTATTTGTATTCGGTGATGGTCATGGCTGGCTCCTGTCGATGGATTCCGCGATCGTTTCCAATTCGCGCAACGCGTTACTCTCCTGTCCAAGTGAAACGTAAGCCACGTCTTGCACTCTCTCGGAAAGTAGATTGGGCAAAGGGAGTCTTAATTCCCAGATATCTGACACGACATGCGTGTCAGCGCATCGAGCGGGCGGGAATAGACATTGTTTTTTCCCGATCTAGTGTCCGAAGGCGACGGATGACTGCAGGCGCCGGCCGATCGGACTCTGCGCTCATGCACAGATCGAGGACGATGGTCTAAACAGGGAGACGTATCATGAAGGCGCTGATCGCTGCTCTCGCATTGGTCACGCTGATTGCCAGCCCGACCTTCGCTCGGCCCGCCGCGCGGGCTTCCCCGCAAGCCGAGTTCGTTTTCCCGACTGATCAACAACTTTGTCAGTCCGGACGAACCGACTTCTGTTACTGGCGGGGTTACCCTCTTTGGCAGTGGTATAGCGGCGCCTAAACGACCGCATGTGGGCGAGGACCGGTCAGACCACGAAGGCCAGGGCGCGCCGAAACTCAGATTCGGACGGCTCTCTCGGTTAAGGGACAGCGTGAAATCAGCTCCGCTCATTCCCGCGAACGCGCCTGTGAGGACGTTGGCGTCGCAGGCGCGATGCTCGTTGTCGCGCCCTCGCCAGCGAACGGGCTTGCGCGGTTAGGCGTAATATTATACTTTACGATCGTAAAGTTAAATAAGCCTGCCGATGACTCTCGCGGGAGAACAGTCCGGCCTTTCTCACGAGCACATGCTGAATGCGAAGAATTGGCACCCTGGTCCAGTCTCGCTCCGAAGGGCGACACAAGGCTCGGAAATGATCGAAGAGCGCGACATCTTCGTCGCCATGCGCGACGGCACACGGCTGACGCTGGATGTGTATAGGCCGGACAAGCCCGGGCGCTATCCGGTTCTCTACGCCGCCGCACTTCACAACAAGGATATGCAGGGACCGGACGTTGCTGACGTGCTCCCGCCCCAACCGGCGCACGCGCCGCTATGGTTCGGCCCGATCGAGGCCGGCAACACCAGACGGTTTGTCGCAAACGGATATGCCCACGTGATTGCTCAGCCGCGCGGATCGGGGAAATCAGAAGGCCACTACGGCCACGAGGATACCGATCACTACGACACCATCGAGTGGATCACCCGCCAATCTTGGTGCGACGGAAACGTTGGGATGGTCGGCATCTCAGGCTATGCGGGCGAGCAATGGCGCGCCGCCGAACAGGGCCATCCGGCGCTCAAGGCGATCTTCCCCTATGACGCCTGCAGCGCCTACGGAGGCATGTTCGGCTTCCGCGACTTTTACCCCGGCGGCGTCTTGCACACGTTTCCCTATCTTCTCGATGTCTTCAGCACGGTTCACGAGGCCCGCGGAGTGCCCGAACCGCTGCCCCGGGAGCAGGAAGAGCTGTGGAAAGCGGCCATGGCCAATCCTGACTTCAAGATGTACCAGAACCTCTTCAACATCTTGACGCAGAAAGGGCAGAGAACATTCATCATGTTTCTCTCCATGATCGCACCATGGGAAACGGAAGATGCGATCGAAAGAGCGGAGGCTCGATTTCGGAAAATCAAAATACCCTTTTACACGGGATCCGGCGCATACGCGTACACCTACAAGCTGCACTGGTTAGGCGCCCAGAACTATTTTCGGAACATCGACGCTCCCAAGAAGCTGCTGTTTACAGGGCCTGCGCACCTGGAAAGACCGTTCCATCAATTACATGACGAGATAATCCGCTGGTACGATCACTGGCTCAAGGGCATCGACAACGGCGTTATGCACGAGGAGCCGGTGCGCTACTGGCTCATGGGAGCCAACGAGTGGCGGACCGCCGCCGATTGGCCATTGCCCGACACGAAGTGGGTGAGATTTTATCTCTGCGATTGGGGTCGGCTGTCGCAGGACGAGCCTGTCGCGGCAGGACTGGCCGGTGCAGCCGCGCTTGAGCCCGACGTTTTCACCCAGATGCCCCTCAAAAAGACAACCAAGGTGGAGCGTCTTCGCTACATGACCGATCCGCTTGCGCGTGACCTGCAGGTCGTGGGGCCAATCTCGCTAACGATCTATGCTGCAATCGACAAGGAGGACACGAACTGGATCGTGATCCTGAAGGACGTCGGGCCCGATGTATCTGTACAAACGGCACGGGAGGGCGAACGGTCACCTCCGGCCGACCTGCACGAACGGGAGCTTACACGCGGGTGGCTCAAGGCTTCCTACCGAGCTGTCGATGAAAACCGATCGAGACCCGGCGCGCCTTTTCACAAATTAGCGCAATCGTCAATTGAGTCAGTGAAACCGGGCGAAGTCTACGAATATAAAATCCAAATCTTGGCGACCGCCAACTCGTTCAAGGCTGGGCATCGAATCTGCCTCGATATTACGAGCATGGACGTCCCGACAGGGACGGGGGCAATGACCAATGTGGAATACATTCCCTACCATATTTGCCGCAGCGAGACGGTAACCCACCAGGTCTATCACGACGCGCAACGGCCATCGCACCTCTTGCTGCCCGTTATTTCCAATCGCCAGCCATCCGCTTCCTAGGAGTGCTCCATGAAGACAATTCGCTTTGAACGCCAAGGGTCGATCGGCCACATCGTTCTTGCCAATCCGCCGTACAACCGACTTGATCTACAATTCTCGCATTGTCTGCGAGACGCGGTCCACGAAGCAAGTAGCAGCGATATACGGGCGTTGGTGGTTTCGTCGGAAGGGGAGGATTTCAGCTTTGGCGGCGAAGTGCGCGAGTGGCCAGGCAAGCACATCGATTGGTTCCGCACCTTCGTTGCTGAGGTGAACGCTTCCTACCGAGCTCTTGAGATTTTGCGCGTGCCGACGGTCGCGGCTGTAAGGGGTGTCGCCTTCGGAGGGGGATTCGAACTCGCTCTGAGCTGCGATTTTCTGGTTGCGGCCGACAACGCCGTATTCCGGTGCGTCGAAGTCACGACTGGATTTATCCCGATCGCCGGTGCGCTGCAGCGCTTGGCAGAACGCGTGGGTCGTTCGCGGGCGTCCCGCTTCGCGATGCTCGGCGAGCCGATATCCGGCGCGCTCGCGGGCCACCTCGGTATTGCGACCCACGTGGTGGCGAGTTCGATGGTTGAAGGCACAGCGGCCGAACTTGCGGCGACTCTCGCAAACGGTCCGACCAAGGCCTATGCGGCGGTGCGGACTTTGTTGAAGGCATGGTCCGCGGGCGGGGTTCCAGCGGCCGACGCTGTCATGCTGGATATCACCATGCCGCTTCATGCCACCGAGGATGTCACGCGCGGCTTCATAAACACCGCGAAGGCATTCGACAAAAACACTGAGCCCCCTGCGATGATCTTCCACGGGCGCTGAGTACCGATGATCTGTCATCGTCAATCTGCGCGTCGCCCAGAGTATCGACGTGGGAGCCCATGTGCGGGAGACGCCATCTCGACGCTCGACGCTCGATGACATGACAAATTCTAGAAGCAGACCGACGACACCATCGGGATGAAATTCATGCCGCGCGCAGCCCGGATTCCATCGCAATTGTGGCTGGTATTCGCGACTTTGATAGGAGGCACGTTTCTCTTGTCGGATTTAGCACCGAAGCCATCGAAGGCCGCCAATCAGCCTGACGTCGCCGACTTGGGTGCAACAGCCCATCAGGCAATGATCGAGATTTTTCGAAATCGGAATCCAACCGCCATTGATCGCTTCTTTTCGGAGCCGTTCGTGCAACACGATCCAAATATTGCCGACGGACTATCCGGCCTGAAGGCGTTCGCGGCCGAGGTCGCCAGTTCCCCGATGACAAACGTCACGATCTATCGCACGCTCGTGGATGGCGACATCGTCATGCTTCATTCGAAGTACGAAGGCCTGCCCGGCTTCGCGGGGCCGGTGATTGCCTTCGACCTGTTTCGCTTCAAGGATGGAAAAATCGTCGAACATTGGGGCGGGCAAGACCCCGAGGTTGGCCCCAATCCGTCCGGCCATACCCAGGTCGATGGTCCGACCGCTGTGGTTGATCGCGATCGGACAGAAGCAAATCGCGCCCTCGTTCGCGCCTTCAAGCAGGTCGTGACGGTCGAATTGCGTTTTGATCGCCTCGATGAATTCATCGACGGTGATCATTACACCCAACACGCCTCCAAAGTTGGTGATGGGGTCGCGCGCATGAAATCGCGGGTTTCGGAGGTCGCGAAGCCCGGCGGCGCGCCGGTCCTCGTGCCGCGCCGCTATGTAGCGGAAGGCAACTTCGTGCTCGCTCTGGTCGAAGCACGTACCGAGCCGCCCACCGCGAACTATGATCTTTTCCGAGTGCAGAATGGAAAGATTGCGGAGCATTGGGACGTGCTCTCGCCCATTCCGCCGCGTAATCAATGGAAGAACGCTAACGGACCCTTCTGAGGGCTCATCCCCCGAATGCGGCGCATTCGCATAGAGAGGAGCATGGGCCCGAAACGAGCACGTTCTAAGGCCGGCGGGCACTCCAACAGCAAGGCGGATAATGAACGAGCGTAGCCCCCACGGCGCCGCCAAGTCCGTTCGTCACGGCCAGCGGCAGCGCAAAATGCGCGCGCAGCAGCAGCGTGCTCTTGCCACGCGCGCGGCCATTCTGAACGCGGCGATCGCGGAATTCGCGGAGCGAGGTTTTGAGGGCGCTAGCATCAGGCGCATTGCCGATCGAACAGGCCTGCAACATCCCCTGATTACTTATCACTATCGGAGCAAGGACATTCTCTGGCGTGCCGCGGCCGAACACGCGTTCACGCGCATCCGTGAGGAATGGGACCTCCGTGTTCCGGAGCAAGCGCCGGTGTCAACGCTCGAGCGCTTGCGTGAGGAATATCGCGCCGTGTTCCAATACACCGCCGCCTTTCCCGAGTTCCATCGTTTCATGCGGCAAGAGGCGTTGTCCCGTAATCCGCGGCTGCGCTGGGTCGCGAAGACCGTGCTCAGGCCCCTTATCGACCGCTTGCTTCCCCAAATCAGCGCGGCCCAAAACGAGAACTTACTTCCGAAGGTCGAGCCCATCCTTTTCCACTATATGATGGTGAGTCTCACCGCGACGCTTTCCGGATTCGGGCCTGAGATGGAAGTGGTCAGCGATTTGTCGCCTTGGGACCCCCGAATTGCCGAAGCCTATTGGCGTCTGGTTGAAGGGATTGTGTTTGGCAAATATCCGAAGTTTCCACGCTCAGAAATGGATCAGTGCCAAGGGCGTAACACCCGGAAACGGGTGGGCGACGGAGCTGCCAAAAGAGCCGGTAGGCGCAATAAGAAATTGAGCCGTTAGACGAATTAGCAGGGAATTTACTGCGGATGCTACCTGGCTTTGGTTAGCTGGCGTGCGAGCAGCGAGTCGGGATAGCCGGTAAAGCGGCGGACCGGGCGCAACGCCACATGGCTCACGATGCGGGCGACGCCGAGATTTTCATCGTCGATCAGCGCGCTGGTGAGCTCCTCGTAGGCCGCGAGATCGGCGCAAACGAAGCGTGCCATGTAATCGACGGTGCCGCTGACCTCCCAGCACTCGACGACTTCGTCGATCGCGGCGAGCCGCTTCTCGAACCGGCCGCGATTGGCCTGCCGCTCGAGGATGATTTCGGCGAAGATGTTGACCGGCCGCGCCAGCCGGCCGAGCTCGACCACGGCCTGATATCCGGCGATGACGCCTGAGGCTTCCAGGCGCCGCACCCGTTCGAGCGACGCGCGCGGCGACAGTCCCACCGTGTGCGCCAGTTTCTGGATGGTCGAGCGGCCGTCGCGCTGGAGCGCCGCGAGAATCTTGACGTCGATGCGGTCGAGAGCCGGCGGGCGCTTGGCGGCCATTGACGTCTACTTCCTTATGATCGACACCGAGGACTCGTTCCGCAACGCGCTGCAGTCCCTGATCGACCCAAAGCTCCTGCCGCGCACTGCGAAGTAGTCCAGATGCCCGGATACGCAAGAGTCTCACCGACGCTGCTGCCATAGGCAACGCCGCCGGGTGCAAGTTCCGCAGCCGGCTTGTGACACCCTTTTCGATGTGACGTCCGGGGCTTTACCGTCCGCCTATCTCACCCTCACGCCGGGTACATAGCGCAGCGCATCCCCGAGCGTCGTGGCGTTCATATCGTCGAGAACTTGTCTGGTGAGGACGGTGGCGCCGGGCGGTTTCGTGGCCCGCGGCAGTCCGCGAAAGCCGTTGGATGAATACCTCGCCGCCCGGGCGAAGCGCGGTCCGCTCAAGACCCGCCGCGCGGGCAGGCTGCCGACCGACCGATGCGTTGCGTTGGTCCAGCCGGGCGCCGGCACGCTTCGGTGCGTTCCGGCGTCGGCTGCAAACGTTCCGCGGGCAAAGCAAATGAGGAGAGCTGCGGCCGTGGCGGTGCGCAATAGTCCGATATGCATGGCCTTCTCGCAAGTTTGCGCGCGACCCTGCGATCGCAGTCCACAAGCGGCGGCGCGCAGGCTCACACTTAAAACATAGCGTGTAATCGGCAGTCTGTCCCTATGCGCCGCCACGCCAGCAATGACCCCCCATGCACCTGCTGCGCCCTCCCAGAAAAAAGGGGCAAGGGGCGTCAGGGGGTAGGCGCGTAACGTGTGAAGACGTAGTCGCGATCCTTCACAGGCTGGTGGCAGGGGAAGCAATTTTTGTGCAGCGCCTCGTCGCCAGGTTTGCCGTTCTTGAAATCGGCAAATCCCCAGCCAGCAGTCGCGGCGTACTTCTTTGAGTCCTTGACCATGAACTGAACATTCACGGCGGACCCGGCAACGGAAGATTGGAGGCCGGCGCCGGGAAAGCCGGTGGCTAAGACTTTGTCGTTTTCGTCCGACGAGACTTCATTCCAATGCAGCGCGGCAATGATTGCGCCGTCCGGGAACGGGAGCTTTCCTTCCCTGAACGCCTTGATCGCAATATCGTTGCCCAATTGGGCGCGCAGCTGTTTCAAGTTGTTTCCTACCAAGTGGGCAACGGCGATCACGCGCCAGTCGCGGTATCCGGCCGGAATTGTGATGCCATAGATCGGGGCGGCATTACTCTCGGCCTGTGGCTGGCCCTGCTCGCTCTGTGCGGTGGATCTCGTGACGTACAGAGTGCAAACGGTCGTCGCGGCGCAAACGCTTAAAGCGCCAAGAACCTGCCCAATGGCCCGAAGCGTCATGATCTCCTCCTTGCCGGCGCGCGACTGAGCCACTCAGATTTGCTCTCGTCGTGCAGGATACCTACTCCAGCGCCTTGTCCTCGACCGGCACGGTATAGTTGAGCGCGAGCCGGCCGCCGTCGGCGTAGATGGTTTGCCCGGTCATATAGCTCGCCTCGGACGACGCGAGAAAGACAGCGATGGCGGCGATCTCGTCGGGGTCGCCGATGCGCCCGAGCGGCGTGCGCGTCAATATCCTGCGCTTGGCGTCCCTGTCGGTCGCCACCGCTTTGAGGATGTCGGTCATGATCGAGCCCGGACCGATGGCGTTGACGCGGATGCCGTGGGGCGCAAGCGCGAGCGCCATCACCTTGGTCAGCTGGTCGATACCGCCCTTCGACACGCAATAAGGCGTGTGATTGGCGATCGCGACCACGGCGTTGATCGAGCTCATGTTGATGATGGCGCCGGCGCCCTTGCCGGCCTTCACCTGCGCGACCATGCGCCGCGCGGCGGCTTGGCCGACGAGAAACGCGCCCTTGAGGTTGACCCGAAGCACGCGGTCGAAATCGGCTTCCGCGAGCTCGAGGAAATCGGCGCCGTGGATGATGCCGGCATTGTTGACCACAATGTCGAGATCGCCGAACGCGCGGCAGGTTTCCGCGACCACGTTCTCGGCGTTGTCCGCATCTCCGACGTCGGTGGCGACGAAGCGGGCGTGCTCGAGACTGCGCGCCGCGGCCTCGCCGGCGGCGGCGTCGATGTCGGCGAGGGTGACGCGCGCGCCCTCGGCGACGTAGCGCCGGGCGATCGCCAGCCCAATGCCGTGGGCGGCGCCGGTGACGATCGCAACCTTGTCCTTGAGCCGCATGCCGTACTCCGGAATTGCGCGCGAGGTTAGCACACGACTTAAAAGAGTCGTCCCCGCGAACGCGGGGACCCATATTCCAGAGCCGGTGGTTATGGGTCCCCGCTTACGCGGGGACGACAATCAGGAATTCAGCGCCGTCCGAACATGCGATCGAGAAACCAGCCGTCGAGGCCGCGATCGATGGGCTGCGGTCGGATCGCTTGCGCGCCGGATGGGCTGCCGGGCTGATTGCCCGATTGCCCGTCGGCTGGCGCGCCGGGCGGTGCAATGCTCGGCAGCGCTGAGGCGAACGACGGCGCGGCCGAAAGTCCCGGCAAGGCTGCGACCGCCACGCCCTGATGCGCGGCCTTCATGAACCGCGACCAGATGTCGACCGGCACGCCGCCGCCCGTCGCCTTCTTGGTCGGGGAGGAATCGTCGTTGCCGAGCCAGACACCGGCGACGAGGTGGCCGGTATAGCCGATGAACCAGGCGTCGCGGAAATCCTGGCTGGTGCCGGTCTTGCCGGCGGCCTGCCAGCCTGGAAATTGCGCCTTCTGCGCGGTGCCGATCAGCAGCGTCTCGCGCATCATCGCATTCATCATGGCCACATGGCGCGGCTCGACGATGCGGCCGAGGTTCGCCGCCGCGCGCGCGAACAAAACCTTGCCGGCGCGCGTGCGCACGCGCTCGACCACATGCGCCAGGACGGCGTCGCCGCCATTCGCGAACGGCGCGTAGGCGCCGGTGAGCTCGATGAGCGAGACCTCCGACGTGCCGAGCGCCAAGGACGGATTGGCGTCGAGCTTGGAGGAAATGCCGAGGCGATAGGCGGTCTTGGCGACCGCCCGCGGCCCGACTTCGAGCGTGAGCCGCACGGAGACGGTGTTGAGCGACAGCGCCAGCGCCTGCGTCAGCGTCACCGGGCCGTGATAGTCGTGGCTGTAGTTCTCCGGTTTCCATCCCTTGAGCGCGATCGGCTTGTCCTCGCGCACGCTCTCGGGCGTGAGGCCGCGCTCAAGCGCGGTGAGATAGACGAAGGGCTTGAACGCCGAGCCGGGCTGGCGCTTGGCGGCGACGGCGCGGTTGAATTGACTTTCGGCGTAGTTCTTGCCGCCGACCAATGCGCGCACCGCGCCGTCGGGCGTCATCGCGACGAGCGCGCCCTGCGCGACGTCGAACTTTTGGCCCTTGAGGGCGAGCTCGTCGACCAGCGCCTTCTCGGCCGCCGCCTGCAGCGCCGGATCGATCGAAGTCTCGACCACGAGATCCTGCTCGACGCGGCCCACGAGATCGTCGAGCACGTCCATGATCCAATCGGCGACGTAGTTGACGGAGCCGGCTCCGGCGGGCCTCACCGCGCGGGCGGGTTGCGCGAGCGCGGTCTTGGCCATCGTCTCGGTCACGAAGCCGAGCTCGGTCATGGCCGTCAGCACGGCCTGCGCGCGGCGCTCGGCGCCGTCGGGATTGCGGCTCGGCGCCAGCCGCGAAGGCGATTTCACCAAGCCTGCCAGCATCGCCGCCTCGGCGACCTTCACCGCTCGTGCGGGTTTGCCGAAATACTTCTGCGCCGCCGCCTCCACCCCGTAGGCGCCGGAGCCGAAATAGACGCGATTGAGATAAAGCTCGAGAATCTGCGTCTTGCTGAACTTGCGCTCGAGCCAAAGCGCAAGCACGAGCTCCTGCATCTTGCGCCAGAGCGTGCGTTCCTGGGTCAGAAACAGGTTCTTGGCGAGCTGCTGGGTGAGGGTCGAGCCGCCTTGCGAGACGCCGCGGTGAAGCACGTTGGCGGCCAAGGCGCGCGCGAGCCCGATGGGATCGACGCCGAAATGGCTATAAAAGCGCCGGTCCTCGATGGCGACGAACGCGCGCGGCAGATAGGGCGGAAGCTCCTTGATCGCCACGTCGGTGCCGCTCATCTCGCCGCGCATGGTGAGCGGCCGGCCGTCGAGGCCGACGATCTCGACCGTCGGCGGGCGCTTGGGAACTTCGAGCGATTGAATCGGCGGCAGTGTCGAGACGACGAATGCAATCGATCCAAGCGCCGCGATCAGCGCCCACACGCCGAGCACGAGCGACCAATAGACGAGGCGCCGCAGCGGTGAACGCGCGGCGCCTTTGCGCCGGCCCCATTTCCATTGCTTGCCGCGCGGGCGTTCCGTCGCCGGCGCCGCCGGGCCGGCATCGCGCGCAGGCGCGCGGCGCGCATTGCCCCTTCGCAGCCCCATCGTCGCCTCCCGCGGGTCCCACCCCCGCGGCAGGCTAATGCGGGTGATTTAAGGGGGCGTTACCGGATCGTGTCCCGGATGCGGTGCAGCGCGAAGCTTCTTGCGTAGCGTACTTTGCCGTCGTCCCCGCGGAAGCGGGGACCCATATTCCAGAGCCGGTGGTTATGGGTCCCCGCTTACGCGGGGACGACAGTTACATGACCGATCAACCGGATTTCATTTCACCACGCATATCGCACCGTGCCGGTGCCGGCGTAGGTGGATGAGTGGGAGGCGAACTCGCCGTCGAATTTGGCGAGCAGCACGACGCCGTTGGCAAGCCGAAGCTCGGCGCCGGCCGAGGTGAGCGCGGAGTTTTTCGCCGGCGTCGCGCCGTTGACGACGAAGCTCGCGCCCGGCAGCGTCTGGAACAGCGCGGCGAGTGAGGGGTCGCTGATCCAGTCGTGCGCCCAGGCCACGCGCGTGCGCAAGGTGAGCGCGGCCTCGGGGTTGAGCAGCAACAGGCGGTCGAAGCGCCCGCCCAGCTCGCTTCGGGTGTCGGTCGCGTTGCGTGAATTAAAGCCGAGCGCAAAACCGCCGCTGGTGAGATCGGCCTCGCTGTAAGACGGCGTGCGGAAGTTTTGCGCCTGGATCGCGGCGTAGGGCGTGAGCCCGCCATAGATGGTGGCGATGCGATAGCCGCTTTCGACGCGGCCGCCGAACGACTGCGCGTTGAAGCTCGCGCTGAGATGGTCGCCGGCAAAGGCGAAGCGGTCGGTCGACATCCAATGGTTGGTGAAGGCCAAGGCCGCCGCGACATAGGCCGGCCCCCATCGTGTCGTGCCGTAGACGCCGGCCTGGAAGGCATCGCTCTTGCCGGTGCCGAGCCCCTGCGCCAGGCCCCAATTGGTGCCAGCGCCGGCGAGCGCGAAGCCCACCACCGTGCCGGGCGCGAGACGATAATCGAGGCCTGCTGCGCCGCCGGCGGTGCGTGCGGACAAATCGTGGCTGCCAACCACCGTCACGTCGCCGCTGGTGCGATTGCTGCCGCCATAGCCCGCGCTCCACACGCTCCAGCGCTGCTCGAAGCTTGGCGGTTTCGGCGGCTCTTTCAATATCTTTGCGTAGGCGAGCGCGATGTCCTCCGGCAGCTCTTCGCGCGCGGGCGCAAAGCCGATGGCGCCGCCGCCACCGACGCCGCTTCTGCCGTCGACGAAGGGATCGAGCATGATGCCGAGGAACTGGTTGGTGAGCTGGAACGCGCCCTGCTGCGCGCCGGTCGCCGCTTCGCCCGACAATAATGTGAGCGCGTTGGCGAGATTGGCGCCGGTGAGATTAAACAGAGCGACGAAATTGGCCGGCAGCGCGCCGCCGTTGTTGAAGAAGGCATTGAGCGCGTTGGCGACGTTGCACTGGTTGAGGCTGAAGGCGCAGGTGAGCGCGCCGGGGCCGCTCGGTGTGTTCGACCCGCTGAGCTGTCCAAGGGTGGCGGTGAGGTTGAGAATCGCGTCGGTTGCGGTGTAGCTCAGCGATGCCGTGAAGCCGGCGGGCAGACTGATAGTGGTCAGCGTGTTGAACGTGGTGCCGCCGAGCCCGCCCGCCGCCGACAGGATGGTGTAGGCGCGCGTTGCATAGCTGCCCGCGGCGAACGCCGCCTGCACCGTGCCGGCGAGCGAGGCGCTGCCGGTCGCAATTGTGCTCGACGCGGTCGATGAAGTGACCTGCACCAGATAGAGCGCGCCGGACTGGAACGCGAGATTGCCTTGCACGGTCATGGTGCCGGGGGAGTTGCCGGGCGCAAACGTGCCGCCGCTGTTGATCGTGAGCCCGCCGACAGTGCCGATGCCGGAAAGCGTCGCGCCCGAATTCACCGTCACCGCCGAGTTGGCGATCGAGCCGTTCACGGTCAGCGTGCCGGCGGCGACGGTGGTCGGCCCGCGATAGGTGTCGATGCCCGATAACACCAGCGTGCCGGCGCCAAGCTTGGTGACTCCGCCGATACCGGCGAGCGCGGAGGCGA
>WNFD01002927.1_pt1 | contig 54136 bp, 46 predicted proteins | sample 5400491 | NCBI WGS metagenome assembly WNFD01 (sample SAMN13153343, study PRJNA577476) | soil metagenome | isolation source: 120 cm saprolite under Douglas fir tree site 2 hole 2 replicate 2 | place: USA:California | collected 2015-04-18 | reverse complement strand
GCAGGACGGACCCGGCAGTCGGCGCTTCCACGTGCGCGTCCGGCAGCCATGTGTGCAGAGGGAAGAGCGGTACCTTCACGGCGAAGGCGATGAAGAAGCCCAGAAACAGCCACTGCATCGCCGCAGGAGATACGCTGCCGTGCAGGGTAGCCAGGCGCAGCCACTCGCGTATGACGAGATAATCAAAGCTCTGCGTATGGGTGTACAGCCATATGATGGCCACCAGCATGAACACTGAAGCGACCATCGTATATAGGAAGAACTTTACTGCCGCGTATATGCGACGGCCATGTCCGTACATGCCAATCAGCAGCGCCATGGGAATCAGCGTGGCTTCCCAGTAAACGTAAAATAGGAACATGTCCAGGGCGAGGAAGACGCCGATCATCGCCGTCTCCAGCACCAGCAGGAGAACAAAGAATTCCTTCACTCGATCGTGAATCGATTTCCAGCTCACCAGCACGCTCAGGGGAACCAGAAACGTGGTGAGCAGGACCAGCCACATGGAGATGCCGTCGGCTCCCATGTGGTAGTGGATGGCCTTGCCGATCCAGGCATGGTTGGTCTCAAACTGAAATCCGCTCTGTCCGCTTAAGTGCTGGCCGCTTACATAATGCAGCGGCAGGAAGAGCGAGAAGGCGAAAGTCACGATGGACGTGAGCAAGGCCATCATGCGCAGGGCACGATCATTGCGCGGCATCAACATCAGCAGCACTGCGCCGACGGTGGGAAGGAAGGTGACGAGTGTGAGAATCGAATCGTTCATTCCACCACCGTTCATTTTGCCACCCCGATCCAGATCATGTAGGCGATGACGGCCGCGCCGCCAATCGCGACCCACGCCGCGTAAGAGCGTATGTTGCCGGACTGGATGCGTCGCAATTCGCCGCCGATACCTTTGGACGCCGAACCCGCGCCGTTCACCAGTCCATCAATCACGCCCTGATCAACGCCTCGCCAGAAGACCACAGTGGAGAGCGCCAGCAGAGGTTTCACGATGAGCTGGCCGTAGCCTTCATCGACGTAATACTTGTGCAGGACCAGCAGGTAGATGCCGTGAATCTTTGCTGTGATGCGGTCGGGAAGTTCGGGCCGCTTGTAATAAAGAAGCCACGCGAAATAGAACCCGATGAGCGCAACCAGGACAGAAGTCCCCGCCAGCATTAGCTCTTCACTGCTATTTTCTTTTGGCTCTTCTGTCTGATGCCCAGCCGCTTCGCTCCCTCGCTCTACAGCGACGATCTTTGCGGTGGTAGACGCGTGCATCACCGGAGACAAGAAGTTGCCAATCTCGTTATGTCCACCCATCGATGCTGGAACGCCAACCCATCCGCCGACGATGGAGAACAACGCCAGCACCATCAGCGGAGCGATCATGATCCATGGCGATTCATGCACGCCACCGTGTCCGTGGCTCTGATCGTCTGCGTGGCCGTGTGCGTGGGACGCTGCGTCGTGCGCGGCATGTGCCGGAGCGCTGGCCTTATGCGCCTCTTCGCCCACGTCAACGCTGCCAAGTTTGAGCTCGCCAAAGAATGTCATGAACCAGAGCCGGAACATGTAGAACGATGTAAGCCCCGCGGTGAGCAGTCCCACGGCCCAAAGAATCTTTCCGCCGTGCGGACTGGCGAATACCTGGCCAAGAATTTCGTCCTTGGAGAAGAATCCAGCAAACGGCGGGATTCCGGCAATGGCAATGGTCGCGATCGTCACCACCCAGAACGTTCTCGGGATCAACTTGCGCAGTCCGCCCATGCGACGCATGTCCTGCTCGCCACCCACGGCGTGTATCACTGAGCCTGCGCCCAGGAAGAGCAGGGCCTTGAAGAATGCGTGGGTCATCAGATGGAAGATGGCAGCGGAGTATGCAGCAACACCGCAGGCCAGAAACATGTAGCCAAGCTGCGAAACGGTGGAGTAAGCCAGAACGCGCTTGATGTCCGTTTGCGCCATGCCCATGGTCGCGGCAAAGATCGCCGTGAGGCAGCCGATGATCGCAACCACTTCCAGCGCATGCGGTGCACGGCTGAAGATGGCATTCGAGCGGGCAATCATGTAAATGCCTGCGGTCACCATGGTCGCCGCATGGATCAACGCCGAGACGGGCGTCGGGCCTTCCATCGCATCCGGCAGCCATACATAAAGAGGGACCTGAGCTGATTTACCGGCCGCGCCAAACATCAGGCAAAGCGCGATCGCGGTGAGCAGTCCCCATCCGGCTTCGGGTGAAAGCTGAGACACGCCGTTGAAGACAACGTCGTAATTCAGCGATCCCCAGTGCTGGATGATGAGGAACATTCCGATCAGGAAAGCGAAGTCGCCAATACGGTTGACGATGAATGCTTTCTTGCCCGCGTCGGCGGCCGAGTCCTTAAGAAAGAAGAAGCCGATCAGCAGATAAGAGGCAAGACCCACGCCTTCCCAGCCAACGAACATCAGCAGATAGTTGTTGGCCAGCACCAGCGTCAGCATGAAGAACATGAACAGGTTCAGGTAGGCGAAGAAGCGGTAGTAGCCGCCCTCATGCGCCATGTAACCGACGGAATAAATATGAATCAGGAACCCGACGCCGGTTACCACCAGCACCATGATCATGGAAAGCTGATCGAGGTAAAAGCCGAAGGGCACGGTGAATTTTCCCGCCCATATCCATGTGCCCACGGTCTCCGTGTGGGGCAGTGCGATGTTGCCGCCCGGCCATGCGCTTTTCACGGCCCATGCCGCCCATCCAAAAGACATGGCGGTAAAGAACAGCGCTACCGTCGAGACTACGGCGTTCTTGAAATGGCGTCCGAGGAGGCCATTGATGGCCGCGCCGGCCAGCGGCAGTAGAGGAATCGCCCAGAGATGTAAGTTTTCCGTCATAGTTTCAGCAGGTTTACCCGGTCAACGTTCAAGGTTTCACGCGTGCGGAACACAGCAATAATGATGGCCAGTCCAACCGCGGCTTCCGCCGCCGCCACCACCATCACAAAGAACACAAAGACATGGCCGCTCAGTCCGACCACCGGTTTGCCGCTCGGCAGCAGGCCGCCGTGCGCGTTCCAGTAATTGGCGAAGGCAACAAACGTAAGGTTCACGGCGTTCAACATCAGCTCAATCGACATGAAGATGGTGATGATGTTGCGTTTGAGCAGAAAGCCCAGCACGCCCAGGCAGAACAGCACGGCGCTTAAAATCAGATACCAGGAAAGTGGGACCATTAGCTTTCCTTCCTTCCCAGCACCACCGCGCCCATGATCGCAATCAGGATCAGCACCGAGGTGACTTCAAAAGGCAGCAGAAAGTCGCGGAAGAGCAGGCGGGCAATGAAGTGTGTTTCGCCGAAGTCAGTGGGACTAATCGCCACTGAGCCAAGCAGCTTGTTATTGCTGATCATGATCCAGCCAACCAGCACGCCCAAAACCAGCGCGCCCGGTACGCCGACAATGAGCGCAATGCGGCTGCCGGTAGATCGTTCTTCCGCGCCGGCATTCAACAACATGATCACAAAGACGAACAGCACCATGATGGCGCCCGCATAAACGATCACCTGGATGGCGGCCAGAAACTCAGCGCCCAGCAGCAGGTAGATCAGCGCCAGCGATGCCATCACTACAACCAGTGACAGCGCGCTGTTGATGGGATGGCTTTGCCGCAGCAGGTTGACCGCGCCGGCCACACACATCAAGGCGAAGATGATGAACAGTATCTGATGAACCATCCGGTTACCCCAGTGCCACAATCAGGCCAGTGACAATAATGTTGGCAATGGCCAGTGGCAGAAGAAACTTCCAGCCAAACGCCATGAGCTGGTCATAACGGAAACGGGGCAGCGTGCCGCGTATCCATATATAGAGAAAGATAAAGAAGAAAACTTTGATCGCGAAATAGATCAGGGGCAGCAGCGCCTGCAGCAGTGGAGGCAGGAAGGGAAGCGCCGGCCCATGCCATCCGCCAAAGAACAGCAGCGTTGCCAGGCAACCCACGGTGAACATGTTCAGGTATTCCGCCATGAAAAACATGGCAAACTTCATTGAGCTGTATTCGGTGTGGTATCCGGCCACCAGTTCCGTTTCTGCTTCGGGCAAATCAAACGGGATGCGGTTCGTCTCCGCGTACGCGGCCATCAGATAAATGAAAAACGCAATGAATTGCGGAAAGATATACCAGTGTGGCAGATGCGTGTTGAACCCGCCGATGGTCCATGTGCTTTCCTGCGTTCGTACGATCTCGCGCAGGCTCAGGCTGCCGGACAGCAGCAGAATGCCCACCAGTGACAGGCCAAGCGCCAGTTCATAGCTGATCATCTGAGCGCTGGCACGTAACGAACCGAGCAGGGAATACTTGCTGTTGGATGACCACCCGGCCAGGGCAATTCCATACACGCCAATGGACGTTGCGCCCAGAATAATCAGCAGTCCAATGTTGATGTCACTGCGGGCGCCATTCGCGCCCGTCACGCCCGTGATCTGCAGTGGGATAGTGTAACCGGCAATCTTGATCGAGTCGCCAAACGGGATGATGGCGAACGAGATCAGTGACATGGCCAAGGCCAGCATCGGGGCCATGATGTACAGGCCTTTGTGGACACTGGCGGGCACCAGGTCTTCTTTCAGGATGAACTTGATGCCGTCAGCCAGCGGTTGCAGCAGGCCGAACGGGCCAACCCGTGTGGGTCCCCAGCGATTCTGTATGCGGGCCACCAGCTTGCGCTCGAGCAAAGTGGTATAGGCCACGCCCGTAAGCATGATGAACACGATCAGCACGATCTTGATGACAGCAGCGACAATAAAAAGTTTTATGTCCACGATTTTGGTTACGGTGATGCTCTTTCTTGTGTGTAAGCTACTAGCTGGTAGCCGCTGGCTCGTAGCTAAACCACACAATTGCCCCAATATTTCAGACAAGTGTCAGGCTTGTCTTTGCAAAATCTTCAGCCGTCCCTGCGGCGCTGGTTTGGTTTCCCGGCAGCTTGCTTCGCGGTGTGCCAGTTGCGCCCGCGGCGCTCAACCAACTACCAATTACCAAATACCGCTCTATCGGCTTCTTGCCAATCACGAATCGTAAATCACAAATCACAAATACAGACTAATCCGCCATCACTTCCGGCGTCGCCCGCTTATTCTCCAGCACGGAATTCAATGCCTTCGAATACCGTCCCATCGTCCCCGACGTAAACAGCGTGTCATTTGCGGGCACAATCTGCACCAGGCCTTCAGCGGCGCCGGCGGTGCTCAACTCAGCGGCGGTCACATGCTGCTCATTGCCGGCCAGCAGGTTGAGCCGTGAAAATTCATAGCCAGGAACCAGCCGCTGGATCTCATCCAGGATGGCCATATTGTCAAACGGGCTGAGGCGTGACTCCAGGTTGTTGGCGGCGAGCCAGACGGAATGCCGGTCGGCTTCACCCGATTGCGCGCCGCGTGTCTGTCCCATATCGGCGCGAACATCGCCGCCGAAGGGCACCAGCTTTTTTATGTCGGCGCCCATGCGCTCGGCCACGCGAACCATGATTTCAAAGTCACTGCGTACGCCGGCCAGGTCGCCTGCCTTCTTCAGCAGTTGCAGATCGCCCGTGGTGTTGGTAAAGGTGCCGGACTTTTCATACGCGGATGCGGCCGGGAACACGACGTCGGCTAGCGATGCAGTTTCTGTGAGGAACAGTTCCTGCGCCACGATGAATGTGTTCTTTAAGGCTGCGGGATCAAAGCTGTAATCGGTCACCGGGTTGGAGCCGACGACATAGAGTGCTGCCAGCTTGCCGTCTTTTGCGGCCTGCTTCATTTCTGATATGGAGAGGCCCTTGTTAGCGGGCAGCGTGCCCCACTCGGCTTTGAATTTTGCACCGGATGCCATCGCAGTGTAGCCGGGCAGCAGATCAGGCAGCACGCCCATGTCCGCCGCGCCGCGTGAGTTGGCGTAGTCACCCAGACAGATGAACTTTGCGCCTTGCGGGCCAAACTTCACCAGCGCCGCCACGTCTGTGCCGCGAATCTCCGAGCCAAAGATGATGATGAGGTCTTTCTGCGCTTTGAGATCGTCACGCAGCTTCTTCAACGCGTCGTTGGTCACGGATGCGCTGGTCAACGAACCGGCGGCCGCGTCGTCGTCGTTCAAGAAGGCAACGAACTTGGCTTCTTTGCCGGCAGCGACCTGCACAAAGCTCGTCGCCTGCCGCCGCAGTTTAATCGGCTGTGAGTTCACGACGTACAGTTTTGCCCGATTCAAACGTACGTTGGTGCGGATATTCCACGCCAGCAGCGGATGTTGTTCCGTGGGATCATTGCCGATCAGCAGGATGGCCGGCGCACTGGCCACGTCACGCATGGTGGCAGTGGCATTTTGCTTTCCGGCCATGGCCCGCGCAAAGGCCGAGTAATCTGCTGTCCGGTGATGATCAATGTTGTTGGTGCCCAGCACCACGCGGGCAAACTTCTGCAGCAGATAATTTTCTTCGTTCGTGGTGCGGTTGGAGCCGATCACGCCAATCGCCTGGCCGCCCTTGCTGTCACGGATCTCGCGCAACTTCTTGCCGACGTAATCCACCGCTTCTTCCCACGAAGTCGGAACCAGCTTGCCATCGCGACGAACCAGCGGTTGGCGCAGACGGTCCGGATGGTCGAAGTAATCAAACGCGTAGCGGCCCTTGATGCACAGGAAGTCGCCGTTAATACCGCTCTTGTCGCGATTATCGCCACGGACAATTTCCATTCCAGTATCTGCCCGGCGAACGCCGAGCGTGGTCTTGCAGCCATCACCGCAGTGCGTGCAGACGGTGCCAACGTGCTTCATCTCCCACGGACGCGTCTTGTAACGATATGCGCCTGACGTCAGCGCGCCGACCGGGCAAATGTCAATGCACATGCCGCACTCTTCGCAATCCAGATGGTCGCCTTCATTTGGCGCGATGACCGAGCCGGCGCCGCGGTTCTGTATTCCGAGCGCCCACACGTCCATGCCTTCACCGCATACGCGCACGCAACGGTAACAAAGGATGCAACGCGGACGATCAAAGAACACCACCGGGGACCACTGCTGCTCTTCCTTGTGCAGCTTGCCTTCCATGTAGCGCGATTCCGCCGCGCCGTATTTGAAGGTCATGTCCTGCAATTCGCATTCGCCGCCGGCATCGCACACCGGGCAATCCAGTGGATGGTTGCCCAGCAGCATCTCAATCATTGACTTGCGCGCCTGGCGCACTTCATCCGTGTCTGTGACCACGACCATGCCTTCGGTGATCGGCACCGTACAGGCGGTTTGCAGCTTGGGCATTTTCTCGATGCGCACCAGACACATGCGACAGGCAGCTTGCAGAGAGAGTCCGGGGTAATAGCAGAACGACGGCACTTCAATGCCGACAGCCTTGCAGGCCTCAATCAACAGCGTGCCTGCGGGTGCGGTAACTTTCTTTCCATCAACCGTAATTGTTACGTCTGGCATAGATAGTTTTTAATCCTGGCTCTGTGCGGCTGTAGCATCGGCATGGATCGCCAAATTATTTTTGATTTCGGTGTTCCGCAATTCGAGGACCTGCAATGCGTGGCGCTCCGCGTGCTGCGCCATGATGATGACCATTTCATGCGTGCTAACGGTCCCAACGGCGGGGTGCGGATGTGTGACTTCAGTTTCGCGCAGGTCTTCACCGCATTCTATACATTGTTCAACGAACTGGATGGTACGCTCACGCGACGTCTTGAACTGCGCCGCGGCTTCATCGAGTGAGGCAAAGCGTCCAGTGGGCTGGCTTGCTTCCGGGGCCCGCGATTTTCTTGATCGGTCAGGAACTACTTTCAAAAAAATCTGTTCGCGGTCCGGCAGATCGGGTGATTTGGGCCGACGCGTTTCCGTGATCAACCTCAACATCACACTTTCCGCCATGGTCAGGTGCTCAACCGTTTCCAGGATGCACCATGCGCCCTCCGCCGGCTTTCTCCGGCAGTCAGCGTCACTCACACCGGCAAAGCTGGCTAGAAAATGCTCACGGCTGGCGCGCAGAAGATCCAACTGCATTTCCTTTCCCGATGGCAAATTTGTCTTTGCAGTAGCCACTGATGTTTCCTGTTTGCAAATGAAATGTCTGCGAATATCTGGTTGCGAAATATCTGGTTGCGAACTTCCGTTAAGAATTTTTAGTGTGACGACAAAACCGGCAATTCCGTAATGCTGCCCGCCGGATCAAAGGGACAAGGTTTGCCTTCCAGGTGCGCTTCAAACTCGCCGCGCCACTTGTCCACGATGGACATGGTCGGGATCGCCGCTGCATCGCCCAGTGGACAGAACGTCCGCCCAAGCATGTTCTGCGCCAGGTACTTAATATTGTCGATGTCTTTTTTCAGTCCGCCGCCATTATGGAAGCGAGTGAGAGTTTTCTTCAGCCAGTCTGTGCCTTCACGGCAGGGAATACACCAGCCACAGCTTTCATGCTGGTAGAACTTCATCACGCGTAGCGCAAATTTCACCATGCAGGTCTGGTCGTCCAATATCACCACGCCGCCTGATCCCAGGAACTCACCACGCTTGGCGAACGAATCAAAATCCAGGTTGATGGCTTCCGCTTCTTCCGCGGTAAGAAGGTAAGTTGACGATCCGCCGGGGACCACGGCTTTCAGCTTGCGTCCGTTGGGGATGCCACCGCCAATGTCATAGATTAGCTTCTTCATCGGATAGCCAAGCGGAAGCTCATACACGCCGGGGTTCTTCACATGTCCGCTGAGACAGAAAAGGCGGGTGCCGCCATTCTTTGGCGGACCGTAGTCCGCAAACTTCTGCCCGCCCATAAGAATGATGTGCGGAACTGCCGCCAGCGACTCAACGTTATTGATGACCGTTGGTCCGCCCCAGAGTCCGACCACGGCAGGGAACGGGGGACGAATGCGGGGAATGCCGCGCTTGCCTTCCAGTGATTCCATCAGCGCCGATTCTTCGCCGACCTCATACGCTCCAGCGCCTGTGTGCCAGTAAACGTTGAATTCTTTACCGGTGCCAAAGATGTTTTTGCCCAGAAAGTTCTTGGCGTACGCGTCGGCAATGGCCTTACGCATAATGTCAACCAGGTAGCGGTATTCGCCACGAATATATACGTAGCCGATCTTGGCTCCCACGGCCAGTCCGGCAATCATCACGCCTTCAATGATGGCGTGCGGATCATGCTCCAGGATCAGGCGATCTTTGCAGGTGCCGGGCTCGGATTCATCGCCATTGACGAGAATATATTTGGGCGTGGCCGATTCCTTGGGGACAAAGCTCCACTTCATGCCGGTCGGGAATCCGGCGCCACCACGACCGCGGAGGTTGGACGTCTTGACTTCATTGATAATGGCGTCCGGCTGCATCTGGAGCGCCTTCTGGACGGCCTTGTAACCGTCAAGTTCCAGATACTTATTGATTTCAGCCGCGCCTTTGCCGAAGCGCTGGGAGACTACTCGGATTTCGTCGGGATGGGAAACCAGGTCTGCCATTAACTCTTTGCCTTCTTCCGGTAACCGTCAAGAATCGCGTCGATCTTCGCCGGCGTAAGGTTCTCGTGAAAGTCATAGTTCACCTGGACTGCAGGCGCCCAGCTGCATGCGCCAATGCACTCGACCTCTTCCAGAGAAAACATGCCGTCCGGCGTGGTCTGTTTGTGGCCGACGCCAAGAGTCTTCTTGCAGTGGTCGTAAAGCTCGTCAGCTCCGCGCAGCATGCAGCAGATATTGGTGCAGACCTGGACGTTGTACTTTCCCGCCGGCTTGGTGCGCAGCATGGAGTAATAACTCACCACATTGCGGACTTCCAGCTCCGTCAGCTCAGTCTTCTTCGCCAGATGAGCTACGACCTCTTCCGTGATCGCTCCGACCTCATCCTGGCTATACAGCAACATAGGAACCAGGAACGATCGACGTGTTGGATACTCTTTCATCTTCTCGTCAAAGAACTTGTCGAGTTTTTCAGATATGACCATAAGAGATTGCCAGAATTGCCATAATCGGGTAATCGGGTAATTTTCAAAACCGGGGAAAACTCACCTACTCAATCTTGATTCACCCAATCGCCCATCACTACCAAATTGCAAGAACTGATCGCGGCCTACTTACGCGCCAACTGTCCATTCGCTAGCAGATTGCTAAAAATATTCCACTGAGCTTCCCTTGTTGAACAACACTGCTAAGCAATTTACCCGATCCTCAATCGTCAATCTTTTTACCCCTGCTTCGCCGTTCTTCTTGAAGCCGTAAATATCGCTGTCAATTGGCGAGATTCATTTAGTAATTCGTCCAGTCGCTCTTTCTTGAGAACACCCGAGTCAATCAACAATTCAATCCAGAGAACGCTCTCATCTACTTCTTCGAGCACGACGCCGATCTTTGCCACAAATTCAGCCTTCGATCTTGCTCTGCATGCGGCTCTGTAATTCGCAGCTACCGATGTTCCACTTCGCAAAAGCTGTTTGCCCATAACCTGGGCTTCGGTTCGCAAAGGCAATGACTGAAACAATTTTACAATCCGTAACGCAAATGCCTTGGTGCGATCGCGAAGTTGTTCGGACTGGCTGCTCAATCTTTATTCCTTGCAGATTGCCAGAATTGCCAAAATCGGGTAATCGCGAACCTTGATTTACTCAATTAACCGATTACCAATTGTCAATCTTTACCGGGTTGAACCGAACACCACGGGTTTATCAATTACCCGATTACTCAATTTGCAATCTTCTCTTTACCGATGCAATCCTGAGTCGCCCAACCTTGATTTACTCAAGTAACCGAACACCAATCGTCAATCTTTACCGGGTTTATCAATTACCCGATTACCCGATTACTCAATTTGCAATCTTCTACCTGTCTATCTCTCCCAACACAATATCAATGCTTCCAATCGCGGCGACCACGTCGGCAATCAGCTTGCCTTCGCACATCTGCGGAAGCGCTTGAAGATTCGCATATGATGGCGCTCGCATGTGAACGCGCATCGGCTTGGCCGTGCCATCGCTTACCACGTAGTAGCCCATCTCGCCGCGAGGTGATTCAACCGTCTGATAAACCTCGCCCGCTGGAACCGTAAAGCCTTCCGTCACGATCTTGAAGTGATAGATCAGGGCTTCCATCTGCGTCTTCATCTTTTCGCGATCAGGCAGGACCACTTTGGGCGCGTCTGCTTTGATCTCGCCTGTAGGCATGCCTTCCAGTGCCTGTTTGGCAATCTCACGCGACTGGCGCAGCTCCTGCACGCGACACACGTAACGCGCCCAGACGTCGCCATCTTGTGACACAGGGACTTTAAACTTGAAGTTCTCGTAGCCGCTGTAAGGAAAGTCGCGACGAATGTCGAAGTCCACGCCACTGGCGCGCAGGGACGGTCCACTGAGGCCGATCAGCTTCGCGGCTTCAGCATCAATCTTCGCCACGCCCTTGAGGCGATCAATAAAGATACGATTTCCGGTGAGCAGGTCTTCGTACTCGTCAATTTTGTCAGTAAAGGTGTCCAGAAACTTCTTCACTGCCTGGAAGAAGCCGATAGGCGACTCCATGGCCAGTCCGCCGATGCGAAAATACGAAGTCATCATGCGCTGGCCGGAGACCATTTCGTATATGCGCAGCAGGTCTTCACGCTCGCGGAAGCAATATAGGAACACTGACATGGCGCCAATGTCCATGGCGTGCGTTCCCAGCCAGACCAGGTGTGAGCTGATGCGTTGGAGTTCAGCCAGCATCACGCGCATCCACACGGCGCGCGGAGGAATCTCCAGTCCCAGCAGCTTCTCCACTGCCAGCACGTAGCATAGGTTGTTCACCATGGGGCAGAGATAGTCAATGCGGTCGGTAAGCGGTACCACCTGCTGGTAGAACTTGGCTTCGCAGGTTTTCTCAATGCCGGTATGCAGGAACCCGATGTCGGGGACCATGCGGACCACCGCTTCGCCGTCAATTTCCAGCAGCAGGCGGAGCACACCGTGCGTGGACGGGTGCTGCGGGCCCATGTTCAAAATCATGGTTCTGTCTTGAGTGGGGTCAATGACTGGCGTGGTACTCAGGTGGCCCATTAGCGGAAGCCCTCCACGGGATAATCCTTGCGTAGCGGGTGGCCTTCCCAGTCTTCCGGCATCATCAGCCGGCGCAGATACGGGTGGCCAAGAAAACGGATTCCGAACAGATCAAAGATCTCGCGCTCGCAGAAGTTGGCCGAAGGCCATACAGCGGTGATGGACTCCAGCACCGGATCGTCGCCTGAAATCTGCACCTTCAGCCTTAAACGCTCTTTGCGGGTTATCGAAAGAAGATGGTAGGCAAGCTCGAATCGAGGTTCGCGCGGATAATAGTCCGCACAGGTCAGGTCAGACATGTAGTCCGTCAGTCCCTGGGACTTAAGCTGGGCGCAGGCATCGCGTATATTTTCGCGGGCCACGTAGATGGAAAGCTCGTCGCGATCAAACTTGGCGCTTTGGACCGCCTTGGCGTTCCAGGCCAGCAGCGCCGCAAGCGCCGGGTTGCTTTTCAATTGTTCGATGTCGGTGATCGCCGGTGCAAATGCCATTAGCGGTCACTCCTCTCGGGCACGTTCCAGTCCAGAACGCCTTTCTTCCATATATAGAAGAAGCCGACCAGGACCAGGCCGATATAGAGCAGCATCTCCCAGAAGCCGAACATCTTCAACTCGCGGGCAATCACGGCCCACGGATAGAGGAACACGGCTTCCACGTCAAACAGGATGAACAGCATGGCCACCATGTAAAACTTCACGCTAAAGCGCTGCTGGGCGTCACCTGTGGGCTCAATGCCACACTCATAAGCGGTGTCTTTGGCGCGGGTCCGTTTGTGCTTGCCAACCAGTTGAGAGAGCGTGACCATGACGGCGGCCAGGCCAAGGGCGACCACCACCTGGATCAGGAGTGGAATATAGCGGGCGAAGTAATTATTGTCCGGCATGAATGGGCCTGTATATAATGCGCGACTGTAAGGGCTAAACACTCGAATGTAATTTCCATGCGCAGGGTGTGTCAAGCCCTTGATTCTGAATGGTGTTAATGTTTTTTAACAGGCGACGCTAAATAGCCAGCCATCGCATGCGGAATGTGATCGTTTTCCCCCCATGACCATTTTCGGATTCAATACTGACGTCAAATTTCAAGAAGCCGTCTATCACGTACAGAGTGAAGCCCGTCAAGCGGATCTGCTGCTGCAAACCATGGTCTTTGTAAAAGGACAATGCGTGGGCAAGCGAACCACGTCATACGCGCAGAAAACCATTCAGCCCGGATTCAGTGAAGAAGCCACCCATGAGATGCTCAAGGCCCAGCATAAGACCATGGTAGACACTATCCAGCAGGGCGACGTAGCCACCGCCCTTACGTTCACGGGCGACGTGGAAGATATTGCAGGGGACGGCCTGTCATTGAAGTGGATCGGCTCGCCGACATTTCAGGATGGATCGCTGGCTATGAAGCTCTTGGTCACCGACAAAGGCACACCTGTCCCCGCAGCCAATATCTCGGTGATGCGTTCCGTATCGGCTGACGTTTCCACGATTCTCCGCGCCGCGACGAACCCCGACGGTCACGCCGAGCTCTCCATCCCCATCGATGCCCAGATTGAAGCCGAACAGGCCGTAATGATCCAGGCCAGATACGGTGCGCGCTCCGCGACGCGTAAACTAAGGTTTAAGAAATGAGCATTGCGCTCCGACTGCGCTCAAGCTGACAGAGGTGGACGGCATTGCCGAAATGAGAAGCCTGAAGACTTTTGCATTGGCTATTCACTCAACCCCTGTCATGTTGAGCGTAGAGCCGCGCGGACAGTCGCGGCTCGGAGTCGAAACATCCCGAGAATGCCTGCGCCGCAATGCTGCGTCAGGGAGTTCTCCCCAACCGCTCTCCCCGGAAGCGCATTTCGCGGCTCCATTGCTCGGCAAGATCCTGCCAGCGCGGATTGGCTTTCTCGACCAGAGCAACCTTCTTCTGGCGACGCCATCCCTTTAGCTGCTTCTCCCGACTGATTGCCGTTAAAACGTGATCGTAAGTTTCGTAGTACACCAGACGGTGCACTTTATATTTCTGAGTGAAGCCTTCGATGGATTCGATCTTATGCTGATGGATCCGCCTAGTCAGGTAGCCAGTCACGCCGATGTAGAGCGTGCCAGTGCGGCTCACGATGATGTAGACCCAAAACCTGTAACGCGAACCGTCACGCATAGCGGGTGATGTTAGCACGGGCCGCATGGGAAGAACTCCCTGAGTCTGCATCGTCACAATCCGCACCTTCGGGATCTTTCGACTCCGGCGTCGCATGCGCTCCGACTGCGCTCAAGATGACAGCTGGTGAAAGTATCGCGGGTTCAAAAGCTGCGGCGTAACATTTCCAATGAAGTTCAAAATGATTTCGCCCGTCTCTCCGCCAAAAACGCCGCCACGTGCCCCCGCTCATCCGCATCCAGCACCCACAACCAGCTTGCCACCGCAAATCCCGCAATCGCCACCAACGCCGTCAACAATTTCACGATCATCCCATTTTCAAACTGAGCCAAGAACAGCGCCACCAGCGTCAACGCCAGAATTCCCATGAACCGCAACGTCAAGGCATGAGGCACCAGCGTCTTCCGCGCGAAGAACGCCAGGGCCGCAGCCTCTAAGATCAAACGCAAGGCCCATACAGCGGCAGCTCCGGGCAAGCCAAAATGCTTGATGGCCAGCACCGCGGCGCCCAGGTAGAGCGGAATTTCCGCCAGGTGAATTTTGCCCGGGATGTCCGGGCGATTCACGGCCTGCAACAGCACATAGGGAATCTGTCCCAGGCTGTTGATCAGGACGCCCACCGCCAGCCAGCGCAAGATCACAGTACTCTTCTGCGCGAAGACCGGCCCCAGCCATAAATGCAGCCCTTCCGGCGCAAAAAGAAAGATCAGAAAGATAACCGGAAACAGCAGCAGGAAACAGGCACGTACTCCGCGTGAATAAGTCCGTTCAAGTTTGTTGTGGTCAATTACGGCCAGCGCCGCGAATGCAGGGAAGAGCACGCCGGCCACCGCGGTGGGTACCAGCCACAACTTGGTCACCAGCTCAAACGGAGTGGTGTAATAGGCCACCACGGAGACGGACAGCAACGCGCTGATCACAAAGCGGTCGGTATAAACCATGAGCGGCCCAACCAGATTGCTGACAGTGATCCACGATCCGGTGCTCATGAGCTCGCCCACCGTAGCGCGATCGAAAAAGAATCCTTCTTTCAGGCTTGGCGTGGTGCGCAGGCAGAGATAGAAATGGACCAGCGCAGCCACAATGCGTCCCGCTACCAGCACCGTGATCAGCGGGAAAAGGCTGGGTGAAAAGAATGCTGCCGTCAGCGGTCCCAGAAAGCTGAACGCGCCCATGACCGCGCGCACAACATTGACCATGCCAAAGCGATGTTGCGCCTCAAGAATGCCGCGCAGTCCCGTGGTCACAGTAATCACCGGGATCGACAAGGCCAGCGGATAAAGCGCACGCGTAGTCTCCACCAGCAACGAAGGCGGAACTTTCATCAGCGAGCGCGCAATCCAGTCGCTGCGCAGCCATATAGCGATGGTAAAGATGGTTCCCACGGCGGCCATCATGGTCAGGGCCGTCCATGAGGCAGCGGCCACTTCATGATCTTTGCCCACAGCCAGGCGATCGCTTACCACTTTGGTGAGAGCGCGTCCCAGGCCAAGATCAAAGAGGCTGAAGTATCCCACCAGCGCCCAGGCAAGCGTGAGCACGCCAAACCGATCCACTCCGATCCGCTTCAGCAGCAGCGGAATCGAAACCGCGGCAATGAAAAGAGGAAGAAGCTGTCCTATGACCTGCCAAATCGTGTTGCGCGCCATGGACCGACCACGCAGCGCATGGAGCAGGCTATCGGAAGCGCCATCAGCGCCGGAGCGAACACTGGAACTTGATTCGGGCAACGTCACTTAATCATCTTTATACAAACCACTGCCTCAGAAGCAGCCGGGCAGCCTGGCCAGGGCGTGTCCTGATGAACATCAAAGAACCTGGCTTCCGCAGCTTCTTCCCGACGGCACTTTTGCCATCCGCCCGCGGTCGAGGTCTTGTAGTAGAAGGCTTTGTAAGAAGCCGGCGCAAACGCCGCGATCATCTGCTCTACCATGCCTGCGTCAAAAACTTGCAGCCACTTGCGCACGTCGTGTTTACCAAACGGCATGCTGAAGTAAGCCGTGCCTCCGGGCTTCAACACACGCCACATTTCGCGCACAGCCGTAAGATGATCGCCTGCTCCAGATCCCTGCGACTGTTTGGCAAGCGTAACGCCCTGGGGATCGTACATTTGATTGTCCAACCCAACGTGCTCGATCACGGAAAGGCTCACCACGTAGTCAAACGTTGCGTCCCTGAACATCATCTTCCGCAAGTCACCGTATATGTAGGAGATGCCGTCTTTCCAGAAACATTCGCTTTCAGGCGCGAGTGTCATGATCGTGATCTTCTTATTTCGCAAACCAGGTTGATGAATGATGTCACTGTGGTTCAGCGTTGATCCGGCATCCAGCAGCTCGCCGCTTTGTTCCGGCAGAAGAGAGAACAGCCACGGATATTCCACTATCCGTTCATCCAGCCAGCGTCCATAACCGGCAGGGAGTTGCTCAGGATTGAAGGGTCTGCTGATCGCCTGCCTGATCATCTGATTTCTATAAGGACCATATCCCCGATGATTGGCAAAGTGGTCATGCGACCTCAGGAACAACCTTATCTTGGCGTTTTGTGCGAGACCGCTCTGGGTCAGCCATTTTGGTAGCATGAGAGTTGAGCAGTCAACATCCTAACATCTGCTTCCAGCCATGAACGACGCGAGCAATCCGGCGAGTAATTCCGCGAGGAACCTAACGCCAAGCCAAGAGCTCCCCAACACGGATGCCATCGTCGTCGGCTCAGGGCCCAACGGACTTGCTGCTGCCATATGTCTTGCCCAGGCAGGACGCTCCGTCTGCGTGCTGGAAGCCGCGTCCACGCCAGGCGGGGGAGTGCGATCCGCGGAAATCACGCTCCCTGGTTTTGTTCACGACATCTGTTCGTCCGTCTATCCCATGGCGGTGTGCTCGCCATTTTTGCGTACGCTGCCGCTGGAGCAACACGGGCTTCAGTGGATAACGCCGCCTATCGCGGTGGCCCATCCGTTTGATGGCCAGTCACCTGACCATGCGGCAACTCCCTCGACGAAACCGTCTGTGACCTTGGACGCGACGGCCCTGCCTACCGCAACCTTGTCGGCGAGTTCGTAGGGCGATGGCAGGACTTCATGGAAGATGCGCTCTCCCAACCTCGCTTTCCGCGTCGTCCCTTCCTGATGGCGAACTTCGGATTGCGCGCACTCCGTTCCGCCAGCAACATTGCCCGCAGTTACTTCAAGACTGAGCGGGCGCGTGGGCTGTTCGCCGGCATCGGAGCACATTCCATGTTGCCGCTGGAAATGCTGGGCACCGCCGCTCCGGCGCTCGTATTGGCCATCACGGCACATGCCGCGGGATGGCCTGTGGCCAGAGGCGGATCGCAACAGCTTACGGCAGCGATGGTCTCCTATCTCGAGTCGCTCGGCGGAAAGGTCATCACCGGATTTCAGGTTGAGTCACTGAATCAGCTTGCTAACGCCCAACTGAATGAAGCCCAGCTTTCGCGGGAACGGCTTCCTGAGGCTCAAAAGAAGATCATTCTCTTTGACGTATCGCCGCGCCAACTGGTCAAGATTGCCGGCGGCGCCATGCCTGCATCGTTCAAGCGGATCTTGAACAGATTTCGCCATGGCATGGGTGCTTATAAGCTTGACTGGGCCTTGCGTGAGCCGGTGCCCTGGCGGGCAAGGGAATGTTTGCGTGCGGGGACAGTGCATATCGGGGCCACGCTGGATGAGATTTGCGCGTCGGAACGCCGGGCCTGGAATGGTCAACCGCCAGAGCGTCCTTACGTTCTGTTCGCTCAGCCTAGCCTGTTTGATCCCACTCGTGCGCCCGCCGGACAGCACACCGCCTGGGCCTACTGCCACGTGCCGTACGGATATGCGGGAAACGCAACCGATCTCATTGAAGCCCAGGTGGAGCGCTTTGCACCCGGCTTCAAGGAATGTATCCTGGCTCGATCCGTCATGGGTCCAGCGGAGCTGGAGGCGCATAACCAGAACCTTGCCGGTGGCGATATCGGCGGCGGAGCTGCCACCCTCAGCCAACTTCTCATCCGGCCATCCCCGCGCCTCTGGCGAACGCCCATGCCCAATGTTTATTTGTGCTCGTCATCCACACCTCCGGGCGCTGGTGTACATGGAATGTGCGGATATCAGGCGGCAGAGAAGGCACTTGCGGACAATCCTTAAAGTTAACCCTTAAATGATAAATGATTCAGACTTAGAGTTTGTCCCTATATCAGGCCGAGGAGATTTTATCCCCTTAGTTAAGTAAGCGTTTTTTTGTTCCGGCTGGACCGTGTGAAGGGTCTTAGTCAGGTAGGCCATGAAGGGTCTTAGTGAAGTTGGCTATAGATGAGGTTGGCTATAGAGACTCAGTCAGGCTGAAGAGACTATGTGAGAACATGCTATTTGCATCCGCGAGACAAGTATCAGGGCACGGCTTCAGCCGGGCCGAAAGCGAAAACAAAGAATTGGGCTTTAGCCCTGCGGAAAAAGGCTGTCGTTTTGATGTGAGAGTTTCAGTTCGATCTTTCAGGAGTACGTGATGTTAAGCATTTCCTCCCCCGGTTTCCGGAGCCTCGCTTTTATATCTTCGTCTTTATTACTGACTTTCTGTGTTGGTTGCGGTAGCAGCTCGTCGGCGAACGTCACACCCGTTCCCACGCCGGTTCCAACCGCTACTCCGGTCCCCACTCCCACGCCCGCTCCAACTCCCGTTCCGTTTGCCGGCGTTTCCATCAAGGTGGGCGACGCGGTGGTTCCGCCCGGAGGAATTTTTCAGTATCAGCTTCTGCTTACGGAACCCAAGCCGATCGGCAATGGCAGCACGCGTCCTTCGGTTCCCGGCGGTGTGGTCGGGCCGGTGCGCGGCGTCGCCATCAATGACCCCTCCGGCCAGGCCGTTGGCATCGCCGTGATCAACGGCGCCAGCATCAGTGTCTCGGCCAAGTCTCCCAACCAGCCGCCTACGTTTGGCACCGATGTTACTTATCCGCTGTTCACGTTGACCATGCCGGTGAACTCCACGGCAACTCCGGGCGCTACTTTCCCGGTGAACATGGACGGCGCCAGCTCCATCTTTACTGATCCCAGCGGCGCCAGCTATATCCAGGAGATTGTTGGGGGGACGCTGACCATCGCCGCGGCGGGAAAGCAATCAATTACTGACGTGCTTCCCGGTGGAGGCCTACTGCCGGACCGCAGCGTGCTCAAGATCAGGGGAATCGGATTCACCAACAACACACGCATTGCCATTGAAGGAACAAACATCTTCTTCCCTGCGGACACCACATTCATTGATCCAACTGAAATTGACGTTGTCCTTTGTAACGGAACGGTTGCAGCCACGGCGCTCACCTGCCCCAACACCGGAGCCACCTTCCAGCTGGATGGCGAGCGCGTGCGCGCCACCAACAAAGATACAAATGAAGTGGTGGAATACTTCAGTTATAACCGCACCGATGACGCAACTGGGCAGACTCTGCCAGCCACCGGAAATGCTCTGGTGGCGCTGGTGCATCCCATGTTCTCCCGCGTGACGTACACCACGGCCACGCTGCCGTTTGCGCATGCGGGAACGCAGTTCACCGGCATTGCCTTCCAGAACATCACGGGCGCGCCCGCAACCATCAACGTGGAACTGCTGGACGCCAACAGCGCATCTCTGAGCTCGTCCAGTTTCACGCTCCCCACCGGACGACGCGTGACTCGCGACATAGCTGACTTCTTTCCCACACCCGCAGCGGCCGCGGTAACCGTGCGTGCCACCGTGACCGCAGGCTCACCAATCCAGATGCTGGGCATGCTCGGCGACACCTCCAGCGGAGCCGTTACTCCGGTGGTGGTAACGGGACAGTAGGGGAGATTTTAAATTTCAAATTTTAAATTTGAAATTTGTGAATGCTCGGTACGTTGCTCTTCCCGCTGTCATTTCGAGCGATGTCGGAATTCCGCATCGCGGAACAACGGCGAAAGAGGAACCCCGAGGATGCCAATCGTGAAGAATCCGCATCAGGGAATTCTCTCGAGACAAGCCCAAACAAAAAACGGCCGCTTCGCGCGGCCGTTCTCCAACACTAGAAACTTACAACTGCGGAGGCTTCGTTGTCGTGGTTCCCGGAGTTGTCGAAGATGGCGTCGTGGTGGTTGATCCCGTTGAAGGCGGCGTTGATCCCGGCAGGCAGGGATTCGCTACCGTAGCCGACGTCCCGCTTGGAGTAGTGCTGCTGCTGGTGCTTGTACCCGACGTGGTTCCGGCTGTTCCGGTCGTTCCAACTGTTCCCGTCGAGCCAGTCGTGGTGCCGCTGGTGCTGCATGGTCCGGCTACCGTGCCCGTCGCGCTGGTGCCCATTCCAGTGGACGTGGTGCCGGTCTGGCTGGGCGTCGTGGTCGTGCTCTGGCTCGGAGTCGTCGTGGACATGGTTCCTCGTGGTGTTGACGTTGTCCCCGAAGGCGTCGAGGTTGTCCCCGAAGGCGTGCTGGTTTGCGTTGAGCTTGACCCCGTGATTGACGGGCTGGTGGTGTTCACCGAACCTGCGTTTCCGGTTGTCCCCTGGGTTGTCGCCGAAGGCGAAGTCTGTGTTGCCGAAGGTGAAGTCTGCGTGACCGAGGGGCTGCCGCTGCTCATCGCTCCACCCGGAGCTGTGGTCTGAGCTGCTGCCACTCCCATGGCCAGCGTGAGTGCGAAAGCAGTTACGATTCCTTTGTGCATAATCTCCTCAACTCAACCGGCCAGAATGGCCGATTTGGTTTCGCTATGGATATTTAGATGCAGAATCGTAAACAGCAGAAAAGTAAGCTGGTTTCTATCCCGAGTCGCTTTCTTCTTCATCCCGAGTGCAACGAGGGATCCCTATCCAACCATGCAGTCGCGTGTTGCTCCTCATTCCTTTCCTCTTTCTGGTTCCGCCCTGGCAGGGTGCCACACCAGACTGGCCACGAGCCAAGCCAAATGTTGAGCGGTTTGCAAATGAACGTGCCCCCAGGCGGGTTCAATCGAAGCGACAGAAATTAAGGTACCTGCGGCAATAACCGCCTTTTTAACCCGGATGAGGGTGTTTCCCCGTACAATAACCGGAAACTGTGCAAGTTGTTGAACGGAGAACTTGGCGGGGAGTTCTTGCGCAAGGTATTCATTGATTTAAGGGAGCACTTTTGAATCCGGTGACAACTTTCATTCGTAAGCTGCGGATTCCATGTCTTGCCTTCGGCTTGCTTGGAATCATTGGAATCATAGGAACGACAACTCTGCCACTGTCAGCTCAGAGGTTGGCCCAGCAGATTCAGGCGCAGCAGGCCCAGAACAATCAGCAGCAGCCGTCGGCTGAGGACGTGGAGTTATCGGCGGACGAAATCATTCAGGTGCTGCGTGAAAATCCTGACGTGCTGGCGGACGCCAAAGCTGAGATCGTAGCCCAGTTGCGCGACCGCGGCTATCCCATCACCGAACGCGAGCTCAGTGATGACCGGCTGTTCAATCAGATTCGTTCTGACGAACGCGCACGCAAGGTGATGAGTGACCAGCTCAAGAGCCGTGGCTTTACCGGCTCGAGCGAAGCGCAGCCGCAGCAACAGCAGCCAGCGCAGGCAGCACCGAAAACACCCGCACCTGCTCCGCCGAATGTTGGTGGCAATCAGCAGCCCGGCGGGGAATCGCGCCATCGTGAAGCAGGCCAAAGTGAATATCCGTTACGCAATCTTCCCGCCATGCGAGATCTGTACACGCAGGCGGTCAATAATCCGGTAACGCTGGAGCGTTTTGGCGCGGCGCTGTTTCGTAACAGCGTGGCCACAGCAGAGAAGAGTCCGGAAAAGGGCGCGTCGGATGTTCCCGTCGGGCCAGATTATGTCATTGGCCCGGGCGATGAACTCGTTGTCGAATACTGGGGACGCACCACGCAGCGGCTCACGCTCAACGTTGATCGTGAAGGGCGCATCCTGTTGCCCGAAGCCGGCGGTGTCATCGTTGCTGGACGCACTCTGGGCGACGCCCAGCAAATCATCCAGAAGCTGCTGACGCGCCAGTTCAAAGACATTACCGTTGACGTGACGCTGGGTAAGCTGCGCACCGTCCGCGTCTATGTTGTGGGCGACGTGAAGAATCCCGGCGCGTATGACATCAGTTCGCTCTCCACGGCGCTCAGCGCTCTCATTGCCGCGGGCGGTCCCACGGACACAGGATCGTACCGCCTGCTCAAACATTTTCGCGGCAAGAAACTGGTGGATGAAATTGATCTTTATGAGCTGATGCTGCACGGCGTCACCTCCGTGCAGAGCCACATTGAAACCGGAGACAGCATTCTGGTTCCTCCCGCAGGCGCGCAGGTAACGGTCTCCGGATCAGTGCGCCGGCCCGCCATTTACGAGCTCCACAGTGAGGAGACGCTCGATCAGATTCTTGATCTTGCCGGCGGCGTTCCGGTTTCAGGCCAGCTCAACAACGTGAAGGTGGAGCGCATTGTAGCGCACCAGCGCAAAGAGATGTTGAGTGTGAACCTTCCGCAAAGTGGCGGAGTCTCCGCCGTGGAAGAGGCTTTCAAGCGCGTGCAGGTGAAAGATGGAGACCTGATCACCATCTCGCCCATTCTTCCTTACACCAACCAGATCGTTTATCTGCAAGGGCATGTTTTTCGTCCCGGTAAATATCCGTTTCAAAATGGATTGAAGGTCACTGACATCGTTTCTTCATTCAATGATCTGCTGCCGGAAACGGCGGATCGGGCGGAGATTGTGCGCCTGCATGCGCCGGAGCTCAGTCCCACGGTGATTGGTTTTAACCTTCGTAACGTGCTGGAGAAGAAAGTCGCGTCCCCGGTCCTCCAGCCTTTTGATACCATCCGCATCTTCGGACGCTATGACGTTGACGCTCCCAAGGTTTCAGTCTATGGCGAAGTCTTGCGTCCGGGCGAATATCCGCTTTCTGATCGTATGACGGCGGTTGACCTGGTGCGCATTGCAGGTGGTTTCAAGCGCAGCGCCTTTCAGGACGCGGCTGATCTCTCAAGTTATTCCATCGTGAACGGAGAGAAGGTCGAGCTGGACCACCGCACCGTCGCCATCGGGCGCGCGCTCACCGGCGAACCCGACACTGATGTTGTCCTCAAGCCAGGTGACGTGCTCACCATCAGCCAGATTGGCGGCTGGATGGATATTGGCGGCGCCATCAACGTGATGGGTGAGCTCCTCCATCCGGGCCGCTACGGCATACAGCAGGGTGAAAGGCTCAGCGCGGTTTTGAAACGTGCCGGCGGCTTCAGTGCCGATGCCTATCCGTACGGCGCGGTGCTGGAACGCGCACAGGTGCGCGAGTTCTCGGCCAAGAATCGCGATGAGATGATTGCCCGCCTGCAAGACCAGAGTGGAACCGGACGCACGGGGACCGCCGCCTCTGCTTCCACTTCACGCCAGAGCCAGCAACTGGTTCAGCAAATCAAGCAGATCCAGCCCAGTGGACGCCTGCTGATCCACATCAACTCTGATATTGCCAAATGGGAGAACACGCCTGCTGACGTTGAGGTTCGCCCGGGCGATAGCATCACCGTGCCCAAGCGGCCTAATTTTGTCATGGTCGCCGGGCAGGTCTATAACTCAGCCGCCATTACTTTCAGCAAGGGAAAACATGCTGGCTGGTACCTGCGCCAAGCTGGTGGACCAACCAGCGCGGCCAACAAGAAAGATATCTTTGTCATCCGTGCCAATGGCACCGTGGTGGGCAAGGGGTCAGGTGAGTGGTGGTCAGGCAACGTGATGAACGCATTACTTCAGCCCGGTGACACCGTCTATGTTCCCGATAAAGTTTCCGGCAGCGGCGTGCTCAAAAATGCTGGACAGTATGTGCAGATCATCTCTGGCGTTGCCGTGGCCGCCAGCGTGATCAGGACTTTCTGAGGGAGATGCGCTCTTTGATGTTTAAAACACACTCCCGTCTTATAATCACTGCGCTGTTGTTCGCAGCAACGTTGGTTTTTGCGGAAAAAAGCGTCGCGCAAAGTTCACACGCACAAGCTCCTGAATCGACGCCAACGCCAACGCCGCAGCAGTCGCCATTGCCGCAGCCTGCGCAGCCGCAGGAGATGCAGCAGTCTGGTGCGGACAGAGTTGATCAAGGGGCTACTCGACCGTCAGACCCGGACAAGCAAGCGCCTCAACCGGCGGCAACAAAAACACCGGCTGCTCAACCGCCGGATTCTCGACCACCAGCTCCTCAAAACCACATCAGCAAGCCACCCGTCGCGGAAGTTGAACGTCCCGCCACCATTGTTCCGGGTGCGTTCATACGCAACTTTGCTTTCGATCAGAAAGCCATATGGACCAGCCCGTTCAAGGCCCGTGTGCGCGACCTGAACTGGATTGTCCCGATCATCGGACTCGAAGCCGGCCTCATTAACGCCGATCACGAATTATCCTCGCGCATTGATCCCACTGGTACCCTGGCCAAGCATGGCAGCACGCTCTCCAATGCTGGTGTGGCGTTTGCCGTAGCCGGTGGCGCTGGATTGTATCTGGTTGGAAAAATGCAAAGCGACGACCACAAAAGCGAAACCGGAATTCTGGCCGGTGAGGCGGCTTTGAACAGCCTGGTGGTGGCCGAGTCATTCAAACTGATCAGCCGCCGAGAACGCCCCACTGACGGCGCCGGCGAAGGCAGATTTTTCAAGAACGGATCTGTGCTCAACTCATCGTTTCCTTCAGTGCATGCCATTACAACATGGTCCATTGCCAGTGTGATCGCCCATGAATACCCGGGCATACTCACGCAGACGTTGAGCTACGGCGTGGCTACAGGCGTAAGCGTGGCGCGTGTTTACGCACAAAAGCACTTCACCGGTGACGTGGTTGCCGGCGCTGCCATGGGCTATCTCATCGGACGCCAGGTTTACTCCGCACATCATCAGTCTGAACTGCCCGGCGGAGATTACGGCAGCTTTCATTCGGATATCGCCAGCGAGCCGCCATCGCCAGAAACTCAATTCTCACCTTACGTTCCCATTGAGAGTTGGGTTTATCCCGCCTTTGATCGCCTGGCCGCATTGGGCGTGATCAACAGTAACATCAACGGACTTAGACCGTGGACGCGCGCTGAGTGTGCCCGCCTGCTGGCGGAAGCGCAGGGATCGATTGATGAAGACTCGGGCGACGAAGGTTCACGGCTCTATGCTGCGCTGGAGCGCGAATTTCAACCGGAAGTCAATGGTGACGTACGCCCGTACATCGGACTGGATTCGGTTTACGCCAGAATCACCGGAATTTCCGGAACGCCACTCACGGATGGCTACCACTTTGGCCAGACCATCGTAAACGACTATGGCCGTCCCTTTGAAAAAGGTACCAACGGACTGGGCGGCTTCTCTGCCAGCGGGTCGGCCGGAATGCTGGGCTTTTACATTCGCGGCGAATATGAACATGCGCCCTCGGCCCCGGGTTTTACCCAGGCACAACAGAACGCCATCCAGTTGACTGACCAGAAGCCTCTGCAGCCGGCGTTCCCCGTCGCGGCTTTCAATCGCTTTCGCCTGCTGGATACATACATCAGCCTGAATACAGGCGGATGGCAAACGTCATTCGGCAAGCAAACGCTCTGGACCTCATCCACGCGTGATCCGTTTTTGTGGAGTAACAACGCTGAGCCCATCTACATGCTGCGCGTGGACCAGACCACACCCTCAACCCTGCCGGGCTTTCTCAGATTCTTTGGACCGGTGCGCAGTCAGTTCTGGGTAGGCAAACAGACGGGCGAGCACTTTGTGAACACGCAGGATGGCAACATTGCCGTGAGCATCGGGCGGTCACTCTCCAGACAGCCCATGGTCAACGGCATCAAATTCAACTTCAAACCGACACCCAACTTTGAATTCGGTGTGGGCCGTACAGCCATGTTCGGCGGGCCGGATTTTCCCATCAACCTCCATACCATCAAGCTTGACCTCTTTTCCAGCCACAATGCACAGGGCCGCGGAAATGATCCCGGCGACCGCCGCTCCACTGCCGATTTCAGCTATCGCCTGCCCGGTATGCGTAACTGGCTGACTTTGTATGACGATTCCTTCGTTGAAGATGAGATCTCACCCGTCGGCTATCCCCGCCGCGCGGCCCATAATGCCGGACTCTACTTAAGCCATGTACCGCTCATCCCGCATCTGGATGCCAGGGTGGAAGGCGGTTACACCAACCTGCCGGGCCTGCTGGAGCCTCCGGGTGGCGGCTTCTTTTACTGGAATACCCGGTATCTGGATGGCTATACAAACAAAGGAAATATCCTGGGCAATGCCACCCTGGGCCGGCAGGGTATTTCCTTGCGGGCAGAAAGTACCTACTGGTTTGCATCAGATAAGACAATCCAGCTCGGATATCGCAGCAATCAGGTTGACAGCATGTTCCTGCAGGGTGGGAACTTGCGAGATATTCACGCGCGGTCCGAATGGAGTTTTAATCAGAACGTGACATTGTCCAGCTTCTTACAATATGAGTGGTGGAATTTTCCCCTGCTCGGAGCTGGAAAAAAGCAGAATGATTTTACCGCGTCGTTCCAGTTGACATACTGGCCGCATTGGAGAATTAAACGTGGAATCTAGCGGACCATCACGGATCCCCATCTACGAACCACCGCACGATCTGCGCGGGCATGAGTCTGAGCCGGAAGACGATAACAAATTCACCAGGCTCTGGCTACTCTGGCGCGAACGCCGTTTGTTCTTTAACGTCGCATGGAAGACCGCGGTGCTCTCAGCCATCATCGCTCTGCTTCTGCCCGTGCATTATGAGGGCGCGGTCAAGATGGTGCCAGGTGAAAGCAGCGGCAGTGGCGGCGGCATGTCCGGCCTGCTGGGGAAATTGATGGGCGGAGGCTCCGGTTCCGGCGGAATGAGCATGGGGCTGGATGCGGCCGGGTTGCTGGGCATGAAAACTCCCGGCGCTTTTTACGTGGAAGTGCTCAAAAGCAGAAGCCTACAGGACCGCATGATTGATCGCTTTGACCTGCGCCACCATTACTGGAAATTCAGCCAGTGGTACACGCATGACTACTACACCACCCGCAAAAGACTGAAAGACTTCACTGACATTGAGGAAGACAAGAAAAGCGCGGTGATCACGCTCAGCGTAACGGACTACGACGCGAATACGGCTGCGCAGATGGCGAATGCCTACGTGGAGGAGCTGAACAAAGCCGCGGCTGACCTGAATACCGGTGATGCACACCGCGAAAGGGTCTTTCTGGAAGGGCGACTGACTGAAGCCAAGCAGGATCTGGACGATGCGTCCAAAGCGCTCAGCCAGTATTCCAGCAAGAACACAATCATGGATCCGCAAACACAGGGCAAAGCCATGGTGGATGCCGCAGCCCGTGTGCAGGGTGAGATCGTGGCCACGGAAGCCGAACTCAAAGGGCTCCAGCAGATTTACTCTGACGATAACACGCGCGTGCGCACCCTCAAGGCGCGGCTCGGCGTGCTGCAAAGTCAGATGAAATCCATGCAGGGCAAGGGCGCCGCCGCGGGTGAAAGTGATTCAAACTCAGGTTCTTTCCCTTCCATGACACAACTGCCGGTCCTCGGCTACACCTATTACGACCTCTATCGCCAGGCCAAGATTCGTGAAACCGTTTACGAATTCCTGACCCAGCAGTATGAACTGGCCAAGGTCCAGGAAGCCAAGGAACTCCCGAGCGTGCGGGTCATGGATCCCGCCATCAAGCCGGAAAGAAAGTCCAGCCCCAAGCGAACGATCATTGTGGTGCTGAGCGTTGTTGGAGCGTGGATTCTGGCCGCATTCTTTGTTCTGGGACGCAATCTATGGGAGCAGCGTCCACCCAACGATTCACTGCGCATGCTGGGCGCTGAAATGGCAGATGAAGGCCGGCGTTTGACCAACCGGTTCCGGAGAAAGTCAGACTAGGAAGCCTATGTCCTTGTTTAGTAAGAAGACGTTTAACAAGAAAACGACCAAGAAAAACTCGAATGATCATCCGCAGCTCACGCCGCCGACCGTGGATGGCTATTTCCGCGATCTCAATCAACTGATTCCGCGTTTGCCCTATCCCGAGTTGGACCAGATCATCAGCGTGATTCTGGAAGCTTTTGACACCGGACATACGGTTTTTGTTTTCGGCAATGGCGGCTCTGCTGCGTCCGCCTCACACATGATGTGTGACATGAATAAGGGCACCATTGATCCTGCGCAGCAACGCCGGCTCAAGACCATGGCGCTTACGGATAATGTTCCCCTGATCACCGCCTGGGGTAATGACAGCCATTACGAGCAGATTTTTGCCGAGCAGCTCAAGAACTTTGCCGTGGGCCAGGACGTGGCCTTCGCCATCAGCGGCAGTGGAAATTCTCCCAACGTTCTGCTGGCGTTAAAAGCAGCCAGAGAAGCCGGAGCCACCACAGTCGGGCTGGCCGGTTACCAGGGCGGCAAGATGAAGGCGCTGTGTAATGTGTGCGCCGTGGTCCCCTCTGACAACATGCAGATGATTGAGGACATGCACCACGCCATGCTGCACTCCATGTTTACCGTGGTCAAAGACCGGATCCAATCTGGTGTCCGCCAGTTCCTGGCTGCCGGCGCAGGGCAGCTGGAGAAGTAGTTGCCTGCATGAAGATTGCTTTTGACCTGCGCAGAATCAAAAATCCCGGCATCGGACGATACATGAAGTGCCTGGCTGAAGCGGTGATTGAGAGCGCGCCTGAGCACGATTACCTTTTGGTCCTGCCGCCAGGTGAGGAAGACGCAGTCACGTGCAGGAAACACGGCGTGGAGAAAATTTCTCCGCCCCTCAAGTACTATTCTTTGCGCGAACAGATTGATCTACCCCGGATCCTGCGCAGGAATAAGGTTGACTTGTTGCATTCACCGCACTTTAACCTTCCTCTGCTACGTGTTTGTCCCACCGTAGTTACTATTCATGACGTAATCTATCTGGCTTGCCAGGAAGATCTGCCGTCGCGCCTGGGACGAATATATTATCGCGCCATGATGGCCGCGGCCGTGAAGCGTGCAGACCGCATTATTACTGACTCTGAATACTCTAAGAGAGATATACACAGATTTTTCAATGCTGACGAAGCTCGCATGGACGTTATCTATCCCGGAGTAGATCAAACAATCCGCAAAAATGTAGGTTCTGTAAAGATACGTGAAGTTCACGGCCGGTTTGGGATAGTTTCTCCCTACCTTATATATACAGGTATCTACAAGCTCCGAAAGAACCATGGTGGACTGCTGCGATCATTTAAAGTTTTCCTGGATTTGCGAAGCAGAAATAACGATCTGCGCAGCCCGAATAACGACCGAAGCCGTGATGTGCAACTCGTAATCGCCGGTCCCATGGAAGATGGCGAACCGACGCTGCGTGCCTTGGCCCGGGAACTGGGGATCGCTGACCGCGTCATCTTCACTGGCTTTGTTGCTGATGCTGATCTTCCGGCGCTTTATTCAGGCGCATCCGTATATGCGTGTCCGTCACTTTATGAAGGATTCGGCTTCACCGTTCTCGAAGCCATGGCGTGTGGCGTTCCGGTGGTCTGTTCAAAAGAAACATCGTTGCCTGAGGTGGCTGGGGCCGCAGCTCTGTACGCTGACGCCCGCAATCCCCAGGAGTTTGGCAATGCGCTGTATCAGGCATATGGCGATCAGGGGCTTCGCGCCATGCTGATCAATAAGGGCGCCGGAAACGTGCAGCGTTTTCAATGGAAGCACGCCGCGGAGCTGACGCTTGCGGTCTATGAGAAAGCCGCCGGCCGCACCCGGGAGAAAGTTCTCGCCTGACTGGAACCCATCTCATAAGTTGAAGGGGCACAGCTTTACGATTGGGAGTAAGAATAAATTCGACGTAGAGACGCAGTTTGCTATCGTCTTGGATGACTGTTTGAATCAATGCTGGTAGCTAACAACAAGACACATCGTCATCCCGAATCCCCGTCAAGGAGGCAGCGTATTCTTCAGCTGCCGAGTAGGGGCGAGGGACCTTGTGCTTTGCCGACGCCAAAGAAACACAAGGTCCCTCCGTCCTGCTCACGCGCAGAAGAAGGCGCACGTTCGCTCACGGACGTCGGGATGACGATGTTTCTGGATTGGCAACGGCCATCGCCGCCATGCTTGCGTGTCGCAACAAAAAGCCATTGAGCAAAAGAATCATTGAACAACAAAACCCAACCCGCTAAGTTGAGAATCGCCTTTGATACCGGAACGCTGAACCAGCGTTACCGTAATCAGGGCATCTACAACTACGCCCGCCAACTGCTGGCCCAGTTTCAAACCCTGGCTGCCGAGCAGTCGGTAGAGATAGTGCCTTTTGTTCATCCCAAAGCGGAGAACGATGCCAATCTGTTCAGGGAATCACGAGGCTTTGTGCCAGCCACCAGCAAACTGCTCAGGTCAGAAAGGTTCTGGCGGCTGGGCGGGGCCTGGCTGGCCGCGTTGTTTGAAAATCCTGACCTGCTGTTCTGTCCGACCTTTACCAGCCTGCAGTTTGGACCTTGTCCACTTGTAGTCACCATCCATGATGCAACTCCCGTGGTTATGCCGTCGACGCCGGATAGCATCAATCGCAAGATGAAATTTCAACTTGCGGCAGCGGCAAGGACTGCACGGCGAGTGATCACGGATTCGCTCTGCTCCAAGCAGGACCTAATGCGTATATATGGCCTGCCCGATGAAAAAGTCTCCGTGATCTATCTTGGCTATGACAGTGAGTTTTACAACACCAATGTGCCAGACGCAGGCCAGGCAGAAGCGCTGCTGAGCCAGCACGGAATTACCCGGCCGTACATTTTGCATCACGGCGTGATTCAGCCGCGCAAAAACCTCAAGCGTCTGGTCCAGGCATACAGGTTGATGCTGGCGCGCAATCGTGAAATCGACGTGGATCTAGTTCTGGCTGGACCCTTGGGATGGTTGTACAAGGAAGTTCTGTACGAAATTCAGTCAGACGCAGCCGTCCGCGGACGCGTGATTCTGCCCGGCGCGTTGAGTGATGCGGATCTGGCCATTCTCGTCAAGAGATCAAGCCTGGTTGCGATCCCATCACTCTATGAAGGATTCTGCCTGCCGATGGTTGAGGCCATGGCGTGCGCCGCGCCCGCCGTGGTAGCCGCAACGTCATGCCTGCCGGAAGTCTCCGGCGGAGTGTTGCGCTATTTTGATCCGCTGTCCCTTGAGGCGATGGCTGCCTGTATGGAAGAGGTGCTTGAGAATTCCACCCTGCAAAGAGAGCTTTCCACAAAAGGGCTGGCCCGGGCGCAGCAACTGAGCTGGCGTCGCTGTGCACAGGAGACGCTGGAACTGCTGGTGCAGACCGCTGGCGGGCAGAGCGTCCGTCGAGGCGAGCTGGCTGGGGCTTGTCTGTGAGAATAGCCATCGATCCATGGACGCTGGCGGCCCGGTTTCGATTTCAGGGCACCTACGTCTACGCGCAGAATTTGATTGCCGAGTTCAAGCGGATAACGGAAGGGCGCCCTGACGTTGAATTTTGTCTGTTTACCGCAGATCGGGCTGGGAATGACAGTAAGTCAGTTGCCCCGCAAAAGCATTTTGACCTTCGTTCCGAACAAGCTCTGGCGCATAATGCACTCTGGCGCGTGGGCGGCCTGGGACGCGCGGCGCGCAAGGCCGGCGCCGATCTGATCTTTGCGCCCACGGCCAGCAGCATGCCTTTTGGAAGTGTCCCAATGGTGTGCACCATCCACGATGTAACGCCCATTGTGATGCCTTCACACGGAGTGCGTTCCACCTTGGTTCTGCGCAGCGCCATGTGGACGCTGGCGAAGTTTGCACGGTCGATCATCACGGACTCGGAATGTTCCAAACGCGACCTGATCAGGATCTACGGCGTTCCAGAAACCAAAGTCTCCGTGATCTATCTGGGCTTCAACAAAAGCGTATTTAACACGACCCCGCTGGATGCGGCAGATCGTACCCGAGTTTTAAGCAAGATTGGTATCGGCCGGCCTTACGTTATGCACCATGGGACGATCCAGCCACGCAAGAATCTGGAACGCCTGATTGCTGCCTATCGCCTGACGCTGGCACAAACGCCGGATGCCGACTTCGACCTCATCCTTCCTGGTCAGCTTGGCTGGAACTACGAGCGCATTCTCGCCGCCGCCAAGGACGTTGACGGCGGGCATCTCTCTGCAAACCGTGGCAGAGTGATTTTTCCGGGTACACTGAGCGACGAAGATTTGTCCGTGCTGGTCAAAGGAGCATCGCTGGTGGTTATACCGTCGCTTTATGAAGGCTTCTGTCTGACGCCCACGATAGTTTCGGAGACTTCGTGCCTGCCGGAAGTTTCCGGCAACGCGCTGGCCTATTTTGATCCACAGTCGATTGAGTCGATTGCCGATGCGATGACGAAGGCTCTTTATGACACAGGGTTGCGAAATCAAATCAGCACCCGAGGCGTGAAACGAGCCGGCGAGTTTAGCTGGCAGCGATGTGCGCAGGAGACGCTTGAAGTTCTTGTGCGCGAAGGAAGCAAATCGAACTGAACATGAACCAACCAGCAACAACAACGGCGGGAGTCAGGTCTCGGCGGGCAAACGTCGAAGTCTGGATTATCACGGCTGCCCTGGTGCTCACGTATGCGGGATATCTGAGCCCGCTGGCACTGGCGGTCGTGCTGGGAGGACTGGTTTTCACGCTGGCGGCATTGCGGTTCCGTCCTCTGTTGCTGGCCGTGCTGTTCCTTCTGCCGGTCAATGCGTATCTGAGTTGGGACCTACCGATCAGGGACCTGGGCACGCTGGTGCGGCTATGTTTATTTCTGGGTGTAGTCGTTGCCCGGCAGAGAAGTGGTGAATCGCCCTGGGCTTGGCTGTTCGGCGGCCGGGTAACGCGGGTAATCCTGGGGTACTTTGCTGTTGCGGTCTTGGCGTCCGTGGCATTCAATGCTCCCACGTCCGCGGTGGCGCGTGAACTCATGCGCTTTGTTTCCTATCTCTGCTTCTATTACACCGTGGTGGATTGGGTAAGAACGGAGAGTGACTTTAAAGCAGTGGTGAACACCTTGTTGCTCTCCACCATCGGCGCCGCCATCTTCGGTATTTACCAGTACATGATCGGCGGCTATTCGGCCATCTATGACGCGCTCTATCCCATCCAGGAAGAGGCGCTCAAGAATCCGCCCTTTGAAGGACGCATTACCTCTTTCCTGAGTCACTACAACACCTTTGCCGGATATCTGAATATGGTGATTCCGTTTGCCATTGCGCTCGTGGTCAAGGCACGCGACGAGTTCACTCGGGTCATTGCGCAGATATGCCTCGTGCTGTCCGGCCTGGCCATGGTCTTGACGCAGAGCCGTGGCGGACTGCTGGCATTTGTCGCCGTGCTCGTGATGTCAGCGTATTACCTGGCGCCCACGCCGCAAGCCAGGAAGAAGTGGATCAGCGCGATCCTCATTGTGTGTCTGCTCGGCGGCTTGGTGATTGGAATGATCTTTGAGCGGCTGTCCGGTGTGGACCAGTTTACTGAGCTCTCTCGTCTGGCGATCTGGGCCGGTGCAGGGTTAATCTTCCTCAGTCACCCGGTAGCCGGTATCGGTTATGGGAACTTCAAAAATGTGCTCGCAGCAACCATCAACGTAACTGAAGGCTCGATGCTGGACGCGCACAATCTTTACATGGAATTGCTGGCAGAGACAGGCGTGCTGGGATTCATTGCATTTTTCATTCTTGCGTTCACCGTCATGCGAAGGGGCGTGCATACGTACAAGCAATCACGCACCCTTATGGACGCGGTGGTCGGCTTCGCCGTGGCCACCGGCGTCATGAGCGTGATGGCGCATGGCGCCGTGGATTATCTCTTCCACAATTCGCCTCAAGTTGCCGCTATGTTCTTTCTGCTGCTGGCCCTGTTACGGGCCAATGAAATCAAGCGCGAGAAGATGGAGTTGAATCAACCACTCTCGTCATAAACGTTTAGGAGCTGAATGGAATCTGTTGCCGCGTGCAATTTGCGTCATAGCCAGAATCGCTATGACACCATCTGGATTGTCGGATGGAAGAACGCATGAACCGTCCACAAGGCATGACAAAGCTTTGGGCAAGCGGGCTACTGGCGACTGGGCTATTGGAGGCGATGCTGCTGGCCGGAACGTGCATCGCCCAGAGTGGGGTACATAGTGTGTCGCAGAGTGTGTTGCGGGCGGACAAGTTTAAAGGCTCTGACGCCGGCGAGAAGATCACGCAGTGCGTTGCGGCCCTACCTGGAACCGGTGGCGTGTGTGACGCACGGAATCTTGCCGGCCCACAACAGTCCGCGGCTGGATTCACCGTTGGCAGCGCCACCAAGCCGGTTCAATTGATGCTTGGGCCAACGACGCTGATTGTGGCGAAGACGATTGTTGTTCAGGCGAGAAGCTCAATCATTGGCCTACCATCAGCTTCCGGCATTGGCAGCTATCAGGGCGTGACGGTGATCAAAGCCAGGGACGGCGCCGGCGCCAATCTGCCGGCCGTGGTGCAAGTTGAAGGCGCACATGCCGTGCTGCAAGACGTGACCGTTGACGGTAACAAGGCAAAGAATTCCGGACAGGGAATTGGACTGCTGGTGAACCGCCAGGAGCGGGCTGACCTGACGCGCGTGACGGTGCAGAATGCTCCGGGCGACGGGATTGTCTTTGTGAGTGGAAACAAACAGGAGGCCTGCTGCGCCAAGCTGATGAATGTGATGGCCATTGAGAATGGCCAGTCCGGGCTGCACATTGAGAATTCGAACGATTTGTTTATCAGCATGTCAGAGTTTGAAAACAATGGCGCCAGTGGCGTTGACCTGGATGGCGCATCCGGCATCAGAATTGAGCATTCGGACTTCGGCGGCAATCATGGTGATGGCCTGAGCCTGCACGGCACACCGGACATCCCGGCCAACCATGGAATTTTTGTGGGCAATCAGTTTGGCAACAACTACCGGGCAGACGTGAACATTGCCGGGACCAACGGCGGCCAGGCTTCCGTCGGGCACATGATCTCATCCAATGAATTTCTCAGCGGCATCTATCGTAATGGCGGAAAGTATGATTCCATCCACATTGTTGATAGCGGCTACAACGTGATCGCCGGCAACTCGTTCTTCGCCGGACCAGGGCATGAGTTCACCTCCTGTGTGAACATCTCCGGCAAGCGCGAGAAGCAGGACCATGTAAGCAACAACATCTGTTTGGGAACGGGGAGTGGAAGCAAAAACAGCTTTATCGGAACCTCCTCCACCGCGTTCAGCGGAAACCAGGGCGAGACCAGACAGTGAAGCTACGGGTCGGCTTTGACGCTCGCTGGTATAACGATTCTGGAGTGGGAAGCTATGTAGCCGAACTGCTGCGCGCCATGGCGCAATTGAGTGACCAGATCGATTTGGTGGTCTATGAGACACCGGGCAAGCCGGTCGGCTCACTGGTGGGACTAGACATCCGTCGCACACCAGTGAGTGCGGGAAAGTATTCTCTGAGCGAACAGATTGAGTTTGCACGGCGATGCCGCGTTGATCGTCTGGATGTTTTTCACAGTCCCTTTTACGTGATGCCGATGGCTGCCGGGTGTCCAGTGATCATCACCATTCACGACCTGATCCCATTCCTTTTCCCGATCTATTCGAAGGCCAAAGGCCTTGTGGTCAAAGAGGGATATCGCATGGCGTCGAAATTCGCGGCGCATATTGTGGCGGTCTCAGAAAACACTGCCGCCGATTTGCGAACGCTGCTGGGCGTGAGCGCGGAAAAGATTACTGCGGTTTCTAACGCAGCCAATCCTCGCTTCAGTGCGTCCAGTAATTCCTCTGAGCAAGCCATCCTGCGGGAAAATTTTGGCGTATCGGGCCCATATGTGATGGCTGCCAGTGCCCGCAACTGGCGGCATAAAAACCTTGCTGGGGCGCTTGCCGCGCTTGAGTTGGCCGTGAAAAACAGCGGCCTGAAATTTCAGACCATCATTTACGGCCCGCCTGACGGGCTGGACGCGGCCGGTGGCGCACAGCGCTGGCAGAGCGTTGGTCTGCGTTACGCGGGCTATACCTCCATAGACGATCTGTCCATGCTGTTCCGGCACGCCCGTGCCTTCATCATGCCGTCACTCTATGAAGGTTTCGGATTGCCCATACTGGAAGCCATGTCATGCGGATGTCCGGTGATCACTTCCTCCGGCGGGTCATTGCCGGAAGTCGCTGGCAGCGGAGCACAGGTATTTTCTCCCAATGATGTCACCGGCATGGCATCGGCAATAACCAGATTGCTGACCTCAGACGCAGACTTCGAACACTGGCGTGCGGTCGCGCTGAAGCAGGCTGCGCAGTTCTCCTGGGAGCGCACGGCGCAGGAGACGATCAACGTTTATTGCAAGGTATGTGCGGCGGGGTCTCTTCGTAAAGGATAGATCGGCGGTTTTGCATTCAGCGAATCACTCACCCCTTGTCTTGATCTTTCACGATCTCCGGGATTTTCCATGTACCAAGTGCCGGGAATAGGGAAGAAACGAAACAAGTCCCGCGAGGGATGGTTGAAGAGAATGCCGCTTGCGGCGGGCACAATGTCGTAGCTCGACAATGATCCAGTCATTATCAAACCAGTCCCCGCAGGGGACGAAACAATCTGGAGCCGGGCACGGAAGTGCCCAGAAGGCGCGAAGAGAAATCGGGTCCCGCCAGGGACGGCGCAAGATCATTTCAAATCTACAATTCGAATTTTCGAAGTTATTTTTCCTCTCTCGTCATCCCGAATCCCCGTAAAAGAGGCGGCGCATTCTTCAGCCGCCGAATAGGGGTGAGGGACCTTGTGCTTCCTCGCTCGGAAACAAACACAAGATCTCTCAGGCCGGCTGGCGAGCTGATGAGAACGCTCGCGTCGCTCACGCCCTTCGAGATGACGTGACGATATTGTTGCGTTAGGAACTCCGTGGGAACATAACCCTCGCACTCCAGCGATTTGGAGCTAAGCGCAAACAACCTCGATAAAGGGCGAGGCCGACTCGCGCGCCGAGCCCGCTGCAGCAGGAACCTCGCTATCGCAACCACCAGACCTACACTCCAGCGGTTTGGAGCTAAGCGCAAACAACCTCGATAAAGGGCGAGGCCGACTCGCGCGCCGAGCCCGCTGCAGCAGGGAGCCTCGCTACCGCAGCCACCAGACCTTCACTCCAGCGGTTTGGAGCGAAGCGACAAAACCAACGAAACGACAGAATTTGGGCATAGTGGGAAACAAGGTACATGCAGGCCGTTAAGCGGGTAATTCCGTGTAATATCGAGCTTCGACAAAGCATCTTAATGAGTTGACACCAAGCGGGCTTTAAAAAAGGAAAACGTAAATGCGAGCATTGATTACGGGGATCACAGGCCAGGACGGTTCATATCTGGCTGAGTTCCTTCTCGATAAAGGTTATGAGGTTTATGGAATTGTCCGTCGCAGCAGCCTGGAAAAGTTTGATCGCATTGAGGCCATCACGGAAAAAATCCGCTTTGTTGAAGGTGACCTGACGGACCAGAGTTCGCTTGATCAGGCGTTGCAGCAGCTTAAGCCGGACGAACTCTACAATCTGGCGGCCCAGAGCTTTGTACCCGTGTCCTGGAACCAGCCGGTGCTTACCGCTGACGTGACCGGCCTGGGCGCATTGCGTGTGATGGAAGCCATCCGCAAGCACTCCCCGCAAACCAAATTTCTACAAGCCTCAAGCTCTGAGATGTTCGGCAAGGTGCGGGAAAAGCCGCAGACGGAAACCACGCCGTTTCATCCGCGCAGCCCGTACGGCGTCGCCAAGACTTTCGGGCACCACATCACGGTGAACTATCGTGAGAGTTACGGAATCTTCGCGTGCTCATCCATCTGCTTCAATCATGAATCTCCGCGCCGGGGCATTGAATTTGTCACGCGCAAAGTCACGCAGACCGTGGCCAAGATCAAGCTGGGCGTGACGGACAAGCTGAAGATGGGAAACATTGACGCACAGCGCGACTGGGGCTTTGCCGGCGATTACATCCGCGCCATGTGGCTCATGCTGCAACAGCCGCAGGCTGACGATTACGTGATTGCCACCGGTCAAACTCACTCGGTGCAGGAACTGCTGGAAGTGGCGTTCTCCCATGCCGGGCTCGACTGGAAAAAGTACGTGGAGATTGATCCCAAGCTGGTTCGTCCTGCTGAGGTTGATTACCTCTGTGGCGACGCATCCAAGGCCAAAAAAGTTCTGGGATGGGTGCCGCAGGTTACTTTCCAGCAACTGATTGAAATGATGGTGGACGCTGATCTTCTTCAACTAAAGCAGGCGCTGGTTGGGCGAACTGCGAATGCGGGAGTTTAAGTGGCGGCAACATCCGTGGATCAATTTGATGACCGGCTCGAAACAACATCGGAGTCGAAGTCGGATACGCCCGGTTTGCATTCTCCCGATTTGCATTTACCCGATTTGCATATAAAAGACATTCATTTCTCCAAACCGGCGCTGTTCATCAAGCGCGCCATGGATGCTGCCGGGGCCGCCATCCTTCTCGCGTTATTGTCACCTGTTCTCGCGCTGCTTGCCTTGCTGATCAAATTACGGGATGGCGGCCCGGTGATTCATCGCCGGCGGGTGGTGGGGCCGCGCGGAGAGTTTGACGCTTTCAAGCTGCGCAGCATGCGCGTTGACGCTGATGAAATCCTGAAAAATGATCCCACCCTGCGCCGCGAATTTGAAATCAACTTCAAGCTCAAGCAGGACCCGCGTATCACGCGTCTAGGCGCTTTCATGCGCAAGACCAGTCTGGATGAGCTTCCCCAACTGTTTAACGTATTACGCGGACAGATGAGCATGGTGGGCCCGCGCATGATCACTCCCCCCGAACTCATCAAGTTTGGCGACGCAGCCTGGATCTTCTCCACCGTAAAACCTGGCCTGACCGGTTACTGGCAAATCCGGGGCCGGCAGGAAGTTTCTTACGATCAGCGTGTGGCCATGGATCTTTATTACGTGCAGCACTGGTCATTACTGCTTGACCTGAAAATTCTGGTGATGACGCCGCTCCGTGTCGTCCGCGGATCTGGAGCCTACTGATGGCGACAGCGAACATTCTTGTCACCGGAGGCGCAGGTTATGTTGGTTCCGTCTGCTGTGCCGAACTGCTGCGTCTGGGACATCAGGTTACCGTAGTGGATGACCTTTCTACTGGATTCCGTGATGCGGTTCCGCAGGGCGCCGGCTTTGTCAAAGCCGATATCGGCGACCGCGACGCGATGACCGCGATTGCCCAGAAAGAACGCTTCGACGTAGTCTTTCATTTTGCCGCCAAGGCGCTCATTCCGGAGTCAGTCACCAACCCGGGTTTCTTCTTTGTGCAGAATGTGGCTTCCAGCATCACCATGCTGGAGGTGTTGCGTTCCGCGGGCCTCAGGAACTTTGTCTTCTCCTCATCTGCCGCCGTCTATGGAACACCCAATCAGGTGCCCGTTGATGAGGACACCCCCAAGCTGCCTGTAAATTCTTACGGGCGCACAAAACTTATGCTGGAAGAAGTGCTGGAGTGGTACGCAAAGGCCTACGGCTGGAGCGTGGTTGCTTTCCGGTACTTCAACGCTTCAGGCGCCACTGCGGAACTGGGCGAACGGCATGATCCTGAAACGCACATCATTCCGCTGCTGCTTGAGGCCGCTTGCGGCGAGCGGGATTTCTTCAATATCTACGGTGATGATTACCCAACTCCAGACGGTACATGCCTGCGTGACTATGTGCACGTTCTGGACATTGCAAGCGCGCATATTTGCGCCCTCAAGAAAACCAACCAGCCGGGAATGCGTTCGTACAATATCGGGCTGGGTGAAAGTTACTCAGTCCGGCAGATTTGTAACGCTGTGGAGGAGGTAATTGGGCGCAAGATCCCCGTGCGAGTAGGCAAGCGCAGAGAAGGCGATCCGTCTGTTCTCTGCGCCAGCCCGCGTCGCATCATCCAGGAGCTTGGCTGGAAGCCGGAACATTCGTCCTTGACTCAGATATTGACGTCTGCCTGGCAATGGAAGCTGAAGCAACTCAGTGTTTGCGACCCGGCATCATCTCGGTAGGTCATTGCACTCTTGATTCCGGAGCCTGGTTTTGTGTGGCCGATTTTGTGATATTTTCGCAACATCAGCTAAACATATTATTTGCAACTTTCTTCCGGGCTTGAGTTTTAAGATCAGAGATCAAGCAAGGCTCGTATGAACCCTAGAGCGATACGACATATCATTTTCGGCGCTGACCTGGTGTGGATCATTACCTCAGCCGTTGTGGCCTCTATGGTGGGAACGGGATCGTCACTGTCACAGCAGCATTTGCAGATGGCCTTCCATGAATCCATGTTCCTAATGACTTCCGCAGGTATCGCGTGGGTCTTCGTGTTTCATCGCATGAAGCTGGATGGCTTTTATGGCGGCTATGAAGCCTCCGCCGTTCTCTCACAGCTTTTCACCGGCGTTATTACCTTGCTGGTGCTCATTGCCAGCGCCGGATTTCTGTTACGTGAAGGAACCTCGCGCAGCGTGCTGTTCACCTTTGCCGGATTGCTGTTTGTTCTGGCTTTCGCCGGCCGCCTGATGGCCCGCTCATTTGCTTACCGCCTGTCCGCCGCGGGAAAACGTCATCGCGTGGTGGTGATGGGGAATGGCAGAATTGCCCGCGAACTGGCGGAACGGGTCCAGAAGCATCCTGAGATGCGCTGGGAAGTGGTTGGTTTTCTTTTTCCAGCCGGCGATGATTTCGTAGAGCCACTCCTCCACGCCGGGCAAAACTCGCAACAACTGAATTCCCTGCAGATTGAAACTCTTTTGCAGAACAACGGCGTGGATGAGCTGGTCCTTACGTCGCGTGTGCCTGACCAGAGACAAGTCCTGGACCTGATTGCCAACTGCCGCCAGAGGGGCGTTCGCATCAGCGTGGTGCCGAATCTTTATGAGCTTTATGTAAACCGTCCGTCTCTGATGGACCTTGATGGTTTGCCGCTGTTGTGCCTGGATGACGGCGAAACCACCACCTTGCAGATGGCCCTGAAACGTGTTGTGGACGTCACGCTGGGCACGGCCTTGCTGATTATCGGATCGCCGGTGCTGCTGGCCAGCCTGGCCACCTTGTGGATTCAAAACGGCAAAGCGCTGGCTTCAGAAATGCGCTGCGGTTATAACGGACGCCCGTTCCGCATGTATCGCTTCAACGTTGACCGTTTCGCCACCAACCTGAGCGCGACTGAAAAACTGCTGGCGCTGCTCAGCATCAGTGAGTTGCCGCAGCTCTTCAACGTGCTCAAAGGTGACATGAGCCTGGTTGGGCCGCGGCCTGAACCATTTGATCGCGTGAAACGATATTCTGACTGGCAACGCCAGCGCCTCTCCTGCAAACCGGGTGTTACCGGTCTGGCCCAGGTACACGGTCTGCGCGAAGAGAATTCGTCAGAAGATAAAGCCTATTACGATCTGCGCTACATACAGGACTGGTCTTTGCTGGCTGACTTGTCCCTGGTGCTGCAAACCATCTGGACCATTTCCCGTCGCTTTGTAGCTGCCGCGCCGGAGACGTTGCAACTGGTTGACCCAGCAGTACAAAATCCAACAGAGTTTGTTGAGCTGGCACATGCTGATCGTTCGTAGCCCGGTAAGAATCAGTTTCGGCGGCGGGGGAACGGACCTGCCTGCGTATTTTGAGAACTATGGCGGCGCCGTGCTGAGCACCGCCATCAATAAGTATTTCTATACCATCGTGGGCAAGCGCATTGACGGGAACATTCAGATCATCTCATCAGACTTGCGCGTCTTTGAAACCTGGAAAGACATCAGCGGCATGTCCGTGAAGGATAGCGGCAGCGCGCTGGAGATTCCCCTGGCCGTGTTGAAAGAACTCGGCTGCGAAGTCTCTGTTGATCTGTTTCTGGCTTCGGAAATTCCGCCGGGCACGGGGCTGGGATCTTCAGCCAGTGTCTGCGTAAATGTGTTGCAGGCTATCTCTTCTTACCTGCATCTTCCGCTCTCCAAGTATGACCTGGCAGAAAAGGCCTTTCATATCGCGGCCAATGTGCTGGGCAAGCCCGTAGGCAAGCAGGACGAGTTTGCTGCTGCCTTCGGCGGATTGAATTTCATCACCTTCCATAAAGATGGCTCCACCAACGTTGAGCCTCTGCGTCTGGAGCCGGCGGTCACAACCGCTCTCCAGCAGAAGCTGATGTTGTTCTTTACCGGCGCCGCGCACCATTCGTGGTCCATTTTGAAAGAGCAGGAAGCGTCTTCGAAAAAGAAGGCTGGCGTGGCGGTGGAATCACTGCATCGTATTCGCGATCTGGCGGAACGCATGCGCCAGGCCCTGGAAGACAACAACCTGCATCGCTTTGGCCAGCTTCTGCATGAAGGCTGGGAGAGCAAAAAGAAAATCTCCAACAAGATTTCCAATCCCGCAATTGACCGCATGTACACCATTGCCAGGGAAAACGGCGCCGTAGGCGGCAAGATCACCGGCGCGGGCGGCGGCGGATTCATGCTTCTCTATTGCGACGAAGATAAACAACCCAGGGTGCGCGAGGCGTTCGCGGAAGAAGGCATACGCGAAATGCGCTTTGCCTTTGACTTCAGCGGATCGCGCATGCTGGTGAATGATCCATTCATTGATCAGGATGAAAACTGCGCTTCGCAGTGGACATTCGTGACTGCGCCGCAACATGCGTCATTTCCGCGCAAGTCCTTCGGGTAGTCTGAGCCGCGAATGAACGCGAATAAACCATTGGCAATTCGTCGAGCCGAATCTTGCGGTGTCATGTCGAAGTTTATTGGCGGGATAAAGACAAAGTCGCTGGAATCCCAGTTCCTGGCCCTTGATTTGATTTCATTCGTTTTAATTCGCCTGAATTCGCGGCCAATCCTGAATTCGCTGCTAATCGTTGCAAAGCCATGAAAGCCTACATACTTGCCGCGGGCAATGGGACCCGCCTGCGCCCACTTACTGATACGTTGCCCAAGTGCCTGCTGCCGGTCCAGGGCGTTCCACTTTTGAAAATCTGGCTGAACCTCTGTGGCATTGCCGGCATTGATGAAGTGCTGGTGAACGTGCACGCTCACAAGGACAAAATCCGTGAGTTCGCCGGCCGCCAAAATGGCACGGTGCGTCTGCATATCGCCGAAGAAAAAGAGCTGCTGGGCAGCGCGGGCACGCTGGCGGAAAACAAAGCATTCGTGGATGGCGAAGAGGACTTCTGCATCCTGTATGGTGACGTGCTGACGAATGTGAGCCTCTCCGGACTGATCAAATGCCATCGCCAAAAGAAACAGGTTGTCACGCTGGGAATTCATCAGGTACCAAACCCGGCGCAATGTGGTATCGTTTCCGCGGACGAGAATGGCATTGTCCTGACCTTTGTGGAGAAGCCGGCAATGCCGGACAGCAATTGGGCTTTTTCCGGCGTAATGGTTGCCAGCCAGGAGATTTTTAAATACGCGCCGCAACAGCGTCCGGCAGACATTGGCTTCCATCTTTTGCCCCGCCTGGTAGGGAAGATGGCGGCACATAAAATTTCAGGGTTCCTGCTGGACATTGGTACACTCAAAAATTACAGCGCCGCGCAAACATCCTGGCCGGGACTGGGTTAATACATACTGCAGGGCCGCTAGACCATCTCAGATTTAGAGGACATTGAATGCTGGAGGGAGTTATTTTTGATCTGGACGGCGTGATAGTTGACAGCCATCCAGCACACAAAAAAGCCTGGCGTACGTTTTTCCACTCGATTGGAAAACAAGTCAGCGATGATGATCTGGCGTTTGTTCTGGAAGGCCGCAAACGAGAGGATATTCTGCGCCATTTCCTGGGCGATCTGAGCGAAGAGCAAGTCAAACATTATGGCGCGGCCAAAGAAGCGCTCTTTCGCGATTCCGTGCAGGAACTCAAGACCATTGATGGCCTCAATGGATTTCTTGACCAGTTGATCCACGCGGAAATTCCCATTGCGCTAGCCAGTTCCGCCAGCCGCCATCGTGCGGAATACATGCTGGAAGCATTGGGATTGCGCCCCTTATTCAAGGCCGTCATCACCGGTGACGACGTGGTAAAAGGCAAACCTGATCCCGCCCTCTTCGTGCTGGCAGCCCAGGGACTTGCCGTTCACGCGGCCAACGCACTGGTCTGCGAAGACGCAGTGGCCGGTGTGCAGGCCGCCAAGTCGGCAGGCATGCGCTGTCTGGCCATCGCTTCCAACGGGCGCGGCCCGGTGCTGAGCAAAGCCGGCGCAGATATGGTGATTCCAAATTTCACGTCACTCAAGCTGGAAGAACTGCGACCACTGTTCGCGCACGCGGCAGTGAAATAACCGCCGAAATTTTAAATTTCCAATTTGAAAGTAAACATTTGAAATTTGAAAATGCGGGTGGAGCAGGCATTATGCCTGCGTTAAGCCACACTAAAGACGCGGGCTTTAGCACTGAGGCCTTCGTTAAACAGTGAGCGTCACCATTGACCATGCCTTTTGCATCCGAGAGTATACGTGAAGCGCTGGCTGGCAAGGTCTGGTTTCAACGGGAGTACCTGGAAAAAGGTCATGGAAAAAGCCACCGCAACCGGGAACCCAGCTCCATCGTCAAAGAACCTCACTAAACGGGAAGGCCAGGTGCTCACCTTCGTCTTCAAGGGCCTTAGCAACAAGGAAATCGCCGGTCGCTCCAGGTATCAGAGAGTTCCGTCAAAGCGTCGCTTCAGCAGCTATTCGAAAAAACCGGAGTGCAAACGCGCAGCCAATTGGTTCGTATAGCCCTTGAAAAATATGGATCAGATCCGATTGATTTGTTGACAAACTAAGAATCTTCGGCCTCTATCTGCCGCTGTGCTCCATTTTGCTCAATTCGGAGCCGTCTAGAAGGAGATGCGCGTGCCGCTGAAAGACTTCATCCTTGGAAAACCATTAGCTATCTCACAAGAAAGGGCGGAGCAGGTCGGGCCGGCAGCCGGCATCCCAATCTTCGGTCTTGATGCGCTCAGCTCGGCCGGTTACGGACCGGAGGCGGCTCTCACCTTACTAATTCCTCTCGGAGCGATGGGCGTTGCTTACATTGTGCCCATCAGCTCCACCATAGTTGTACTTCTCGCAATTGTTTTCTTTTCTTACCTTCAGACCATTAAGGCTTACCCTGCTGGTGGTGGATCTTATACGGTGGCCCAGGAAAATCTGGGGGAATCAGCCAGCCTTTTGGCGGCGGCCGCGCTGATGATCGACTATGTTCTGACGGCTGCTGTAGGAATCTCAGCCGGAGTGGGGGCGTTGGTCTCGGTCGTCCCGAGTCTTCAGCAGCATACCCTTTCACTTTGTCTCGGCATTTTGATCTTCATTACCTTGGTCAACCTGCGCGGCCTGCGCGAAGCTGGAGCGCTGTTCATGCTCCCCACATTTGTCTTTGTCGGTACTCTGCTGTTAACGATCGGAATTGGTTTCTTTCGCGCCTTGGCGCATAGTGGTCACCCGGTGCCCGTCATTCCTCCGCACCATCTGGGGACCGCTATCGTGCCGGTTACGGCTTGGTTGCTGATACAGAGTTTCGCCAGCGGCTGTACAGCCATGACCGGAGTTGAGGCGGTGAGCAATGGGGTAATGGCATTCCGCGAGCCGAGAATCAAGAATGCCAGGATTACCCTGGCCATCATCATTGTCATCCTCGTAGTGCTGCTCCTGGGGATTGCTTACCTGGCTAAGGCGTACGAGATAGGCGCGACTAACCCTGGCCAGCCGGGGTATGAGAGCGTGCTCTCACAAATGATCGGAGCTGTTACGGGCAAAGGCGCATTTTACTATGTCGCGATGGGCGCAATTCTTCTGGTGCTCTCTTTGTCAGCCAACACGGCATTTGCCGATTTTCCTCGACTCTGCCATTCCGTGGCGCGTAATGGCTACCTTCCCAAGTCTTTTACGGCCCGAGGAAGGAGGCTGGTTTATTCGCACGGCATCTACGCTCTCGCTTTCGTTGCTGGAGGATTGCTTGTGGTTTTTAAAGGCGTGACAGACCGTCTCATTCCGCTGTTTGCCATTGGCGCGTTTCTGGCTTTCACGCTTTCGCAAGCGGGAATGGTGGCGCACTGGATGAAAGTTGATGGCCGGCATTTCTTGAGTATGTTTCTTAACGGGCTCGGCGCTTTGACCACTGCAATTACTGTTCTGGTTGTATTGGTGGCTAAGTTTGCGGAAGGAGCTTGGATCACGCTGGCTCTAATTCCTGCTCTATTTATCCTAATGAAGGCAGTGCGCCGGCAATACTCGCGCGAGGAAAAGGAGATTGAGCTGGACGGTCCGATCGATCTTGATAGTCTTGAGCAGCCGATTGTGATCGTGCCCATTACCGCATGGAACCGAATTACAGCAAAAGCAATGAGATTTGCGTTTGCAATATCCTCAGAGATCCACGGAATCCACATCCATGCGGAAGAGGACGAATGTCATCATCTTCTTAGCTCCTGGAAGGAACTGGTGGAAGCACCAGCGACACGCGCGGGATTGCCACTACCCCAGCTAAAAGTTGTGGCCTCTTCTTATCGCTTCATCCTTCATCCGCTGCTTCAGTACATTAGCAGCGAAGGGAAGAAGCATTCCGGCCGGCAAATTGCAGTTATCATCCCTGAAAAAGTGGACAAGCACTGGTATCACTATTTTCTGCACAACAAGAGGGCAGCGTTGCTGAAGACATTACTATATTTCTCCGGGAACCAACAGGTCGTTGTCATCAATGTCCCTTGGTATCTGGACGATCACCACTAAGAAGGGTACTCTTTCCTTCTCTTCGGCCCACAGCGCTCCAAATGGACACGCCAGGCCCAATGTGATTGCTGACGGCCTTATGCGGCTCCAAAAGGGCAATTGGGAAAGATGTCATTGAAGCAGCTTCAAACAGTTTGGCCGGCTCCAATAGCCGGAACAGATTGTCGAGGTGGACAGTGCACATGGGCAGAGAACCAAAGGAGGATCACTAACGGCCTTATGGAGCGACGATCGGCGCGACGTCTTTGAAAATTTGGGGTGGGTAGTGGGGGTCGAACCCACGACATCCAGAGCCACAGTCTGGCGTTCTGCCACTGAACTATACCCACCGCATTCGGCAGAGCTTTATTTTACACGAATTCGCAGGAAAGACCCGCATGGTGTTAGCCGCTGGCCTTTTGGTCGACTGTTCTATTCAGCCGTTCCTTGCGGGACTTGTTTCGCGAAGCTGCACGCTATCCGGCACTTGCTTGGCGGCGTGCCGGGCTTCTTTTCATTCGCATCTTCGGTGCTCTTTCGGGGAATCGACGCCGATAAGGGCGAGGCCTGCTCTGGCCCCGTGGCCTTTCAATTTCAAATTTGAAATCCTAAATTACAAATCGCTCGGGTCCCCTCTTGTAAAATTGAATCAGCCAGCCATGTCCACCCGCCAAGACGCCATTACCTTCCCAGCTTTTGTGCCTCGCCGATATCTGCGGAATCGCCATGCCATGACCTTGGCAGGAAATTTTCTGCCTCGCGTCAACGGCCTGCCTGAGCCCGAAGAGGAACTCTTTCAGGTGGACGAAGACGCGCAGGTGCTGTGCCACTGCCATTGGCAGGCAGAGCCGGAGCGGCGCGGAACGGCCATCATCGTTCACGGACTGGAAGGCTCCAGCCTTTCGCAATACGTGATCGGCACCGGCAGCAAGGCGTGGGCCGCGGGAATGAACGTGGTCCGCATGAACATGCGCAACTGTGGCGGCACAGAAATGCTCGCTCCCACGTTGTACCATTCCGGACTTTCATCTGACATTGGCTCCGTGATGCGCACGCTGATTGAGCAGAAGCGCCTGACGCGCGTGGGCGCCGTGGGATATTCCATGGGCGGCAATCTGGTGCTCAAGATGGCGGGCGACTGGGTCGCCAACGCTCCCGCTGAACTCAAGGCCGTGGCGGCCGTTTCGCCGGCGGCTGATCTGGCTGCGTCGGCCGACGCCATGCATGAGATTGACAATCGCATGTATGAATGGAAATTTCTGGTCGGCCTGATGCGCCGTTACAAACGCAAGCGCCTGCTCTTTCCCGATCGCTACAAGGCCCTGGACCGCTGGCCGCGTACCATCCGCGAATTTGATGATCTGGTGACCGCGCCGGCTTTCGACTTTGAGGGCGCGCAGGACTATTACACCCGCGCTTCGGCTGCCCGCGTGGTGGACCGCATCACCGTGCCCACGCTCGTGATCAATGCGCAGGATGATCCGTTCATCCGCCTGCTGCCCGCCACACGTAACAAGATGAACGCCAACTCATGCATCACGCTGCTGGAAACCAGGCACGGCGGCCACTGCGCCTTTCTCGCCGAGCCCGATGGCTATGACGGTCGCTGGGCTGAGCTGCAAGTCATGACCTTCTTCCGCGCCCATGGACTCATCTGATGTATGTTGATTGGTCAGTCGAACTCGGAGCGGACGATCCCGTGCTGGATTTTCCCTGGATCGGTGAAGCATCGTCTTCTGACAAGACGGGCTCTGGAAATACGGCATCTGACCACGCTGGTTTTGACGCGGTTGGCCATGACGACGCCGGTCCTGACGAAGTTGTCCGTGAGCAAGCCGGTTCTGCACACACCCCGCTTCGCTATTACGATCTCAAAGCCGATCCCAGCTTGATTGACCAGTTGCAAGAAGCGCGGTCGTCCAGCGAGCTGCGGAAGTTTTTGCTGCGAATGAATGCCGCGGGCTTTCCCCTTCAGTCTGCCAAATGCGACCACTGGTTTACCCGCGAAATTTCCGAAGAGGAAGAAATCTTTGCCGCACCCTGCAAGTGCGGCAGCTACGTTGATCTTCTATTCACCAGCGCGGAGAGACAGTTGTCCTTCGTCGGCCATGAAGAGTTCGCGGCCAAGCTGTGCGATCTGCTGAAAAGCGCTCCGGAGATGCCGGCGTCGGCTGAGGTGATGGTGCGGCGATGCTTTTATGCCGCTACGGAAAGTTCAACCGATACTGAAAGAGACGTTGGCAACGGGGAAGATCAGGCTGCGGGAGATACGAATCAAAACGCCGATTCTCCCACAACCGGCTTTTACTTCACCGTGTACGTCTCCGGCTTCGGCGAAACCGAGGCACAGGCGCGCCAGCAATGGTCCATCGCGCTTACGCTGGTGCAACACGCGCTGGTGCAAAGCTCAAAATTGTTTAAACCTTTAGCAGCGAATCAACGCGAATAGCTAAATAGCTGCTAACCACTGGCTTCTAGCTGATAGCTAGTAGCTAGAGGCTATTGGCTAGCGTTTGCTACAATCAGTTTCAAGAGCCCGTAGCTCAGTTGGATAGAGCATCTGCCTTCTAAGCAGAGGGTCGCAGGTTCGATTCCTGCCGGGCTCACCATCTAACCTGTAGCGAATCAACGCGAATCAAACCTTCCTAACTGTCTTTACGATAGAGCAGGTTTTTCATGGCCTCACGCCGGGCCGCATTCTGTTCGCGACTGCTGGTTTCCTCGCCGCGATTGCCGGCAGTATCGGCCTTTTCCGTGCTGCATTCCGGACAATGATTGGCAAAGCCTGGCTTACCCGGCTTCAACTCAAATTCCTCTGAGCAGATGGCGCATACTTTGATAGGAAATTTCATACGGGGTTCTCAACCAATTTTAGCCCGAATTTTAGTCTGAAGATGCGCCGCGCTGAAATTTCAAATTTAAAATTTCAAATTTAAAATTTGCCTGCGTCGCAATTCTCCAGCAGCTTCTTCCGTCGCCACTCATCCAGCAATGATGGCAAGAACATCCAGCGATTGCCCATGCGCATGGCCGGTATGTCACCGCGCTCCGCATACGCTTTCACCAGCCGCGGATTGCAATGCAGCAGCCTGGCTGCCTCCCTGGCCGGGATCAACGTCTCCATCTTTGCCGACGGCTGGCCCGCAGCCGTCATGGTTTCCGTGTTTTCCATGTGCGTTCGTCCTTTGTAAAGCGTTATTCGGGGCGATTCGGCCCTGACTGCCTTTAACCTCTACTCGGTAAACTCTACCATAACTAGTGATAGTTGGCAATGATAATGTGTGCACATATCCGCGATATCGCTCGAAACAGACCAAGATCGCACTTGACAACTATCTATAGTTACACATAAACTAGCTAAAGTTTAGATGATCCAAGCCCCCAGCGGTTTGGAGCGCAAGCGAGAGGAACTGGCTCAAGGCAATCAGGGCGAGGCCGGAGTCGCGCCGAGCCCGCAGCCACAGGAGCCGAGTTGTACATAGTTGAAAAACGGCGCCCAGCGGTTTGGAGCGCAAGCGAGAGGAAAAAAAGGTGATTTCATTCCCCGTACCGTCTTCTAACGCACCGGCAATCATCGGACTGCAAGTTCCGGATCCCCAATCGCCAGCCTTAACCAATCCAGCCCTGCCGGAACAACTTGTTGAGGCCCGGGCGGCTTTGCATGCGGACACCATGTCCGCCCTGGAGATCTCAATCACGGCCGCGCTGTGGAATTATCATCCGCGTCCGCTGCGTATCTCTGAGGTCTATCTTGCTGCGCGCTCTTCGCCCGACGACAGCCTGGAGCCATGCGCCAGCGCCCTCAACCATTTGTGCGCGCGTGGACTCATCTGCGCTTCCGGCGCGCCGGCCTTTCGCTATCAGCTCAGCCGTGATGGAATTTTCGCGGCACTCTATCTGGCGATCGCCGGGGCCTCGGACAAATTTAACCTGGCCAGTATGCACGGGGAAATGATCAACGCTGAAGCTGTGAGCGGGGAAGTGGAGACCATCGCAAATGCCGTCGCCACGCCTGCGGCGCGTGTGTTGCCCGACCCTCTGGCGCGGCTTCCAATCGTCAAACCGGCCAGTGAAGTTGACATCGAATACTGCCACACCGGTTGCGGACGTATTGCCACGGGCCTTTGTGAATGTGGCAATGCCGTGTGCACGGCGCACCGTTACAACGCTGACGGTCAGCACGATCCCGCCGGCGCCTGCTCCGCCTGCTATGACGAGATAGTGGCGGAGAGATAACTGATTCGTGGGACAAGTTTGTCCGGCAGCGGCCAGACTGCTCATGCCGTGGAGGGTGTTGAGACGTCTGGCCGTTTGTTAAATGAGCTGCTAGCTACTAACTATTAGCTCAAAAAACATAAAGGCTTGGGCCGACCACGCGCCCGAGCCCGCTGCAACAGGAGCCTCGTTAAGGGCTGCCGCAACACGTGTGCTCAAGGCGGTGTGGAGCGAAGCGACAGGAGAAAACAATGGGAGTAACCGTGCAGGTGACCTGTGATGGACCGGGATGCAATGCCGTCCGCGGCGACGTGAACCACTGGTTCGTGGTGAACATGGCGGCGGAATGTTTCTGCTGTGAGCCGTTCTATCCGCGTTACAAGCTCAGCAAGCGTGATCACGTGGTCTGCGGCCAGCGCTGCGCACAGAAGCTCCTGGAGAAATATTTCGGTGACCAGAATGCTGAAAAGACGCGCGCGCTGCGGGCTGCTGGAAATTAGCAAATAGCAATCAGCAGCTAGCAATTGCTATTTAGTAACTGGTAGTTGGTAGCTGGCCGGTGTTTGAGACGTTTTGAAGGGGCACGGCTTCAGCCGTGCCCGAGGGCAGCAGCAAAACATTCGCGTGGTCCATCTCGGACGTGCCGGCAGCTCGCCGCCCATACAGGAAATTGCCGCGGAGTTTCTGATGGAGATCAAAGCTGTCCGCCAGCTGGACTACGCCCGCGCCTGCGTCGGCTTGAGCACCGGCATTGACGCACTGGATGTGATGACCAGCGGCTTTCGCAATGGAGAGTTTTACGTCTTTGGCGCGCGCCCTGGCGACGGCAAAACTGCCATCATGTGCCAGGCCATCCGGCGCAACTGCAAGGCCGGCCGCAAGGTGTCGGCATTTTCGGTTGAGGTCAAGCGCACGCAGATCATGCAGCGGTTGGTCTCACAGGAATCCGGCATCAGCGTGTTTGATATGCGTGACCCGCGCGTGCTCACCGAACATGAGATGACGCGCGTGACCATGGCCGCCAGTGAGGTCTCGAAGTGGCCGCTCACCATTGAGGATTCGCCGCGGCTGAATGTGAAACAGCTTCAAGCCATTGCGCGACTGCATGTGAGCCGGGGCGCGGAAATTATCTTTATTGATTATCTGCAGAAGCTGCGTGCGCCGGGTCGTGATCGCTTTGAGAAAGTCACGGCCATCGCGGATTCACTCTGGGAACTCGGCCGCTCGACTGACGTGCCGGTCGTCGCGCTGTCACAGCTTCGCTGTCGCACCAATCCGAAAGAAGAGCCGACCATGGACGACCTGCGCGAACCCGGCGAGATCGAGCAGAACGCCAACGGCGTGTTCCTGCTCCATAGACCAACAGAAATCGAGCCCGGTACTGACAAACGCAAATTTACCGGCCACGACAAAATCATTATCGCCAAACAACGCTCCGGCCCAGCCGGAACTTATGTTCACGTGCGCTTCAATGGCGTGCTGGGAAAATTTGAGGAAAGAAGCAAATAGGATTCAGCATTCAGCCGGCGTTGCTTGGGCCTTGTGATTAGTGATTAGTGATTTGTGATTAGTGACTCACGATTACGAAAAGGCCGGGTCAGTGTAAGGGCGAGGCCGGCTCGCGCGCCGAGCCCGCCGCAACAGGAGCCATGTTCGAGTAACCACAAGGTTGACGCTCCAGCGGTTAGGAGCGAAGCGACAAGGAGAAAGTTCCGCCGGGAAGGCACAGAACAGGAGAGGCCAATGAAAAGCACGACACTCACCCCACTGCAACGCAGAATCCTGGAACATCTCCTGGCCGGCAAGCAGAATAAAGAGATCGCCTGCGAGTTGAAGGTCGCCGTGCAGACCGTCAAGAATGAAATGCGTGACGTGCTCGGCTATTTCGGCATCACGCGTACGCGCGAACTCTTGCCGATCATTGATCGCGTGAAACAAGCCCTTGGCGAGATCCGGATGTAAGAAGAGTCGCCGTCATTGCCAAGATTACCGTCATCCGGTTTTGGGGCGCGGCGACAGTACTTAAGATCATTTGCATTCTGTTGCGATGCGAAGTACAAATGGTCATGGCATCACTGAGCGCTCAGCTCACGCGATGTCGGCAAGAGAAGTAAGCTCGGTAGCGGCGCGAGCGTAACCCTCCAACGGCCTGCAGTCATCACCTTAAAAGGATAACTGTGTCTCCATGAGCCAGAGCAAGGGCGCTGCCAAGGTCATACCTGTTTACCGGCAATTCCAGCCATTTCTCACGTCGCCGTGTATGCTCGCTAATCCGTGTGAGGTGTGCCGTCAACATGCGCCCGCTCATGACGGCACGCCTTGCCGGTGTAAAAGTTGTAGCCGGGGCAAAACAGAATGTCCGCTTGCGGTGCCAGCTGAGCCGGCCTTCCGCGTCAACATGCGTGACGCTCTCGCACTCATTCATAACGGGCTGGCGCGATTTGTGAATCATTCCACCGCGTTGTGCTTGACGTTCAGCAAAATTGCTCAGCTGCGCGATCGCAGCCTGAAGGTGGACGAAGACTTTCTCATGCGCTACGCCGCCGGAGGAAAGCGTGAAAGGGAAATCATTGATGGCCTGGGCGATAGCTGGATGCGGTCGTCGCACATGGGCACCCGCAACACGCGTACCGAGTGGCGACTGATACGCAAGGTGAAGGCCAGTGATCTCGACAAGATCGGCGCCGAGCCGGAAAGAATACAGAGCTTCAGCTAGAGTCAAAAATCTTACCGCTGATGAACGCTGATTCATGCTGATAAACGCGGATGAAAGCGGATTGCTTTAAAGGGGCACGGCTTTAGCGTGCCGTAATGACAGGGCCGGGAGTATGTCTCCGTTGCTCCACTAAATAAAAAACTATGTCAACAATTAACGACACGCCTCTGCCCACGTCGTTGCGGATTCAGGCAGAGCGTCTCAAGCGTGACTTGCCGGCATTCGTCAAAGCCGCCTGGCCGATACTTGAACCGGTTACGCCGCTGTTGTGGAACTGGCATCTTGATCTCATCTGTGAATATCTCTCGCTTGTCAAAGAGCAACGGCTCAAGGAAATGTTCGGCGCGGATTGTGAAGGCATCATCTTCAACGTGCCGCCACGGACCATGAAGAGCCTGCTTATCACCGTAATGTTTCCCGCGTGGCTCTG
>WNFD01001122.1_pt1 | contig 54264 bp, 50 predicted proteins | sample 5400491 | NCBI WGS metagenome assembly WNFD01 (sample SAMN13153343, study PRJNA577476) | soil metagenome | isolation source: 120 cm saprolite under Douglas fir tree site 2 hole 2 replicate 2 | place: USA:California | collected 2015-04-18 | reverse complement strand
TTTCAACACTTCATCATCAGTTCCGCGCATTGACCGCGATGAGCCCTCTTCAATACCAAAAGCAGTTGAGGCTGCAGAGGGCAAGGGAGCGGATGCTTATGGATGGGGTGGACGCCACAAGCGCAGCTTACGAAGTCGGTTACGAGAGCGTGAGCCAATTCAACCGAGAGTACAGCCGTTTCTTTGGCCAGCCTCCCATGCGCGATGTCAAAGCTCTTCGAGCGAACAGTGTCGTCGCCGCATGATCCAATCGCGGGAGCGACGGGACTCGAACCTGCGGCGTTCAGAGTGCCGCGTTCTAACCAGCTGAACTGGGCTGAACTACGCCCCGGCACGGAAAGATTTCCCATTTCTGGGGGCAATACTGGGTGTGAATTCTGAGCCACGCGGCGGATCAAAGCGGACTGAAAGCGGACTGACAGGGAAGCGAGCGGAGCTAAGTTCTTCTTGCCCACAGTAGTGCAACAGCCGTCTTAGGCGTGCTTGCAAATGCGGACTGAGTGCGGACTGGAGAGGCACAAGGCTATTCATCCAAGTTCTTTAGAATGATGGTGGCCAGGGACGGAGTTGAACCTCCGACGCCAGCCTTTTCAGGATAGGTATAACAAGTACTTTTAACAACTTGCAAGGCTACGTGAGACTGCCAAGTACTTGCAACGACACGGAAGGCGGGACAATTGCGGACTGAGAGTGCGGACTAGAAATCGGCGAACTTCGGGTGTTTACGTGATCCACGCAATCGCTAATAAAGGCTTTGTACAAGCGTCTTATACAAAAACGAATCATGACCCTCTTTTCAGCCCACCAGTTCGACTTCGGATAGGGCGGGCGGAGCCACTGTTTGGTGTTCCGAATGAGACACGGTAGGCGCACGAAAAGTCTGAAACTGGACCAAGTCCTTTGTGAACAGGAGATCGAGAGTCCAGTCCAACGCCACACGAAGCTTCTTTTCGAATCGAGGCAGCTTGCTCAAGTAAATCGTTCTCCACAACCACCAGGCGAGAAATCCTGAAAAATTAATCCCAAAGATGTTGGCGACACCTGTGCGCCGGCCAATGGCGGCGAGTTGACCGATGGTTCTGAAGGTGAATGGTTTCATCGTGCCATTGCGGACGGTTGCAATCAGATTCTTGGCCAGCACCTTGCCTTGGCGAAGCGCGTGCTGCGCCGTGGTCGGATGGTAGTTTCCGGTTTTGCCATTGGGCACCAGAGCGCAATCACCGAGAGCCCACACACCGTGCCAATCCGGCACTTGCAGCATTTCATTGACCCTCAAGCGGCCACGCTCCTTGAGGCATGGAAGCGTATCGAGTACGGGATTGGGAGAAGTGCCCGCCGTCCATATCAGCGCCTTGGTCTCGATCATTTCGCCTGTGCTTAGCTCAACGCCCCGCTCCGACACCGCGGATACACGGACGTTGACTTGAATCTCAACTCCACGCTCGGCGAGTTTCTTCTGCGTGTACAAGCCCAATTTCTTGCCAAGCTCAGGCAAAATCACGTCGCCGGGATGCACCAGCACAACGCGCAACATGTCTTCACGCAGATTTGGATAGAAACGCATTGCTTCGCGCATGAAATCATTGATGCCGGCAATGGTTTCCACACCAGCGAAGCCGCCACCGGCAACCACCAGCGTGAGCAGCGGGCCACGGACATTGGCACAACACTCGGTATCAGCTTCCTCGAGCAAGGCAATTAGACGATTGCGCAGATGGATGGCATCGCCCAAGGATTTCATGGTGAGCGCACGTTCCGCGAGCCCGGGCAGATTATAGAAATTGGTGATTGAACCCAAGCCGATTACGAGATGATCGTATTGGAGATTGTGATGATGATGGTCGAAACCATGAGATACCGCCACAGTCTTGCGTTTTAGGTCAATTGACTCGATTTCTCCGGCAAAAAAATTAACGCGCTTGAGAAGCTTGCGCACCGGATTGACGATGTTTGTCAAATCGAGATCGCTGGCGGCAACTTCGTGCAGCATGGGCGTAAAAAGGAAGAAGTTTTCGCGATTGATCAGCGTGATCTCGACGTCCGGGTCTCGGGCCAGAGTGTCGTCCAGATGAATGGCGGCATGCAGGCCGGCAAAACCGCCACCCAGGATCAAGATTCGAGTTTTGCTGCTGTCAGTCACAGATCACCATTCAGATCGACAACGGTTAGCGTCTCAAGCCAAAACCGCGAACGGGATCGGTCAACAGGCGGCTCAACCAGCCCGGATATTCAGCTTCCGCCTGGGACATATCGCGAACTCCTAGTTCGAAGTATTCACGATTCGCATTCACCGTGCCCACCATCACTTTGTTGCCAAGAACAAATTCCAGATTGATCCGGTCAGCAGGAATCTGGATCATGCGATCGCCGCCGGTGACGCTGGAGAGCACCAAGACGCCATTTTTCCCGAGGGCTTGCATGCTGTCGAAGACTACTCCCGAGTTGCCGGTGGCTTCGAAGATGAGATCGAATGGCCCATAGTTCTTCGCGCCCTCGATGATCGGTACTTCCTGAGTGATCAAATATCGTGCTCCCAGATGTTCGATCAGTTCAGCGTTCAGATTAGGCTTTGCATTGCGGGCAAAGGTGGTGACATCGATCCCTCGTAGGCGCAGGGCCAAGGTTGCCAGGAGGCCGATGGTTCCGGCGCCCATAATTGCGGCACGGCGCGGCCGCCAAACCTTGAGCCGTCGTTGGATTTCGTAGGCCTGGTGGATACCCTTTTCCACCACAGTGAACGGCTCAAGCAGAACCCCAACGTGCTTTAGACCCTCGGGAACTTTCACGACGTACTCAACATCATCGACGTAGTACTCGGTCAGGAACCCGTGGCGCAGATTGATGCCGCGCTCGTAATAGACGTCGTCGGTGGTCATATCGTTGGTGCCAATCAGGTCGTAGATGCTTTGGCCTGGCCGGCGCACCGTGGCTACGACGTAGTCGCCGGGCTTCAATTCCGTCACGCTGGGGCCAACAGCTTCAACGCGACCGAAACCCTCATGTCCAATGACTAGGAAATCGTATCCAGAAGGCGCAGCGCCGTATTCGGCCGCATTTATTTCTTTGTCTGTTCCGTCTACACCGACGCGCAGAACTTTAACCAAGACCCCGCGGCCGTTGGGAACTTCCTCGATCGATGGCTTCTTTAGCTCTGCCAGGTGAACGCTGTTCGGCCGTCCTGGAAATACACTGATGGCTTTCATTTCATTCCTCCAAATCAACTGTTCTATTCGCTTAGTCCACGAAGGCGATTCCCGATGGTACTTCGCGTTGCTTCCGTTCTCCGGGCTCGCCGCTCTGTTGGAGCAGCTTAGTTACCAGTCCTGTCCAGCCCGTCTGATGACTGGCGCCAAGGCCACGGCCGGTTTCGCCATGGAAATATTCGTGGAACAGAATCAGATCACGCCAGTGCGGATCGGTCTGGAATTTATCCAGGCCCTGGTAGACCGGCCGTTGTCCCTGGCCATCCTTCAAAAAGATAGTGGTAAGGCGACGTGATAGCTCGCCACCCACTTCCCAGAGAGTAAGCATCTTTCCGGAGCGGGCGGGAAATTCAACTTTGAAGTCATCCCCGAAATAATGATGGAACTTCTGCAAGGATTCGATCAGCAGGTAATTCAGCGGGAACCAGATTGGCCCGCGCCAGTTGGAGTTGCCGCCGAACAGGCCACTGGTGGATTCGGCTGGTTCATAGTCCACGCGATGCTCGCCGTCGTTTACGGCAATGGTGTAAGGATGGTCGCGATGATATTTCGAGACCGCGCGAATGCCATATCCTGACAGAAATTCCTGTTCGTCCAGCATGATCTGAAGCACGCGGCGCAGTTGTTCACGGTCCACAATCGAGAGCAGCCTTCGTTCAGCCATACCCTGAGTGCGCATGCAGGCGACGTTGCCGATCAGATCGGGACGGTTGTCAATGAACCACTCCAGCCGCCGTCTGAATCCGGGCAGCCGTTCGAGTAATTCTGGTTCCAGGGTCTCCACCGCGAACAGCGGAATCAATCCGACCATGGAGCGGATGCGCATCGGATATTTGCGGCCGTCGGGAAATTTCAGGACGTCGTAGAAGAAACCATCCGCCCCATCCCACAGTCCCATCCCATCTTTGCCACGATGATTCATGGCATGAGCGATGGAGATAAAATGCTCCCAGAATTTGCTGGCGACATCTTCGTACGCGGAATCTTCACTGGCCAACTCCATAGCAATAGCCAGGAGATTCAAGGTGTACATAGCCATCCAGCTGGTGCCGTCAGATTGTTCAATATAGCCGCCGGTGGGCAGGGGAGCGCTGCGGTCGAAGACCCCAATGTTGTCGAGCCCCAGGAATCCGCCTTGGAAGATGTTCATTCCGTCGGCGTCCTTGCGATTGACCCACCAGGTGAAATTGAGCAACAGCTTGTGGAAGATGCGCTCCAGAAATTCCCGGTCACCCTTTCCGTTCTTCTTCTTGTCAATCTTGTAAACCCGCCATGCTGCCCAGGCATGAACTGGCGGATTCACATCACTGAATGCCCATTCGTACGCCGGAAGTTGTCCATTGGGGTGCATATACCACTCGCGAAGCATGAGTACTAACTGCTCTTTGGCAAAGTCGCAGTCCACCAGCGCCAGCGGGATGCAATGAAATGCTAGATCCCACGCCGCGTACCACGGGTATTCCCACTTGTCAGGCATGGAAACCACATCGGCGTTATAGAGGTGCGGCCAGTCCCGGTTGCGACCGTTTAGGCGCTCTGCAGGTGGGGGAGGATTGCCCGGATCGCCTTCTGACCATTGCTTCACGACGTAGTGGTAGAACTGTTTCGACCACAACATTCCGGCGAAACCTTGTCGCATGACGTTTTTCGCATCCGGCGACAGATCTGGAGGAATGACGCCGGCGTAGAACTCATCGGCTTCGCGTTGTCGAATGTCAAATAGTCGGTCAAAGCCATCGAATGCAGCGGCCGGCACGCCGGAGAAGTCTATGTCCGTCAAGCGAAGACGCACCGTAACAGTCTGCCCTGCGCCGATTTCCGATTCGTAATGAGCGGCGGCCTTGGTGCCTTTCGGTTCAGTGGCTATTGCATCCTTCACACCATTGACGATGTAGTCGTTGATTCCATCCTTCACGTTAGGAAAGGAGTTCTCAACACCGAATAGCTTCTTCGCGTTAGTTTCGTTTTCCGTGAATAACAACTGGGGAGAATTCTCACAATAAAGCCAGCGCTTGCCGAGGCCGGGATGGTCCAGTTCAACGGCGCCAGGCATCTGGCGCATGGTGGGACGCGGATCTCCGGTCCCCCAAGACCAGGTATTACGAAACCAGATCGTGGGCAACAGGCGCAGACGGGCGGCTTGAGTGCCTCGGTTAGTTGCAGCGATCTTGATCAGGATGTCTTCAACATCCCCCTTCGCATACTCCACAACTACATCGAAATAGCGGTTCTCGCTGAATACTCCGGTATCGAGTAGTTCGAATTCTGACTGATTTTTTCCGCGACGGCGATTCTCGTCGATGAGTTGCGAATAGGGATACTCAGCATGCGGATATTTGTACAGATATTTCATGTAGGAGTGCGTAGGAGTGCCGTCGAGGTAGAAGTAATATTCTTTGACATCCTCGCCATGATTGCCTTCGTTGCCGGTGAGACCAAAAAGACGTTCCTTCAAGATCGGGTCATGCTCGTTCCAGAGCGCCACTGAGAAGCAGATCAACTGATGGCGATCACAAATGCCGGCCAAACCGTCTTCGTTCCAACGGAAGACACGTGAACGGGCGTGGTCGTGCGGGAAGTATTCCCAGGCGTTGCCATGGGGGCTGTAATCTTCACGCACTGTTCCCCAGGCTCGTTCGCTAAGGTATGGTCCCCACCGCTTCCAATGCTTCTTGCGGTCTCGTGATTCGGCCAGTCTGATTTCTTCTTTCGTCATCGAACTCTCCTGCCGGGCTAGAGTACCGCGGCGACGTTCCACTCGGATCTTTGTGAAATCGGTTGCTCCTCAGACTCGCAGTCCGAGGTTCCTTCGTCGGCTATTGGCGTGCCGGCTAGAAAGACATCGCGATAACTGAGTTCTAGCCGAAGCTTATTCCTTACCGCGGTTCGCAGAATCGGAGCGCCCTTGGTCATGGTGTTTTCCTTATTTTTCTGCGATTTTAATTACGTGGCCGTCGGGATCACGTACTAGGAATGCTTTGTGAAAACCGAGCTGTCCATCCGATTCGGATACCACGCCAGAGGATACAAACTTTGCTGAGGAAGTCAGCAATTGTCTGGCGGCAGCATCCGCGTTGGCCGTGAACACGGTGGTTTGCCGGTGCACGATGTCGTTGGAACGTTCGTCACCGGGGAAAGGGCGCCCGTCCCGCGGCGCTAGATATTCCAGGAGCTCGATTCCCGGGCCGGATGCAGCCCGTAAAGATGTAATGCGCAATCGCGCTCCGTAAACATTGTTCAGGTGTTCCTGCTCAGTGCCGTAGTTCTCGCTTACCCCCGCCACTCTCATTCCGAGTACGTCGCGGTAGAACTTCAAACTGCTGTTGGTATCGCCTACGACGATCGCCGTGTGATCAATGCCAAGGAACATTTTGTCGCTTGGACGATGCCATTTGTCCAGGCCCTTGTCCGGCGGAAATTGGAGAATTTCCAGCGGGTGACCGTCCGGATCCTTGAAATAGAAGGCCCAGATACCGGCCGCGTTCTTGTTCCACTCCGGCAGGCGCTGCGGTCCAGTGGACGCGTGTTCCACTTTGTTCTGGCGCAGCCATCGGTAGGCCTTATCCATGTCGCTGACGATGATGGCTATGTGCTGGAAGGAGCGATCGTTGCTGTGAGCATCCACGGGGATGGACCGGCCCCTGGGGGCGAGGTACTCTGTCAGCTCTATGTATTCGTCCCCAAGGCGCATCCGGACTACGTGCATCCGCAGCCCGAAGACCCCTTGCAGGTGTTCGTAAGTCTCGCCCGCCACTTCCGTGTCCGAAACCTTTTCGAAGGTCAGGACTTTGGAATAGAAATCAACCGCTCGATCCAAGTCGGCCACGGTCATGCTTACTGCGTCTACGCGATCGAGCAATGGCTGTTGTGCGCTTGCCAGGGAGGTAAGGAACAGCAATCCGAGTGCAATCGTTCGTCGGCCGAAACCACGAAAATGGCGTTTCACACTCATGTCTCTACCCGATCACAACTTCCACTTCGGGGCTGGCGTTCTTGTTGGCTTCATACGAGGCGGTTGTCACGCCCATACGCTGGAGCAAGTGGTCTCCCACGCGCATGGCGTTCGCGATAATGGTGAGCGCCGGATTCACCGCCGCGCTGGATGGAAAGAAGCTTCCGTCAACCACGTAGAGATTATCGACATCGTGAGTTTTGCAGTTGATGTCAAGCGCCGAAGTCTTGGCATCGTGACCAAAGCGGATGGTACCGTTCTGATGAGCGACCCCGGCGAGCGGAATGCGCTGACCCACATATAAATTGCGCGAGAACAGTCCTTGATGGCACTCGTGACCGTGAACTGAGCAAGTGTTCTGCTTCATGGTTTTCTGAAGATGGGCTTTTAGCTGATCGTGGGCCTTCAGGTTGTTCGGCGTATAGGCCATCACAATCTTGCCGTTGTGGCCGATGGTTACCCGATTGTCAGGATCGGGCAGGTCTTCTGAAGTCAGCCAGAAATCGAGCGAATGTTGTGCCATCAATTCCAGGGTGAACCCGGGAGCGATGGCTGGTGCGCCGGCGCGTAAGGTGATGGCATCCAGTTTGCCGACAAAGGAAATATGTCCCATGGGATATTCGAAGTCCCGCGAACCAAAATAAAAGTCGTTCACGGAAAGGGTCTTCTGGAAGATGGTCGGATTCGGGCACCTGGAGATGGCCAACAGCACAGAGTTGGTGTGACCCATGTAGTGCCGTCCGACCACATCCGAGCTGTTGGCCAGTCCTTGCGGATGCTTGTCATTGGCGGATCGCAAAAGCAGAGCCGCGGAATTGATCGCTCCACAAGAGACAACCACAATGTCCCCGGAGTATGTCTCGAGCGAGCCGTTACGTTCCACAACGACCCGACTGATTTCGCGGCCAGTCGCATCGGTTTCCAAACGCTTTACGAGGGCGTTGGTCAGCAGCGTGACGTTGGAATGCTCCACTGCGGGATCCACGCATAAAACCTGCGCATCTGACTTAGCCTGCACGAGACAGGGGAATCCGTCGCAGGTGTTGCAACGGATGCAGGGACTCTGCCGCGGGTTCTTCTCGTCCAGCATGATGCCCAACGGCGTGTGAAATGGAGTCAAACCCGAACTAGCAAAGTCGTCGGCCAAGTGCTGGATGCGCGACTCGTGACTGACTGCGGGCCAGGGATACGGTTTACCGGCAGGCGGTTCGGTAGGATCTTCGCCACGGTTTCCGTGGACTTGATAAAGCTGCTCGGCCTGACTGTAATAGGGTTCCAGGTCGTTGTAGCTGATTGGCCAGGCGGGCGAAATGCCGCCGTGATGTCGAATCTCGCCAAAGTCCTGCTGACGCAGGCGGAACAGAGCAGCCCCGTAAAACTTCGTGTTGCCGCCCACATAGTAGTTAGTGTGCGGATGCAGGTCGCGGCCTTGAATGTCGCGCCAGATTTCCTTAGTGTTGTATCTGGCGTCGACATTGACGGCTTGCGGATTCCAATTATCTTTCTCGCGAGCAACATAGTCGCCGCGTTCCAAAATCAGAATCCGCTTTCCCGAGGGAGCCAGGTGGTAGGCCAGCGTGCCTCCACCCGCTCCCGTCCCGATGATGATCACATCGTACTGGTTGTCGCGACTCATAATCGTCTCCCTACATCTTCTCGATTACTGGTTGATCGTGGCCATTGGTTGACCAGCGTCGCTAAGAGCTGCAGTAGCGAAGTTCACACCGAAGCGTTTGCACCAGATCGTCACTGCGCGGTACTTGGACAAATCCACGTCGGAAGAAAGCTCATAATTCTGATCGCCAATGTTGCCCTTTAACGCGCCGACTTCCACAAAGCCCGCCTTCTTTACAGCTTCGCTGTCGCTGGCGTCGTTTGCGGCTACCAGGTAAACGCGCACGTCGGGACCGTTTGAAGTTTCGAAGTTGGTAAAGCGCAGGATGCGTTTGCCGTCAGTCAGCCGGGAAATGTCGGCTTGGCCAACTCCCTTGTGGGCGACATCGTGAAACTTGCCGCTCAGCAGCGTCTGGGCCGACGCGGGAGAGCTTTGCGCATTGCCAGACAAAGGTGCGGTAGCGAAATTTACCGCAAACCGCTGGCACCAGATAGTGACCGCGCGGTATTTGGTCAGATCGATACTCGCCGGCAGCTCGTAGTTCTGGTCGCCGATGTTGCCTTTCAGGCCGCCAATCTCTACGAAGCCGGCCTTTTTCACGCTTTCGCTGTCAGTCGCGTCGTTGGCGGCCACCAGATAAACGTGAACATCGGGCCCATTGGAAGTTTCAAAGTTGGTGAAGCGCAGAATACGCTTGCCATCGGCGAGTTGGTAGATGCTGGCTTGTCCTGTGCTTTTGTGGGCGACGCCATGAAAGTTGCCCGTTGCCAGAGTGGTTTCTGCAACGTTGGTGGTTGAAGCTGTGGATGGCAAGCTTTCGTTAACCTTAGCGTTGACGAAGAGCCGCTCGGGACGGAAAAGCGCCCAGCCAATTACACCGGCGGCCACGATCAATAGAGCGATAATTTGGTTGCGTTTCATTACATCATCTCCTTTAGAGTTAGTGATTGGTGTTTCAAAGCCTGATAGTTGCAGCGGAAGATGCACCGCTGGTGGTTGTCGTGATGGAGCTTTGCGCAGAACACCGCGCTCTTACCGCGGGTGCGAACATAGAGTTCCGCCGCCAGCAGCATGCCTAGAGGGGGCGCTGTGAAGTAGATCCAAAGAGCATTCCAAATTTTCCCGGAGAAAGCCGAAGCGAAAGTGCGCGCCGGATTCATGCTCATGCCCGAAAGTGGGGCTTCAAGACTGATGTACAAGGCCACCAGGACGCCTGCGAACACTCCCGTAAGACTCGCCAAACGGGCTGAGTTCGAAGCATTAAGCACGACGGTCATCAAAAGAAATGAGATAACCGCTTCGGCGGCGAATGCGACCCCCACCCCGCGCAAGCCCGGCAGCGTGGCGGCATAGCGTATGTTCTGGTCGGTAACTGCTCCACCCCAGAGGGCTGCACTGAACATGACGCCCGCTACTCCACCCGCGAATTGGGAGAAAACGTAAGAAAATGCGTCGGCGGGGGCAATCTTGCCGAGACGGAAGAATGTCAGGGTGAGGGATGGGTTGAGATGCGCACCTGACCGTTTGCCCCACGGCGAATAGATAAGACCAATCGCCGTCAATCCCATTGCTATTCCACCAAGCGTGCGGCGCACGAATGAGTTCGGAATGGCGTTCCGTACGAAAGACGCAGGGTGATCGAGAATCACTGCGAAAGTGCACGCAGAAATCATGAACAGGCCCAGGCCGGCTGCTTCCATCAGATATTCGGGCCAATGCTGGGTCTGCGCCGCGATCAACGAATGAAGCCAACTGCGTGGCGTTGCCGCTGAGCTCGTCGCCTCATACGTGTGCGCTTGATCTTCCGTCAGGCTGGATTTGGTTGTGCTCTGCATGTCGGTCATCGGATGCGAGAGCCGCTGTTTGGTGACAAAGTCGTTCACCGGGCGAAATCAGCCAGGCACTAACGCAAACACCACTGAAACTTTTTAGCGGGAAGCTGATCTCACGGAGTGCAGGTGGAGTCTCGGCCAGTTCGTGCGGGTTCCTGGAAAAGGAGGCGTATGGAGATTAGTTGCAGCGAAGTAATCCGGGAACTATCGAGATACATCGATCGGGACGTAGAACCGGCGCTGCACGAGGAAATCGAAGAGCACATTGCGAAATGTGCTCATTGCACCGCAGTTCTCGACGGTACCCGCAATGTCATTCAATTGATTGGCGACAACCGGTCTTTTGACTTGCCAGCGGGATTCGGTCAGCGCCTACGCGAAAGAATGTCCAGAGAAGCGTTGAACCGTAAACGGTAAGGTCGCACCGAACTTGTCGTCTTCTGAATTGGACCCCCATCGCGAAAGTTCTTGTTGCTTTTCAACCTCATTCACCCTTCAACCACAGACCGGTTAATCCCGGAGCCAGGGCATCGCGCATTTGCAAGCGCGCTCGCGACAGTCTGGTTTTCACGTTCGCTTCCGAGAGGCCAAGCGCCTGCGAAGTTTCCGCGATGCTGAGTTGCTGCACATCTCGTAATACCAGCACGATACGATATTTCTCTGGCAGAGAATTCAGCGCTTTGATCAGTGCCACTCGCAGCTCTTTTTGCTCCAGCGCCTCTGAGGGTATTTCCCGCCAGTCGGCATAGTCTTTTGGCATGTACGCGCCGTCATCGCCGCGCGGCCCTTCTTCCAGGGATTCATAGAGGTGGCGTCGATCTTTTCGCAGTTTCATTTTTGCTTCATTGATTGCGATCTGAATCAGCCAGGTGCTGAACTTGGCTTCGCCGCGAAAACGCGACAGGCTCTTGAACGCCTTCAAAATGGCTTCCTGTGCTACTTCTTCGGCATCCGCTTCATTCTTGACCAAAGAAAGGGCAGCCAGAAACACGCCGCGCTCATACGGGCGAACCAACTCATAGAAAACTTCGATCTCCCCGTTCTGCACGCGCTGAATCACGTCCTGTTCCGCCTTATTGGGTTGGAAAGAAGTTAGAAAGCTTTGCCGCTGGCTGGCGCGTTCCGTATCGCTTTGAGAAGACTGCATGGTTAAAGCGTTCGAGGACGTCATAGGGCCGCCTCCTTGAGTTGCTGACTGACGAAAGGTGAGCAGTTGATTTGCGTGACCCGTTTCTTGGCGAGACCCCGCAGAAGTTCAACCCCTTGCGGGTCGATGAACCAGACCTTTTCGAGATCGAGGCTGATTACTTGCTGCTGGGAGAGGGCTTGGTCACTCAAGCGGCGCAACTCTTCTACCCAGGGACCAATAAGTTTTCCTTCCAATTGGAACTGGATACCTTCATCGGCACGGTGAATAATCGAGATCCTTAACACAGCTTGTATTCCTCCCCAGACACTCTAAGTAAGGCACGAGCGATGCCATGCTGGAGGATTGTCGGGAAAAGGCTATGTTGCTGAAGATGGGTGGGTTAGTAACGTCTCGGCTGATCAGATTTGCAGTCGCCCACGAAATTTCGTGGCGGCGGCCTTAGCTGGCTTCGTGGCTACGAAATTTCGTGGCAGAAGGGGCGTCGATGGAGACGCGTTCGATTCCCAGCTTTTTCATGCGGCTTCGGAGAGTATTGGGATGGAGAGCAAGAATTTTGGCGGCGCCACGTGGACCTTCAATGATCCATTCTGTTTGCCTGAGAACATCCACGATGTGTCGTTTTTCAACTTCTTCCAGGGACGCGTATCCCGAAAGGTTTCCAGCGTCGGGGCCGTTGGCGCCGATGGCGGTCACAGCCTCATTAACGGATGCGGCATCGCCCGGTGAAAGGGGCAACAGATCCCGTCCTAGTTTGAGGACAGGACCGCGCGACAATACTACGGCGCGTTCAATCACGTTCTGCAGCTCGCGGATGTTCCCTGGCCAGTCGTACCCGGACAAAAGGTCCATGGTGTCTTGCGTGATGCCCGTGATCTGCTTGCCGAATTGCCGGCTGAACCGCTCCACGAAAAACGCAGTCAGTAGCGCTATGTCTGACCGACGATGCCGCAACGCAGGCAAGGTCATAGGTAAGACATTGAGGCGGTAATAAAGGTCGGCGCGAAAACGGCCCTCCTGAATCGCCTTTTCAAGATCGCGATTGCTGGCTGCGATGATGCGGACATTCACTTTAATCGTTCGGCTGCTACCGACCGGCTCGAACTCATGCTCCTGCAAAACGCGCAATAACTTGACCTGGGTATCGAGCGGAAGTTCGCTGATTTCGTCCAGAAATAATGTGCCACCATCGGCTAGTTCGAAACGGCCTGTGCGGCGTTCCAGAGCGCCGGTAAACGCGCCCTTCATGTGTCCAAAGAGTTCACTTTCAACCAGGCCAGTCGGGATTGCGCCACAGTTCACTTTCACTAGTGGGCGATTCTTGCGATTGCTGTGGCTGTGGATGGCGCGCGCAATCAACTCTTTCCCAGATCCGGTCTCGCCTAATATTAGAACCGTCGAATCGGTCGGCGCTACCGTCTCGATCCTGCGTAAAACCTCCATGAGGATGGGGCTGTTTCCCACGATCTCTTCAAAGTTGTGTTCCTTGCGAATTTCTTCCTGTAAATAGATGTTTTCGGCTTCAAGCTTTTTCTGGAGAATCTGAACTTGTTGGAGTGCGGTCTGAAGTTCCGCCTCTGCCCGTTGCCGCTTCAATTCGGCGGCAGCCCTGGCAGCGAATATCTTCACCAGATCAATGGCGTGCGCGTCGCGTTCCATGGGCTTGTCATCCAGGAGCGCGATGTGCCCGATGACACGGCCCGCGCGATCCAGCATCGGCACACCAAGGTAGCTCTGTGCTCCCCAGTCAGCTAGCCCCTTGTCGAGCGGGAACAATGCTTGCAATCTTTCCTGGTAATGGCAAACCTCGCCTTCCAGGACCTTCATGCAGGGTGTATCGGCGATGTCGAACTCAAAATTATCTCCGAATCCATCCCCCTTCCAAAAAGCCAATGCATGCGCATGCTTCCGATCGTCGCAACTAGTGATGAAGGAGTACCGCACCCGCAGCGCGGCGGCCATGTGCCGCGCCAGTGAGGGAAAGAAATCAATGCCGGTCGTGGAAGCTGTGCCGATCACTATGGATCGGAATGTTTCCTCTGCAACGTGCCGATCGGTGACATCCCGTACCAGGCCAATCACTCCTACAATCATTCCTTTCGAGTCGAAGTGTGGGGCAAATGTGCAGGATTCCCAAACGTCGCGACCTCCCGCCGAATGCATTCGGATCAGAACATCGGGGACATGCACCGCCTCTCCCTGCAAGGCTCTCTTAAGCATCTGCTCTATCCCGCTTTCACGCAGGGCAGGAAATACTTCCGGTGCGCATTTGCCAAGGAGTTCTTCTGCGCGCTTGCCAGTCAGCCGTTCCATGAAAGGATTAAATACCTGGTAGCGCAGTTCGGAGTCGTAAACGATGATGCCTTCGGCGGCGTCCTGAATAATTTCCTTGTTGAATTGGTGGGCCTCACGCAAGTCCTTTTCGTTCTGCTTATGCTCCGTGACATCGCGGGAAAGCGCTAACAGGCGCTCCGGCTGTCCTCGGGCATCAAGAATAGGACTGACAACAATGTCCCACCATCTGGGTTGTCCCGTAATGCGGGTTGCAAAATATCCGACAAACCGGCCCATGTTGCCGGCTCGTGCGGCTTCTACTGCGGCTCGGGCTGCTTCGCGATCTTCGCCTTCCCAGAAGTCGACCCATGAGCTGTTCAGGAAAGGTGCTACATCGCAAATTTCGAGCACTTGCTTGCCGCCTTCATTCATGAACACCAGGCGCCCCTCCAGGTCGAGCACCTTGATGCAATCCCGGCTACAGGCAATCAGCCGGCTTTTGAATTCCTCACTGGCGCGAAGGGACTCGGCAGAGAGCTCGCCTTCGGCCGTCAGACGCTCCAACTCGGCTTTTGTTCGTCGTGCCTCCAATTGCGAGACCACTTGTGCACTCAGCACCCGCAGCGCCTGCGCCTGCTGATCACTCAGATTTCGCGGCACATGATCGATGACACACAGTGTCCCCAAGGCGTAGCCGTCGGGCGCGATTAACGGTGCACCCGCATAGAATCTGATGTTAGGGGCTGCGGTCACTAACGGGTTTGTCGCAAATCGTTCGTCTTTCGTCGCGTCGGGAACGATAAAGAGATCGCGTTGAAGAATGGCATGGGCGCAGAACGCAACATCACGCGACATCTCGCTGGTCGTCAGGCCTGTTTGGGCCTTGAACCATTGCCGGTCGGCATCGACCAGGCTGACCATCGCGATGGGTGCGCCGCAGATATTGGCAGCTAGAGCGGCTACGTCATCGAACTGGGATTCAGGCCCGCTATCAAGAATGCGGTAACGGCGGAGTGCTTCGAGCCGCAAGTCTTCATTTTCGGGTAGACGAGCTTTCATGGACTACGCCCAACGGAATACTGTGGGCACATCGTACCAGAACACGTGTCCTGTGGGTCGCCGGCCAATCAGCTCCATTAAAAGAAGATTCTTCTCTTGCTCGCACTGATCGCGCCCTTCCAATGATCGTTGAGCGCAGACCGGATAGGCTGCGCTCTGAAGAACTCATTTTTTAAAACTCATTGATAAGAAATGGATTATTGAAGCGTTGGTCATAGGAAGCTCGTTCGCCAGTCCGCAAAAGCGGACTGAAAATGCAGTTAAAGATGAAGGGAGTTTTTGGTTAAGTCGTTTAAAATGTGGTGGCCAGGGACGGAGTTGAACCGCCCGTGGGGATTGAGCCATCAGAAGTTGCTGATTCTACAAGGGACATAAGAGGCAGATCGGACTATCTGGACATATCTCCAGCACGTATCCAGTACACGGACTCGATGAAATTCTGAAGAATTATCGCTGAATCGTGCGAGTGCGAGGGACGGAGTGCACGGAGATTTCGTGTCGCGCTGAACCATTAGCAGTCGCGACCGCGAACTGATTCTTAAGATGCGGGCATCGGGCGTCGGGCTTCCCGGCGAGGGGCACAACAAATTCAAATGAGAGCAAACACAGGCAGTATTCTGTGCCTACCTCAGCGCCCCAGTTTTGCCCGACGCGCCAAGTTGACCAACTCGATTTGGGGTTTTGAGCGTTATGGCGATATTTCGACAATTGACGCCTTGGTATTCTTGTTTGTCCCGGAACGCAAAGGCTATGAGGAGCCTCCGATGCCCGCAACATTCGGTGACATGCTGATTAAGCTCAGGGAACAAAGCCATCCTGCGATTCTTGACCGCGACGCTGTCATTGCTGACGCAGAGAAGCACCTGACACCGTGGTTGGACCTGATTCGTGACCTTGTAAATTACGGAACAAACCTGATCGTAAGATGTGTGAATTCGACTGAAAGGAAGACAAAGGACAAGGTAATTCTGGCGATTCTGCTGCGGCAGGCAGTCGCGATGCTGGACGGCGTGGAAGTGCTTCTCTCTAAGGGCTCCACTCACGCTGCGAATTTGCAGATGCGGGCTCTGTTTGAAGCGTACGTGTACATAAACTGGATTCTTGCAGGCGATTCACAGCGGAAGGCTCAGTATTACAGCGTTCACAATCTTCGTCGCAAACGCCTGTGGGCCAGCCGAACACAGACCGGCTCGCCCGACGCGGCGGAATTCGCCGCAGAGATGGGTAAATATGGCCTCAACATAACGACTGAACTCCAGGAGAAGTCTCGGGAGCAGATGAAGGAGATTGACCGCATTCTTGCACTGCCAGAATTAGCGTCTGTCAATGCAGATTTTGACGCGGTCAGGGCAAAGCGGAAACCGCCACGTGAGGTAGCATGGTATGTTCCGTTAGGCCCAAGGAGCTTCGCAGCTATTGCGCGCGCGACGGGCCACGCCGCACTCTACGTCCTCTTGTACTCCGTCGCATCTGAAGTGATGCACTCGTCGAGCGAGGATCAGCACGTAGAGTTTGAAGCTGGCAAACTGACGATTAAGCCGATTCGCTTCTTAGGCGGTTTCGAGCCGGTATTCCGATTCAGCGTCAGCATTGCACTGGACCTATATCGAAAGATCCTTCACGAATATCGCTACGAAGAACTGCCCGCCTTCTCACGTAAATACCTCGAACAGTGGCAGAAGCAATATCTGAATTTCCTGAAAATCAAATACGAAGGCGGCGCGGTAATCACGATCTAAAGCGCTCCAACGGCTGAGGCCTGGCCGCACCGCCAGTGCGGAGGCGGCTCGGAAAGGTTCCAGCACCCCAAGCCTATCCCGGGCGGCATCCAGGCTCTTGGCCCGGGAACAGAAATATTCCACATTTTCTTGCCTGCCCCTGGTTTCGAGCCCTCCACAATCACCGACTTCAACGGTATGGTCGGGGTCGCCAACGTAGGAGGCATGGGCACGCAGACGGACACAAACACGAACACATCCAAGAGACTGGCTTTCGATGTGGATGTGCGCTTCATGCGGGGTGTCTATGTCGGGGAAGACGGGCGAGTACACCGAAACGCCTTTGTCTTTGTTTGACTTGACGTCTATGAGGGTCCGGTGGACCCCAAACATCAAATCCACGACTTCAATCCCGGCATTGCAGAAAACGGCCTATTCTGGACGATTCCCCTTCCGGAGAGCAGCCTAGACGTGCATTTCGGAAAGGGAACGGGCTCCTTGCATGTCAGCGGGCTCGACGTAGAGGACTACCATGACATCGTCAATGCCTTGCAAGATGGACCTTCCGTAGAGGCTACGGTATCCTTCGACATCCACTGGTTGGGCGCAACCGACCGATTTGAGTTGCGGGATGCGGCCAACCGTTTTGCTGGGCAGTACGTGCATGCCCCAGCGACCATTGCCTGGGCGGCGACCGAAAGCGGTATCCAGTTCGTCTCCGACCCGGCCGACACTTCGGTCAATGAATTGTCGCTAATCGGACACGAGCACAATGGAGTCTTCTTTACCGGTGAGTGAACTCGAACTAAGAAACCGATCCACTATTTCAAAGAGGGCCGAGGCCAATCCGGCCCTTTTTTTGTTTTCTGGACTATGTCCGAATAGTGAACGTAAACGTAATAGAGATTGCGAGCAAAGGTTCCTCTTGAGGAAGCGTTCGTACGCGGTTGGGCGCCACAAAAGCACGACTCCAAAACATCGTTCCCAACGCGTCCATGAGCTGTTCAGTGTTTGACTAATAGCACATGCACTGCCTTCACAATTACCTCGACTTTGTCGCCCTTCTTCAATTGCATCTCCTCAAGGGACTCTAACGTCATGACTGAAGCCATGTTCGAAGGCTCAGGGATTGCGACCTTTACCAAACACATGACCTGGCCCTTGCTGATGCTTTTTACTTCTCCGATGACGCGATTACGGGCACCGACTTTCATATTGACCTCGCGCATTTACGCTCTCCAAACCGAACTCTGAACACGCCCGTTACAAACCAAGCTAGCGGGCGCTCGTCTCTTTCTGCTCAGCGTGCTCATCCTCGAATGAGAATGCTGTCGAGACATTAGATATTCCCTTTTCCCTCCAGCTCCACATAAGGAGATGTTGCGCTTCTGAGCGATTTTACGGAACTGTTCGAACACGGTAAACTGAGTTTTACAGGTGACGTTTTACAGGCGTAAAGCGTCTCTGGATGTCCACAATAGTTTGGTAAACTATTGAAACGGCTCGCTGTAGGCGCGTAGCTCAGTTGGTTAGAGCGCTACCTTGACACGCTTCCGTGGTTCCATACCTCCAATAACTTAGAAACCCTCGGGGACTGCCCCAGTACGCGTAGGACGGGCCAAGCGGTGCAGTTCGTTGTAAACAAGGGGCACCATACGTTACAAGGCATCTCTTCTATACTTTCGCAAATTTAGATCGGTCCCCGGGCTGAGCTCCGCGTGGATCGCGTTGCACTGGCCGGGGTACTGGAAGCCACGCACATGTCCGCCAGGTGAGCGATATGGTATCAAGGTGGCGGGTTTAGCAAAGGGAAAGAAGCTGCCGACTTAAATTCTAAACATAACCCACCTCACTTTCGAAGCTTGCGGACATAGTGAGGCACTGATTGTCCAGAATCCTGAGTTCCTAATGTCCCGCGGCATTGTGAACTTCCTAACGGATGCGGTCGGCAATACCCAAGTCAGAGACGGCCAATACTACGCTCGCCTTCCTTGAGCCCTCGGCGGTGGTTTGATAGGCGGCGCCAATGTTGATGTTGTTGGCTGCCAGCTTCGCGGCAAAACGAGAGAGGGCTCCCGGCACATTGGAGAGCGTGACATGGAGCACTCGCTCCTCGTAGTAGGACATTCCTTTGGCCTTCAGCACCTTCTTGGCCATGCTGGGGTTATTGACGATGAGTTGCACATAGCTCATTGCGCCCGCACTGCCTGCGTTAAAAGCCAGAATGTTCACCTTCGCGTCGCCGAGAATTCTTGTGAGCTCAGCTAGCGTTCCCGGGCGATTCTCGCAGGAAACAGTCAGTTGGCTCATGTTAGGCATGATCCCCCTCGGATGACGTAATTTCCGGCATGCTATCAGACGGACGTATTGAGGAGTACGAAAATCTCCAGAGTAGCTGCCCCAGCAGGGCTCCCCTTTTTTTGGCGAGGATTGCGGAGATCAGTTATGTGCAGCGCGATGGAAGGGGTGGTAGGGAACTCCCGAGTCCACTGCCTTCACTCCTTCACTTGCTCAGGCTGGCATTAAGAAATGTAAAACAGACCGCGCGAATATCTGAATCCGAGTAGGTGGCGGGGAAATGTGACGTGGCCGCCAGTATTTTATCGCGGAGCAAGCCTTCAATTGCTCCCATTAGGGCCGAGCGCAGGGCTTGCGGGTGAACGTGGCCCGCGAGTTCCCCATGGTCGGCTATCTGCTGCAGGATTTCATCTACAATCTTTACGAATTCCAAGAATCCTGGGACAAGCACGACCAACTTGCCGTCATCACGAATACGACGGCCCTCGAGCAGAAACAGGGTACGAAGCTGCAGATCCTTGGCCAGGAAATTGAGAACCATTTCCACCGTGATCTTGAACTTCTCGCGCGGTGAAGGCAGGCTTTCTGTGGCCAAACGAACAGCGGGATTGATCTGCTCCCAAGCATACTCAAAGATCGCTTCTAAAATTCCCTGCTTGCTGCGGAAATGTTTGATGAGCTGCGACTCGCTGGTGCCAGCCAGCCGACAAATGGTTGCCGTGGAGGTCGCTTCGTAGCCGCGCTCAGCGAACAGGGCCTTCGCGGCCTCCAGAAGCCTCTCACGGCTTGGGGTTAGTATCCCAGTCCGTTGATAGCGCATTTTAGTGACGACCCGTAGGCGTTCTACTATCAAACCAGACAGTCTTAGCACTACTTAACCAGACAGTCTTAGCACTACTTTAGAAGATGATAGTACCACCATCTTCCGGCACGCTACCAACATACTGATATAACAGAGGTTATCTTTACTTACGACGCAAAGCTTGGTGCCCGCAAATACAGTGGTTTTCCCCCTCGACATACAGGCCAACCTGGATTGACAACATTTTTCCACCTGAGTACATTCGCGACTCGCAAGGGTAGTACAACTACGATGGACAGTAGTATCACTTCTTCGCCTTGTCTTACGTCACGCTCTCGTCATGACAGCAAATCCAAATCCACAACAGGGAAGCTTCCCCATGCGTATTTCAATTTCGCAACAAGGCAAGAGTTTTGTGTTGGGAACGGTTCTGGGCTTGGCATGCGTTTTGTGGCTGCTTCCGCAAGCAAACCTGCTCTTGGCGCCCCAAGCCTTTGCCCAGAACATCTCTATCTCTGGCTTCACGCGCCAAGTGTCTTCGAGCAGCGAGAGTAATGCCACCGAGCCCTCGGTAGCCGTAGACCGCTCCGACGGCACCGTGTACGTCGCCTGGCAGGCCAGCGGAACCCACGTCGCACGTTCCGACGACGGCGGGCGCACGTTTGTCGAGACACCCATTAACAACCTGTTCGGATCTGATGTCGGCGATGTAGATGTACGTGTAGGTGGGCCAACGCCTTCCGGGGTGCACCGCGTGTATGTCTCCTCTATTGAAGAGCTACCACTGGTCCTCCAGACCCATGTCGCCTACAGCGACGACCGGGGCGCCACTTGGACCATCAACGACCTCGCGGCGGTCAGTCCTTCCTTTATCGACCGGCCGTGGCTGGCGGTTTTTCCGAGTAAGACATCTGCGAATCAGGATCAGGTCTACGTCGGCTATCACGACTTCTCGGCCAGTCAGATCAACGTGGCGGCTTCGAACGATGGCGGGCAGACCTTCGGTCCGTCGGTCGATGTCCTTGCGCAAAACGGAATCGCCGAAACGCAATCCTTCTGCAACACGATTCCAAGCGACATCGAGGTCGATCCGGAAACCGGCGAAGTCTACGTGCAATGGATCACCGCCGACCCGGTGGCAAACACAACCCAGGGATGCAACATTAGCCAGATCGAAAATTTTCATCAGGTGTGGGTCGCTCACGCGCCGCCGGCCACCGGAGTCGGGCCGCTGGCCACGACGAGTTGGGTGAACGACGCTCACTTGGTCTTTGACGGCAATATCGGCCGGACGTGGCAGACGAACACGGATAGGATCTTCGCTACTCTCGGAGTCGATGATTCCGGCGTCTCTGGGGTGCCCGGTAACATCTACTCCGTCTTTCCGGATAATTTGGTTGCGGCTGGCAAGAACGATATCTGGTTCACACATTCGAGCAATAAGGGGCAGGTCTGGGCGCCGCCAGTAAAGGCCAACCACGATACGGGGACTCACTATTTCCCCTGGATTGCGGCCGGCAGCACCGGGCGCGTGGACTTTATCTGGCTCAGCACGCCGAACCTCAATCCTTCTGATAGTGCGCTGTCGCCCTGGACAGTGACCTTTGCCCAGACAACCAACGGTACCTCGACCACGCCCAAGTTCAATCAGACCAGCGCTTCGAGCAATGTCATGCACGTGGGCGGGATCTGCACCAACGGCATCTTCTGTACGGTAACCGGCGGCAACCGCGATCTGGCGGATTCCATCTCCATCGCCATCGACCGCGGCGGCAGAGCCGGCCTGGTGTGGACCGACCAAGGCAATGTCCTGCATGGCCCAACCCATATCACATACGGCTGCGTCACTTGGCAGCAATCCGTTATTGCAGGAGCAACTTCCGGCCTGAGCTGTAAAGGGCCGGCCGGCCCTTAGAGCAATGCAGGAGGAAAATGCGATGAGAAAGCTGCTGTTATTGTTGTTCCTGCTCGGAGCCGCGTTGCTGCTTAGCGTAGCTCCTCTTGCGGCCCAGAACAGCGTTGATGTCCTCGGGGGCGGGCCACAACCGGCGAACACGACCGGCTGCCCTATGAACACAGATTGTATTCCGGCGACATGGTCCACGACCTCCAACGCGGGCGCGGATATTACCATGGCGATTACGGCGAACTTCGTCTTCGACTCCAATGGTGGGGCTTTGCCTACCGACTTTCCGGCTGCAACGAGCGGGCAAATCTGCCTGGCCGATACCCGTGATCTTACTGGGACTACGCTGTTCGCCCAAGTAGCCGCAAACTGTCAGGCCGCGCGAGGCGTCGCCCTGCTGCTCATACGTGACAGTGCAGTCACCGCCCCATCGACTATTCCGGTATTTACCATATCTACGGCCAACGGGGACTTTCTGAGGAAGACCGTCGGGTTCAACGCGACGACCGGAGTCTCCAATTTCCAGATTCGAATCAACGTGGCTGTGCCTGCTGTCCCGAGCAACCCAACCGGTCAGCATAACTGCCCGAATGGTCAGGCCGTCCCAGCGTTCGTTGGTCCGGGAACGGCAAATTACACCTCCAATGAGAGTCTGTGTCTGCCCGCGGGGGCGGGCCAGGCCGTCGAGCCCAGCATGACCGTGGACTCGCAGGGCTCCATCTACGTCGAGTCCATCCGCGGAGTCCCGGGGGGCCTTGACCTATGGCGCTGGTATAAAACTGCAGACGGCCGACCGAACGCTGACGGAACCCTGCGGTTTAAGTATGAAGGTCAGCCCGATTGCGGCATCTTCGTAACCACTTTTTGCACTACGAGCGGGTTGGCGCCGGGAGGAGGCGACGGGGACGTTGCCGTGAACCTTCCGGACCCATCGAATCTGAACATTCCAAATTTAGCCGTGGTTAGTCTCGCCGCTGCGGAAGTTACAGGCAGCCACTCCACCAACCGCGCGGATACCTTTAGTACTCCGGACCCCGCTACGGCCGGGGTTCCCTTCGACGATCGCATGTGGATAGATGCCTTGGACGATCCGAACCACGTCTACATGGAATACCACGATTTTGGAACAACCTCCCAAATCTTTGTGCAACGCTCGAGCGATGGAGGCCAGACCTATACCGACGGCCTGGGGCCTGCAGTTGACGCTGCGACAGAGCCGAGCGTCGGTCCTCCTACCGGCAACATCGCCGGCCAGATCAAGGTGGACCGGAGCAGTTGCACCAGCCACGGGAACCTCTACCAGATCTTTGTGGGCCCTGACAATCCCACCGACAACTTGAACAACAGCAGCAGCTTTTTAAACGCTGCCTACGTGGGCGTGGCCTCGGGCGTGAGTCTCACGAGTCCCACATTATCGTTCACTGACTACAAGATCTTCAGTTGCGGGGCGGGTTCGACCTGTCCCTCCGGCGCCGGCCTCGGCAATCTGTTCCCCGCGCTCGCGGTAGATAAGTTCGGCTACCTGTACGCCGTCTGGTCGGACAACACTACCATCTACTACTCGTTTTCGATGTCTCACGGGACGAGCTGGTCTCCGGCCATCAAGGTAACTCAGAACACGTCCCAAGCTGGAAAGTCAAACGTGTTCCCCTGGGTCGCGGCCGATGCCGACGGCCACGTAGCCATCGCGTGGTATGGTGCCGATCACGCCGGCAATTCGAACACGGTCCCATTGACCACAAAATGGAACGTCTACGTTGCGGAGACCGTCAACGGCCATGCGATCAAGCCGATGTTCACGCTGAGCCAAGCCACCGACCACGTCAACCACACGGGGCAGATCTCAACCGGCGGCCTACTTGGCAGCTCCGACCGGAGCCTTGCCGACTTTTTCCAGATCGCAATTGACCCGACGAACCACCTCATCAACGTGGCCTACGCGGATAACCATGCGGGTACTTCTGTCACGTACTTCACGCGGCAGAAGAAAGCGACCTCGGGCATCTCCACCAAGGGCAAATGTGCAGGCAGCGGTCACTAGCCGTAACTCCGCCGGGAGACCGACGTACAGTCGGTCTCCCAGCTTAATTGAAATGGAGTGCCTGTTCACTGGGTGCGCCGCCAACCGCGAGAGATTTTCACCGAGGAGGTCGAGATGATTCGCCCACGCTACGCTGTGATTCTCGTTTCAGCTTGTGCGCTGCTCCTTAGCATCGGCAAGTTGCGGCTGCTGGCACAGACGATCAAGTTCGAGGTTCCTGCCGTGGTAGATCCGATTCACACCAACGGCGAGCCCGATATCGCAATCGATCCCTCTGGCCGTGTCTTTGTCAGCGGCCCAACCGGGACCGGAACGCAGCGAAGCACCTGGTTCGGTTCGGTGGACCGTGGCCACACTTTCCGGATCATTACGCCCGGACCGGCACCGACCGCGATTACGGGCATCATTGATCCTCCAGGTGGCGGAGACACCGACATAGCCTTCGATCGGAGCGGGAAGCAGTACTTCGCCGATCTTTATGCACTGCTCTGCGTGCGCACCGCCACCACGGCCGATGGGGGAGAGACGGTATTCCAGAGCACCACGGGAGGTTGCACGAATGCCGGGCCTGGAGCCGATCGGCAGTGGCTTGCCGTGTATGACCCGCCGCCCGGCACCGTGCGGCAGTCGGCGTACCTCGGCCCAACCCCGCTAATCTACCTCGAGTACAACAACCTGGTTGGCCCCGGCCAGAACGGTGGGGCTCAGTGGAACATGAGCAACGCGACGGTCGACCCGCTGCCGGGAGGACCGGGTCTCACCTATCTGAACGCCTTAGCCAACGCACCGACCGGCACCGGTGCCATCTACACGCCGTTTGGACCCGACGGGTACCTGGCCATCGACCAAGTCACCGGGAAGATATTCCAGGCAGCCGGTTTCCAGAACCCGGACGGCACCTTCGGCCTGCTCCTCAACGTGGGGACGCCCGACGCGAGCGGACAACTGACGTTCCTCGACGCTCCGACCAGCTCCCTGAGCGGCCCGAACTATGCCAACCTCATCCACATTGCGGACAATCTGCAAGGCTCACCCGACACTCTGTTCACGGTGCTCTCCATGGACACGGCCCGCAATCTCTTCGCCGCCTGGGCGCTCAGCCCCAAGAGCAACAACCCGGCCCAGCGCCAGGCCTTCGTCAGCGTGGCCAGCGCGGCCAGCGGCTGGACGAAATGGAGCACGCCAATTCAGGCCAGCTCGCCGCCGTCCATGGTCAGCGTTTTCCCATGGGTGAAGGCTGGTGGTCCGGGCCGTGCCGATGTCGTCTGGTACGGTGCGAATATGACTGTGGATCCCAGCAGCCAGTCTGGACAAAGCTGGGACGTCTTCTTGGCCCAAGCAGTCTTTCCGACGGACTCCACTGGTGCGGTTACCGACGCGGCGCCGAAAGTAAAGCAGGTGAAGGTCACGCCGCATCCGATGCATTACAACGACATATGCCTGGCGGGGACGGGATGCATCCAGCAGCAGGGGAACCGCAACCTGGCCGACTTCTTCGTGGTTACGATCGACCACACGGGCGCTGCGGAGGTCGTTTATGACGACACTTCAAACGGTCTCGTACAGCCGGGCTTTACTCCCACGGGCAACCAAACAGTGGACCACGCTGGTGCTGGCGTCATCACTGTCGCCCGTCAATCCGCGGGGCCGGGGTTATTTGGGAAAAACGTTTCTGGGCCGTCGAATGCGCCTACCACTGGGATCACCGACAATTTCGGCGATGCGCTTTATCCCGTAATAGGTGGCACGAATGTTCCCGGCATGGACATCCTCAGTAACTCCATCAGCTTGTCAGACACCACACTGACGGTGACCACCAGGATTGTAGATCTGTCCCACCCCGCCACTACCGCCGCCAGCATTCCCGGTACTGCGTTTCTCCACTATGTCACCCGCTGGCAGATGGGCAATACCATTTATTTCGCAGCCATGGAAAACACTGCTCTAAATAACCCGGTGTTCTATGCAGGAACAGCGCAGAGCGTGGACCTTTGTTCGGTATCCGCTTGCTTCCCGCATGTGATCACCTATCCCGAGCCAGGCTTCGTGGGTGGTTCAGCAGAGAGCGGGGGCATCAATTGCCCGGCCGTGCCCTCGTCGAGCAATCCTTGCACACTGACCATCAACGTGCATGTCGCTGACGTGGGGAATCCCACCTTCAGCAGCCTGCTGGAGGAAGTGAGCAGCTACAGCTTCGCCTCAGCGCACCAATTTGGCGTCACCACGAACGCCCAGGCAGAGGCAGACGACGTTCCTCTCGAGATTGATGGCGCTTGCTGCTACAACACCTTACCCCCAACCTCCCGCGCCGCCCTGCAATAAGGCGGACGGGAGTGGTTCGGTCAAGGGAAGGGCGACAATGCTAGCTTAGCTAGCTTCTGCTTCCCACCACCACGAGTGTGAGAGTGTGATGACCGTACCCAAGAGAGCGAGATCGTCAGCGACGCCGATTTCCCGGCGGGGGCCTCGGCCTCACTTGCCGTGCCTTAGACCATCGGAGCCAGTTGCAGATAGGTCGCGTAGGCCGTCGGACCAATCACCAGCAGAATCAACCACCAGATGACCTTATTGCCTCGCACCGTGTAGAAGCGCCCATTCAAAGAAGGACAGAATGAAAAGCCGGCTCTGCTGCGGGACACCGCGGTCTTCCACGCAAACGACGCTGCGGCTACCCCAGAGTTGCTTAATGTCGGCGCCGCACTATAATTCACCGCGATGGCGACACTTGACGACGAGATTAAGGCTGCTGAAAAGAAGATGCGTCAGGCATACGATGCGCTCATAGAATACGTCGAGAGTCACCATGCTTGTTGCATCCAGCCTCACAAACAGGGACATCGCCCGGTTTATGGGGATCTCGGCGCACACGGTTAGCCACCACTTGAGCGATATATTTGAGCGCGTGGGTTGTGGGAATCGGACAGAACTTACAGTCCGGTACGTTCATGAGCAGAACGAGGGTTTGTACGACAAGAAAGAGTTCAGTGAACGGCTTGCGCAATTGAGGAAAGCGGCACGCTCGACTGTTCTGAAAACCTCGCGCCAACGGAGCGCCTGACCTCCATGCGTAAAAGCGCGCTCAGTGAGGACTTTCCAAACAGCCAGCCAACCGAATGTTGAAAGGGCAGCGGGAACGCTCCCTCGCTGGGGGTGAGTCGTGAAGGATGTGAACCTGGTTTTGCGGGAAAAGGAATTGGACATTGTGCGCGTGCGCAAAGAGGTCGAAGCGCTACACTTGGCGATTCCCTTGCTCGCCGAGGATCAGGACTGGGTCGAACATGGGCTGGCCTCGCCACCTCCCTCCTCACGGTCTCAAGGGACTGGGACTACTCATCGATGATGGGCGCTTATGGGCACTGACTGTTGGCCCTTTGCGATCACGCTCCGTAGTAGAGCTCTGTCCTAACGGGGCAGGACGCTGAACGTAGGACCTCTGCCGGCAGCGCCCGCTGCAGTGTTTTTGCCAGGGCCGCTTTGGCCTCCTAATTTAGCTAAGTTTCCTATCTGCCCAGATCAAATCGAATTTTCCGGACCGGCTGCAAGTCCGACTGAGCTCGTCGGTGGAGCTGATCCGCGCCTCGCTCGAGCCCTACCTGGCGTGGATAGAGGAAATGGTAGGCGTGCCTCTTGACCAGACTCTTACGCTCGAACTGGAAGCCGACCCCGGCAATGCCGTCGCCGAGCGCCTCTTGCCCGGGCTTCCGCTGTTGGCGGGAACTAAGGCTCGAAATCGCTCTTGGCATAGTCTGATCGAAGAGTGGACACTTCCCAGCGGCGGAAGCCCACGGATCGCTGTGTCCCTCCAGCGTGAACGCAGACCCAAGACTGCCCCCGCGACCCGTCTGGAACCTGGAATGGCAGGAAATTCCCATCGCCCTCAAGATGGGGGGCTTGCCAAGGCGTGTCGTCAGCGTGAATCTCCCGGCGGTGTTTCCGCCCAGCGAACTACCCATACTGGAGACATCGCGGCACTGGCTGATTGTTCACCGCCAAGACGCCGCCGCCCTGCTCCTGATTATGCAGCAGGTGCAAGACAAGGCGGAGCGACGCCTCGGAACCATGTCCGGAGCAATTCGGCTGGAAGGACGCTACGACTGGGACACGCTTGTGCTTGACCCCACTGTTTCGCGGATGGTGCGGCGCGATTTCGAACTTTTCTTTGAGAGAGAGGAGTGGTTTCGCAAGCACAACCTGCCTTATCGCCGGGGATAACTGTTCCACGGCAGCCCCGGCAATGGAAAAACTGCCGTGATCCGCGTGATGGCAGCACATCCGCACATCAGGCCCTACGCGCTCGACCTGAGTGATGGAGATAACCAGAGCAGCCAGCTGGTCGCGCTGTTCGAGCGAGCTTCTCGGAACACACCGGCTCTGGTGATCCTCGAGGACCTGGACCGCGCCTTTCCGACCGAGGGTAAACGCACGCGGGAAAGAAGCGTGAGCTTTCAAACCCTACTCAACTGCCTCGACGGTGTCGCCACCAAAGATGGTGTGATCACGGTCGCCACCGCCAATACTCCCGAGTTCCTCGACCAGGCGATTATCAAGCGGCCGGGGCGTTTCGACCGAGTGGTGCGATTTCGCAATCCCGATGCAAACCTTCGCCGCCGGTACTACCTTCGGCTTAACCCCATTCTCAGCGGCGATGAATTCGAGATCGCGATAGAGAAAACCGACGGCTTCTCGTTCGCGCACCTACGCGAAACCTACATCACGGGCGCGCAGTCGGCTTTCGAGCAGGCACGGGACGTCACCGTTGCCGACATCGTTGAAGCAATCGACCTTCAGGTTGGCGGCGCCCACGAGTTAAAGTCAGCTTCAGGCGCCGCTCCGGGGTTCATTCGCACCATGTCGAAGCCCGACAGTTCCAGTTTCGGCGGAAGCTCTGGGTGAGCCGTACTGGTGGTGCTGGCCCTTTTTGGCATAGGACTATGTGGGAATCCAGAGATTCACAAATTGTTTAAAGAGCAGATGATAAAGGAGGTTTGCAATGCTGAGTCGCAACAACCAAGGAGAAGTAATCGGCGAGATCAATACTAGCTTCACCGACAAGGGGGAGAAGATTGTAACGAACACGATCTACAACAACGGACGTCCGGTCGCTCAGAACATCAGCGTCCGCGACAATGAAGGGAAAGTCCGCACGACGAATGTGATCGGCGGCAAGATCTTGCCCTAGCCTTGATCCTGGAGACCGGGTCCCAGGACGAGAACGATCGCCGCGAGGAGATCAACCTACGGAGAAACAGAGGAGGCAGGCTTGCGAACAGCGCTCTATGCGCGTGTCAGCACGGCAATCGGACAAAGTCCTGAAATGCAACTGACTGAACTGCGCGAATACACTTCCCGCCGTGGATGGGAAGTGTTCAACAAGTATGTAGATCACGGCATCTCCGGCTCGGTGGAGTCACGCCCGGAACTCAATCGGCTTATGGCCGACGCTCACATGCGGCACTTCGACGTGGTGTTGTGCTGGAAAGTTGATCGCTTCGGCAGGTCGCTGAGGCACTTGGTGAACGCGCTTGCGGACCTCGATGCTTACGGCGTGGCCTTCGTTAGCCTCCGTGACAATCTGGACCTCTCTACCCCATCCGGCAGACTGATGTTCCAGATCATCGGTGCGATGGCCGAATTTGAGCGGTCTTTGATTCAGGAACGTGTTCGCGCCGGCCTGCGCAATGCGATACTCAATGGGAAGACGCTGGGCCGTCCGCGTCGGATAGTCAACGGCGACCAGATGGCACGGTTGAGAGAACAAGGAGCGAGTCTTCGCGAGATTGCAAGGGCTGTCGGTGCGTCCGCCGGTACGGTTCGTACCCGTCTGCTGTGCAAATGATTTGAGTATCCTTGCTTGATTTGAGGCGACCAAGTGCATTACTTCCGTGTAGATTGTTATCCGACCAGAACCGGTGCCGACGATGCCCCTCATCGCCGTAACACCCAAGGCTAGGTTATTGCTTGAGGCCAACGCGGTCGAGGAGCTCGGCGAAACGCAGGTCCGCTCGCAGTCCGTCTAGGTTTGGATCCACCCTAATCCATACCACCCAATCATCGCGCTCGTCGTAGGCTTTCTGAAGCCATTCTAAAGCCTGGTCCTTTTCACCAAGTGCCGCGTAGGTCTCTGCGAGGATGTAGGGGCGAACGTATTCTCGTCGACGTTTGTCCTTCAGTCCATTTAATATCCTACCGGCTTCTTCTCTCTTCCCTTCGAACCCGTAAGCTATACCGAGCAGCGATGCTACGTTAACATCGGAAGGGTCAGACCCTTGCATTCTTTTAATTTCGGCAAACGCCTCAGGAAACATTCTTTTTGTGATATAGAGCCGGGCAATCTGGAAACGCGCCTCCGTGGTGTCTTTCGTATCTAATTCGATCACCTGTCGATATTGGTTTAAAGCTTCGTCGTATCGACGGGAGTTAGTGAAGTACAACTCCAAGGCTTGTTCTTATTGGTAACGAAAGCGGATCAAGGTCCTGTGCTCGTTTCGCCTCCGCGACCGCGTCATCGTATTTTCCTGTGCGGCAGAGAAAGAACGCGTATTTGGTAAGAAGTTGGGCATCGCCTGGCTTCAACTCTAGCGCCCGCTTGTATTCCCGTTCGGCAGAGGTAAAGTCCCAGTCATAGTAATGATGTAATTCGGCCAGTCCTTCGTGAGCCTCAGCGAGGCTCTCGTCGAGTTCGAGTGCCCGCAGGGCCGTCAGCAAGAAGCCCGACAGCCAGGATCAGTTCGGGTCCGTGAACGCAGATCTAAACGCTCGATCATCTTCATCGTGGAGGGACTGGATGTGGAATACGGGCGGAACTGGATCTATCGGAAAAACAAAAACTCCGATTGAAAATGCGATATCGGAACCGGAACCGGCATTTGCAACAGACCACAGTGGATGAGGTACATCGGCGGCCACGCCATTTTGAGGCTGGCTGCAATGCCGCTCAAATACGATTACATTCGCGGTGGCTTTCAACTATCCGAGAACGCTTTTCCTCTGAGCAGTAACCGGTGACATCCAGCCGATTCAGCACCGCCATCACCATCTTCCGGCCAGACATGATTTCCTCAAGGATGGAATGGATTATTTTCTAGTTTTTAGCGCAAAATAGTGTTTGAGTCAGGGATTGCTCGAGGACAGACGTCATGGCCGAGCGCGAGTACCGTAATGATGCAAAGAGCCCAGCGGTAGTTCACAACGCATCCAACCAGCGTTTCGAAATGGATGTCGACGGCCAGCTTTCCGTACTCGAATATACATTCAAGAATCACCGACTATTTCTGATGCACACAGAAGTCCCGCCGGCTCTTCAAGTCATGGTTTGGGCACGACGCTTGCTCATGCTGCATTGGAATATGCGCGCCAGAACGACTTGACTGTCGTTGCGATCTGTCCTTTTGTGAAGGAATACGTCGGCAGCCACCCGGAATACCAGTCCTTTGCGACCACTTCGGTGGCTTGAATCAAAAACGATTGCCACGGCTTTGATGATGCACTGAAGCGGGCGCTGGCTGTGCAACTCTTGAACATCGGCGCTGGCGTCTCGGCCTGGGCGCGTAGGCCACCCTCTGTTGGTGAGACATTCCCTTTACAAGAAAATGACACCGCTCTGACACTCCGGCGGGCGTTTTACGGGATCATCCAGAGGGGGACACCCGACTGGAGAATGTCATGAAGATCATCTCAGTGTTGTTGCTCGCACTACTGTGGTTAGGATGCGGCGGATACAGCTCTCCCAGCGCTGCCCCGCCGAAGGCTGGAATTACTCCAGTTATTGCGCAAATCGTACCTAACACTGCGAGTGCAGGCGGCCAGGGTTTCATGTTGACGGTCAACGGCAGCAGCTTTAACGCTAACGCGGTGGTGAATTGGAGCGGGGTGGCGCAAACCAGCACAGCCCACCCAGCCATGAACCAGCTTACCGTGGCGATCCCCGCTTCAGCCATCGCCACCGCTGGCAGTGTGGCGGTCACGGTAACCAACCCGGGTAGCAGTACCCCAGGCGGTCCATACGGCGGTGGCAGTAGCACGATGAGCGAGACTTCCAACAGCATGACGTTTACGATCAACTAGTTCACGCGGTCCTGGACCGTGACCTAAGCACCCCGTAAAAGGACTTGTTGTCATGGGGAATAGCCGAGACCCGTTACGGTTCCGCTGCCCGAAATGCAAAGCGAAGCCCGGTTCACTATGCCATTCGCGGACTGGCGAAGTTGCCAAGACGTTGCATCCCGAACGGAGCAGGAAGAGGCTCACACGATTGAAATAGAGCCCCTCGTACCCACAGGTTGCGTGATTCCCGCTCTGTCGGAATCCATGGCGATGGTTCTGTCCCGATCACCTTGCATGGTCATCGCTCACTTTTTGTCCCGTGAACGATACGTAGTCACACTCCGAGTTGCCCACTTGAAAGCGTAAAAAAAGATGACAAAGTTTTTACTTCCCGCTGACAATTGCCCGGTCTGGTGTGATCAAGCTTTTCGCCTTGAGGAGACCTGTTATGAAAAATCTACTGAAAGGCTTGAAGAGCTCGATCAACCGGCGCTCGTTCATGAAGAATGGACTGACCGCGGCAGGAGCGGCAACCCTGGGTGCCGGGCTGGTGGCCAGTAGCTCACCCGTCTTAGCCCACGGAGGCCCAGAGGAACGTAGCGGCCATCTAACCAAGGGCGACGCTGCAATCCTGCGATTCCTGGCTGCGGCCGAAATTCTCGAGACCGATCTGTGGCAGCAATACAACGAACTGGGCGGAATCCAAGACAGCGAGGTTCCGGGCGGAAGTGGGAACGCAACCTACACCGCTGCACTTGCGGTTCTTGATGCAGATATGGCCCAGTATATCCACGACAACACTGAAGACGAGCTCACTCATGAAGTCTTCATCAACGCATATCTGGCATCCAAGGGCGCGGACACAGTCAACCTTGACGAGTTTCGTACCTTACTGAGCAGCCAAGCCAGCGGTGCGCAGCAAATCGGGCGGTTAACCAATCTCATGCAGCTCACTGTAGACACGAGCTGGTGGACGCGGTATCGCAGCGGCACCAAGAACCCTGATTTTGGTGACATCTTCGATCAGGCAGTTCCAAGTCTGAACAAAGGACAACATCCGGCAATTCCCAAAACGGATGACGATCTGACCCCTAACGACCATATCCAAGCCATCGCCAACACTGCGGGTTTTCACTTCGGAACCATCGAGCAAGGCGGGACTAGCCTTTACCCGTCCCTCGCTCAACGAGTGACCCATCCGGAGGTTTTGCGCATCGTCCTCAGTATCGGTCCGACTGAGGCAATGCACTTTCAGACCTGGAGCGACAAGGCAGGCAATGCACCTGCTTTGACCGACCCGAAAGATTCTATGCTGGTGTTCCCGGACCTAAATTCGTCGCCGCTTGGCGGTGAGGAGTTCCAGACCAACCTCATCATGCCTGAACCGACTGTATTCCTGAGCCGAAAACTCCCGGCGTGTTCGATAGTGCGGCCGACCGCTACCGATGGGGCTGCGACGGGAGCTCTGAAGTTTCTCACCGCCATGGGGCTTTTCATTGGCCAGTCGTCAGCGTTTTTTGAACTTCTGCGCGATCTCGCCGAGGATGCAGATGAAGCCAGGCGCGGAGAGCGGTGATTGAGCCTGTCGTTAAACGGCGCAGCGTCCCGGAGGATCAGTGGCGACGATAAGTAAGACAAAAAAATGAACCCAAGTTCCTGGGCGGCATTCTGGCGAAGAGCCTGAGAGAAGCGAGGAAGCAAAGAGAGCAGTAATGCCGGGAACGCCTGATTGAAACGTGCGAACTGCGTCTTTTGGAGCGCTCAAAGGCGGAGCTATTTCGCGGTGGCCGCGTCGTCGTCTTCTTTCTTGGTTTGGGGATTGGGAATGTCCTTGTGGACCGGCACGTTTCCCTCCAAAATTGCGCCATCTTCGATGGCGATGCGGGTTGATTAGATGTCGCCCACAACGGCGGCCGATTTCTTTAACTCAGCGCGCTCGGCGCCGTACAGGTTTCCGTCTACTCGGCCCTCGACCACTATGCTCCGGGCTAGCAAGTTGGCGCGGATACGTCCATTAGACCCGACAGTAAGGCTACTGTCGGGTAGTTCGACACTGCCTTCGAGTTCGCCGTCGGGCGAACTGTCGACAAAACTTTGACAATTCTGCCCCGCGCTCCAGCGTATAGTGTTGCGTGGCGTGAGCTGTTCTGCCATCGCAGTTATTCGAAGTGACGATGGTCCCCGTAGGCATCATATGGGTCTGTCACCTGCAGCGACTTACTTGACACTCCCAAATGACTTTCACTGACCTAGAAGGGTCCGCCACACAATTCGATGACGTCTATCACTCAGCCGACCAATTACGCAAAGTGGGGGAGGACGGAAATGTATTCGCAAAAACTTTCTAAACCGAGCGCGATGTTCGCGCTTACGTTTACGGCTATCCTTGCTCTGAGCACGTTCGGAGCAGCACAGCAGTATCAACAGACCAATCTCGTATCAGATATTCAGGGCCTCGCTCCAACTTTGGACGGACATCTAGTTAACCCTTGGGGTCTCATTGCAAGTTCCACCAGTCCCTGGTGGGTGTCGGACAACAACGGCGGTGTTTCGACTTTGTATAACGGCAACACGGGAGCGATTGTGCCCTTGGTGGTGAACATTCCGCCTCTCGACGCGAAGGGAAACGGCAAAGGAACTCCGACCGGTGTAGTTTTCAGCGGAGGATCGGGTTTCATGTTTCACGCGAACGGCAAACAAGCCGCTTCGGTTTTCACATTTGTCACCGAAGATGGCACGATTGTGGCTTGGGGTCCTGCTATGCCATCAATCCCACTGACCTTCCCCATGACGCATTCGTGGTAGTGGATAACTCCACCAATCCCACAGCCGCCACAGGTGCTGTCTACAAAGGCGCGACAATCGCGCAGATGACGACTGGTGGACCGTTTTTCCTCTACATCACGAATATCCGTGCTGGGCGTATCGAGGTTTACGACACCAACTTCAATCCCGTGAATCTTAATGGCGACAGTGATAGTGATCGCGATGATCAAGCGTTCATAGATCACGAAATTCCGCACGGCTTTGCTCCGTTCAACGTGCAAGAGGTCAATCTGTATGTGACCTATGCCAAGCAGAACGCCACGAAGCACGACGACTTCGATTTTCCGGGCTTCGGATTCGTGGACAAATTCTCTCCGAAAGGCACGTTGCTGCAACGGCTGGAGCACGGTCCGTGGCTGAATGCACCCTGGGGTGTGGCACTTACGCCGGCAAACTTCGGGTTCTTCAGCAACCATCTGCTGATCGGCAATGCGGGCAGCGGGCAAATTGCCGTCTATGACACCGACAGCGGACATTTCGATGGTTTACTGCGCGACCAAAGCGGCCACGCGATCCAGAACGACCGGCTGTGGGCGCTGCGCTTTGGCAACGACCAGGCCGCTGGACCGAGCAATTGGTTGTTCTTCACTGCGGGTATAAGCGACGAAGCGCACGGCCTTTTAGGCTTCTTCACGCCTGCGGACAAAAGCGCTCCGGAGAACAATGGCGACGATCAATAGGGTCACAGTTCCGCTTCGCGGAGCGGGCGAGTTTTTCGAACCACAAGGCGCAAAATCGTGTGCATATCTGAGTTGCCGTCGGTCCGATTTGCCCGCACCGTGCCTATGGTTCCATATGGAACACCAGTGGAACCCGGTCTGTAGATGGACTTGGTGACACGAACCACGGCCTGCCTTCCTGATTTACGTGTTCCTGATCAAAGCCCTCAGAGCGTAGCCAACAGGCCAATCGCTCCTGCCAACAGGCCACCGCCAACGGTTCCTCGAGCTGAGAACCGAGGCTGCTGCCGGAAGCATCGTCGAACAAGAGGAAGGAATCCAATCGATAGTCTTGACACGATCTCGATCCTGATAAACCATCACGTCTTCCCTCTGAATAACGGGCACGTCGACGCCATGACGAGCTTCTGCCGTTACCACCATGTGCACTGGGGTTCCGCTTGCTGGCGACTGCTGGCCCGTAAGCAGGTTGGGCGTGGCCACGATAACGCCGATCACGAGGAGCACACTAAAGTCTCAAGCCGCTTCTGTCCATAACGAACCTCACGTTCTGCAACCTCGGTTGAGCGGGACCGCGTTCTTGACCGGAGAAAAGAAAAGATCCCGAGCGCTCAGAGTATAAACTCTTGCAAGTGCCGCGAAAACCAACTTCTCACGTGCCAGTCTGATTGACGTTACAGAGTGAGGAGTCGAGGGGGCGCTTTGATGCTTAAATAGCGTGTTGCCGGGAAATCCGCTCGGCGCTGAAGATGGGATAGACATTTTCTTTACAAATCTTGATGACAAGAATGTTTTCCTGTTTGTGACAAATCCGTGACAACGAAGCGTGGAACCCAGCGTAGCCTCTTGTGAGGCCTTGAGCCGTCTTTCCGCGATTCGGCCGCCGATCGTGATCTCCCCCAAGGCCGTGCTTCGTTCAGCCCTTTTTCGAACGGGAGGACAGAATGAATAAGACAAATTCGGCCCTAGGAATCGTTTTCCTGATGCTGTTCAGCTTCGTCCTATTGTTTGCTCAAGATCAAGGCTCTTCAGTGAACATTAATGTTCGCGACTACTGCGATCCCACTACGTTCAATGCGGCCGTCGGCCCGGGAACCTGCGTCCGCGACACCACCAACGGATCGATTACGTTCACGGGTTTCCTCGCAGAGCTAGGAGCAGACAAATCTGTCGGCGCATGGCGGTTCGCACCTGACCACGCCAAGGTAGAAGAGGGCGCCACAATCAACCTCCAGAGTTTGGCCGGCGAAATGCATACATTTACTCGCGTGAAGAGATTTGGCGGTGGTTTCGTCGCATTTCTGAATACGGCCTCAGGAACTCCCACCCCTGCGCCGGAATGTGCTCAGATGGTGAACGGAAACCTGGTCCCACAGGCACCCAGTGCGGACAACATTTTCATTCCGGCCGGAGCAAGCGCCAGCACTACGCTCAAGAACGGTGAAGTCGCCCGCTTCCAGTGCTGTATTCATCCCTGGATGCGCCTGTCGATCACTCCCAAGGATGTGCAGCATTCGGAAGTGCACTAACTGCTGGGCTCAGGGCTTGCAGTGCACGCATGGGAAGACCTCGCACTTGACGGCTTCGGACATCGATGTGCTCACGATGTCCTTGCGATCGTTGCAGTGAGGCGAGACTGGCAGTATCGGTAACTCTGGATTTTGATTTCTGACCTCCAACGACTCAGCTCTCAGCTTGAGACGGAGAGGAGCGCCTGCGAGGTCGCAACGCAAGGACCTCGTCGGCGTTGCCGAATGCGAATGTGGCAAAACATAGGAGCAGAACTGAATGATCCAGCGACGCTCCGAAATACTGCCAGAACGCGGCATGGGCGCCTGGGTAGTTCGACGAGAACAACAGCACCAGCATGTAAGCCAAACCACACACACTGGCGGTACGGACCAACACTCCAAGCAGAAGCGCGAGACCGATCGCCAGCTCGCCATAAGCTACGAGGAACGCAAAAAACTTCGCATGCGGCAGCACGAGGTTTCGCAAGATAGGTGCCATGAACGGATACGTACCGTCAGCGAGGAAACGGTTGATCCAGAATTGAAACCCGCCGCCCCGAGTAAACTGCGCGCCAAAGACTTTGTATTCGGCGAAGATTAGAAAAAGCACACCGACAGCTATGCGCAATCCAGCAAGCGCCCTCGCATTCCGATCTGACGACATCGTCCGCTCATTGTGTCAGAAGCCGAGAAGAGTGCCAACTGGCGGTCAGATGCTCGTGGAAATCCGTAATCCGAGTCGCCGATCCGCGGCCCGCTAGGGCATCGTATTGCTCGGAAAATGATCGCATTTCTAGCAAGATTCAACTCGGCACACAGGCTGTACATCCCGCGCCTTTCAATACGTGACGACAAGGCCTTCCGGATCAACAAAATATCGCGTGCAGGTCTGACCAATTTGTCCGCTCTGGCCGGAATTAGCCATCAGCCTATCCGTCCCCGATACATTACGCGTTGTCCAGCTACTCAGGACATTTATAGTTCTCGTTGTTCCTGAACGGGCCGACAATATGGCCGGTTACCTCATGAAATCGAATAAGCGTCATTTTTTATGGCACAATTGAGCCTTATGACCTTCATGGATATGGTCTGCGAAGGCTCGTTTCATACTCCGGCCGAGAGCGGATCCAGTCTCCCCTCATGATCTCGGAGCGCCCACTGGCCGAACGCGGTTAACAGCTATGCAGCGGATCTTAGTGATCGAAGATGACAGCGTGGTACGGAAGACCCTAAAACGACTCTTCGAATGCGACGGATACGTCGTGGATCTGGCACACAATGGAGCTTTTGGTCTGGAACTCTTTCGGAAGACGCGACCGTCCGCGCTTGTCCTCGACCTGCGCTTACCGGGCATGTCAGGGCAGGAGGTCTGCCGGGCAATCACTCAAGCCGCGCCCGGGCTTCCAATTATTGTCCTTAGCGCAAAGTCAGATGTGTTGGACAAAGTCCTGCTCCTGGAAATTGGTGCGTACGACTACGTAACCAAGCCGTTCAGCCCAAGGGAACTGCTCGCGCGTGTGCGTGCCGCGGTGAGGCACTCGACGCAGCTCACTAGGGGAGACGTATTTGGCTTCGATGATGTGACCGTGAGTTTCTCGAAGGTGGAAGTGACGTGTCGAGGTGAGCCAGTTTCGCTTACGGCGCAGGAGTTCAAGACTCTGAGATTCATGATACAGAATCCTGAACGCGTGATTTCACGCGAAGAGCTTCTGGGTAAGGTTTGGGGTTACCAGAACTATCCTTTTACTCGGACCGTGGATAACCACATGCTCAAGCTGCGGCACAAATTGGAGAGAGACCCTTCGCATCCTGTGCATTTCAAAACCATCCACAGCGCCGGTTACAAATTCGTACCCTAGAACAGACGCCAAATCCTCTGCTCTTCGCCGGAGTTGTGCGAGACACCTCGGATTGGGCAGCCGGTTGGCTTCCGCTGGGACTCTGGGCAAATCTCACAGGTAGTAAATTTGCCGGAAACTAACCCTTAGTGTGTCAGAAATCGGGGGGACTCAAAACCTTCCGTCGTTTTGTAACGATTTAATTATGAGTTTCTGGATACATCGCAGGACAATATTCCGCAACTCATAGTTTGCTTGTTGTTGACACAAGTTGTTGACACAAGTTGTTGTCACAATGACGATGCTCTCCGTTCACAAAGCCCTCAATTTCCTCAGTGAACACCTGAAAACCGGCCATACATGATCAGTGCAAAACCGGCCATACTTTAAGAAGCGTCCAAGACCAGGTTGTTCTATCCTGCCGCCTGCCGTGGAGGCAAGCCTATTTTTGTGCGCCAACTGCGTGGACCGCATTTCAGTGCGTGGCCATGATGCAGCAGGCGATCGAGCATGGCGGTTACGTACCGCTTTGCGACTGTAGCCCAGCGTGAGCACAAACGAACGGTGCGTCGGTACTTGCTGCTTTTGGGCTCGCGCACCATCGGCCCCTGGCTTAGAAAAACTCTGCCCGCCTTGGCGGTGGATCCACTATGACCTCTGTGCCGCGAGTTTCCGTGGAGGAACATTCTGATTTAGCCGGAAGAAGTTATTTGGATCATAGTGCGACTTAACCGTGACCATACGGTCCCATCGTTCCTGATAAGCCTCGGGCACCCGATCCTGCTCATCGCCGCTCATGAAATTTATGTAAACGCCGGGTTTCATAGCTGGCCGAAGTCTATTGAAGAGTCCGCGAATCCAGGAAATATTACCGGCATCGGCGGACACTTCCGACCAGTTTGCCAGCAGATTGATGATGAAAGGAGCACTGCGATCGCCGAATGCGGTCTCAGTCAATGCGACTCGCGCCGCGGCGCCCCCAAGATAGGCAAGTTCAATCTGGGTTTCCGATGAAGGAATCGTGGCCACTGCCTCCAGCACGCGATTAATCGTGCCATCGTCGAGATAAGTGAAATATCCTGATTTGGTGTAATAGCGCCGACCATGCGGGAAATCGGAATCCGCCATGGTTTGTAAATTTAGGAACGACACGATTTTGGTCCTCACAGAATCCTTGCTGCACATGGAAAGCGCGCGCTCCAAGTAGGGACGCCCGGCCTCGGGGTCACCAGTCCAAATCAGGGAATTGCTGGCCACTGGCCGCCCGCAGAGCTCAAGAGGTACCTTCTTCGTATGCGGGGCGAGGCGCAGATCAATGTTCCACTTCAAGTCGACTGGCGCTTCGGCCATAAAGTCTCTCCAGTATTCAAGGAGCGGGCGAATATTGGCCTCGGGAGACAATCCTTCCGCCAGCACCACTGCGGTAAGCGGATGAAGTTTGAGTTCGAATTCTATTACCACTCCGAAGTTACCCCCGCCTCCACGCAAGGCCCAAAACAAATCCGGGTTCTCTTTGGAGTCGGCGCGTACGAAGGAACTATCCGCGGTTACGAGAGTGAAGCCCTCAACGTTGTCGCATGACAATCCGAATCGCCGCGTGAGCCATCCGGTCCCTCCCCCCAAAATCAGCCCGGAAGCGCCGGTGTGAGAGACGACGCCTGACGGAAACACCAGTCCTGCTTTTTGGGTAGCGGCATCAACCGATCCCAGCAGACAACCGCCTGCGATCCGAGCCCGGCGCGCCTCCGGATCAACAGTGACCTGTCGCATTCTCGATAGGTCAATCACCATGCCGCCATCGCACGTACTAAAGCCAGCAAGACTATGCCCCCCGCAACGGACGGCAGTCAGAATTCCAATCTCGGAGGCGGCCCGGACTGCGTTTGGCACATCGCTCACCTCTGCGCAGCGCGCTATAAGCCCGGGCGCGCGAGCTACCATGCCATTCCAAATGGTGCGCGCGTCTTCGTAACCGCTGTTGCCGGGGCGCAGCAAATCACCTTTGAATCGTCGGCGGAGCGAGGAGTAAACCTCTTCGCTGGCTTCAACCATGTCGCAGTCTCCTTGCAGAACTGTAAATAGGGCACTCTGCTACAAAGTGCTGCGCCACCGACTTCGCAGGTACAACAGCGAGATAGTGCCTAAAGAAACAGAAACGGTGGAAACCAGCGGTTGCAACCCCTCCACCATGAAGGTCATAACCGGATCGCCCTGGATGAGCATTTCCTTCGACACGACCGGACCTGGGTACCGGGACCTGGGTATAGTTCAAATAGTAAAAAGTCAGACGGTCCTCTTTTGGCGTGGCGGGATGCACATCGGGTGGGCGGCGCGGCGATTGCTCGTCCCGCACGCCGATGCCGTCGTGGCTTGCCATTGTCGCTAGGACGATTTCTCGGTGAGAGGTCTTCCGGCAGCCAGTTGCAGGACCTTGTCCTTGGAGCCGACGATGTGTTGATACATAAGCTTACGGGCAGCGACAGGATCACGACGGTGAATGGCAGAGAGAATTTCGGTGTGTTCTCGAGCCGGCACTTCGCCGTAGTAGCCGATATCGATCGCGGCAAACATAATGCGTTCCATCTGGCAACGAACATCGCGGATGGCTCGCAGCACCAGCCGGTTGCGGGTTAACTGGGCGATGCCAACATGAAATTCAGTGTCAGCTTCGATGAAGTGCTCATAACTGGACCGATCGTCCGTACGATACTGGATAGCCACTAAGCCAGTCAGCCGCGCCATTACGGCGGTGTCGGCCCAGCGCCGGGCCGCGAGTTCTGCACAAAAACCTTCGAGCTCCGCTCTGTATTCATACATCTCATTGAGTTCATGAATAGTGATGTGGCCGACAAAATAACCCTTGTTGGGCACAAGCCGCAGCAGATTCTCTTGCTGCAAGCGCATCACCGCCTCGCGGACAGGAGTGCGGCTGCCGTGATAGCGCTTAGCCAGGACCTTCTCGTTGATAGCCTCACCGGATTGGAAAACGCCGTGAATAATGTCGCGTCTAAGTTGCTGATAGACCTGCTCCGCCAGGGTGCTTCGTGGCGGAGCAACAGCTGAGGATTGCGATCCCCGGCTGCGTGTCCTTTTTGGTCGGCCGGAGCGGAACAGCGCTGCTTTTGGCATCTTGGCCAAGATTACCTCATTCGTGGGCAGAATCCCCGGAGCCTCTTAGTGAGATGGTATACCACATGCATACCGAGATGAATACACTTGACATGCATTCCGTGCTTGGGGTAGCGTTTCGCCGACTCCTGGTCCAGGGCTCCGGTGGGCGAGTGTCTGCAGTCGGCCAGTCCACGCTCCCGCAGCGCATGTTCATCCTTTGAAGTGAGGAATGATCTTGGCCAATCACGCAGTCGCGGCAATCCGGTCGAAGTTCCCGGTCTTTAAGGAGAAGATCTACCTCAACAGCTGTTCTCAAGGGGCGCTCTCGGAACAAGTGGAGGCCGGTTTTCTGGAGTATCTGCGCAGCTGGCACGAACAGGGATCGCCCTGGGAATTATGGGTAGAGCATTACGAAGAGGCGCGGGGCCTGTTTGCGCGCTTCATCGGAGCCGAACCGGATGAAGTGGCGGTGGTGGCCAGTGCCTCGGCGGGAATCAACTCGATTGCCAGCGCCCTCTCCTTTCAGCAACGACGCAAGGTGGTGCTCGGGGAATTCGAATTTCCGACCATGGGACACATCTGGCTGGCACAGCGTCAGCGCGGCGCCGAGGTGGTTTTCGTGGAGGCGTCAAACGACCGGCTGACGGTCGAAGGCTATGACGAACTGATTGACCAGGACACGCTGATTGTTCCCCTGACGCATATCTGCTTCATGAACGGCTTTCGCATGCCCACGGCCGAGATTACCGAGATGGCACACCATCGCGGGGCCCTGGTATTGCTTGACGATTACCAGGATTGTGGGACGCGTCCAATTGATGTCAAGGCCATGGATCTGGATGTTTATGTCAGCGGAACTCTTAAGTATTTGCTGGGCCCCCCGGGTCTGGCCTTCATGTACGTGCGGAGGTCGCTGGCTTCGTCGCTCGTGCCATCCGTTACCGGTTGGTTCGGTCAAGCCAATCCCTTCGCCTTCGATGTCAAATTGTTTGATCCCGCGCCAGGCGCGCGGCGTTTCGAGTCCGGGACTCCTCCCATTCCAAGCATTTACGGGGCGAGTGAGGGTGTCCGGTTGCTCGAGGAAATTGGCATGCAAACGGTGGCAACGCAAGTAGCGACCCTGACCATGGCGTTGCTGGATGGGACGAGAGAACTGGGCATCCGTACTAAGACGCCTTCTGACAGCACTGGTCCGCTGGTAGTGCTGCAATCGAAGGAGGCGGACGAGTTGGTACAAAAATTCGCAGCTCGCAACGTAGTCGTCTCCAGCCGGCATGATGGACTGAGAATTTCGGTTCATGTTTACAACACTCTGGACGACGTTCACGCGGTGTTGCAACTGCTCGAAGAGAACCTTAACCAACTAGTAACCGAACCGCCTGCAATCGATCGGTAGAGAACGAGAGAAGGCACGACTATGGATGGTCGCAAGCCTAGCGAGATTCGAACGGAGCGACGTTTCACACATCTGACGGAGCGGCGCATGGGCTGGGCGCTGCTGATGATTGGACTTCTTATGTGGGCCCCGGGCCTCTCGGCGCAGTCGTCTCCGGTTGTCGAGAGTGTCGTGATTCGTGCCGGCAAGCTTTTCGATGCGGAGTCGGGCCAGTTGACCGATCATCCCGTGATCGTCATCACCGGAAACCGGATCGCCTCGGTAGGGAGTGGGAATGTCCCAGTTCCTCTGAACGCCCGCGTGATCGACTTGGGAGATGCAACCGTACTGCCCGGATTTATTGATGTCCACACCCATCTGACCTCGAACGCCGGAAACGCGGGTTATGAATCGCTGGGGATCTCGAGTCCTCGCGCCGCGCTGACCGGCGCCAAGAATGCGCGCCTGACTCTGCTGGCGGGTTTCACCAGCGTGCGAAATGTCGGAGCAGAAGGCTATGCCGATGTGGCCTTGCGGGATGCCATCAATGCCGGGGATGTGATCGGGCCGCGCATGCAGGCTTCGGGGCCGCCGCTGGGAATCACAGGCGGACACTGCGACAGCAACATGCTGGCTCCGGAATTCCACTACTCCGCCGAAGGCGCGGCGGACGGAGTCGACGCGGTCATGCACAAAGTGCGAGAGGTGGTGAAGTACGGCGCCGATGTAATCAAGTTCTGCGCGTCCGGCGGAGTCTTTTCCAAGGGGGACAATCCGCTGCTGGAACAGTACAGTCCGGCTGAGATGCAGGCGCTGATCACCGAAGCTCACCGCCTGGGAAGAAAAGTGGCCACGCACGCGCATTCGGCGCTGGCGATCAAAGATGCTATTCGCGCCGGCGTGGATTCGATCGAGCACGGCATATTTCTGGACGACGAAGGCATTCAACTGTTGAAAGAGCGCAATACGTTTCTGGTTCCAACGTCGTATCCCTTGTTCTGGTTTGAGGAGCACGCGCCACAGATGCATATGCCACCGTGGGTGATGGAGAAGGCGGCCATCATTATTCCCGCCGCCAAGCAGAATGTGGCGCGGGCTTTTCGTAGCGGCGTGCGTGTTGCCCTGGGAACGGATGCGGGAGTGTATCCGCACGGTGAAAACGGCGGTGAATTCTCGGCCATGGTGGAATTGGGGCTGACGCCAACGCGAGCCCTGCAAGCTGGCACAGTGAATGCGGCCGAGCTCATGGGATGGTCGGATCGTATCGGCTCCATCCAGAAGGGCAAGCTTGCGGATATCATTGCGGTAAAAGGAAATCCAGTTGCCAATGTGCGCCTACTGCAGCATGTGGAATTTGTGATGAAAGACGGCACGGTTTATAAGGACGAAATTTCGACGGCATTATCAGCGAGGCCCTGATCGGCGAATGAAGATTTGGGTGAAATTCTGGGGAAGGTAACGCAGATGAATCGCGGCGGGGGTAGGTTATGCGGCTATCAACGATCACAGCTTTGACGAGAGTACTTCTGCTCAACATTCTAATCGCCGCTACCTGGGCGCAGACCACCCAGGGCGGAATTGTGGGCACTGTCCAGGATCAAAAAGGGGACGCGATCGCGGGCGCGAAGGTCACAGTGATCAATGCAGCGACCGGTCTGCAGCGAGACGTTACTTCCGCGGACAATGGAATCTTCCGGGTGATCGCAATTCCTGGTGGCATGTACGAGCTCAGGGCGGAGGCTCCGGGCTTTGCCACTCTGGTGGCGAAGAACATCGAAATCGGCGTGGCCCAGACGCGTGCCCTGGATCTGACGCTGAAAGTCAGCGCCACCGCCGAGACCGTGACGGTGGAAGCGAATGCGGACCTTACCCAGACGGAAAGCTCCAAGCTGGGCCAGATAATCGACAACCGCAAGGTTGAAGACCTGCCCTTGAATGGGCGCGACTTCGCGCAACTGGCACGCCTGAATCCTGGAGTGGCGGTCTCGGGTGGCGGAGGCGGCCAGCAAGGTGGCGAAGGCAATGTCTCAGGTTTTTCGTCCAACGGCCAGCGTTCCACTTCCAATAATTTTCTGGTAGATGGAGTCGACAACAATAATTATTTTGCGGGTGAGGCGGCGCAGTTGCCTTCAGTCGATTCCATTCAGGAATTTGAAGTCCAGACCAATACTTTTGCGGCCGAGTACGGGCGCAACACCGGCTCGGTCATCAATCTGGTGACCAAGTCGGGCACCAACAAGTTGCATGGATCGGCGTATGAATTCTTCCGCAACGATGTGTTCGACGCGCGAAACTTCTTCAACCAGGACGAGTTCCCCAAATCGGGCTTACGTCTGAACCAGTTCGGAGGCACGCTGGGCGGCCCGATTGTGAAGAACAATACCTTCTTTTTTCTGAACTATGAAGGCTTTCGGAGAAAAGCAGGCATCACCCGCATCACCAATGTGCCCACCCTCGACCAGCGAGCCGGCAATTTCACTGACGCCAGCGGAAACCCCGTCACGATCGCTGTGAATCCGGTGAGTGCGCAGCTTTTCAAGTTATATCCGGATCCCAACCTCACCGATCCCAGCGGCAACTTTATTTCTTCCCCGGAGCAGAGCGACGCCACCGACCAGTTCCTGGTGAAGATTGACCATCGCTTGCGTACTTCGGACAGTCTTTCGGCGCGCTACAGCCGGACCCGCTCCGACATTTTCTTTCCTTTCACGCCGGGACAGAGCGGAACCAATGTGCCCGGTTATGGAGTGGATGACGACGGTGCCAATCACCTGGTAGCCATCTCCTACACGCGTGTAATTTCTCCCAAGACGCTGAACGAAGCGCGCCTGGGATTCACTCGTACCAACATTCAGCTGGCAACCGAGCCCGGCCCGCAGGCAGCGGATTTTGGCATCAACACTGGGTGGCCGGCAGGTGCGCCGCTGGGACTGGGAAATATTCCTCAACTTTCTTTCTCTGGTGGATTCGTCTCCGGTAGCGCATCCGTCAGCAACCTGGGTGGGGCGATTGATCAACCCAACCGCACCGCTACCAACACCTACCAGGTGGTGGATAACGTCTCCCACACCACCGCTCGCCACGTGTTCAAAGTGGGTGCAGATATCCGCTATACCCAACTCAACCGGCTTTACGATCTGGCCTTTAGCGGCCAGGTCAGCTTCAGCGGCACTAATAACCCGGAGGGTATTCCCAACGCGCTGGTTGATTTTGCCGAGGGACTCTCCAGCGGCGCTTTGCAGTTCGTCGGCGACTCTCACCGCAACTTCCACACCACCAGTTATGGTTTCTTCGGACAGGACAGCTTCAAGCTGCGGAAGAACCTGACTCTAAACTATGGCTTGCGCTACGAATTGAATACCGTGCTGCGCGAGGCCCATGGCCGCCTGAGTACATTCCGTCCACAGGACTTCACCACTTTCCTGGATCCCAGCGATCCCACCATCCAGAGCAATCTGGCCGCCCTGCGCGCCTCCGGGGTTGTCACCCAGGGAGAGGTGGATGGGATTTACGATCCTGATCACAACAACTTTGCGCCCCGTCTCGGCCTGGCGTGGGACGTGTTCAGCAACGGCAAGACTGTCGTCCGCGCGGGCTATGGCGCGTTCTATGAAACGATTATCGGAAATATTCCAGGGAACGTAATGCTGAACCCCCCGTTCCTGCCAGACTTCTTCAACGCATTCCCGGGCTGGCCCGACGCGTTCGCGCCCTCCGGATTTCCGGTGCTCACCGTTACCCAGCAAAAACTGCGGACGCCGTACGCGCAACATTACAACCTGATGGTGCAGCATCAACTTCCAGGCAAGGCGCTGCTGGAATTCGGCTACGTCGGCACTTCCGGAACCAAACTGCCGCGTTTCCGCCAGATGAATCAGGCGTTCATCACCCAGGCGCAGATTGATAAGCTCACTCCCGACGTGCGCACCCGGATGGAGATCATGGGTATCCCCGACTTCGTGATTGACAACATCATCCTCCCGGCTGGCATAGCGGCAATTCCGAGCATCGCGCGTACACCATTTTTCGGATACGCCCAGCTCTTCCAGGCGGAGGACACCATCAGTTCGCAATACAACAGCTTCCAAGCCAAGCTGGACAAACGCTTCTCCGACGGACTTTCGTTCCTGATGTCGTACACCTGGTCGAAGTCAATCGATGGCGCCTCTGTCTTCTTCGGATCGGGCGCCAATGCCACCACTATCTTTCCCCAAGACAATTACAACCTGGCCGCGGAGCGTGGCGATTCAGACTTCGATATTCGGCACAGATTAAGCTGGAGCTTCCTCTACGAAATTCCGGTCACACAGAAATTGCCCAAGATGCTGGCCAATGGCTGGCAACTGGGAGGTATCCTCAGCCTGCAGACCGGACAGCCATTTTCAGTCTTAACCGGGCAGGACAATAGCAGCACTGGACTGGGCAACGACCGTCCCGAGCTGATCGGAGATCCCAACGCTGGTCCGCACACCGTGCCACGGTGGTTCAATACGGCAGCGTTTACCCCCAATCAGCTACTGACCTTCGGCAATGCGGGACGCAACATCGTAACCGGGCCGGGATTCCATAACTTCGATTTCTCGGTGATGAAGAATACCCGGATCGGCGAACAGGCAAACATCCAATTCCGAGCCGAGTTTTTCAATATCCTGAATCATCCCAACTTCGCGTTGCCGGCAAACATTCTGGCAGCTCCCAACTTTGGAACGCTGTTCCAAACGCCCGACGCCGCGCAGAATAACGTCGGACTGGGATCGGGCGGACCACGTCTGATTCAACTTGCTCTGAAAGTGAGCTTCTAGCAATGAGGAGGTGCGAAGCGCGAGCCAACCAGACGCTACCGAGTCGGCGGTGGATTCAAAGATCGCTGATGCTCGGGTTTTTTCTTGCCGCTACGCTGACGTGGGCGACGCCGGAAGTCAAGCAGGCTGGTCCGGACCTCTATGCCTACATTTCGGATAACGATTCCAGTTCGAACTCCACTTTCCTGGTGGGAAGCAAAGGCATTCTGGTCGTGGACACCGGCCTCAACGCCATCGAGGGCGGGAAACTGCTGAAGGCAATTCGCAAGGTTTCAGACCTGCCGGTGCGGTACATCGTCAACACCCACTTTCACCCTGATCATCAGGGCGGGAACTCTACCGTAGGACCAGCGGCGGTTGTGATCAGCACCGATTGGACCCGGGAACACACGCTCGCGGTCATGCAAGCTGCGTCTGCGAACAATTCTATGTCCCCGCTAGCGGGGTTCCGGCCCGCCACCGTGACATTTCAGCAGAGCCTTACGGTCCATCTCGATCCTTACACCGCCGAGATTTATTTTCCGGGCAAAGCCCACACTTCTGGAGATGCGTTGGTGTATTTCCCCCGTCAACGTACCATCGCGATGGGAGACCTGTTTCTTAACCGGTCCTCCCCCGCGATGGACGACGGCAGCGCCGAAAATTGGATTAGGGCTCTGGACGCAGTGCTGGACAAGCCGTTGGAGGCAGTAGTACCCGGCCACTTCGAACTGGGCACCAAGGTCGAACTCCAGAAGTTTCGCGATTATCTCCATGATCTGTTTTCGCAGGTCGAGGCGCTCTCCCAAAAAGGAGCCAAACTGGCAGAGGTTCGCCACAACATCCACATGGAGAAGTACAGCGACTTCCGCCAGTATCCCCAATTCCAGGCAACCTTTGCTGACAATGCGGAGACCATCTACCAACAGTTGAAACAGCACTAAAGAGAAATCATGCCTGATTTCCCAATTTCCTGGGTCCGCCAGTCATTTCCTGCGCTCAATAGCAGTGACAATTTTGTTTTCTTTGACAACGGAGCGGGCGCTCAGGCGCCCCAGATTGTGCTTGACGCGGTTCAGGATCATCTGTTATCGCGCAATGTGCAGCGCGGCGGGCGCTATCGCAAGAGCCAGGAGGTGGATGCGGCGATCCAACGGGCGCGAGAGAGCGTCGCGATTTTTCTGAATGCGCGCGAGCCGGACGAAGTCGCCTTCGGCATGAATGCAACGTCGTTCATCCGACTGGTGAGCCTGGCGCTATCGGAGACTCTGGGAGACAGGCGAGAGATCGTGGTCACCGACCTGGACCACGAAGCGAATGTGGCGACATGGCTGGCCTTGCGCGCGCGGGGAGCTGAAATCCGCTGGTGGAAGATGCGCCCGGACGGCACCCTGCGCAATGAGGATCTGGAGCCGTTGCTGAATTCCCGCACTCGCCTGGTGGCATGTGCGGTCGCGTCCAACGCATTAGGTTCAATTGTGGATGTGAAGCAGACGGCCAGAATTGCGCACGCCGCCGGGGCCGAAATCTTCCTCGATGCGGTTCACTATGCGCCACACGGGCCACTTGATGTGCAGGATCTGGATTGCGATTACCTGGTCTGCTCGGGATACAAGATATTTGCTCCCCACATGGGTTTTCTCTACGGCAAGCGCCGGGCCCTCGAGGCGCTGGCCACATTCCGCGAAGACTTTATTCCGGACAAGATTCCACTAAAAATCGAAGTGGGCACGTTTGTATATGAGAACGTGGCAGGAATGGATGCAGCGATTTCGTATCTCGAGGAACTTGGAACCCGAGTTTCCGCGGGGTTGGACGTCTCGCGGCGGGGGTTGCTGCAGCGGGCCATGGAGGGAGTTCGAGTGCATGAGGCCGCACTCTCCATCGAACTGCTCCGCCGATTGTCGGAACTGGATGGTGTGACGGTGTATGGTCATCGAGAACCCTCTAACATTCGCCTGCGTGTTCCCACCGTGTGCTTCAACCTCCGAGGGATTGCGCCGGCCGCCGTCGCTGCGCAGTGCGCCGAAAACAACATTGGAGTGAGGGACGGGAATATGTATTCGCCGCGTCTGCTGGAACGTCTCGGCATACCTCCGGCGACAGGCGCGGTGCGTGCTTCGCTGGTTCATTACAACACGCTCGATGAGATCGAGCGCTTCGTTAACGTGTTGGCCAAGATGATTGCCGGCTAAGTTTCACGTACATTAGATCGCCCGGATCGAGCAAAATTCCAGTGCCCGCCAAAGATAACTCGGAGACTGTGGTGACCGATGTTGCAAGTTCGTCACCCGGCCAAGCTGAAGGTCTGCAGCGCCGGCTCAGCGCACGACAGCTGACCATGATTGCTATCGGTGGCGCCATCGGTGTCGGCCTTTTCCTGGGTAGCACTGTGACCATTGAACTGGCGGGACCTGGCGTCATTATTACTTATCTGTTAGGTGCCGTCGTGGCGCTCGTGATGGCCTACGCGCTGGCGGAAATGGCGGTGACGCATCCCGTAGCGGGCTCTTTCGGAGTGTATGCGGAAATCTACCTCAGCCGCTGGGCCGGGTTCACCGTCCGGGCGACTTACGGGCTGGTGCAGATCATCGCCATAGGCGCGGAAGTGACTGCAGTCGCAATTTACTTTGCGTTCTGGTTCCCGAATATTCCTGGCTGGGCCTGGGTGTTTGTCGTTTCGGCAGTGTTGGTCACCATCAACGCGCTCCAGGTCAGTAATTTCGGCGAGTTCGAATACTGGTTTGCGCTGATCAAAGTGGTCGCCATCATTGCTTTTATTGGCGTGGGTCTTTCGCTGATTACTGGTATGGGGCCCTGGCCGGCGGTGGGTTTGGGCAATCTTACCCAGCATGGAGGCTTTTTGCCCCACGGGTGGCGGGGAGTCTGGCTGGCGCTTACGCTGGCGATCACCAGCTACATGGGAGTCGAAGTAATCGCTGTCACCGCGGGCGAAGCCCAGAATCCAGCGGAGAGCATCCCGCGGGCCATGCGCACCATCGTTTTTCGACTGATCATCTTTTACGTGCTTGCGATCAGCGTAATGCTGGCCATGAACCCCTGGAACCATACCGGCAGCGCGAACATCAGCGGCAGTCCGTTTGTACGGGCATTTGAGACTGCGGGAATTCCGTTCGCGGCCAGCATCATGAATTTGGTTGTGATATCCGCCGCCCTCTCCAGCGCGAATACCAACCTGTACCTTTCCACACGCATGTTGTTTTCTCTGTCACGAGGGAAATACGCTCCTGCCTGGCTTGGCCTTCTGAGCTGGAACGGCGTACCTCACCGGGCTCTCGGAATTTCGACTCTGGGCATGATTGCTGCGATTCTGCTTGCGATTTTAGCGCCGAAAAATGCTTTCCTGCTGCTCTACGGTACCGCGGTGGCGGGTATGTTCTTCGTGTGGATCGTGATTCTGCTGACCCATCTTCGCTTTCGCCAAAAGCTCGACCCTGAGGCCGTGGCAAAATTGCCGTTGAAGTTACCAGCTCATCCCCTGCCTACCATTATCGGAATTGTGACACTCGCGGGAATTGCGTGCAGCACATTTTGGGTGGATGGCCTGCAATACACTGTCCCTACATTCCTGCCGTTATTGCTGGTGATGTCGCTGGGCTATATGGTCCGGCGCGGAACGTGAGGCAAGGCCGCGCGAGTGTAGCGAAGATATCTCTAGGACAATCTTGTCCTCAACGTAGACCGCGAGGCAGCCGAACATGGAGCGTGTCTCGGGCGACAGTGGAGCGATCGCGTCGAGCACGAATTCGTACGGGACAGGCCACGGCGAAGGTGTTGTCGTCCAGCGGGCGGAAAGCCGTATTGCGACGGGGTTTCGACATACGAGCGACGAATCGCGTTCCGTTTACTTTTGCTTCAACAAATAATGACTGTATATCACCGACTGGGAGCATGGCGAGTGGTCAATCCGGAAACAATCCTGGCGTCAAAGCTCACTTGAGCGTCAGGGCGGTGGCTTTCCATGCGTCCGCACATTGAGATCTGTTCAGTCCACTTCAGGCTTGTAGCGCTTAAAAAACCCCACGTTTATGCACTGACTTCTGGTATTGAAAACCCACTACTTCGGACCGGATTCGGAACGGGTAATAAACTGATATTTTTTAGCCGCTCCAGGCTTGGTCTACCAACGTCGACGCCGGCAGGCACGTGGCTGGAAGGCGTCTCCGGAGCGTGCAAGGTTGCGAGGCAACGATTCAGGGAAGAGGTGGAATACGTCCTGCCGAACCCCCTGACCTGGTTTTGTTTCCAGGTGCGGGCCGTATTAATTTCTTTGCTCGTCGATTTCGAAGAGACGGCACTCGAAACCTTCATGAGCCAGGAGTTCGTCCTATCGACGCTCATAAAAATCATGGGTCTCGCGCCGGTCCGAACGGACACTGCGGATCTCATCCAAGAATCGCTCGTGGAGCTCACGGAGCGTTGTGGTCTTAGAGGGATCGCGACCAAGACCAACCAGGATCCGCCATGCCAGAACTATGCCAGTTGACTGACAGTCGGTCGAGTCACTAAAAAAGGCCATGTAGTTGCGCGCTAAGGGACCTGGTGCGGTCCGTTGAGTGCTCGGAAGGGTAAAGGCGCATGTGGAGCGGAGCGCCCAATTCTAGGGCGTTTTGGGTGTTCCCCCTGGACGCCGCTCCCTTGCGGAGTTCTGTCTTATACTGCAATTACTGCTGCATGGAAAGGGTGGACCGTCGCGGTCGGCGGCTTCGGTCTTGCCGTCATCGCGTTGCTCATCTATCTTCAATCCCGCCCACTCCCCCCGCCCAAAGTATCGGGCTACGTCGCGGTCACTCATGACGGTAATCCCAAGGGTCTCGTCGGGACGGATGGGGCACGGCTTTACTTTAATGAATGGGCTTCCGCGGGCTCGGCCATCGCGCAGGTGTCCGGCTCCGGTGGCGAGGTGGCGCATGTCCCGGTTCCCAGCCCGACCATGTCACTGCTTGCTGTTTCGCCCGACGGGGCAACACTGCTCGTCGCGGACGAGGTCGGCCAGACGGCATTCAGCGGATCGCTTTGGGGACTGCGGTGCTCGGCGGATCACCTCGCAGACTGGGAGAGGCCGTTGTACAGGCCGCGAGATCGTTGCGGAGTTGAGAAATGAGGGCCACGTTGAGGAAGAGGTGCGCGGCACGATCCGGCTTACCCCGCGCGGCTACAGAGCATTTCAGAACGATCCGCCACCGTATTCTTATAGAAACTGCACATCGCCAGCACAATGAACCTCGGTCCGAGGATCAACTTCGCGGTGAACAGGTATGACTTTTCCACGTAACTCGACTGATTTCCTGACGCCAGACTTGGATGATCAGCACGTCTGGAGAGCGTGTATCGGACTGGACTTAGCTGATCGCACGGTGCTGGGGGCAGAGGTATTGATTTGGCGCGTTGTGCAGCAAAAGCGTGCAACGCCGACCCGACAATCGAGGAAGTCGGCCTTTTTGCTATTATTTGTGAATGAAACTCATGTGGCGTGGCGAAGAGATAGACTTGCCAGATATCGCCCACGAAGATGCTCGAAAGCTCCAAGAGTTGATCGCTTTGAACAAGCAGGACGAAGTCGAAGCCATGCTCAAGAAGCTGAGGGCCATTGATAGCAAGGACGCTGCCTGACGCACCTTGCCTTCGTTGCGGTCCGACGAGAAGAGAACGTACGCAGGTCTTTCCCTGTCTGATTTAAGGTGTTAGCATTCCACCCGCTCGACAAGCTCGTTCTGCCCTAGCCGGCCACGTTTCGGTTCCTCTGCAACTGAACTCATCTCCCACAAGCCGAGTGCATCTTTCAACCGCAAATAGATCCCATCGGCTGTTTCCTCTTCCTCCGCTGGCCATAGGTCGGCTGGAAAGCTTGCCAACCATGCCTTCTGGAACTGGGGACTCAAACCTTCCCCGCGAATCTCCTCTCTTTCTCGATGCCACTTCGGAGAAAAAAGAAAGCCCCAGGTCCTAGATCGGTCACCGTGTATCGGGCATTTCACTCGCGCCGCAATCTCTAACTCCACACGAAATCCAAAAGACAGGTGGAGCTTCGGTGCTCGAAGTCGAGCCCAGGACGAGATCAGTTCTCGGTTCTTAGTTCCTGGTTCTCAGTTTGTAGATTTCAGAGCATGGGCATCGCTTCTTTGAGCTTGTGGAATGAGATCTGCCGGTCGCGGAGAAAGATGGCAACAAAAGGTGTTTCCGCGGGGTCCACGTCCGTGGAAGACCAGACGTGTTGTTCGGGTACTTCGA
>WNFD01001285.1_pt1 | contig 54367 bp, 53 predicted proteins | sample 5400491 | NCBI WGS metagenome assembly WNFD01 (sample SAMN13153343, study PRJNA577476) | soil metagenome | isolation source: 120 cm saprolite under Douglas fir tree site 2 hole 2 replicate 2 | place: USA:California | collected 2015-04-18 | reverse complement strand
CATGGGCCTGCCGCGCGTACGGGACGAGTCGGGGCGCTATCTGGACATTCCCCGCCACGCGCGCGTCATGTGCGCGGTGGCGGCCTCGGCGGCGGGCGTGGAGTGGCTCGACACGGTCTACACGGACATCCCCGATCTCGAGGGGCTGCGGCGCGAGTGCAAGGACGGCGTGGCCATGGGTTTCAGCGGGAAGCTGTCGATCCATCCGAGCCAGATCGAGGTGATCAACCAGGAGTTCACGCCCTCCAAGGCCGAGGCCGAGGATGCCCTCGCCCTCATCGCGGCCTTCGAAGAGCACGCGCGCAAGGGCGCGGGCGCTTTCGCGTGGAAGGGCCAGATGATGGACCAGCCCCATCTCACCCGCGCGCAAAAGATCGCCGAGCGCGCGCGCCGGGCAGGGGTCATCTGACGGCAGCGCCGGCCCCACGCCGCGCCGGACTCTGGCTCGCGGCGCTCCTGCTCGCGAGTGCCGTCGTCTTCGCGCTTCCTCTTGGCCGCCGCCCGCTCGACAACCAGGACGAGGCCCGCTATGGCCTCCTCGCCCGGCAGGCCGTCGAGCATGGCCGCTGGATCCTCCCCCGCGTGCGCGACGAGGTGTACCTCAACAAGCCGCCCCTCTACTTCTGGCTCGTCGCCGTCTTCGCCCTGCCGTTCGGCGCCGTCACGGACGCCACCGCGCCCATCGCGTCCGTGCTGTCGGCCCTGATGGGGCTCCTTGGCGTCTTCGCCATCGGGCGTCGATTGTGGGACGACGACACGGGACTCGCCGCGACCGCGGTGCTCGCCACCAGTCCCTTCTATTTCTTCATGGCGCACCAGGTTCTCACCGACATGATGCTGACCGCGTGGATGACCTGGGCGCTCTACTTCTATCTCGCCTCACTGGACGAGGGCGGGCGGCGCGGCGCGTTGGTGGGCTTCTATCTCTGCGCGGCGGGCGGCCTGGCCGTCAAGGGGCCGGCCGCCCTCATGGTGCTGGTGGCCGCCATCACCGCGAGCCTCGCCACCGACGGCGCGCAGGGACTCAAGCGGCTCCGGCTACCCATGGGGCTCGGCATCCTCGCCCTGACGGCCCTGCCGTGGCTCCTGCCCTATCTCCTCCAGCGCGAGAAGAGCTATGGGCGAGCGGTGGTGATGACGGACTATCTCGGCTGGTACTTCAAGAGCGCGGTCGGCTCGAGACTCCAGGCGATCGCCGGGCACCTGCTGCGTTTCTTGCCGTGGGGCGTCTTCCTGATCCCGGCCGCGTGGTGGTGGACGCGGTCGCGCGATGTCGGCCGGCGGCGAGTTCTTCTGTGGGCCTTGACGCTCATCGTGCTGCTGAGCCTCTCGGGCGAGCAGCGCGCGCGCTACTTCCTTCCCCTCTGGCCCGTGCTGGCGCTCCTCGTGGGCCAGTTCTTCACGAGGGCCCCGGCCCGCCTCGTGGCGTGGACGAGCGGCGCCTATCTCCTCGTGATGATCGGGGCGGGGGCCTTTCTCCTCTGGGGGGGCGTGTCCGGTCCCGACGCCGTCTTTCTTCCCGCCGCGCCGTGGGAGGGCGGGCTCGTGGCGGGCGCTCTCGTCATCGGCGCGGCGATCGGGCTCTGGCAGCTTGCCCGCGGCGGCCACGGTTTCGCGGCGGCCACGGGGATCGCCGCCGGGCTCGGCATCGCCCTCGCGGTGGCCGCGATCGAGTATCCCACCCGCTTCGCCCAGGCCAATGACTATCGCGGCCTGGCCTCGCGCTTTGTCGCGCGCCTCGACCCAGGCGCCCCACTCCTATCCTATCCGGACGCCAACCTCGCCTGGGACTTCTACATGCGGCGCCCCGTGCGCGAGGTGCGGAGTGACGCGGAGGTGCAGTCGCTCCTCGCCTCACCGCCCGCGGCGCGCCTCATGCTGCGCGCGGAGGACTGGGCCCGCTTTCGGCCCGTCGCCCACCCCGCGTGGCGCGTCCTTGACGAGGGTACGGTCGGCCGCCGTCACTTCGTTCTGCTCGGCGGCTAGACCCCCTCACCCTACCCTCTCCCCCGTCTCGGGGGAGAGGGCCGCCGTTCGAGCTGAGACGCTCGCCTCGAGCGGCGAGGCGAGAGCTGAGTAAATGAGGGGGCGAGAGGCGGGCTACGCGAACATCAAGACCGTGCGCGCGACCTCGCCCGCCTTCATGGCGCGAAACGCTTCGTTCACGTCCTCGAGCCTGCCGCGACGGGTGATCATCTCGTCCAGCTTGAGGCGGCCCTGGCGGTACAGGTCGATGTAGCGCGGCATGTCTACCTTGAAGCGGTTGGAGCCCATGCTGCAGCCCTGGATCTTCTTCTCGCGGAGGAACATGGGGCCGTCGAGCTCGATCTTCTGTCCCACCGGGATCATACCCACCACGGTGGCGGTGCCGCCCGGCCGGATGCAATCGAAGCACTGCTCGGCGGCGATCTTGAGGCCGATGCACTCGAAGGAGTAGTCCGCGCCGCCGTTGGTCAGGTCGCGAATGGCCTTCACGGGATCGCCGGACGACGCGTTGACGCCGTGGGTGGCGCCCAGCTCGCGCGCTTTGGCCAGCTTGGACTCCACCGTGTCGACCGCGATGATCGTGCGCGCCCCTGCGATGCGGGCGCCCTGGATGGCGGCCAGGCCCACGCCGCCCGCGCCGAAGACGGCGACGGTGCTGCCCGCCTCGATCCGGGCCGTGTTCAGGACGGCGCCCACGCCCGTGGTGACGCCGCAGCCGATGAGGGCGGCGCGATCCAGCGGCATGTCGTCGTCGATCTTCACGAGGGCGTTCTCGTGGACGAGCATCTTCTCCGCGTAGGCGGAGAGGTTGGCGAACTGGTTGACGGCCTGGCCCTTCCAGGACAGCTTGGGCGGATCCGTCTTGGCCCGCACGGGACGGGTCTGGCAGAGATGGGTCTTGCCCGTGAGGCAGTAGTCGCAATGGCCGCAGAAGACGGAGAGACAGGCGATGACGTGATCGCCCGGCTTGAACTCGCCCACCTGGAGGCCGACCTCTTCCACGATCCCGGCCGCCTCGTGGCCCAGGATGGCGGGGGTGGGGAAGGGATAGAAGCCGTCGACGAAGTGCAGGTCGCTGTGACAGACGCCGGAGGCGACGGTGCGCACGAGCACCTCGCGACCCATGGGCTTGTCGATGTCGACTTCCTCGATCGTCAGGAGCTGGTGCGGACCATGGAACATGGCAGCTTTCATGCAGGCCTCCTCTTGGATTTTACGGGCCCGGGAGCGTCTCACCGGGAGCAGGCCCAGAGAGTGCGCCGCCGTGCCCGAGGTGTCAAGCCGTGATCAGACGGCGCCCGACTCCGACAGCGGGAGACCGTCGAGATGGTCGATGGAGTTGAGCAGGCGTACACGCCAGGGGGCGGGGTAGTCGATGATGGTGAGCGCCGTGTTCTCCCAGCGCTCCGGCGCCTCCTGGCCGTCGGGCAGGATCAGGTGCCGGCCGGCGAGCGAGCGACAGACGAGGCCGTGGGTGACGACGGCGAGGTTTCCCTCGGCCGCGGCGGCCGCCTGCTGCACGAGCGCCCAGGCCCGATCGACGCGAGCGTGGAAGACCTCCCAGCTTTCCCCGTTGGGCGGCGCGTAGCCCGGGGCGAACATGTCGACGTCCAGCTCCGCGTAGGGCGTGCCGCGGATGTCGCCGAAGTTGCGCTCCTGGAGGAGCGGGTCATATCGCACGGGGGCACCGGTGGCGCGCCGCAGGTAGTCGGCCGTGGTGACGGCTCGCGCAAGATCGCTCGAGAGGACGCTGGCGATGCCCTCCCGCTCGAGGCGGCGGGCGAGCCGTTTGGCCTGGGCCACGCCGCGAGGGGAGAGCGGGTTATCGGGAAGCTGGACGGTGCGCGACGCATTGCCCAGCGTCTCGCCGTGGCGGATCAGGAAGATGGACATCAGCGCGAGGGCTCCCCGAGGGACTTGAGAATGAAGAGCAGGAGTCTTTTCCGATCGCTTGTCAGCCGTTGCCCGTAGCTGTCGAGCGCCCCATGGATCGCCGAGAGCTGGGCCTGGGTTGGCACGACATAGTAACGACTCGAATCGGCGAACCAACGCTCCAGGTGGTGTGTCGCCGCTCAAGCCACATGAGGATCAGGATGCTCCAATGCTTGGAGAAGCAATGGAAGCGTATCCCATCGATTGACCTGCGTGAGAAGCCCAAACGCATTGACTCTCACGTGACGTTCCACTCCCTGTTCGTAGGCTTCCATGATCTGAGGGCGAGCCGTCAAGACTCTGCCCTTCGGGAAGAGTCGTCTGGCTGTGCCCGATACGCGCGAGGAGGTGTCGTGCAAAGCGGCCAAGAAGAGATCCGCGGGCGCCTCTGGAGTGATCCTGGCGAACGCTCGGAGAGCGGCGGCGCGGACACGCGGCGAGGTATGTGAGAGATAGGGCCGCAGCAGGACGCCATCGGATGCCCCGCCGGTCTCGCCGAGGCCGGTGAGCGTCCCCACCAGGGCGCGCCCCTCGGCGACGGCCAAGGCACGCCGGTAGAACGGGGCGAAATCGCGGGGTGACGACTCGCTCAGATAGTAGCGTGCCTCGGCGGCCATCGAGGGATGCGGGTCGAGGAGCGCGACCTCGAGCGCCTGTTCGCGCGCGTCGCCGGATTGTCGGACGTGCCAGCGCAGTGCCTCTCGTCTCACGGGCATGAGGTGATCGTGTTCCATGAGCTGGATCGCACCCAGGAGGGACCGGTCCGGCGGACGTGAAGACACGGCTTGGGCCGCCCACAGCCGGATCGACGTATCAGGGTCACCCAACGCCCGTTCGAGCAGGTGGACCAGCTCCGTGCTCGGCGCCTCCATGGCCACGCCAAACGCGAAGCGTCTCACCCGAATGTCGGGTGACGCGACACAGGCGAGGAGAACGTTCCGACACTCGTCGCGGGCGAGAAGAGTACGGACAGAAGCAAGAAAAACGGCATGACTCCCACGCTTCTTTTCTTCGAGGCGAGCGACAAGCGGGAGGACGGTGGCGAATTCTTGCGCCCGGTCCGCTCGTATCCAAGCGGCAAGCGCCGCCGCGGCGGCTGCGCGGACCTCGGGAACCCAATCGTTGAGACGAAGGACCAGGAAGGGCAGGGCGCGCACGTCCTGGGCGCGGCCCAGCCATTCGATCGCGGACGCGCGCACGTACCCATTCCAGTTGCACGTGGCCACGGCGAGGAGGGGGACCGACAACGTTCCAAGGGGGGCGAAGCGATTCAGATCGAGTGATTCGAGGGGGCGCCCCCAGGGGAGAGCATCCATGCCGTAGTAGTGACCGCGAAGCATCTCGTCGAGAATGGGCACGTCCGCCAATGGCACGTGTTGGAGTAAGCGCTCGATCGCCTTCGCCGCTTCGGTTCTGGTCGCAGGCTGGTGGGAGAGAGCGAACTTGAGGATTCCTGGAATGGCGGCCGGCTCATCGCGCTGCCCGATTTGCCTGAGCAGATGAAGTTTCTCGGCGGAAGGGCGCCAGCGCTCCCAGAGCCGAGGTGGCTTGGCGAGCTCGTCGATGAGGCGCTGCGTGTCCGGTGAAGGGTGCCGCGAGATCACACGTGCCAGCCCTTGAAGGGCCCTCGCGTCAGACGACGTGATCGAGGCGCAGGCGGCTGATCTCGTCGTCCGTCAACCCGAGTTGGTGGAGCACATCGGCCGTATGCTGGCCGAGCTTCGGCGCCGTTGCCCGCACGGCCACCGCGCTGTCGGACATCTTCACGGGCGTCCGGATGTGAGGCACGCGGCCGAGCTCGGCGTCCTCGGCGTGCACGACCATCTCACGGTGCAGCACCTGCGGATCGGCGAAGAGCTGCTCGTAGGTGTACACGGGCCCGCAGGGCACGCCCGCGTCGTCCAGCGCCTTGATCCAGTGCGCGGTGGGCGCCGTGGCCAGCACCGCCATGATCTCCTTCTCGAGGGCGAAGCGATTCTTCCGGCGATCGGGGCCGCGGCGGAAGCGCGGGTCCTCGAGCCACTCGGGATGCCCGAGGGCGGGCGCGCAGCGCTCCCAGATGCCCTGGCCGGCCGCGCCGATCATCATGTAGCCGTCCTTGGTCTCGAAGCGCTGGTACGGCGCGTTCTGCCGATGGCGCGAGCCCATCCGCTTGGGCTCCACGTGATCGGCCAGCCAGCCCGCGCTCGTCCAGGAGGAGAAGGCCACCGCCGTCTCGAGGAGCGAGCACTCGACGCGCTGTCCCTGACCCGTGCGCTGCCGCTCGTAGAGCGCGGCGAGGATGCCCTGCACTCCCCACATGCCGGTGCCGAGGTCACAGATGGGCAGGCCCACCGAGGTCGGGGGCCCCTCCGGCTCGCCCGTGACGTGCATGATCCCGCCCATGCCTTGCGCGATCAGATCGAAGCCGCCCTTCTCGCGGTAAGGCCCGTCGGAGCCGAAGCCGGAAAGCTGGGCATAGATGAGGCGCGGGTTCTTCTCCTTGAGCGTCTCGTAGCCGAGTCCGGCGCGCTCCATGACGGTGGGGCGATAGTTCTCCACGAGCACGTCCATGCCGGCGACGAGCTTGAGGAGGATCTCCTTGCCGCGGGGCGACTTGTAGTCGAGGGTCAGGCTCTTCTTGTTGCGGTTGATGTAGCGGAAGTAGGGATTGCGCTCGCTGCCGTCCCCCATGGCGCGCGAGGAATCGCCCGCCCCGGGCCGCTCCACCTTGATCACGTCGGCGCCCATGTCGGCCAGGATCATGGTGCAGTACGGCCCCGCCATGTGCTCGGTCAGGTCGAGGACCTTGAGCCCGTCCAGGGGCCCGCGCGCGTTCTTCTGGGCCATGTCGCCTCCGTGAAAGTCACGTCTTCATGCCGGGCCGCCCACGAAGCCGGAGGGCATCATAGCTTGCCGTCGCGTCTAACGGAAGAGATTGACCTTGGCCAGATCGATGATTTCCTCGCCGCGCCCGCTCAGCACGGCCTTGAGCATGAAGAGGCCGAAGCCCGCCATCTGATCGAGCTTGATCGAGGGCGGCATGGCCAGCTCCTGCCGGTGGACGAGGACCTCGACGAGGGCGGGTCCGTCATGACGGAGAGCCTGCGTGATCATCGGGCGAACCTGTTCGGGCGCTTCCGCGGTCAGCCCCAGGAGGCCGGCCGCCTCGGCCATCTTCGCGAAATCCGGGTTCTGCAGATCAGTGGCGAAGTCGAGGAAGCCGGCCCCCTTCATTTCCAGCTCGACGAAGGCGAGGGCGTTGTTCTTGAAGACGATCACCTTGACGGGCGCCTGCAGCTGCCGGAGCGAGAGCAGATCCCCCATGAGCATGGCGAGGCCGCCGTCTCCCGACAGGGAGATGACCTGGCGACGGGGATGGCTGAGCTGGGCGCCGATGGCCTGGGGGAGGGCATTGGCCATGGAGCCGTGGTTGAAGGAGCCGAGCAGGCGCCGCTGTCCGTTCATGGTGAGATAGCGCGCCGCCCAGATGGTCGGGGTGCCCACGTCACAGGAAAACACGGCGTCCTCGGCGGCGAGCTCGTCGAGCGCCCGGACCACGTACTGGGGATGGATGGGCTTCTTGCCGGGCTCGCCCAGGGCCAGCTCATCGAGGCTCTTCCGCGCCTTCCGATAGTGCTCGAGCGAAGCGCGGAGATGCTTGTCGTCCCCGTTCTGCTCGAGCAGGGGCAGGAGGGCCCGGAGGGTCGTCTTGGTATCCCCCACGAAGCCGTGGTCGACCTTGGTGCGCCGGCCGAGCTGCTCGCCGCGGAGGTCGATCTGCACGATGGTGGCGTCCGTGGGAAAGAACTGCTGGTACGGGAAGTCCGTCCCGATCATCAGCAAGAGGTCACAGTTCATCATGGCGTGATAGCCGGAGGAGAAGCCGAGCAGCCCGGTCATGCCCACGTCGAAAGGATTGTCGTACTCGATGAACTCTTTGCCGCACATGGCATGGACGACGGGGGAATTCAGCTTGCCCGCGAGCTGGATCAGCTCGGGATGGGCCCCCGCGCAGCCCGCTCCCCCCAGGATGGTGATCTTCTTCGCCGCATTGAGAAGCTTGGCCAACACGAAAATCTCCTCGGGGGAAGGAGACACGCTGGGCTTGGGCTGGGGGAAATGCAGGCGCGGACGATCCGCGACGGCCTCGCGCAAGGCGATGTCTCCGGGCAGGGCGATGACCGACACTCCCCGCCGCGAGAGAGCCGTCTGGATGGCGATCTCCAGGACCCGGGGCATCTGCTCGGGCTGGGACACCAGCTCGCAATGGTGGCTGCACTGCGCGAAGAGATGGTCCGGGTGGGTTTCCTGGAAGTATCCGCTACCGATCTCGTGGCTGGGGATCTGCGCGGCGATGGCGAGGACGGGCACCCGGCTGCGGTGACAGTCGTAGAGGCCGTTGATCAGGTGCAGATTGCCGGGACCGCAGCTGCCTGCGCAGACGGCCAGGCCTCCGGTGAGATGCGCTTCCGCGCCCGCGGCGAACGCCGCCGTCTCCTCGTGCCTCACGTGAACCCACCGCACGCGCTCCTGCCGGCGAATCGAATCGGTGATTCCGTTGAGGGAGTCGCCGGCGACGCCGTAGATTCTCTCCACTCCCTGAGCGACCAGAGTGTCGACGAGCAGGTCCGCTATCGTCTTGGCCATGGCCCCATGCGCTCCTTTTCATGACGCGAAGGCCCGCCTTTCGACGGCGGATCTCGCGCTCGTCCTCATTGTAATCCCGGCATCAATCGGCCGAGGCGCGCGGACGTGCCGGATCCGGTTGACGATGGCGTCCCGCCTGTGCCAGCGTGAGGGCCCGTGAGAAAACAAGGTCGCCGTCCACCTCTCGGGCGTGACGTCATGTTGTGCCTGCTCGCCTGGGCCGCGGGGATCGTCGACGCGGTCAGCTACCTTGGACTCGGCCGCGTGTTCACCGCGATGATGACGGGCAACACGGTGTTGCTGGCCCTGGCCATCGGACAGGGGGAGCGCATGGCCGTCTTGCGCTCGGCCCTCGCCCTCGCCGGGTTCAGCGTGGGCGCGGCGACGGGAGCGCTCATCGTCTCGCGGGGGCGGTCACGAGACGAGTGGCCCCCGAGCGTCACCGCCGCCTTCGCCTTCGAGGCGGTCCTTCTCGCTGGATTCACGGCGGTGTGGCACGTGGCGGGGAGTGCGCTCACCACCGGTGCGACCAACCTGCTCATCGTGCTCTCGGGTCTGGCCATGGGCGTCCAGGCCGCGACGGTGCGCCATCTGGGTATCCCCGGGGTGGCGACCACGTATCTCACGGGCACCCTCACGAGCCTGATGGCCGAGCTGGTGGGCTGGGCGCGCGCGCTGACTGGATCGTCATTCCGCACGGCCTCCCGCGCCCAGAGGGCGATCGATACGACGGTGAGCGTGAGGTGGCCACAGCGCGTCGGCCTCCTCACCGGGATTTTCTTCGTCTACGCTCTGGGCGCGCTGGCGGGCGGCGCCCTGCACGCGCGCTCATCGCCGCTGGTGGCCTGGCTGCCCCTGGCGGCGGTGGTCGTGGTCGTGGTCAACGGGGTGATGCGTCATCGACATGCCGGGCACGGTTCCTGAGGCCGCTCGCCGTGGGGCAGCCGGCCGTTCCAAAATGGAACATTGGCGCGATGGGAAGCGGCGGTCGCGGTGGTCGGGCCATGACGGGCGACATTTCGTCTGGCGCGGGTCCTGACCGTGGGAGTAGGCTCTTCAGCGAGAGGCGACAAGCATGCCCGTTCAGCTCATGCCGACGTTCCTGTCCACGCTGGCCTTCGGCATCCAGTTCCTGATCTTCGTCTATCTGTACTCTTCCCATCGCGTGCTGTTCTTCCGCTACCTGCTGTGGGCCTGGGGCTTCTTCACGCTCTCCCGGGGCCTGCGGCTGCTGCGCGTGTTCATCCCGGGCACGCTCGGAGTGACCGAGCTCATGCAGGCGGCCAGCGTCATGGCCGTGTTCTGCGTATTGTCGGCGGGCCTCCTGTACCGCTGGGACTATCGTTTGAAGCGTCGAGATGTCGTGATCGCCTGCCTGCTCGCCCTGAGCATTGCGATCCTCGGAGATTTCTCGGAGGCCCACCTGGCCATCCGCGCCACCGTGGGGCTGGTGCTGGGCGGGGCGTTCATCGTGGCGGGTCGGGCCTTCTGGCCTCGCGCGGCCCAGAGCGCCGGGTATCGCGGCGATCGGCTCCTGGCGACCTCGCTGTGTCTCTGGGGCGTGCATCGCATCGGCGCGGAGTATATCCACGCGGAGCCGGGCAGCACTCTTCATCTCGCCGTTCACACGACGTTCATCGCACTGTACTTTGTGGCGACATTTGCCATCATCATCATGGTGCTCGATCGGGCGCGCAGCGAGATGCGCTCCCTCAAGGAGCTGAACGAGCGCCTGTTCGACGGGCTCGGGGAAGGGCTCCAGCTCGTGGACGCGGACTTCTCGATCCGCCACGCCAACCGGTGGCTGTTCGATCACTTCGGCCCCGTGGGGGAGCGGCGCTGCTACGAGGTGCTGACCGCCGACGGCCAGCGCTGCCCGCGCTGCCCCATGGGCGCGCGCGCGGACATGGACAAGCCGTCTCGCATGGAAGTCGACGCCCCCGGAGGGCGCCGATTGCTGCTGAGCTGCTCTCCGGTGCGCCAGCCCACGGGGGAGATCCTGCTCCTGGAGCTGGTGGCCGACATCACCGAGCGCGAGCGGCTGGGGGCGCGCCTGCACGAAGCGGAGCGGCTCGCCTCGGTGGGCGAGCTGGCGGCGGGGCTCGCGCACGAGATTCGCAACCCCCTCGCGGGCATCATCAACGCCACCACGCTCCTCAAGGGGGAAGAGACCCTCACGGGGGAGGAGCGGGCGAGCACGCTCGACGCGGTCAAGCGCGAGGCCCGCCGGCTCGATCGGATCCTCTCCGACTTTCTCCTCTTCGCCCGCCCGCGCGAGCCCAAGCGCCGAGAGGGCGACATCGGCGAAGTCGTCGATGATGTGGTCGCCTTGCTCCGCAACGATCCCGAGCGGACCGCCCACGTCACGTTCGAGGTTCACGTGGATTCCTCGCTCGCGCCATTCGCCTTCGACGCCGACCAGGTGACCCAGGTGCTGTGGAATATCGCCCTGAACGGCGTGGAAGCCATGGACGGGGCGGGCCGCCTTTCCTTCGACGTGGCCAGGCGAAACGGCGAGGTGCTCATCGCCGTCTCCGATACCGGGCGAGGGATCACGCCGGATGAGCGACGGCATGTCTTCGAGCCCTTCTACTCCAAGAAGGTCGACGGCACCGGGCTCGGGCTCACCCTCGCCCAGCGGATCGTGGCCGCCCACGGCGGGCGGATCGATCTGGAGTCGGTCCCGGGAGCGGGGAGCCGATTCCTGGTCGCCCTGCCCGTCCAGGGGACATAAGGCATGGCGGCCATCCTCGTGGTCGACGACGAGCTATCGGCTCGATCCACCCTGGCCCTTCTCCTCAAGAAGCGGGGGCATCGGGTGACGCAGGCCGAGGGCCTCACGGCGGCCGTGCGCGCCCTCAACGACGGGGCCTTCGAGCTCGTCGTCACCGACCTCCGGATGCCCGACGGGAGCGGGATCGACATCCTCCGGGCCGTGAAGACGCATTGCTCCGAGGCAGACGTCATCCTGCTCACCGCCTATGCGGGATGGGAATCCGCCAAGGAGGCCATGCAGCTCGGCGCCCTCGACTACTTCGAGAAGGGCCGGGAGCCCGATGAGCTTTTCCATCGAATCGATCGCGCGCTTTCGGACCAGGCGTTGCGCCGCGAGCAGGACAGCGCTCGCGGACAGATGGCGGAAGGCGATGCCGTCCCGGGCATCGTGTACAGGTCATCGGCCATGCGGCGGGTCCTGGACATCGTGGCGAGAGTCGCCCCCACCGACGCCACCGTGTTGATCCACGGAGCGTCCGGCACCGGCAAGGAGCTCATCGCGCGGGCCATTCACAGGGGCAGCCGGCGTGCCCGGAAGCCGTTCGTGGCCCTGAACTGCGGGGCCCTGCCGGAAACGCTCCTGGAGTCCGAGCTCTTCGGTCATGTCAAGGGCGCCTTCACCGGCGCCTCCGTCAAGAAGAAGGGGCTCTTCGAAGAGGCCGACGGCGGGACGGTGTTTCTCGACGAGATCGGGGAAATGGCCCCGGCCCTGCAAGTCAAGCTGCTCCGTACGCTACAGGACGGCGAGGTGCGGGCCGTCGGATCCATCCAGCCCATCACGGTAGATACGCGAGTGCTGGCTGCCACGAACCAGAACCTCGACGTGCTGATGCGCCAGGGCAGATTCCGCGAGGACCTGTTCTATCGCCTGAACGTCATCGCCTTCGCCATCCCGCCCCTTCGTGAGCGGCGCGAGGATATTCCTCTCCTCGTGGATTACTTTCTCGACCGCTTCAATCGCAAGCAAGGACGCGCGTTGCGGCTCGAAGACGACGCCCTGCAGCTGCTGGTGGGCCATCCCTGGCCCGGCAATGTTCGAGAGCTCGAGCACGCCCTGGAGCGAATGGTGATTCTCGGTGAGGGCGATACGATCACGATTGACGATCTGCCCTTTCGGATCGCGAACGGGGGGGAGGCCGAGCTGGCCGCGCCGAGCCGGGGAAGCCTCGCCGACACCGAGAAGGCCCACATTCGCGAGATGCTCGAGCGTCACGGCTGGAACTACTCGCGCACCGCCGATGCCCTCGGCATCAGCCGCACGACGCTCTGGCGAAAGCTCAAGGAGTACGGCTTCAGCCGGTAGCTTCGTCTTCCCCGCATCGTTTCATCCTGTGACACCGCAGTCTCGCGATGGAACGCCCCCGCGCCCGGGGTGCCTGTAAGTTCCGTCGCCATCGTCCCGCCCGCTGGCATCGCGCTTGAACTTCCCTCCCTTCGTGAGCGCAGGCTCACCACGCAGTACACCGCCAACAACGTGAGGGGAGAAGACCATCAGAACCCTGATCCTTGCCGCCGCGACGGTCGTGGCCGCGATGTTCGTGTCCGGATGCGGAAGCGGGGGAATGTACGCGGAGTCGAACCTGTACTCGTGCGGATACCTGCTCGGAGACACTGCGCAGGATCACTGCCATGTCAGCATGTATCGTGTTGACGCAACCCATCGCTCGGCCGAGCTCGTCGAGGAGATTTCGAAGGCGGAGCGGCTCGAGAATCCCTGACGACGATTTGGCCCGGCGCCTGCGTCGAGCGTCAGCAGCTTCGCTCGCCCTAGCGCCGGGATCCGGCGCTCCACGGCCCCTCCCTATGGATATATACTCTCGCCATTGGCAGAAACGATGGCAATGGACTCAAACCGCCCCCGGCTGACCGCAGACGCCCTTGTAGGCGTGATTCTCGACGCCCGCCGGGTCGAACTCGAGCTGGTCGAGGAGCTGACGGACGATCAGATGCTGGGGGCCAGACAGCATTTCGTCGAGCCACCGATCTGGGAGATCGGGCACGTCGGCTGGTTCCAGGAACACTGGATCCTGCGCCACCTCGACGGCGCCCCGACGCTTCTGCCCGGATCGGACGGGATCTACGACTCGTTCAACGTTTCCTACACGCGGCGCTGGGACCATCGCTTCCCGTCCCGGCAAGCGACGCTCGCCTATATCGGGGATGTGCTTCGACGGAGCGTGGACCGGCTGGACTCGCGCGAGCCGAGTCCTCAGGAGGCGTACTTCTACACGCTGGCCGCGCTGCACGAGGATATGCACGCGGAGAACCTGACCTTGATTCGGCAGACGCTCGCCTATCCTCGGCCCGCGCTGTCGAGCCTCGATCCGGTGTTGGCGGCACCCACGATCGATCCCACCTATCGGCCTCGCGACGTCGAGGTGCGCGGTGGCACGTTCATGCTCGGCGCCTCCCCCGACGAGCCGTTCGTCTTCGACAACGAGAAGTGGGCGCATCCCGTGGACGTGGCTCCCTTCCGGATCTCCTCGACGCCCGTGACGAACGCCGAGTATCAGGCGTTCGTCGACGACGGCGGCTACCGCCGGCGTGAGGTGTGGGGCCGCCGAGGCTGGGATTGGCGACGGCGCGAGCGGGTCGAGCATCCGCTGTTCTGGATCCGCGGTGATGACCGGCGCTGGCGCGAGTGTCGGTTCGGTTTCCCCGTTCCGCTCGAGCCGTGGCACCCTGTCGTCCACGTCAACTGGTACGAGGCGGAGGCGTACAGCCGCTGGGCCGGACGCCGGCTCCCCACCGAGGCGGAGTGGGAGATGGCCGCCACGCTCGATCCCGCCACGGGCGGCAAGGGACGCTTCCCGTGGGGCGACGAGCCGCCCACGGCCGATCGGGCCAATCTCGACTACCGGGCGGGAGGGACCATCGACGTACGCGCTTTGCCCGCCGGCGACAGCGCGGTCGGCTGCCGACAGATGATCGGCAACACGTGGGAGTGGGTGGAGGACACCTTCCAGCCGTATCCCGGGTACGTCTGCGATCCCTACCAGGAGTATTCCCGGCCGTACTTCGGCCAGAAGAAGGTTCTCAAGGGCGGAGGCTGGACGACGCGATCGCGCCTGATCAGGGCAACTTGGCGCAATTTTTTCAAGCACCATCGCCGGAACATCTTCGCAGGGTTCAGAACCGCCGCGAGGTGAAGGGCCTCGGGGCCCGAAGGCGGGAGCGGTCCGGGCCAGTATTTCCCCCACCTCGCCGACGACTTCCCGCCTGATAATGGCCGCCATGTCTCGTAGGCCACCGCGCGCGGTAGCGCCGATGACGAGCGCCAGCTCCCGCGCCTCGGAGATCCGTGCCCTCGCGGGCGTCCGCGTGATCCCCGTGCTGCTCATCGTGCTCTTCCACTATCACGAATGGAATGGGTACCCGTTCGAGTTCCGGTACGACGCGATCGTCGCGAAGGGCTATCTCTGGGTCGAGTTCTTCTTTGCCTTGAGCGGCTTCATTCTCTTCTACGTGTACGGATCGCAGGGTGCCGAGCTCCTCCGGGCCAAGGCGCTGACGCGGTTTCTCGTCACGCGCCTGTCGCGGATCTATCCGCTGCAGGTGGCCACGCTGCTCGTCATTCTCGCCATGCACGTCTGGGACAGGACGGTCGCTCCCGGCCGGCCGGGCGCGTCGATCTTCGACGTGGCCGGCAATCCAGAGATGACGGTGGGGACGTTCCTCAGCAACCTGGCCCTGATCCAGGCGTGGAACATCCATGACAAATTGAGCTGGAACTCGCCGGCATGGTTCGTGAGCGTGGAGGCGTTCATGTACCTGGCGTTTCCTGCCCTCCTCGCCCTGGCGGGCGCTCGGTTCGTGGGGAGGACGGTCGCGGTCGGGGTGGCGAGCGCGGTGTTGCTCGTCACGCTCGCGGTGACGTCCGGGATGGGCATGGACCTGGCCTATCGCAACGGCGTCCCGCGCGGTCTGGCGGATTTTGGCATCGGCCTTTTCCTCGGCGCGCTGTTCGTCGAGATCCGGAGAAGAAGCGCCCGTGGGAAGCCCCTGCCCTCGAGCGTCCACACCCTTGCGCAGGTCCTGGTGGTGGCGGAGCTGGTCGTCGGCTTCTATTCGAGCGGTGCTCCACGAACGAAGTGGGATCTGATGATCGTGGTGCCCATGTACCTCCTGATTTTCCTGCTCGCCTTCGACCGAGGCCTGATCGCGGAAGCCTTGCACGCGCGGTGGCTCCGGAAGCTCGGGGAGTGGGGGTTCGCCATCTACATGGTCCAGTTCATCGTGCTGGTCTTGCTGCCCTTCGCCGGCCTGCGGTCGATGCGCTGGGCGGAGGCGCCGCTGGCCGTGCTGGGCGCCGCCGTCGCCGGCGGCCTCGCGCATCGGTTCATCGAGCGCCCCGTGGGCGAGCTGATGCGACGGAGCCTGCTCAGACTCGTGGCCGGATGAGCGGAGCACGACTCGGAGAGCGCGATCATGCCCCTTCCAGCGGCGCGGTCATCCCGCTCGGCCGTCGGCCCGCTCGGCGGCGGTAGATCATCCAGACGACAAGGGCAGGGAGGGCGAGCGGGCTCAGCTGAGCGGCCAGCACGGCGGCGGCGAGGGCGAGGCTGAACGCCGTCGACCAGCCCTCGGCGAAGGCCTGCTTCACCTGCTCGACGAAGCGCGGAAAGAGACCGTCCGGGGGAGCGACGAGCGGAGCGCGAACGAGCGTCACCTGGAGGGTGGCGAGGTCGGTGCGGGCCTTGAGGAAGCGCAGGCGCCCTGCCGTGCGCTCGATCTCGCCGCGCACGCGCGCCAGCTCGTTCTCGAGGCTCAGCAGATCCTGCACCTTCTGGGCCTTGCCCATGAAGCTCAGGAGCTGGCCTTCGTGACGCTCGAGATTCCGGATGCGCGCCTCGAGGTCGACGAACTCCTCGCTCACGTCCTGACCGCCGATCTGGCGACGAGCTACGCGCCCGATGCCGTCGAGATCGCCCAGCACCCTCGCGAATTGCGCGGGCGGCACGTAGGCCGTGATGGTCGCCCGCGCCGTGCCTTTCTGGTCCACCTGGCTGTCCGTGGCGCTGATGAAGCCGCCGACGGACTCGACTACGCCCGTGAGCCGGGACACGCCCTGGTCGACATCCGCGAGCTCTACGTGAAGAGTGGCCTGGCGGATGATGCGGCGGCCCCAGCCTTCGGACGCGGGCTCGGTCGCGTTGACGGCCGGCGCTGACGACGGCAGGATCATACGTCTGCTCGCGACCATGCCTTCGAGCTTCGTCCGCTCCTCGTCGAAGCCCTGAAGAGACGGCCGGTAACCGGCCGGCGGGGGAACCGCGCGATGAGCGTCGAGAACGCGGAGCCCCGTGACCGCGGCAAGGCTCGCGAGCCCCACGATGACCAGCGCGAGGCTGGGTCTCGAGCGAATGGTCCGGTACAGGGCGACAACAATGGAAGGAACGGGCTTCAGCCAGGAACGCATGGTGTGTCCTCCTTGCCCCTTAGACCGACAGGGCCGGAGGAAGTTCCGGCTGTCCGGCTCGGACTCGGCCGGCGTTCAGCTCAGGACGGCGACCTTCTTCCGCTCGATGAGGCCGAAGTCGATGACGGCGCCGAGCCCGGGGCCCTTGAAGGCATGGACGAAGCCTTGCTTGTCGACCTCGATGTCCTCGGCGAGGCCGTACTTCTGGGCCCCCGCGGGCAGCAGCACCTCGAAGTACTGGCAGTTCTCGATGGCCATGGTCACGTGGAGGTTGGCCACGTTGTTGAGCGAGTTGCCGCCGTGGTGGATCTCGAAGTTCATGTGAAAGGCCTCGGCGAGATGCGCGGCCTTCACGAGGGCCGTGATGCCACCCTTCACGGCCACGTCGCCGCGGAGATAATCCGTGGCCTGGTGAACGAGCCAGGGCGCGTAGGCGGTGAGACCGCCCGGCGAGTACTCGGTGGCCAGGATCGGGATGGACAGGTGCTGCTTGAGCTTGACGTAGCTCAGGAGGTCATCGTCGGCGAGCGGGTCCTCGTACCAGTGGAAGCCGAGCTCCTCGACGACCTTGCCCACGCGGAGCGCTTCCGGGTACTGGTAGGCCCAGGTCGAGTCGAGCATGACGGTGAAGCTGTCGCCCACCGCGCGGCGGACGGCGCGGCAGACCTCGGCATCGACGACGGGATCGGTGGGGGGATGGATCTTGTAGGCCGTCCAGCCTTCGGCCTTGAAGCGCGCCGCTTCCTCCGCATAGGCCTCCTTGCTCGGCAGGACGGCGGAGCTGGCGTAGGCGGGCGCGCTTTCGCGGTACGAGCCGAGCAGGCGGTAGATGGGCAGCCCCGCCACCTTGCCCGCGATGTCCCAGAGGGCCACGTCCATGGCCCCGATGGCGCGATACGTGGTCTGGCGGTTCTTGTGCCACATCGCCCGGTACAGGCGCTCGCGCTCGAGCGGGTCCTGGTTGAGCACGACGGGCTTCAGGTACTGGATGAGCGATTGCCCGTCCATGTGCGCGCCACGCATGGAGGAGCCGAGGAAGGCGTGTCCCTTGACGCCCTCGTCGGTCTCGACGGTCACGAGGCCGAGCTGGCTCTTGCCGCTGAACTTCCCCGTGTGCCGGCCATACGTGGTGGCCGGAATATCGTCCCAGCCGAACAGCGTGAGATGGACGTCGGTGATCTTCATGGTGCAGGGAGACTATCACAGGTGCTGTTACGCCGACCCCCTCACCCGACTCAGCCCTCGCCTCAGGGCTTTGCCCTTCAGCTCGAACTGCGGCCCTCTCCCCCGAGGCGGGGGAGAGGGATCCTAAGATCAAGGAGAGGGTATGTTTGTAAATCCCTCTCCCCTCTGGGGAGAGGGCAGGGTGAGGGGCGAAGTTCATCTCACGCGACTCCGAGCGTGGTCGGAGGTTGAGTTCGTGCTTGTTACGCTCCCATCTCGACGGCGCGGATGGACTCGATGCGGATCTCCTCGGTGAGGCGCGCCTTGTACGCGGAGAACTCCGGGGTGGTCTTGACCGTGTAGTGACGCGGGTGGGACAGGTCGATGGCGATGTCGCTCTTGATCCGCCCCGGGCGGGCGGTCATGACGGCCACCCGGTTGGCGATGAAGATGGCTTCCTCGATGTCGTGGGTCACGAAGAGGACGGTCTTGCGGTCCGCTTCCCAGATCCCGAGCAGCAGCTCCTGCATCAGCGCGCGCGTCTGGTTGTCGAGAGCGCCGAAGGGCTCGTCGAGCAGGAGCACCTTCGGATCATTGGCGAGGGCCCGGGCCAGCGCGGTCCGCTGCTGCATCCCTCCCGACAGCATCCGCGGGTAGTGGTGCTCGAAGCCGCCCAGGCCCACACGCTCGATATAGTGCGCGATGATGCGCCGGCGCTCGGCGGGGACCGTGCCCTTCTCGCGCAGACCGAACCCGATGTTCTCCGCGACGGTGAGCCAAGGGAAGAGCGTGTAGGACTGGAAGACCATGCCGCGATCGGCGCCCGGTCCGGTTACGGGCTCGCCATCGAGGAGCACGCGGCCCGTGGTGGGGCGGTCGAGCCCGGCCACGATGCGCAAGAGCGTCGACTTGCCGCAACCGGAAGGCCCGAGCAGGCAGATGAAGTCGTTGTCGGCGATGCGGAGCGAGGTCGGGTCGATGGCCCGGGTGGGCGACCCCTCGCGCACACCGGGAAAGGTGCGGCTCACCTCTTCGATGGTGAGGGCGGGAGGGCGGGCACGCTGCCTACACTCAGGCCAGGCTCCAGGGAAACAGCCGCTGGTTCAGCGTCTTGAAAAGGTAGTCCGAGACGAGCCCGATCACGCCGATGACCACGATGCCGAAGATGATCTGGCCCGTGTCGAGCAAGGCCTGGCTGTCCGTGATCATGTGCCCGATGCCGCTGGAGGCCCCGATCAGCTCGGCCACGATGACATAGGTCCACGCCCACCCGAGAACCAGGCGCAGCGATTCGGCGATGTCCGGCGCGCTCGAGGGCAGGAGCACCCGCCGGACGATGCCGCCCGCGCTCGCCCCCAGGGTGTAGGCGGCTTCGACGAGATCGCGCCGGGTCGAGCCCACGATGACGGCGACCATGAGCACGATCTGAAAGAACGAGCCGATGAAGATGACGGCGAGCTTTTCCTTCTCTCCGATGCCCGCCCACAGGATGAGGAGCGGGATGAAGCCCGAGGCGGGCAGATAGCGGGCGAAGGAGATGAAGGGCTCGAAGAAGGCCTCGATCGGCTTGTAGGCGCCCATGGCCGCGCCCAGGGGCACGCCGATGACGGCGGCGATGACGAAGCCCCCGCCCACGCGCCAGACGGTGACGCCGATGTCGACATAGAAGCCGTGGAGGACGAGGAGCCGCCAGCCCGAGACGACCATGGTGATCGGATCGGCCAGGAAGGTCCTGTTGACGAAGCCGCCGAGGGTGGCCACGCCCCACCCGAGGAAGAACAGCGCGAAGAAGGCGAGGCCGAGGGTGATCTTGGCCGCGCGCGAGACGGGAACGAGCGGTGTCAGCGTCGGGCCCGCCGGCCGCTCACTTGATGAAGCGCGTGTCGATGGTGAAGGCGACGTCCGGCTGCGTCTTGATGATGCCGAGCTCGAGGAGCAGGTCCATGGCCTCCTTGCTGAAGGCCTGGATCTCTCCCGCGAAGAACTTGCGGTTCGCCTCGCGGTTCTGCCAGCGGAGATACGACTGCGACTTCTCGAACTGCTCGCCCGTCTGCTTCACCACGGCGCCCATGATCTCGAAGCTCTTCTTCGGCTCGCGCCCGATCAGCTCGACGGCCTCGAAGTAGCTGTCCACCATTCCCTGGACCAGCTTGGGGCTCTCCTGGATGAACTTCGGCGTGCAGCCGAAGGTGTCCATCACCATCGGATAGTCGAGGGTGGTCGCGATGATCTTGCCCGCCTCCGGCTTGTCCCGCACGCCGGAGAGATACGGCTCATAGGTCATGGCCGCGTCGTTCTGCCCCGCGATGAAGGCCTGGGCGGCGGGGCCGGGCTCGAGGGTGGCGATGGTCACGTCCTTGACGGAGAGGCCGTTCTTCTTGAGCATCCAGGCCAGCGTGAAGTACGGCGCCGTCCCCGGGGCCGAGGCCGCGACCGTCTTGCCCTTGAGGTCCGCGATCCTGGCGATGTTGTTGCGGACCACCATGCCGTCTGCCCCGTACGACTTGTCGAGCTGGACGACCTGCCGGGTCGCCACGCCGTTGGCGTTCCAGAGTATCCACGTCTCCACCGTGGTCGCCGCGCATTGCACGTCGCCCGAGGCAATCGCCAGATGCCGGTCCTTCTGCGGGATGAACTTGATGGTGACGTCGACGCCGTTCTTCTTGAAGATGCCCGTCTTCTCCGCGAGGGACAGCGGGGCGAAGCCCGTCCACCCACTCATGGCCACGGTGACCTTGGGCAGATCTTGAGCGGGGGCGACGGCGATGGCCGAGACGGCGAGAAGACCGGCAACGAGGCTCGGGACGGCGCGCATGGGCATCCCTCCTGAACGACTCATGAGCACTGAGGCGCCGCTCTGACTCACCTGCCTGAGCCGTCACGGCGCCCTGAGAATACTACACGCGTCACGAGCGGAGGAGCGGGAGCTAGTCGGTCTGCTTGGTCATGCGGAAGCGCAGGTGCGGGTTACCGGGGTTGATCATCATGCCTTCTATCGCCGCGCCCGCCCGTCGTCCCCAGAGAACCACCTGACACGCCGGAGCTTCCTCACCCCACGGCGTGAGCCGGCAGCCGTTGGCGGGCGTCATCTCCACGCCGTCGCAGAGAAGCGTCCTGTCCCTCACCGTATAGCGGCCCGAGTATCGGTAGAGCGCGTCGCTGCCGGAGAGACAGCGCTCGTTGTCGAGAATGACCACCCCCTGATTCCTGTCTCCACTCCACGTGAGGTAGTCGATCGTCCACGTGCCCTGCCAGTCGCCTGTCTGCGGCATCGCCGTGCTCCTTTCTGGCTCACCGGATCGTTGTCGCTACCATACAGCATCTTGGGGGGTTCGAGTCAAGAGAACCCTACGGCTGGTACCTGTGGAGAGGACGGCCGGCGGCGGGTGACGTGAGCTCGGCGGGCCAAGCCGTCGCCGCTCGCGTACACTCCCCGGGGAGGCGTTCGACCGAGCCGGAGCAGGGCCCGGTCGGGCGCCTCCGAGATCGACATCCAACAGGAAATTCAACAGGACATCCAACAGAAGGACGGGGGGAGGTTTCGTATGGGCTTGCTCGAGGGAAAGGTCGCCATCGTCACGGGAGCGTCCAAGGGCATCGGGCGCGTCATGAGCCTGCGCTTCGCCCGCGAAGGAGCCCGTGTGGTCTGTGCCGCCCGCTCGGCCGATCTCGTCAAGGAGACCGCGGCGCAGGTGAGCGCGGCGGGGGGCAAGGCCATCGCGGTGGTGGGCGATGCCGCCGTCGAAGAGGACGTGCGCCGCCTCGTCGCCGAGAGCCTCAAGGCCTTCGGGAAGATCGACGTCCTCGTGAACAACGCGGGCGACGGCGGAGTCACCAAGCCCGTCCAGGAATATTCGATGGAGGACTGGCGCTACACCATCGATTCCTGTCTCACCAGCTCCTACCTCTGCACCCGTTTCGTGGTCCCGGAGATGATCAAGGCGGGCGGCGGCGCCATCGTCAATATCTCCTCAGGGGCGGGCCGCCGCGGGCTGCCCTATCGGATCGGCTACTGCTCGGCCAAGGCGGGGCAGGTGGGCATGACGTACGGCATGGCCCTCGAGCTGGCGCCTCACGGCATTCGCGTCAACTGCGTCGCCCCGGGCGCCGTGGATGGCGATCGCATCGACCGGGTCATCGCCGGCCAGGCGTCGGTCAAGGGGATCTCCGTGGAAGCCCAGCGGAAAGCGATGATCGAGCGCATGCCGCTCAAGCGGTTCGTGACGGCCGAGGACATCGTCGACGCCACGCTGTTTCTCGCCAGCGACATGGCGCGGAGCGTCTCGGGCCAGGTCGTCGCCGTCAATGCGGGCGAGCCCGCGGGGTAAGGCGGCGAGCAGAGGCCGCGAGCGAGGCTGATGCCATCCCGGAGCTCGGGCGATCCGTACGGGACGACCGACAAGCTGGACGAGGCCCTGCTGCAGGTCATGGCCCTGCGGCTGGAGGCACGCGGGCAACACCCGAAGTTCAAGAAGATGCTCGATGACTACCTCGAGGCCATGGACATCGACGCGGCCAAGTCCGTGCTCGACATGGGCAGCGGCACGGGCGTGGTGGCTCGCGCCATAGCTCGGCGCCCGGGATTCTCGGGCCGCGTGGTCGGGGTCGATCTGAGTCGCTACCTGGCGTCGGCGGCGGAGCGCCTGGCCCGTGAGGAAGGGCTCGCGGATCGCGTCGAGTTCCGGGTCGGCGATACGCGGAGCCTCGAGCTGGCCGGCGGGGCCTTCGGTGCGGTGGTGGCCCACACCCTCCTGAGTCACGTCGAGGATCCGCTGGCCGTCGTCAAGGAGGCCGCGCGTGTGGTGAGAGCGGGGGGAACGGTCGGCATCTTCGACGGCGACTTTGCCTCGCTCACGTTCGGCAACGCCGATCCCGAGAAGGGGAAAGCCTCCGACGAGGCGCTCGTGGGGGCGGTGAGCGCCAGCCCGCGCGTCATGCGTCAGATGCCGCGATTGCTGCAGGCGGCGGGGCTGGAGCTGGTCGCCTCGTTTCCCTATGTCCTCACGGAGATCGGCAATGCGGACTTCTGGCGATCAGGGTTCGAGTCCTTTCGCCTGCTGATGCCGAAGGTGGGCGCCATGACCGACGAAGAGGCCGAAGCGTGGGCGGAGGCTTTGCGTAAGGACTCCGAGCGCGGCGTCTTCTTCGGGAGCAGCAACTACTACAGCTACGTGGCGCGACGGCGCGCCTAGCTCTCCTTCCGGCTCGGCGGGAGGCCGGAAAGGCTCGCGAGCGCGTCGAACATCACCGCGAAATCGTAGCGGCTGAGCCCCAGCCCGCGGGCCATGTTGAGCACCTCGTGGGTGAGGGCCGTCGAGGGCATGGTCACGCCCACGCGGTGGGCGAGGTCGAGAGCCAGGCGCAGGTCCTTCTGCATCATGTCGACGTCGAAGAGCGCCTCCGCGGGCATTCCGAGAACGAAGGGGCCGCGGTACTTGACCATGGGCGAGGCGACCACGCTCTTCATGAGCGCTTCCACGGCCCGCTCGCGTGTGACGCCGGCCTTCTCGGCGAGGAGGACGGCCTCCGAGAACGCGAGCATCTGGACGGCGAGGCCGAGATTGACGGCGATCTTCATGGTCACGGCGAGACCCAGCGGTCCCACGTGGGTGATGGTGGGGCCGATGGCGAGCAGGTACGGGCGCACGCGCTCGAGAACGGCGGGATCGCCGCCGACCATGAAGGCGAGCTGGCCGGCTTCCAGCGTGATGGGGCTGCCCGATACGGGCGCGTCGAGCATGGCCGCCCCCCGCGCGGCGACCTCGCCGCCGAGCCGGCGCGTCACGTCGGGGCTGACCGTGCTCATCTCGACGTAGGTCTTGCCCGGTCCGAGGCCGGCCAGGATCCCGTCGGGCCCGCCCGTCACCGCCTCGAGCGCCGCTGAGTCGGTGACCATGGTGAAGGTCGCATCCGCCTGCTCGGCCACGTCGCGTGGCGATTTCGCCAGACGCATGCCCGCATCCACCAGCCCCTGGGCCTTGGCGGCGGTGCGGTTGTAGCCCACGAGCGGGAAGCCGGCGTCGAGCAGACGCTTGGCCATGCGTCCACCCATGGCGCCCAGACCGACGAAGCCAGGGGTCACGGCCGGCGCCCTCTCGGCGCGCGCCGGGTAAGGCGGCGCCGGCGAGGCTTCTCGGCGGGCGCCGAGTCGGCGACGGCGATGGCGCTGATCTCGATCTTGCAGTTGCGATGAGTGGCGAGCCTCGAGACTTCCACCGTGGTGGTGGTGGGGAGGTGACCGGCGAGATAGTCGGCCCACACCCGGTTCAGATCGTCCTGCTCGCTGACGTCGGTGAGATAGCGCGTGGCGGACACCAGGTCGCCCAGCGTGCAGCCGGCCGCCGAGAGCGTCTTCTTGAGGTTCTCCATGGCGAGCACGGCCTGCTCGCGCATGGTCTGGGGCAGGGCGAACTCCTCTTCGCGGTGCGGATGGCTGTGGTAGACGGGCGCCGCGGTGACCCCCGAGAGGAAGACGAGGCTGCCCCGGCGGACGAGCAGGGCCGGGGCATAGGGCATCATCACGTCCCGCCGGCGGTCGGCATGGTGCAGGGGGCGCACGTCCTTGGCCATGACCCCGGCATGATTCCCGTTCCGCGGGGTCACGTCAAGCGATTCAGACATCTCCTCCGAGCTCGTGGCGGACCATTCGCGCGCCTTCGACGAGGGCCTGGAGCTTGGCCCGGGCCGCCTGCCGGCTGCGTGGCACCAGGCCGCAATCCGTGCAGGGAAAGAGCCGGCCGGGATCGACGTAGGGAAGCGCCTTCCTGATGCGCTCGGCCACACGCGCGGGCGACTCGACCTCCTCGGTGCCCACGTCGATGACGCCGAGGAGGATGTCCTTTCCGCGCGCCTCCGCGAGAAGGGCCACGTCGACCCCGGAGGCCGCGCACTCCACCGAGATCTGATCGATCCGCGTCTCGCGAAGGAGCGGGAGAGTGACGGCGTACTGGCCCCATTCCGTGTTGGCTTCCTTCCAGGCGAGGACGCGGGGGATCCCATAGCTGTAGCAGATGTGGATGGCCGTGGTGCAGCTCACGCCGTCGATGGCGGCCTCGAGGGCCCGGATGCCCCAGGCCTTGACCTTGTCGAGATAGATGTTGAAGCACGGCTCGTCGAACTGGATCACCGCCGCCCCCGCCGCGGCCAGGTCGCGCGCCTCGGCGTTCAGGAGCGCGGCGAAGCGCATGGCCAGGCTCTCCTCGTCCTGGCCGTAGTGCTCGTCGAGCGTGGTGTCGACCATGGTCATGGGACCGGGCAACGCGACCTTGATCGGGCGACGGGTGTGGGCCTTCGCGAAGGCGAGGGCGGGGCCCATGACGGGCGCGGGCCGCGTCACCTCGCCGACGATCCGCGCCACCTCCTGCTCGGCGACGTAGCGGCCGCCGCGCGTCCGCTTCTTCCCGAGCCGCTGCGTGTCGGTCCCCGTCAGGCCGTCGAGGAATCCCCAGATGTAGTGCCGGCGCCGCTGCTCGCCGTCGCTGACGATGTCGATGCCCGCCTCCTCCTGGTCGAGGAGGCAGAGCCGCACGGCGTCGTCCTGGGCCTCGCGCAGCCGATCGGCCGGCGCCACCCACGGAGCGAAGAGCTGAAGACGCGGATCGGCGAGCCAGGACGGCTTGGGAAGGCTGCCCGCGAGTGTCGTCGTGAGCATGGCCGGGCCACATTAGCGGGGCTCGCGGGATGAGTCAATTCGCGGATCGGCAACATTCGCGTAGCACGACACGCGCTATAATCCCGGCGCCATGACGAGCCGCCCCGTGCTTCAGAGGGCCACCCACCACCGGAGGAGCGAAGGATGAGACGAGCGCTTGCCCTGCTGCTGATCGCGGGTATTCTCGGCGCGGCCGGGCCGGCCGCCGCCCAGAGCCCCATCGTGGCCCAGTTCTGGTACTCCTTCGGGGGCAAGAACCGCGAGGTGACCGAGGCCCACATCAAGAAGTTCAACGAGTCGCAGTCCAAGTACCGGATCGAGGGAACGTTCCAGGGGGACTACTTCCAGGCCCTGGCCAAGATCCGCGCGGCGGCGGCGACCAAGACCGCCCCCGCTGTCTTCCACGTGATCGGCGAGGCCATGCCGCAGCTCTGGCAGTCGGGGTTGTTCGAGAACCTCGAGCCCTACGCCAAGGGCGCCAACGGCACCAATCTCGAGGACTTCCTTCCCGGCCAGACCCAGCACACGTACTTCGACTATCTCGGCAAGCCGCCGGCGCCGCTCTTCGCCCTCCCGTTCTTCCGCAGCACGCCCATCCTCTACTACAACGCCGAGATGCTGCAGGCCAAGGGCGTCAAGGTGCCCACGACCTGGGACGAGCTGCACGACGTCGCGGGCAAGCTGACCGTGCGCGAGGGCAGCGACGTCAAGGTCTATGGTTTCGAAGTGCCCATCGACTGGTGGTTCTGGTACGCGATGCTCCACGAGGCGGGCGGCAGCCTGCTCACCCCGGACGGCAAGAAGGCCGCGTTCCGCGAGAAAGGCACCGAGGCGCTGCAGTTCTGGGTGGACCTGGTCAACAAGGACAAGACCATGAAGCGGCCTCCCGGCAAGGACTACAACGCCTGGGAGGTGACCAACACGGATTTCCTGAACCAGCGCGTGGCCATGATCTACACCTCCACGGCCTTCCTCAATTACATGACGGAGAACACGAAGTTCAAGTTCGGGACCGCCTTCCTGCCCGGCAAGGCCAGGCAGGCGGTGCCCACGGGAGGCACCTTCTTCGTCATCGCCAGGGACGCGCCCGCGCAACAGAAGGAGGCGGGCTGGGCCTTCATCAAGTGGATGACCGATCCCGCCCAGACCATCTCACTCTCCAAGGCCACGGGCTACATGCCCATCCGCACCTCGGCGGTGAACTCGCCGGAGATGCAGGACTTCTACAAGCAGAACCCGAACTACAAGACCGCCATCGACCAGCTCCGCACGGCCCAGCGCTTCCCGTTCTCGCCGGGGCTCATCGAGATCCAGCGTGAGGTGATCCAGCCGAACCTCGAGGCGGCCGTCCTCGGCATCAAGACCTCGGGGGAGATCATGCAGGCGGCCGAAGCGAAGGCCAACGAGATCCTGAACAAGTAGCAGGCGGCGGATAAAGGCCCATCTGCTTCGTTGTCGCCCTCGGCTGCACGCTCAACGTACAGGGAGTACGCCTCGCGTGCAGCCTTCGGGCGACGCCTCGCATCTGGACCTTTCTCCACCGCCTGCAAGCTAGGGATTGAGCTGGAGCGGTGAAGCGCCGCCGGCAGGAGACGTGGCTTGGGTGGGGGCTCGTCGCGCCCTCGCTCCTGCTCTTCGCGCTCGTGTATCTCTACCCCGTCGCCTACTCCGCGTGGGTGTGGGCGTCGTCGTCCTGTCCCAGGCCTTGGGGCTGGCCCTCGCCCTCGCGCTCAACAACCGCACCCGGCTCGGGGCGCTCTTCCAGGCCTCGATCTTCAGCTCGTACGTCGTCTCCTGGGTGGCCGTGTCGCTCCTCTGGATCTGGCTCCTCGACCCGCAGTACGGGCTCGTCACCTACCTGCTCCGCCTCGTCGGGCTGCCGTCGGTGAACTGGCTCGGCGACCACCGCATCGCGCTCTGGTCGCTCGTGCTCGTCACGGTGTGGAAGACGGTGGGCTATCCGCTCGTGATCTATCTCGCCGGCCTGCAGGCCATCCCCGGCGACCTCCTGGAGGCGGCCGCTCTCGATGGCGCGGGCAGCTGGCAGCGCTTCCGCCACATCACCTGGCCGCTCCTCGCTCCTACCAGCCTGTTCCTCTTGATCACCCTCACCGTGGCGAGCTTCCAGGGCTTCGACATCGTCCGGATCATGACCCAGGGTGGGCCCGTCACCGCCACCATGATCTACGTCTACTACATCTACGAGCAGGCCTTTCAGTACTTCAAGCTCGGCAAGGCCTCGGCGGCCGTCGTGATCTTCTTCGCGCTGATCGTGGGCTTGACCTTCCTCCAGTGGCTGCTCTTCCGGCGGCGCCTCCACTACACGGCATGACGAGCTCGAGTCCTCTCATTCGCGCTTTCACCATTGCCGCGCTCGCCGCGGTGGCGCTCGTCGAGGTCTTCCCCTACCTCTGGATGCTCACCACGTCGCTCAAGGACCTTCCAAGCGTGACCCAGTTCCCGCCCACGCTGCTCCCGCATCCGCCTCGCTGGGACAACTACGCGAGGGCCTGGAGCTCGGGGCCGTTTCTCCACTACGCGATGAACAATGTCATCCAGACCCTGGGCATCCTCGTCCTCCAGCTCTTCTTCGGCTGCCTCGCGGGCTACGGGTTCAGCAAGGCTCGCTTTCGCGGCCGCGACGCCTGCTTCCTGATCGTGATCGCCTGCCTCGTGGTGCCGCCCCAGGTGCGCTTCGTCCCCCTCTACATGCTCTTCAGCAAGCTGGGCCTGCTCAACACTTACGCCTCGCTCATCGTGCCCTATGCCGTCTCCGCCCTCGGCACCTTCCTCATCCGCGAGGCCTTCATGCAGATCAGCGACGATATCGTGGATGCCGCGCGCGTGGACGGGGCGGGCGTGCTCACCATCATCTTCCGCATCATGGCGCCGATCGCTCGGCCCACCCTCGTCGCCTGCTCGCTCTTCAGCGTGGTCTATCACTGGAACGACTTCTTCTGGCCTCTCGTGATGACCACCAACGAGGCCGTGCGCACGCTGCCCATCGGCGTGGCCATGCTGCGCGAGGAGGGGACGGGGGCGCGGTGGCACATCATCATGGCGGGCAGCATGTTCGTGGTCGCCCCGGTGCTCGTGGTCTTCGCGGTCGCCCAGCGCCACATCATTCGCGCCTTCACGTTCACGTCGCTCAAGTGACCGGGGAACCTTGACAGGTCGCCGCAAGTTTGCTAAAAGAAAGGGCAATTCCGAGCTGACCCGGCTCGTTCCCGAACATTTGAGGAGGACCCGAATGACCACATCGCTGTGGAAACTCGTGGGCGCCGCAGCCGTGACGGCGCTCTTCGGCATATCCGAAGTCGAGGCGCAGGCTCCGATCAAGATCGGCGCCTCGCTGTCGTTGACCGGCACGTACGCCAAGCCCGGCACGTACCAGAAGGAAGGCTACGAGATCTGCGCCGACGAGCTCAACGCCAAAGGCGGGCTCCTCGGGCGCAAGGTCGAGTTCGTGATGTACGACGACCAGTCCTCGACCCAGACCGCGCAGCGGCTCTACGAGAAGCTCATCACCGAGGACAAGGTGGAGGCGGTGATGGGTCCGTACTCCTCCGCGATCACCGAGTCGGTGGCGGGAATCAGCGAAAAGTACAAGAAGGTCATGGTCTCGCCCCTCGCCGCGACCACGTCGATCTTCCGGCAGGGCCGCAAGCACATCTTCATGGTCATCTCCCCGGCCGAGTTCTACCTGGAAGGGCTCGTGGACATGGGGGCCAAGCGCGGGCTCAAGACCATCGCCATCGTCAACGAGGACACGCTCTTCCCCAAGGCCACCGTGGTGGGCACGGAGGAGCTGGCGAAGAAGCGCGGGCTCCAGGTCGTCCTCCGGGAGGCCTACCCGAAGGGGAACACGGATTTCTCGGCGCTCCTCGTGAAGATCAAGGCCGTCAATCCGGACATCATCGCGGCGGCGACCTACTTCGACGACGCCGTCGCCATCACGCGGCAGATGAAGGAGCTGAACGTCAATCCGAAGATGTTCGGGGTGACGGTGGGTGGCGACATCCCTGAGTTCTACACGCTCCTCAAGCAGAATGCGGAATACGTGTACGGCTCGACCCAGTGGGACGAGGTGCTGCCGTATCCGGGACAGAAGGAGTTCCTGTCCGCCTACCAGAAGAAGTTCAAGCACGAGCCTTCGTACCATGCGGCCGCGGGCTACGCGGGCTGCCTCCTCTATGCCGAGGGCGTCAAGCGCGCGAAGAGCCTGGATGCCGATCTCGTCCGCGCCGAGCTCTTGAAGCTCAAGATCCGGACGGCCTTCGGAGATTACGCGGTGGACCAGGACGGCTTCCAGACGGCGCACAAGATGGTGATGATCCAGTGGCAGGACGGCAAGCGGGTGGTCGTGTGGCCGGATGACCTGGCCAGCGGCAAGCTCCGCTTCCCCACTCCGCCCTGGAGCCAGCGGTAGCCTGACTCCCTTGTCCGTCATCACGCCCGCCATGCTGGGCCAGGTCGTCATCTCTGGCCTGCTGGCGGGCGCGCTCTATGCCATGGTCGCCCTCGGGCTCGGGCTCATCTTCGGCGTGATGCGCGTGCTCAATGTCTCCCACGGCCCGCTGCTCATGCTGGGGGCGTACGCGACGTTCTGGCTCTTCCAGTGGCTCGGGCTGAACCCCTACCTGTCGCTCCTGGTCACGATGCCGCTTCTCTTCCTGGTCGGCATGGCCTTGCAGCGTCTCTTCGTCCGACGCGTGGTGGACGCCCCCGAGCTCTCCTCGCTCCTCCTGACCTTCGGGCTGTCCATCGCCCTCGTGAACCTGGCCCAGCTCGCCTTCACCGCCGACCTCCGCTCCGTGGAATACCTGACCGGCTCCTTCGTGTGGGGGCCGTTCGCCTTCTCCAAGTCGCGCGTCATCGCCTGCGCCTTCGCCATCGTCATCACCACCGCCGCCTTCCTGTTCCTCCGGAAGACGCGGCTCGGCAAGGCGGTCCGCGCCGTCTCGCAGAGCCGTGAGGTCGCCCAGGTCTGCGGCATCGATGTCGGCCGCATCCACATGCTGGCCTTCGGCATCGGCTCGGCCCTGGCCGCGGCGGGCGGCTCGCTGGTGGCCGTCATGGTGGCGATCCAGCCCGAGATGGGACAGGTCTACACCTTCAAGTCCTTCCTCGTCATCGTGCTGGGCGGGGCAGGCAACTATCCGGGGGCGCTCCTGGGCGGCCTCCTCCTGGGGCTGATCGAGCAGCTCTCCTCGCTCTTCCTCACCACCCAGGTCAATGAAGCGGTCGCCTATGTCCTGCTGGTTCTCGTCCTGCTCGTGCGTCCCACCGGTCTCCTGAAGGGCCGCGCGTGAAGCGTTGGCTCGCGTCCGCCTTCTGCGTGCTGCTCCTCGGGCTGGCCCTCTATCCCATGGCCGGCACCGGCTACGGCATCCGCTTCATGCTCCAGCTCTTCATGTGGATCGCCCTTGCCCAGTCGTGGAACCTGATCTCCGGGCTCACGGGCTATGTGTCGTTCGGCCATATCGTGTTCTTCGGGATGGGCGCCTATACCGCGGCCATCCTCATCGCCAAGCTCGGCTGGCCGTGGCTCCTGGCCAGCCTCGCCGGCGGCGTGGGGGCGATCGTGCTGGCGATGGTGATCGGCTGGCCCTGTCTGCGCCTGAAAGGTCCCTACTTCGCCATTTCGATGCTGGGGCTCAACGAGGTTCTGCGCGTGGCGGTGTCCTATTTCGAAGGGCTGACGGGCGGGGGCAGCGGGCTCTCCCTCCCGTCCCTCTACGCCAGCGTGGCCATCTACTATTCCATGGGGATCGTGGCGCTCGCCGTGACCGCCCTCGCCTATGTCGTCGTCACCTCGCGCTTTGGGCTCAGGCTGATGACGATCCGTGAGGACGAGATCGCGGCGGAAGCCATGGGCATCAACACCTTCCGCTACAAGCTCTACGCGTTTCTCCTCTCCGCCGTCGGCCCGGGCATCGTGGGCGGCCTCGCCGCGCGCGATCAGAGCTATATCGAGCCGGTCTCCGTCTTCCCGCTCATCATGACCATCACGATGATCGTGATGGTGCTCTTCGGCGGCAAGGGCACGATCTGGGGGCCGGTGCTCGGGGCGGTCCTGCTCTTCACACTCCAGGAGATGATCTGGTCCCGCTTCATCTATGTCCACCAGCTCCTCTTTGGCGCCATCATCGTCATCGTGGTGCTCTTCATGCCGCGCGGCATCCTGGGCGTCCTGCAGCAGAAGTACAACCTCCCCCGGACCATATGACGCTGAGCGGCCTTCGCTCCATTCTCGAGGTGGATCGCGTGGTGAAGCGATTCGGCGGCGTCATCGCGGTGGACCGCGTCTCCCTCGGCCTCGAGCCCGGCCGCATCTACGGCCTGATCGGCCCCAACGGCTCGGGCAAGACCACGCTCTTCAACTGCATTACCGGCGTCGAGCAGCGTGACGAGGGCGAGATCCGCTTCAAGGGGCGACGGATCGACGGGCTCAAGCCGCACCAGATCTTTCACGAAGGCATCGGGCGCACCTTCCAGATCATCCGGGTCTTTCCCGAGCTGACGGCGCTGGAGAACTTGCTCGTGGTCACCACCAATGACTACGCGCAGGCGCGCGAGCGCGCCCAGGAGCTCCTCCGCTTCGTCAAGCTCGAGGGGTTGGCCGGCGAGTACGCAGGCAACCTCTCCTACGGCCAGCAGAAGCTCGTGGAGTTCATCCGTGTCCTCATGACGGACCCGGAGCTCATCCTCCTCGACGAGCCGGCGGCGGGCGTCAACCGCACCCTCCTCAACGACCTCCTGGACGCCGTGCGGCAGCTTCGCGATCGAGGCAAGACCGTGCTCCTCGTGGAGCACGACATGAAGGTGGTGATGGGACTCTGCGAGACGGTCTTCGTCCTCGACCACGGCGAGAAGCTGGCCGAGGGACCGCCCGGCGTCATCCAGACCGACGAGCGAGTGATTGAAGCCTATTTTGGCCGCTAGCGCCGGCCTCGCCCTCTATCTCGTCTGGCGCTCCCTGGGCTGGCCGCTCATCCACGATGCCCCCCTCATGCACTACGTCGCCTGGCGCATCACCCAGGGCGCGGTGCCGTATCGCGACGTCTTCGACATGAACATGCCCGGCGTCTACCTGATCCACCTGGCCGTGATCAAGACGCTGGGCGAGGGCAACGTGGCATGGCGGCTCTTCGATCTCGGCTGGCTCGCCGCGACGGCGGTGGCGCTGTGGGGATACTGCCGGCGAATGGGCGACGACTGGAGCGGGCTTGGCGCCGCGCTGCTCTTCGTTCTCTATCATCTTGCGGGTGGCGCGTGGCGGGTCGGCCAGCGGGATTTCCTGCTGGCGCTTCTCCTCGTGCTGGCGGCCTGGGGCGTAGCGCAAGGTTGGGAGACGGGGGCCTTCGCGCCGCTCGTGTGGGGCGGCCTGGCCGCGGGCGCCGGCACAATGATCAAGCCCCACGTCGTAGCCTTCTGGCTGGCCTGCGCGCCTATCGTGCTCCTGGGCGCGAGCCGAGCGGGCCGCTCGGCCCTCGCCGCCGTGGCGGTCTGGATGGGCGCCGGGCTCGCGGTTCCCGCCCTGGTCCTCGGCTGGCTCACGATTCGCGGCGGGCTCGGGCCCTTCGCCGCCATCGCGTCGGAGTATGTCCTGCCGCTCTACAGCCGTGTTGGAGGCGAGCCGACCTGGTGGGCGCTGCGCTGGTATGCCCTCTATGGTTGGCAGATCTGGAGCTGCCTCGTAGCGCTCGCGCTGCTGGGCCTCGTCCATCGCATCGCCTCGCCCTACGGGATCAGGCGCGTTCTCGCCGTCCTGGGAGTGGCCTATGGTGGTTGGCACTTCGCGAGCCAGGGTAAAGGCTGGGAGTACCACCTCTACCCGCTCGCGATCTTCCTCTGCGCGCTGGGCTCGGTGGCGCTGGCGCCGGTCCCTCGGGCGACAAAGCTGCGCTGGGAGGTCGCGCCCGGCTTGTCGCGTGCGGTGAGCCTGGGTGCCCTTGTGATCGCCGTGGTGTTCCTGGGCGTCAAGGGCGTGGACGCGGCCGATGCGCCCTGGATCGCCGCCAAGGAGCGGCGCGTCTCGGCGCTGGTGCGTGACCTCGAGCCGCTCGTGGTCCCCGGCGGCACCGTGCAGGTGATGGATGTGACCGAGGGCGGGATTCACGCGCTCCTGCGCCTGCACCTCCCGCAGCCCACGCGCTTCCTCTACGACTTCCACTTCTTTCACGACGAGGGAGATCCGCGCATCCAGGCCCTTCGCGCCGAGTTCTCGCGCGGCCTCGAGACGCGGCGTCCCGCCGCCGTGGTGGTCTTCCGCGACACGTGGCGCCGCGCGGGCTATGCGAGGCTGGAGGCGTTGCCGGCGGTCGCCTGCCTTCTCCAGAGTGACTATCGCCTCGCCGTCGAAGGCGACGGCTATCGAATCTATGCGCAGCGAGCCCGTCCTTAGAGTCATCCGCGCCTACGATGACTGGATCGTCCGCGGCTACTGCTGGGGGCGCTTCTGGATCCTCCGTCAGCGCTTTCTGGACGAGATCGGCCAGTATCTGCCCGAGCGGGGACAGGTGCTCGATCTCGGCTGCGGCTTCGGCCTCTTCTCGCTCTACTATGCCAGCGTGCTGCCGGAGGTCAGGCTCTGGGGCATTGACCGCAATCCGCGTCGGATTGCCATGGCCCAGACGGCAGCCCGGCGACTCGGCCTCGCCAATGTCCGCTACGACGTGTGCGATGTCATGGACTTCCGGGGCGGTGAGCATTTCGACGCGGTGTACATGCTGGACATCGTGCACCACATTCCAACCGAGGCGGTCCGCCCTCTGCTCGAGCAGGTCGCCAAGGTCCTGCCCGCGGGTGGGCTGCTCCTGATCAAGGACGTGGACCGAACGCCCGTGTACAAGCGCTGGTTCACGCTTGCTCTCGACAAGGTCATGGACCCGGGCACGCCGGTGCGCTACTGGGGCTCGGAGGAGCTGACGGCCCTGCTGAGCGAGAGTGGCTTCGCCGTCCGCCGTCATCTCATGGTCGACTTCTTGCCGTATCCCCACATCCTCTACATCTGCGCGCGCCAACCATGACCCCGACACTGCTGCAGGCGCAGGGGCTGACCGCCGGCTACGGAAAGATGCCCATCCTCCATGACGTGTCCCTCGACGTGCGCGTGGGCGAGATGGTGAGCATCATCGGTCCCAACGGAGCCGGCAAGTCGACCGCGCTCAAGAGCATCATCGGCTTCGTCAAGGTCTCGGGCGGGCATGTGCGCTTCGATGGCCAGGAGATCACGGGGCTGCGGCCCGATCAGGTCTTGCCCCGCGGCCTCGCCTACGTGCCGCAGGGGCGGATCGTCTTCCCGCAGATGACCGTGCTCGAGAACCTCGAGATGGGGGGCTACATCGAGCGCGATGGGCAGCGCATCCGCGAAGCCCTCGAGCAGGTCTTCGGCCTCTTCCCCATCCTGGGCGAGCGGCAGCGCCAGAAGGCGGGCACCATGTCGGGCGGCGAGCAGCAGATGGTGGCCATCGCCCGCGCCCTCATGACCCGGCCCAAGCTCATTCTCCTGGACGAGCCGTCGCTGGGGCTCTCGCCCAAGTTCGTCTCGCTGATCTTCGACAAGCTGATCGCCATGAAGCATTCGGGCTACACCCTCGTGGTCGTGGAGCAGAACGCGGCCAAGGCGCTGGCCGTGGCCGATCGAGGCTATGTCCTCGAGCTCGGGAGGAACCGCTTCGAGGGGACGGGCGCGGCGCTCCTGGCCGACCCTGAAGTGAAGCGTCTTTACCTCGGCGGGTAATTTCTGTATGGTGTACCGGGCTCAAGGGAGGAGTTAGACTCGAATGGATCGTTTGTTGCGGCCTTCTGCCGCCGTCGGCCTCGTCATCGCCATCGCCTTCATCGCTCTCCTGGTCGGTTTCCCGAGCTTGGCCGCCCGGATGTCAGCCAATCGCGTTCAGGCCGCCACCGCGCCCTCCGTCGCCAAGACGGCCTCCACGGAGCCGGCCAAAGTCGAGCACGCCGGCGGTGGGCACGGGGCCATCAAGGACAAGGCCATCATCGAGCGGGGCAGGCAGACGTATGCGAAGTATTGCGCCTCGTGCCACGGCGACGCGGGCCTGGGCGATGGCCAGGGCGGCGCCAACCTTCCCATCAAGCCGCAGAATCTCACGCTCGGCCTGGTCATGAACCCGCTCCCCGATCACTTCCTGCACAAGATCATCGCGAATGGACCCCAGTCGGTCGGGCTGTCCGAGCTGATGCCGCCCTTCAAGCCACAGTTGGGAGATCGCCAGATCGACGAAGTCATCGCGTATGTCCGTACCCTGGCCAATCCGCCCTACGAACCCGAGCGGGTGCTGCCGGTGGCGGAGAGGCGCGAGGGTCCCGTCCAGCCCATCCTGTTCAGCCACGTCATCCACGCGGGGTCGTATCGCCTCGACTGCCAGTACTGTCACACGGGCGCCCGGCGCAGCAGCTCGGCCGGCCTGCCGTCGGTGGAGCGATGCATGGGGTGCCACAAGATCGTGGCCGCCCAGGGCAACGATCAGGTGCAGAAGCTTCACGCGTACTGGGAAAAGCAGCAGCCCATCCCGTGGGTGCGCATCTTCAAGATTCCCGAGCATGCGCAGTTCCCCCACAAGAATCACATCGCGGCGGGGCTCCAGTGCCAGACCTGTCACGGGCGCATCGAGGCCATGGAGCAGGTGCACGCCAAGACGGGGCAGAACATCGTCAACGACCTGGCCAACCTCTCCGGGATGGCGATTCCGCCCACGAAGCTGACCATGGGCTGGTGCGTCGAGTGCCATCGCGCGGTGAACGACAAGGGCGTGCAGGCGGTCCAGCCCGTGGCCGACGCCTGGGGCTCGGCGCCGCGGCCGCCGATGGCGGACGACAAGAAGCCGCGCAAGGCGCCGCTGGAGTGCGTGGCCTGTCACCATTGATGGTGGCCGCCGCGCGCTGAGGCAGGGGCCACCCCCTCACCCAACCCTCTCCCCCTCACAGGGAGAGGGATTTTTTGTCGACTCAGATCTTGGATTCATCCCTCTACCCTCAGGGGAGAGGGCCGCTCTTCGAGCTGAAGGGCGAAGCCCTGAGGCGAGTGAGTAAATCAGGGGTGGTCGTGTACGATGTCCGCCATGCCGTCGTACAAGTTCGTGCAGGTCGACGTGTTCACCGACCGCGTGTTCGGTGGCAATCCGCTCGCGGTGCTCCTCGACGCGCGCAGGCTCGATGACGGCCTCATGCAGCAGATCGCGCGCGAGATGAATCTCTCCGAGACCGTCTTCCTCTTCCCGCCCACGCGTCCCGAGTGCGTCGCTGCCCTCCGGATCTTCACGCCGGCTCGCGAGGTGCCCTTCGCCGGGCATCCGACCATCGGCACCACGTGGGTCCTGGCCGCCCGGGGCATAGCGCCCACGGGCGCGGCGCGCTTCACCCTCGAAGAAAAGATCGGACCCGTGCCCGTCGAGCTCGAAGGCGATCCGGCGCGCCCGAGCTTCATCTGGATGCGCCAGCAGGACGCGACCTTCGATCCCGCCCTCGAGAACCGCGAGGCGGTCGCTCGCGCCCTCGGCCTCACGGGGGCCGACCTCTGGCCCGCCGCACCCATCCAGCCCGGCTCCACCGGCAACAAGTTTCTCTTCGTGCCTCTGCGCGACAAGGCGACAGTGGACCGCGCCGTCCTCGACGTGCGCGCCATGCTGGAGGCCATGGGCGAGAGGCCGCGCATGGGCATCTTCGTCTTCGCGCCCGATCCGGACGCCTCGGCGGGGCGCGTGTACTCGCGCATGTTCGGCCCGCACAGCTCGGGCATTCCGGAGGACCCGGCCACGGGCTCCGCCAGCGGCCCGCTCGGCGCTTACCTCGTGCTGAACGGGATGGTGAAGGGGGTCAGGTGACGTGAGGATCGTGAGCGAGCAAGGAGCCAAGATGGGCCGGCAGAGCTTCGTGCACATCCGGCTCGCCACGCGCGGCGGCGCCGTGACCGACATCAGAGTGGGCGGCGGTGTGGTGCCCGTGCTCGAGGGCGAGCTTCGGGTCTAGCCGAGAATCGCGGTCAGGCTCCGGAGGTCGGGGCAGCCGTCGAGAGATTCGACCATCTGGCGCACGGAGTCGACGCGGTCCTCGGCGAGGACGAGCCGCGCGCAGTCGCCGAACTTTTCCCGAAGCTGATCGATGGTCAGCGGATGGCTGGGATGGCCCGGCACCGGGCGCGGGCCCAGAGCGACCTCGCGGCCGTCCCGCAGCTGAAGCGTGACGCGCGTCCACATGTGGCGCTCGAGCTCGCTGGGGATCTCCGGATCCACCACCATGCGCGTGCGCTTCATCAGCTCCCGGATGGCGGGATCCTGGGCCTTGTCGTCCTGGAAGGTCTGCATGCCGACCTTGCCCTCGCAGAGGGCCGCCGCGGCGGAGAACTCGCCGGAGAACTTGGCCTCGAGCCCGCTCTTCGGGCTCGAGTGGATGAGGATGCGCGGCACGCTCGGATGCACGCCGATGGTGACCTGGGCGATATCGCCGGGCGCGGGCCGGAGGGTCCGCTGGAGCTCGAGGGCGCTGTCGATGATGGAGTGGGTGCAGGCGCAGGACGGGTAGGGCTTGACGGCCACGCCCGTGGTCAGGATCTTCCAGGGCGCGCCCAGCCGCTCGAGGGCGCTCTCCTCTCGCTTCCCGGCGCTCAGGACGGCGAGGTAACCCTGCGGTCCCTCGATGGCCTGCTCGGAGGCGGTGAAGCCTTCGCGGGCCAGCAGCGCCGAGAGCACTCCGCTGCGCGCCGCGTGGCCGGCGTGAAAGGGCTTGGTCATGGTGCCGAAGTTTTCCTTGAGGCCCGAGGCCTGGGTGGCCGCGATGGCCAGCGCGGTCCGGGTCTGCGCGGCGTCGAGCCCGAGGAGCCGGGAGGCCGCGGCCGCCGCGCCGAGCGCCCCCAGCGTCCCCGTGGCGTGGAAGCCCTTCTCGTAATGCGCGGGGTTGATCACCTCGGCCAGCGTCGTCTCGACCTCGAAGCCGAGGAGGAAGGCGTGCACGAGCGCGCGGCCGTCCGCGAGCGCCAGCTCCCCGGCCGCGAGGGCCGCCGAGAGGACGGGAGCCGAGGGGTGGCCCAGCATGGCGAAGTTGGTGTCGTCGAAATCGAGGGCGTGCGCGGCCGTGCCGTTGGCGAGGGCGGCCCACACGGCGCCCGTGCGTCGCCGCGTGCCCACGATGGTGGCGAGGGGTGCGCCGCCCTCGCTCTCCGCGATCTGCTGAACGATCCGCGCCGCCGGCTCCGCGGAGCCCGCGAGCATGACGCCCACGCAGTCGAGAATGGCGCGACGCGCGGCGTCCACGGCGGCGACGGGGCAGTCTTCCCAGCGGCTCTTGACGATGAACTCGGCGAGCACGGAGGTTGCGCGCATGGGCCAGAGCCTAGCACAGGTCTGCTATCATCCGCCCGTGGGTACTGGGCCAATTTGCTTCGCCAGACTTCGTTCTCGGTCGCCTGCAACGCTCAACGTACATACAGGTACGCCTCGCATTGCAGGCTCCCTCGGGCCTCGTCTGGCTCGCAACTTGGCCCAGTACCGGCTCCCGCGCGTCGCGCTGTTCCTCGTCATCGTCTCGCTCGCCGCCGCTCCCTGTTCCGCGCCCGCGCAGATGTTCTTCTCCGCGAAGCCGGACGCGCCATTCGCGGTCGGGCCCCTGACGGTGCGGGCCACCGTCACCCCGGCCCTCGGGCCCGTCGACGTGTCGGTCCTCTGGTCCCTCGACGTGCCGTCCGGCAAGAGTCGCGGGGGGATCGAGCAGGATCTCTTCCTCCTCTGGCCCGGGGAGATTTCGAGTTCGATTGACAAGAAGCCCGGCGACAAGACTCTCGAGCAGTATGTCGAGCAGCGCGGCTTCGCCGCCACCGGCGGTGGCCGGCTACCCCTCTACGCCCTCAACCTCTACGCGCAGGGGGCGGACGCGGCGCCCAAGCTCGTGGGCGAGCTGCCGTTCGTCACCTTCGTGCAGGACAGTCACGCGCTTGGGCTGAGCCCGCCGGCGACCTGGATTCGCATCCCGTGGCTGCCCCAGATGGCCGATCGCGTCTTCATGATGGAGCTGCGCATGCGGGTGGCCGGAATCATCAAGCCGAAACGGGTCGGCTGGATCGAGAGCCTCTTCGCGGGTGACCGCCACGAGCTCCAGCTCTCCTTCCACGAGGTTCGCGACCGGCCCGTCTTCCCGATGTACGCCGAGCACCGCGACCGCGCGTTGCGGCTGGCCGACGCCCCCGCCGAGCTCGTGGCCCACTTCGGGCAATCCGACTCATTGCGCATCGCGGAGATCTATCCACCCACTAGCATCCGACGCCTCAGCGAGACTCTCGAGACCACAGAGGTGGTCTCCCTCTTCCTGGGAGCCACCGAGGGCACGGTTCCTCAGCACCTGGAGGTGCAATTCGGATACTATTCCCGGCTGCAGGGCCTTCTGCTCGTGGCGATACCCTTGCTGCTGCTGGCCGCCGGCCCCGCTCTCGGTCCCATACTCGGTCGCGCCGCCTCGAGGGTGGTCGCCAGCCTCACCGCGCGCATCCAGTGGACGCCGCGCGGCGTGGGGCGATCACGCCAGGGGGGCGTCCTGCTGGACGGGGAGGTGCTCGAACGCATCAGGCCGGGCGTTACGACGGTCGAAGAGGTCCTCGCCCTCTGTGGCCCGGAGGTCGAGGAGCAGCAGCGCCTGGACGATCCGGATCATCGGACGCTGGTTTACCGAGGATGGCGCGCGGAGCCCATGACCCGCCGTCTCATCGGCTGGCTCTCGACCGTACAAGGCTGGAATATCGTTTCCCACGAAGTGCGCATCGAGGTGGAGCGAGGTGTGGTCAAGAACGTGCAGGCTCATGTGCGTCGGAACCGATCCTCCCGCCCGGAGCCGCCCGCATGAACGCCAACACGAGGCAAGACAGGCCGCAGACGTGACCGGCACGCACGAGGAGGAACGCTCATGGACGAGCCGCAGGTCTCATCGATAAGCCGTCGCGATCTGCTGAAGCTGGGAGGGGCCGCCGTCGCCGCCGGCTCCGGGCTCCCGCTCCTGGATCCGAAGCCGGCGGCGGCACAGACTCCCAAGCGGGGTGGCACCTTCCGCGTTCGCCTTCACGTCAATCCCGTCCATTTCGATCCGCAGCAGACCCTGGCCTTTCCCACCATGGTCGCGATGTCCTTCACCCACAGCCGGCTCGTCAAGGTCAAGGCGGGGCCGTCCGTCAAGTCGGGGACGTCCCCGATCGAGCCGGACCTCGCGGAGTCGTGGAGCCAGCCCAGCGACACGACGTATCTCTTCAAGCTCCGTCGGGGCGTGCGATGGCATCCCAAGCCGCCCGTCAATGGGCGGGAGCTGACGGCCGAGGACGTCAAGTACACCTATGAGCGCTTTCTCCTGCCCGCTAATCCCAACCGCGGCCTGCTCGAGCAGGTCGACAAGATCGAGGCCGTCGACAAGCACACCGTCAAGTTCACCCTCAAGGAGCCCTTCGCCTGGTTCCTCGACGCGCTCGCCTCGACCTCGACCTGGATCATCGCCAAGGAGGCGGTGGAGCAGTTCGGCGACCTGAAGAAGCCCGAGAGCTGCATCGGCACCGGACCCTGGATGCTCGAGCGTTACGAGCCAAGCGTGCGGCTGATCTGGGTGCGCAATCCCAACTACTTCATCCCGGGATTGCCGTATGTCGACGGCGTCGACATGACGCTCGAGACCGATCCCAGCACGGCTCTGGCCGGGTGGCTCGCCGGCAAGTTCGACTTCGCTCCCGAGTACGGCATGGTCGTTCGCCGCAGTGACCTCGACGTGGTCAAGCCGCGCAAGCCCGGGCTCCAGATGCAAGACCACCTCGTCGTCTTCGGCGGCATCTGGTGGTTCAAGCTCGAGCAGGATCCTTTCAAGGATGTCCGCGTGCGCCGTGCCCTGGCCGTGGCGACCAACTGGAAGGAAGTGCTCGAGACGAACTCCTGGTCACAGGGGCACGGCGTGCCCAATCCGGCCGTGCCCGCCGCCCTCAAGGAGTGGTCCATTCCCATCGATCAGCTCCCCCCGGAAGGACGGAGGCTGTACGACTTCGATCCCGGCGAGGCCAAGCGACTCCTCGCGCAGGCGGGTCTTCCGAGCGGATTCAAGACCACGCTCGAGACCACGGGCGGCTATGGCCCCGACTACCTGGACGCGGTGCAGGTCGGGCTCTCCAACTGGAAGAAGGCCGGGATCGAGGCGGAGCTGAAGCTGAAGGAGTACGGCGCCTTCGTCTCCAGCACCATCTTCGGCAGGTTCGAGAAGATGGGCAGCGGGCTCTTCGGCGCCTGGGCCGATCCCGACGGCTATCTCTACCGATACTTCGTCCCCGGGCAGGCCCTCAATGCCTCCGGCGTCAATGATCCCAAGCTGACGGAGATGATCAAGCTCCAGCGCCGCACCTTCAACGTGGCCAAGCGCCGCGAGATCGTCTACGACATCCAGCGCTATATCTCCCAGCACGTCTACGTGATCTACGGACCCTCCGTGATGCCCGTGGTCGCCTGGGAGTCCTACGTCAAGAACTTCGGGCCGAACATCGGCCACGACTATGGCGGGCGTCTCATGGCGGCCTGGCTGGATCGCTGAGGCATGAAGCTCAAGGACAGGGTCGCCCTGGTGACGGGCGCGGGCTCGGGCATCGGCCGCGCCATCGCGCAGCTCTTCGCTGAGGAAGGCGCGAGCGTCATCGCCAACGACGTGCGTGAAGAGGCCGCGAAGGAAACGGTGGCGGCGATCCCCTCCGGGGGATGCGCCATCCAGGCCGACGTGGCCGATAGCGCGCAGGTCAAGGCGATGTTCGCCGAGATCGAACGCGAGTTCGGGACGCTCGACGTGCTCGTGAACAATGCGGGGATCGCGGGAACCTCGACGACGAATCGCGACAGGCTACGCGAGCGGTCCGACGCCCGGATCTCCGAGATGCTGAGCGGCCAGGGCATCCAGACCCACTGGGACATCACCCAGGAGATGAGCGACGAAGCCTGGCATCGCATGATCGCCGTGCACCTGAACGGGACGTTCTTCTGCACGCGCGAGGCCCTCAAGCTGATGAGTCGGCGCAACCAGGGCGCCATCATCAACATGTCGAGCGTGGCCGCCCTCATGGGGCTCGACACCGTGCCGCATTACAGCGCGGCCAAGGCGGGCATCCTCGGCTTCACCCGCGCCGTCGCCCGCGAGATGGGCTCGCGCAAGATCCGCGTCAACGCCATCTGCCCCGGCTTCATCGACACGCCCATGACCCAGCCCATCTCGCCGATGATGCGCGCGGCCACCGTGGCGCGCACCCCGCTCGGCCGCTGGGCGGAGCCCGGGGAGGTGGCCAAGACCGCCCTCTTCCTCGCCTCCGACGACAGCGCCTTCTTCACCGGCCAGTGGCTCTCCCCCAACGGCGGCCTCTTCATCGGCTAGTACCTGTCCCGTTTCTACCGGGCTGGGCCTGCGGCCCCGCAGGTATTCCGGAGCTCGCTCCAGTCCTCCTCCGGAAGTAGCTTGACAGGCTGCAGGGGGTGCTTGGCGGCGAGGGCCGTGAGGGCGGCCATGCGGTCGCGATCGCTCGGGTGAGTCGAGAGGTACTTCAGCGCATCCGACTCCTTGTCTGACTTCTTGTCGAGCGCCTTGAAGAACGCGATCATGCCGGCAGGATCCACCCGAGCGGCCAGCAGCATCTTCAGTCCTTCGGTATCAGCCTCCTCCTCGGCATCGCGGCTGTAGCGGAGCTGGCCCAGCACGCGCGCCGCCTCCAGGCCGTAGGCGAGCGGGCCCGTCACATCGCCCGTGAGGGCGGCGATCAAAAGGCCAGACGACGTGTGCTGGACGATGGCCCGGGTCGAGTGACGCTGAACCACATGCTGGAGCTCGTGGGCAAGCACACCCGCGAGTTGTTCGGGCGAGTCTGTTCGCTCGAGCAGCCCCCGGAACACGACGACGGTACCACCCGGCGCCGCGAAGGCATTGAAGACGGGGACGTCCACGATGTAGACACGGAACGTGTAGGGCGAGCCGGGCGCGCTCGCGGTGAGCCGGCCGACGATGGTGTCAATGGCCGCCACGAGCTTCGGATCGGCGCAGCGCTTCGCGGGTGGAGCGAGATACGTGACGATGCTCTTTCCGAGCTGCTCCTCCCAGGCGACGGGCACCCGCATGGCCACCCTGGCGGCCAGGAACGGGATGACCCAGAGATAGATCGCCGCGGAGAGGGTGATGACCCCGGCGGCCGCCAGGATCGTGAGTCGCAGGCGCCGACCCCGCCTCGCCGGGTTGTGGAAGCGCCTCGAGAATTCAGGCGCCAGCTCATGGAGGCTCTGCAGAAAACGCAGGTCCTCCACGACCAAGATCTCCGGCATCCGCCCGCCGCGCTCGAGCCGGACTTCCTCGCCCACGTAGGAGCCCTGGGTTTGCCGAACTTCGGCGTAGGGCCAGAGCCGCGTCCGCCCGCCCGCCGGCGTGACCTCAAGGCCCTGGCGCATGAGGCGGACGGTGGCCCGGTGGCGAATGGCCGTTTCTCCGTCGAGGTAGGCGGCCGGCCACTCAGTCTGGATGGGACGCTCGGGGAAGGCTCAGGCGAGATCGAAGCCGGTATCGAAGAATCCGGCCAGTCCCTCGCCCATGGTGGACGGAAACTGAGCCTGTTGCTGGATCCGCTCCAGATCCAGCGGGCCGACCAGGGTCAGGTATCGGTAGGCGAAGTCGATATTTCGAACCTTGACCCACGGCCACGCGAGGCCGAGGGTGCAGAGGAGGATGAGGGCGTTGAGCGCATAGAGCCCGAGGAGCGCGCCCCCTGTCACCGTCGAGCGAAAGCTCGCCGCGCCGAAACGCGTGTGCCCCCAAAAATAGCGCCGCTTGCTCGCCGCCCACCAGAACCAGTAGAACCCGAGCGTGAAAGGCGTCAGGAGCACGGCGAGCACGAAGGGCTCCATGAGATCGCGGCCGTTCCCGGAGAAATCGAAGCGCTCATTGCCGAAATAGCTCTGGGAGAGAAGGAACGTCTGGCGGCGCACGAGGAAGTAAGGATAGTAGAAGCCGAAAGTCACCAGGCTCAGCAGGGTGCCGCTGATGAAGATCTTCAGCAGCGGCCACATCCGGCCGCGGAACGAGAAGCGAATGCCCCGCCAGGACGTGCGGCTGAGCCGGTAGCGGCGGGCCCCCACGATGGCCACGGGAACGAAGGCGACTCCCATCACGGAAAACAGGATACCGGCCATGATCTTGATGCCGGTGTGGACATCGAGGTCTTCACGTATCACGCGCAGCACGAGCAGGGGAACGCCAAAGACCAGGAGAGCTTTCAGCATCCCCATGAAGAGCTCCTGGCCGGTGCCGTGGTAGGCGAAGCGATCGCCTTCGAACTCGGTCTGGCTGAAAAGGAACCGACGTGTCCGTGTCTTGGCCCAGAAGTAGTACACGCCGAGAGTTCCGAGGGTGAAGAGCACATTGACGATGTGAATCCCGAAGAGCGTGCCGCCCTCGCCGCGGAAGCTCGGCTGCCGGACCGCCGACTCGCCGGGTGGTCCTCCCATCGGTCGTGTTGCCTCCGGGCTCTGCGGGCCTCTCGGAGGCACCTGAGGTGGCGGCGGAGCGGGCTCGGGCGGAGGGGGTGGAGAAGCCAGTGGACGAGAGGCGCCGGGCGGACTCGTGGAGCTGGCGGCGCTCCCCGCCGAGGGCGCCGTCGCTAGCGGCGCCAGTGGTCTTCGAAAAAACGACGACCCGTCGGTCGGCCGCGGGACTTCACCCTCCATGCAGGCACTATGATCAACGCTCCTCGACGAAGTCAACTTTCTGGGTGAACGGCGCCCCGCCCGATCGAGTGACGCAGCATGCGGCACACTGGCGGTGTCAATCTTGGGCGTCACACTCGCGCAATTCGTCATCACACTGACGGCGGGGAGACCCGAAGCGGGGATGAACTCAAGGGTTTTGCGCGTTCTCCCGTGGCACAGAGCGTGCACGATCATCCGCTGTGGACCGGTCTACCAGCTCGCGTCCTTCCCCGCTGCGGATTCGCCCCACCGTCGTCGTTGCTGCGGCCCTGATGCTCCTCTGGCTCATCGCCTACTGGCACCTGAGCCAGCTGAGCTGGGATCTGGTCCAGGTGTCCCGCACGGGACCTCGCGCATTGGCGCACTACCTGGCGGGGAACTACCGCGAGGCTGCCCGAGCGTATCAGGCGGGTTTGCGTGGCCAGGTCACTCTGCCATACACGAACGATCCCGCCGGCTACTGGGCCCTGCGCGCAGGCGACCTCGATGAGGCGGAGCGCCGAGCGAGGACCACGCTGGCCCTGGTGCCCTCTGCCCTCGAGCCCCAGATCACGCTCGCCGAGCTCGCCCTCGAGCGAGGGAAGCCGCCCGAGGCGGTCCGGGCCTTCGCGGCCGTTCTTCGCCGGAACCCCGACCACGTGGACGCCCTCTATCTGGGGGCGGTCGCCATGGCGCGCGCGGGCGATCCCGGCGCGGCCATCCAGAGCCTCAATCGTGCGCTCCGAGCCGGCTCCGCCGGCGGGCGCGACGCGGTCCTCTACCGCATCATGGAGCTGGCCGGTGAGCTGCGTGAGCGGCCGCCGGGACAGCAGCCTCTCTGCCTGCTCGCGCACTTGCACCGTTACCTCCGCATCTTCGACGAGCGGCACGGCCTCACCGCCATGAGCTACGCGCGCCAAGCGATCGCCGCGGGCGACCGCCCCGCCGACGCCTACCTCACGCTCGGGATCATGCACGACAAGCGAGGAGAGTACGAGGCGGCGCGCCGTGCCATGCGCCAGGCCATTGCGGCGGATCCCCGTCACGCGGAAGCGCTGCGCTGGCTCGCCGTGGAGGCACAGAAGGAGGGTGATCCGCTTGTCCAGTACCAGATGATCACCAAGGCCTTCGAAGCGGCGCCCACCGATCCCTTCTACCTTCGGGACCTCGAGCTCATCCTCGTCACCAGGCTCGGCGATCCCCTCGGCATGGCCACGCTCATGCAACAGGCCATCGCCCTCGACGCCACCAACGCGGAGGCGCATGCCCAGCTCGCCAAAGCCCTGGTGCTTCTCGGCGATCCGGCCGGCGCCCGGCAGCATGCGAAGCGCGTGGCGGCTCTTCAGGGCCGGCGAGGAGAAGGGCCATGAGCGGCTCCATTGATCGCGCGGCACGGCGGCTGTTGCGCCTGCGCGTCTTTTCCCTGTTCCTGCTCTGCGTCCTCACCTTTTGGTTTGCCATGATCGCGGGGACGTACCGGGCTTCGAACCGGCTCCTGGCCCTGGCCGCCCTGGTTGGCGTGATCGTGCTGGCCTTGGATGCCTTGCTTCTCGCGCGGCGGGTGGCAAGCGCGACCCCGTCGTCCGTGTCGACCCACCTGCTCGAGATTGCCGCGCGTTTCGCGCCGCTCGCCGTCCTCAACCTCATGATCCTGAACGTCTTCGCCCCCGTGCTCGGGTTCGTGGCCTCCTTGCTCGTCAACATGCCGGTCCTCCGGACGTGGCTCACGCTCCTGGGCTGGCTGTCGGGGCAAGCTCTCTTCGCGCTCTTCGTTCTAGGTATTGCCGGGCTGGTCGCCGTCACGGCCATGCGTCTTCTCGACCTGGCTGTGCGGCGCTGGCGCCCTGTCGAGCGAGCCGTGACGATCGGGGATCGGGCCGTCGTCGCCGTCACCGCACTCTATTGCGCCCTGGCCATCGCCCTCACGTTCAACGGGACGTTCGATCGGGCGGATGCCACCGAGCATCGGAGCGAGATCGTGAGCGTGTGGGGAGTGTCGGGGACATCGCTCTGGTGGGCGGATGTTCGCTCCTGGGACGCCCGGGACGGGCTCAAGCGAGTGCTCATCTTCCCGGAGCGCGACCAGGTCGTCCACACGCTCTTGAGCGAGGGTCAGCACGTGCGCGTCCGGATCCGGTCGGGGTTCTTCGGGCTGTCGTGGGTGGAGAGCATGCGCCTCGACTTCGAGCACGAGATGGAGCCGCTCGTCGCCGCGGCCCCCTCGGCGGCGACGCCCCGCAAGCGGCTCATCGGGATGCTGCTCCGGGACGGACGCTGGGCAGAGGCGGCGACGCAGACCGCCGCCTACGCCCGGTACCATCCGAACGATCGCGCGCTCGTCAAAGAGGTGGCGGCTGCCCTGCGAGAGGCCCGACAGGCCGAGCGAGCGGCGGAGCTCGATCGCATGGCTGTTCCCGTCTCCCAGGCACGGAGCGGGCGGTGATACGCCACGCGGCCTTGATCGTGGCGGCCGCGCTGTTCCTTCTCGGCACGGGGGGCTCGGCCTCGGCGGCGATCTATCGGTGGGTCGACAATGATGGTGTCGTCAACTACAGCGATAACCCGTGGCGGTTCGAAGCCTATCAACGGCAGGTGAACCCGGAACAGGCCGGCCCTCTCGCCGAGCCGAAGACGCAGAGATCTGCTCCCGCCGACCCAGCGGACGTTTCCACGCGCGTGGAAGGCGTGGGTCTGAGTCGCATCGAGAGCATCACGGTGGAGGTGATGCGGCTTTCCGGTCTCGACGTTCAGGTCGGTCTGGTGGCGGCGATGATCCATGGCGAGTTCGAGAAGTGGAGGATGTTGGGTTTCCGTCCGCCCGCCGGGGCCGAGAACATGGTTGCGCGGCGATTCAACGCAGACATGCTTCGGGGCAACATGTACCAATCGCTAGCGCGGCACCTCGGCCAGTCGCAAACCGGCGTGCTTCTGACGTGGCTCCGAAGTTCGCTCTCCCAGCGCATCGTCGCCCTCGAGAACGCATCCTCGACGGCGGACGGGCTATCGGAGCTGGCCGGCTTCATCAATCACCTTCCCTCCGCGCCCCCGGCTCCGGCCCGGCTCGCCTTGATCCACCGCCTGGAACGGGCCGGAGAAGTCACGGATAGCGCGGCCACCGTGGCCGCGGCGGCCGTCGTCGCGCTTCGGAGGACCGTGACGCCCCTCGTCTCTCGGGGCGTTCTGGACCAAGGTGGCCTGGAGAGGCAGCCAGCCATCGACGAGAGCTACCGGTTTCGCATCATGACCTCGCTCCTGTTCACTTATCGTGATCTGAGCGACGCCGAGCTCGGGCGCTACGTCATCTTCATCGAATCACCCACCGGCCGCTGGTTTTCCCAGATCACGCGACAGGCCTTTCTCGCCTCCCTGGAGAACCCCGACACGCGGGAGCGGCCGGACACCGCGGCGGCGAACCGGAAGGCGCGCTAGCGATCAGGAGCCACGGGTTTACTCAGTATTCGAACCGATAGCCGACACGGGTCATGCAGGTCTTGATCGCGTGCACGTCGGACTGCAGGGTCGCCTGGAACGTGAATGACCCGTCGACGCGGAGCTGATCGAGGAACGCTCCGTTGGGAGCGCAGCTTCGAAACGCGTCCCAGGTGCGCTCCTGGGCCCTGGTCAGCCCGAAGAGAGACAGGGATGGCGGCCGGCTGAAGGAGAATGCTCCCGTCGATGCCAGGCGCTTGCCGGTCTCGGCGTCTCCGGCAACCCACGCGTCACCGGGGAGGCTCCCGGCCCCGATTGCGGTAGAGCTTCCTCCTCCACCTCCGCCATCACCACCGCCGGCGCTTGCCCCGCCACCACCGCCACCTCCCGTACCTCCACCGCCGCCTCCTCCGGTTCCACCACCTCCACCAGCGCCGCTCCCTCCACCAGTTCCACCCCCTCCACCTGCTCCGCCACCTCCACCACCACCACTTCCGCCGCTGCCGCCTCCGGCCCCGCCGCCACCGCTTCCACCACTACTTCCTCCGCTGCCCCACGCCGATGAATCGTTCACCGACATGACGGCGCTCAGCGAAATCATCAGAGCCAAGACCATCACTATCCGTAGTACGTAATTGCTCACTGGTGACCTCCTTGTGAATGAAGGCGTTCGAGATGAGATGAAGCTACAAGGCATATGCCACGGTCCTGTCGCGATAGTTGGAGGGCGGTTAGGAATCGACGCGTCGGATCTTCTGGCGACGTCGTTTCAGCTAGTGAGAATCGCCGTGGCCAGCCTGGCGACTCTCTTACCCAGGAGGAAAGGAATTCTCGCGGGAAAGAACTTCTGTGATCGTCATTCTTTGAAGGTCAGAAGGATCGGGCAAAAATGCGACCCGGCTCGCCGAGCTCCGCGCAATCAGTCGAGTCGAAAGCGCGCTCGAATCTCGCCGGGTCGCTCGGAATAGGGCGGGATCGCCTCGGCGGGATCGAAAGCCACGTCCACCACGAGCACGGCCGGCTCGCCGGCGGATCGCGCGTTCGGAAAGGTCGCGCGAAGGCCGGCCACGTCGCGCACGCTCTCCACGTGGCGAATGCCCGCTGCGCGGGCGAGGGCCGCCCAGTCGACGGGCGCGGGAGGCAGCGCCTGGCCGCCGGAAGACTCATAGCGCCCGTTGACCCAGAGCAGAATGCTGAGGTTCACAGGTCGGGCGGCGGCCACGGTGGCCAGCACATTGGGGCTCATCAGGAGCGAGCCGTCTCCCTCGAGGGCAATGACATGACGATCCGGACGCTGGAGGGCCATGCCCAGAGCCAGCGGAATGGCCGCCCCCATGGAATCGCAAAGCGCGAAGACGGGGCTGGGCACCTTCATGTGGGGCAGATAGCGCGCATTGGCACCCAGGCAGGAGACGAGGACATCGCGCGGCGTCAGCATGGACACCAGCGCGTCGAGCAGCGGCTTGCGCGCGCTCATGCCAGATCCTCGCCGCTGATGAGCAGGACGTACGGGCTCGCGAACTCGGCGGCGGCCTCCACGCCCTGCCTGACCTGGGCGGCGAGATCGCGCCCACGATCGGCAACGGCATACCGGAGTCGCCAGGCCTGGAGCGTGGCCTCCGTCACGCGGCCCTTGGGCTCGTGATAGTAGATCGGGTCGCGCGAGTCGCCCCGGAAGGAGACGAGAAAGAAGCAGGGGAGACGGTAGAGCTCCACCAGGCCCGCGAGAATGCCACCGCAATTCAAGAGGCCGGCGTTCTGGATGAGCACGGTGCCGCGCCCACCCGCCAGGCTCGCGCCGCAGGCGACGGCCACCGCTTCCTCCTCGCGGGCCACATCCACCACGCGGATGGCCGACGAGCGGCGTACCTCCTCCACGAGCTTGCCTATCCAGGTGTCCGGCACCGAAGCCGCGATGGTCACGCCCGCGCTCTCGAGGCCGGCCACGATCTGGCGCGCTCCGGTCATGTCAGCCCCCGTTGCCCGGATGCGGTCGCCGCTCGCGGCGTGAGAGACATGAAGGCCTCCGCGGGCAGATGCAGGAGGAGCGTCCGCCCCGGCACGAGGCCCGGAGGCGCGGGCTCGGGGACAAAGGCCAGAAGCCGCTGGCCTCCGACGATCTCCGCCGTCACCTCGGTCTGCAGCCCCTGGTAGGTGACGCCGACGATCCGTGCCGTCACCACGTTGTCACCGGGCACGACCACGATGCTGACGCGCTCCGGGCGTATGGCCAGCTCGACCTCCTGCCCGGCGGCGAGCGCCGGGCTGATGGACACCTTCAGCGACACGTCGGCGGCCAGCTCGACGCGGTCCGAGGCGATGGCGCGGCCGCGCACGACCGTGGAGGCGCCGATGAAGTCGGCCACGAAGCGCGTGGCCGGTCGCTCGTAGATCTCCCGCGGGGGGCCGAGCTGCTCGATTCTTCCCGCGTGCATCACGGCGATGCGGTCGGAGAGGCCGAGGGCTTCACCCTGGTCGTGCGTCACGAAGATCGTGGTGATCCCGACGGCGCGCAGGATCTCCCGCAGCTCGGCGCGCATCTCCTCGCGAAGCTTCTTGTCGAGGGCGGCCAGCGGCTCGTCGAGGAGCAGCACCCGCGGCTCGTAGACGAGCGCCCGCGCCAGGGCCACGCGCGGCTGCATGCCGCCGGAGAGCCGGGCAGTCAGCCGAGCGAGCATGGCATTCCTCCTTGACGCGTCGAAACCCGCGGCTATCGTAGTGCAAAGGCCTGTCATTCGTCCAGCGCCGCCGCCCCCTCACCCTCCCCTCTCCCCCGCGAGGGGGAGAGGGATTCGTCTCTTGAGCTTCATCCCTCTCCCCTCTGGGCAGAGGGGAGGTGAGGGGAGAGCCAATACCTCCTCGTCTTGACACTGCGCGAGGGGCCGTGTTACTCACCCGCAATGGACGACGGCGTTCTGCTGCGCACCGAAGGGCTTTGTCGCAACTTCGGCAGCCTCGCCGCCGTGCAGGACGTCACTCTCACCGTTCGCACGGGTGAACTTCGCTCGATCATCGGCCCCAACGGGGCGGGGAAGACGACGCTGTTCCGCCTGATCTCGGGCGAGATGGCGCCGAGCTCGGGGCGCATCCAGTTCAAGGGCCGGGAGATCGCCGGGCTGCCGCAGCACACGGTGGCCCGGCTCGGCATCGCCAAGTCCTACCAGATCACCAATATCTTCCCGCATCTCAGCGTGCTCGAGAACGTGCGCGTGGCCGCGCAGGGGTATGCGCATGCTTTCGACTTCTGGTCGCGGGCCGACCGTCTGAACGCGGCGCGGGAGCGCGCCCGGGTCGTCCTCGACTCGGTGGGCCTCGGCGAGAAGACCGGGCGCGTGGCCGCCTTTCTCTCCCATGGCGAGAAGCGTCATCTCGAGATCGCCATCGCCCTCGCGCCCGAGCCGACCCTGCTCCTCCTCGACGAGCCGACGGCGGGCATGAGCCCCGAGGAGACGGACTCGACTATGGTGCTCATCCGCGCCCTCGCCAAGGGGCGGACCATCCTCGTCGTCGAGCACAAGATGAAGCTCGTGATGGGCATTTCCGACCGCATCACGGTCTTGCACCAGGGCCAGGTCCTGGCCGAGGGCACCCCCGAAGAGATCCGGAACAGCGCACTCGTCCAGCAAACCTACCTGGGAGCGGGTCGTTGATTTTCGAGCTGAGCGGCGGCCCTGGGCGTCGCCGAGCTGAGACGCTGCCGACGAGCCGCAGGCGAGGAGAGCGGCGAGGCGAGGGCTGAGTAGAATGACCTTACTTGCGCTGCAGGACGTGCACACGCACTACGGCGAGGCGCACATCCTTCAGGGCATCTCGCTGACTCTCGAGCGCAGCGAAGTGGTCGCGCTCATCGGGCGCAACGGAGCCGGGAAGACCACGACGCTCCGGACGATCATGGGCATCGCCAAGCCCTCCCGAGGCTCCATCCACTTCCGCGGCGAGGACATCACGCGCCGGGAGCCCCACGAGGTGGCCCGGCGCGGCATCGCGTGGATCCCCGAGGAGCGCCGCGTGCTGCCCAACCTGACGGTGCTGCAGAATCTCCAGCTCGGGATGCTCGGAGCCAGGACGCCGGACCAGGACTCGGTGGTCGAGACCGCCTTCGACTATTTCCCGAGGCTACGCGAGCGCAAGAATCAGCCGGGCCGGCTTCTGTCCGGCGGCGAGCAGCAGATGCTCGCCATCGCGCGGGGGCTGGTGGCCCGCCCCGAGCTGATGCTCGTGGACGAGCCGACGGAAGGCCTCGCCCCCCTGCTCGTCGAGAGCCTCACGGAAATCCTGGCCTCCATCAACAAGAGCGGCACGTCCATCCTGCTCGTCGAGCAGACGCTCGAGGTCGCTCTCGCCCTCGCGCATCGCCTCTACGTGATGGACCAGGGCCAGGTGCAGTTCACGGGAACTCCCGACGAGCTCCGCAGAAATCCCGCCATCCAGCAGCGCTTCCTCGGAGTTTAGTCTTCGCTCATCTGCGAGGATAAAGCCCCACCCTGATCTACTCAGCCCTCGCCTCGGGGATTTGCCCTTCAGCTCGAACCTCGGCCCTCTCCCTCCGGAGGGAGAGGGATCTTCAATCTCATCCCTCCCCCTATCGGGGAGAGGGCAGGGTGAGGGAGTACGAAGTTGAAGCCGCGCTCGCTTTCTATGGTCTCGAGCCCAAGCCGACGAACCAGAGTACCGGCCGGACAACAGTAACCAAGACTGCGGCGATCTCCCAGACCAACCAGACGGTGGCCGTCGGACGAACGATGATCCTGCGCCATTGCATCGTCGAATCGCCCGAGCCGGGCTCAGCCCATGGACGCCACGGGCTTGCGCGACTTGGTGATGCAGCGGCAGGTGCCGATCTGGTGCAGCTCGATCATGTTGCCGAAGGGATCGTGCATGAAGATCTGCTGGGACTCGGGGCCGACGACGCCGCGCGTGACCCAGAAGCTCGTGCCGAGCCGCTCCAGCTCCTGCTTCGCCTCCTGGATGTCCGGCACGGCGAGGGCTACGTGCGGGTGCGAGGGATCCTTGCCCGGGCCCTCCGCGAACTTCGACTGGCCGTCCACGCCCATGAGATGGATCTGCGCGGTGCCCCCCACGTCCATCCAGTAGCCGTCGATGGTCGGGATGTGCGGCCGGCCCGGATCGGGGTCTAGCCCGAGCACGTCGTGATAGAAGGAGAGCGCCTTCTTGATGTCGGGCTCCGACGGGCCGATGCGGATGCCGTGGTGATGGAGCTCAAGCACTTTGATGGCCATGGCGACCTCCTGTGAGCGTGCCCCAGATGCCCTTGGGCAGAAATAGGACGAAGGCCGAGAAGATCACGCCGATCACGAGGGGCCAGGACTCCGTGATCAAGCTCAGCCGGTACTCGAGGGCGAGGAAGGCGGCCGCCCCCACGAAGGGGCCGAGAAAGGTCCCGGCGCCGCCCAGCAGCGTCATGATGACGACCTGGCCCGAGGTCGTCCAGTACAGCGATTCGATCGGCACCACGGTGAGCCGGAGGGCGTCGAGGGAGCCCGCCAGCCCCGTGAACATCGCGGAGAAGACGAAGGACAGGAGCTTGGCCTTCGAGATGTCATAGCCGCAGGCCGCCGCGCGATCGCTGTTCTCGCGGATGGCGCGCAGGATGGCCCCGAACGGGGAGTCGAGGATTCTCGTCAGCCCCGCTACCGCGAGGGC